>Ga0302251_1000198_pt1 | contig 70269 bp, 60 predicted proteins | sample AAG_RA_Gln_MG_FD_193534 | JGI IMG/M metagenome (GOLD analysis project Ga0302251, IMG submission 193534) | Enriched activated sludge microbial communities from anaerobic digester in WTTP, New Holstein, Wisconsin, United States - AAG_RA_Gln | ecosystem: Engineered > Bioreactor > Anaerobic >... | reverse complement strand
GCCTCGCGCAGGATGGCCTGGAGCCGCTCATCCGCGCCGTCGGTCAGCGCCTTGCGCCGGTACTTGGCGCCACACGACGTGGTACTGGCTGGAATAGACCACGTTGCGGCTGCTTTTGAACTTGCCGCGACTCGTAATAGCACCCATGTTCTACACTATACCACAGGAAGGCGTACCATGTCAAGCGGGTTTCGCCTGCTCGCCTGCTGGCTGCCCCCCACCCCTTTTCCCTACGTTTTTCCCCGTCCCCCGATGGAGCGCATGGCCGGCCTGGGGAATCTGACCGGGGAGCGGGGAAGAACCAGCCGCCCTTCCTCCCCACGCCTGAAGGCGGGGGCATCCGGGCGGCAGAATCTGGTGACGATCACGAAGCCCTGGTCGTGCGCCCGCGCGATCTGCAGGACAACGCCACCCCCTCGGGGAACGGGATGGCGGCGGCGGTGCTGCCGCGGCTGGCCGGCCTGGCGGCAGAGCCGCGCTACCGAAACGTTGCGGAGGCGGCGATCCTGCCCTGGCAGCCACTCCTGGCGCAGTATCCGCTGGGCTTTGGACAGTGGTTGATTGCTCTGGACTACCTGCTGGCCGCCCCACGGGAGATCGCCATCGTCGGCGACGCCGAGGCGGACGGCACCCAGGAGCTGCTGCGAATAGCCCGTGCCGGATATCAGCCCCACCAGGTGGTCGCCCTGGCCCCTGCCGACGCCGGACAAGCGGCCATCCCTCTCCTGCGGGGACACCAGCTCATTGCCGGTCGACCCACAGCCTATCTCTGCCGCGGCTCCACCTGCCTGCCGCCGGTGAGCGATCCGCGCGGCCTGCAGGCGCTGCTCGACACGGTCGCGGCGGGTACGTAGCCGCGGCACGGCCGGCGCGCCGTCACCCGGCGGCGCCGGCGCGGGCGGACGGTTTCGCGGACAGGGTCGTGGAGACTTCGTGCACGGCGGCGACGAAAAGACCGTGTAGGGGGCGGCCGACCACACCCCTACACGGTCCCAGAAAGAACGGGCGGCGCCCCGCATGGGCTAGCGCAGGGCCATTTCTCGCAGGCGCTCCATATCCAGCAGCACGATCCCCCGGCGGTCGAAATCGAGCAGGCGGTCGTCGCGGAAGCGGTTGAATACCTTGGTCACCGTCTCGCGGTGGGTGTTGATCATCTCCGCCAGCTGCAGATGGGTATAGCGGTTGGGCACCGGCGTGGGGCCGGCGCCCTGCCGGGAGCGCGGATCGACCAGGTCGAGCAGCAGCGCGGCCAGCCGCTCGGGCACCGATTTAAAGACCAGGTCGCCCAGGCGGCGCTCCACCGCCTGCAGCCGCTGGCCCAGGTTCTCCATCACCCGCAGGACCAGGGTGGGATCCTGCTCAAAGAGGCGCTCCACCTCGTGCCGCGGAATGGCATACAGCGCCCCATCGCTCAACGCCTGGGCATCGCTGACCCAGGACTGGTTGGGAAAGAGGGCCATCTCCCCAAAGATGTCGCCGGGCTCCACGACACTCAAGGTGAGGTTTCGGCCCTGGGGGGAGCGGCTGTAGAGGCGCACGTGCCCCTGTTCCAGCAGGTACAGCTCGCTGGCCGGATCGCCCAGGCGGGCCAATACCTCTTTCCGGCGGAAGGCCCGGCGCCGGGCAGACCGTTTCAAAGAGGCCCACGGGTCTTCCGGCGAATGGAACAGCGGGGGAAAGGAGCCATTCTTCATCGCCTTATCCTCCTCGTCTCTTGCGGGGGCTGGGGGCCGGGATACGAAACACGCAAGATATGTCCCCGGCGGCGCGGGACTGCAGCGACTCCACCGGCACGTCCAGGACCTCTTGGAGCCAGGCCCGCTCTTCCTCGCAGAAGTGGGGGTGCTGCCCCGCCACCGTAGAGATGTTGCAGTTGTGCTTCGTCAGCAGGTAGCCCCCGTCGGGCTGGGGGGCCAGGTCGGTCAGCCCGCCCTTTTCGTTAAAGAGCGCCGTCACCTCGGCCAGCTGCTCTTCCAGGGGCTTGCCGGCGAGCCGGCTGGCGTAGCGCTCCTTCCAGATCTGGCGGCGGACGGCCAGGACCTCTCTCAGGAGCCGGTCCCCATCCGGGAGGCGGGAAATCGCCTCCAGGAGGTCCAGGGAGAGGGAGTCGTAGGCATGGGGAAAGAGGCGGTCGGCCTTGGCAGCCAGGGTATAGATCTTGCGCGGCCGGCCGCGCCCACGCTTCAGGCCGATGAATTGGATCGTGCCCTCGGCCACGAGGCGGTCGAGATGCTGGCGGATCGCCGTGGGCGTGACCTCGAGATAGCCGACCAGGTCGGCCGAGGTCAGGGGACCGTGGATGCGCAGGAGCTGGATGATCTGTTCGCGTGTGCTGATCGGCATCATTGTCTTATTACCTCCTTGTTGGTACCCCCCTGGGGTACGATATAGATTATACCACACTCGCAACGATTTGTCAAGTTTTTTCTAGTTCAATTGGACCATTGTCGCGCGACCGGTTTTTTCATATACGGGTACCGGGTAAGGAGGTGCAGGCGTGCGCAATCTCCCCGCGGCCGGCAGGGCGGCGGAGTGTATCCCTCGGGCCAGGCCCCCCGGACATTGTGCGCGGGACCGTGCTCATGAGTATGTCGGCGCAGTCCCCCCCGAGTACGCACCCCGGTGGCGTTGGGGAGGGCGATGCACGGTCCGGTCAAGGTCGCGGCGCTGCCTACAAAGGGCCAGTGCCCGGCTGGCGACCGCTTTGCACGGCTACAGACATGCATCCTGGCGACGGGCGCCAGTTGCGGACCGGGGCGCGTTGTAGTACAATGCGCCCGGTCCACTCAATCACGGCGGACACAGGGAGGGCAACTACCGCCTTGGTCCGGCCGGAGCGTCTGTAGCAGGCTGGAACGGCCGCACGGCCGCCAGCCAGGAGCAGCCTTTGACCGCGGAGCATGCCAATTGGCCGGCATACCCGGCCCTCGAGCCCGGCGGGGAACGCGCCCGGCGCACACTGGAGCGCTGCCCGGACCCCCGCGCGCGCTGCGAGCCCACCGCCCCGGGCGCTTCTCCCCGCGCCGGCGCCGGTTGGCCCGGTAGGGGCAGCCGATGACGCCATGCCCGCCGCCCCAGCCGTCGCGCACTCCCGCGCAGACCGCCCGCCTGGCCCGGACGATCCTGGGACTGGCGATGGCCTGTTTCCTGGCGCTCTGCGGCCTGGTCGGCTATGGGCTGTGGCAGCTGCGCGCCGCCATCGTCGGCCCGCAGCCCGCCAACACCCTGGAAGCCTTTGCCAGCCCCGTCTTTCGCATCCGCGCCAGCGAGGCTCAATCCATCGGCGTCCCCGTGGGCGAGGCCATCCTCCTCGGCCAGGGCGAGACGGTGTACGTCGGCGAGCATACCCCCCCCGGCGAGGCCGCCCTGCTCACCCTGTGGGACGGCAGCACCCTGCAGCTCTATGCCGGGACGCGCCTCGTCTTGCAGCGCCTGGAGGCCACCCTGTACTCGGATCGCTTCCAGCATGTCACCCTGGAGCTGGTGGCCGGACAGGTCCTGCTGGGCGTGGCCCAGACCGGCCAGTACCAGCAGGTCGACTTTGCCGTCATGGTCCCCGGGGGGCAGGTCGAGCTGGACCCCGGCGGCACCTACCTCCTGCGGGCCGGGCCGACGCCCGAGGTCGCCGTGCGCCGGGGCCGGGCGCGGGCCTGGGGCCACGCGGTCCCCGGGACCGTGATCGTCACCACCGGTCAAAAGGCCGCGATCCGCACCTCGGCCTCCCCGGCCGTGGAGCCGGCCCGGTGGCAGCTCCTCGAGAACGGTGGTTTCTCCCAGCTGGTGGGGAACGAACTCCAGTCTTGGGTCTTTCGTTCCGACCAGGCCGGCGATGGCGGCGAGGAGAATGCCGTGTATAGCCTGCTCCAGGACATGGTCGGCGGCCAGGTTGTCCCGGTCGTAGAGCTGCTGCGCAAGGGCGGCACAGAAGACCTGTGCACCGCGATCCTCTCCCAGCAGGTCGAGGCCGACCTGTCCCCTTACGCCCATGCCCAGCTCGACCTGGACCTGAATCTAAAGTACCAAGGCCTGCCCGGCGGCGGGCCCAGCGGGCAGGACTATCCCTTTGCCGTGCGCATCCACTACCAGGATGCCGAGGGCCGCAGCCGGCAGTACACCTATGCCTTTTTCTACTACACCTCCGAGGGCAACAAGACGACGCCGCTGAACGGCGAGGCCCTCCTCTTCCCCAACTATCGTTGGGAGCACGTGACCCTTCAGCTGCTCGACATCCGGCCGCAGCCGGTGCTGCTGAACGGCATCGACCTCCTGGCCTCGGGCCAGGACTATCGCAGCTGGGTCGCCAATGTATCGCTCGTCGCGACGCTGGGCGAAGAATGACCCGGCCGCGGTGAAAAGAGGCCATCGAGATGGACGACGTGATCCTGGCCGTGCTGCCCCTCGGCCTGTTCCAAACCAACTGCTACCTGGTGGGCTGCCCCCAGACCCGCGAGGCCATGGTCCTGGACCCCGGCGGCGAGGTGCCTCCCCTCCTGGCCCGCGCCCAGGAGCTGGGGTTGACGATCCGCCAGATCGTCAATACCCACGGACACTTTGACCACATCGGGGGCAACGCCGCGCTCGTGCGCGCCACCGGCGCGCCGCTGGCGGTCCACGAGCTGGATGCGCCGCTCCTCTACGCGCCCCAGTACGATTTCTCCGTCCTCCTGGGCCTGCAGCGCGAGCCGTGCCGGCCCGACCGCCTGCTGCACGACGGCGACACGGTGGCGGTCGGCACGTTTTCCTTCCAGGTCCTGCACACGCCGGGGCATACCCCGGGCGGCATCTGCCTGCTCGGCCACGGCCTCCTCTTTAGCGGCGACACCCTGTTCAACCAGGGCGTCGGCCGGACCGACCTCCCCGGTGGCGACATGGAGACGCTGCTGCGCAGCCTGGAGGAGGTTGTGTTGACGTTGGATGAAACCCTGGTCGTCTATCCCGGCCACGGCCCACGGACGACGATCGGGTACGAAAAGAGGTATAACCCTTTTCTCTAGCGGTGCGTCTTACTGACCGGCAATCTCGCCGGCGAGCATTCTTACGTAGAAGGAGGTCTTTCCTATGGCCAAGATCAGTGTCATCGGTACAGGTTACGTCGGCCTCGTCACCGGCGTCTGCTTTGCCGACCTGGGCAACGAGGTCTGGTGCGTCGAGATCGACCCGCACAAGGTCGAGATGCTCCGGCAGGGCAAGCCGCACTTTTACGAGCCCGGGCTGGAGGAGCTCATCAACCGCAACGCCGCGGCCGGGCGGCTCCACTTTACCATGGACTATGCCGAGGCCATCCCCGACTCGGATTTCATCTTTATCTGCGTCGGCACCCCGATGTCCGACAGCGGCGCCGCCGAGCTCAAGTACGTCCGCATGGCCGCGGAAGGCGTCGGCGCCCACATGCGCGGCCGCGCCATCATCGTCAACAAGAGCACCGTGCCTATCGGCACCGGCGACCTGGTGACCGAGATCCTCAGCCGCCACACCGATCCCGCCAACTTTGCCGTCGTCTCCAATCCCGAGTTCCTGCGCGAGGGCTCGGCGGTCACCGACGTCTTTAGCCCCGACCGCATCATCCTCGGGGCTGTGGACCGCGCCGCTGCCGAAAAGGTCGCCGACCTGCACGCCCCGCTGGGCGCGCCCGTCATCATCACCGACCTGCGCACGGCCGAGATGATCAAGTATGCCTCCAACGCCTTTCTGGCAACGCGCATCTCTTTTATCAACGAGATGGCCCACATCTGCGAGCAGCTGGGCGCCGACGTGCGCGAGGTGGCCCGGGGCATGGGGATGGACAAGCGCATCGGGCCGCACTTTCTCAACGCCGGCGTGGGGTACGGCGGCTCGTGCTTCCCCAAGGACGTCCGCGCCCTCGCCTATATGGCCGAAGAGTCCGACTGCCATCCCCAGCTCCTGCGAGCGGTGATGGAGATCAACGCCGACTCCCGCCAGCGCTTCGTGGACCGGCTTCTGGAGATGGTCGGCGATCTGCACGGCAAGACGGTCGGCGTCCTCGGCCTGTCGTTCAAGCCCAACACCGACGACATGCGCGACGCGCCGGCGATCGACATTATCAACCGCCTCCACGAGCTGGGGGCCGCCGTCAAGGCCTACGATCCCCAGGCGATGGCGCCGGCCGAAGAGATCCTGCCCTGGGTCACCTACTGCGCCACCCCCTACGACGTGGCCAAGGGGGCCGACGCGCTCCTCGTCGTGACCGAGTGGAACGAGTTCAAGCAGCTGGACATGGAGCGCATCCGCGAGCTGATGCACGAACCGGTGCTTCTGGATGGCCGGCTGCTCTACGAGCCGGCGGACATGCGCCGGCTGGGCTTCCGGTACTATGGTGTGGGGCGCCCTTGATCGTTCCATCTCTTGTCCGCCCGTCCCCCGTCGCTGTCGGGCCGGGGACGAGCAGAGTAGGAGACCCGATGCAAATCCAGCGTGTCGAGACGCGGGCCGACCTGCGCCGCTTCATCGACCTGCCCTACCGGCACTACCGGGACGATCCCACCTGGATCGCCCCCCTTCGCAGCGAGCAGTGGGCCCAGTTCGACCGGCGGCGCAACGCCATGCTCGACCACTGCACCTACGACCTCTTCCTCCTGATAGATGGCGGGCAGGCCGTCGGCCGCATCGCCGCTTTCGTGGACCACCTGGGCGTCGCCTCCTGGGGCGCGCCGATCGGCCTCTTTGGCTCCTACGAGTGCGTGGACGACGCGTCGGGCGCGCGTATGCTCCTGGGCGCCGCCCGCGCCTGGCTGCAGGAGCACGGGATGCGGGCCATGCGCGGGCCGTGGAGCTTTGCCTCCCAGGAGTGGGGTCTGGTGGTGGAGGGCTTTACCCCCCCGCCGGTCATCCTCGCGCCCTACAATCCTCCCTACTACAACGACCACCTGACCGCCTTCGGCCTGCGCCAGGTCAAGGACCTGTTGGTGTACTGCGCCGACCCTGCCGAGGGCTACCAGATCCCCGAGCGCTACCTGACCCTCACGGACGAGATCCAGCGGCGTTACGGGATCACGGTGCGCGCGGTGGACATGCGCCGGCTGGAGGAAGAGGTCGCCATCATTGTCGACCTGAGCAACCGCTCCATCGGCCAGAACTGGGGCTATTACCCCGTGACCGAGGCCGAGGGGCGGGCGCTGGCGCGCGACCTGCAGCAGATCATCGATCCGCGGGCGGTGCTGATTGCCGAGGGGCCGGCCGGCCGGCCCGTGGGCTTTGCCATCGCCCTCCCCGACGTCAACGTCCTGCTGCGTGGGCTGAACGGCCGGCTCCTGCCGTTCGGTTGGCTGAAGCTGCTCGTCGGCCTGCCGCGCCTGCGGCAGTACCGCATGTGGGCCCTCGGCGTCCTCCCCGAGTACCAGCGCCGGGCGGTGGACGCCCTCCTCTACCGCAAGACGTACGAGGCGCTCTACACGCGCGGCGTGCGCGTCGAGGTCAACTATGTGCTGGAAGACAATGCCCCGATGAACAACGCCCTGCGCCGCCTGGGCGCCAGGCTGCTGCGGCGGTATCGGGTGTACGAGATGGAGATTGAATGAACCTCCAGGTTGGCGTCGACCTCGTCGAAATTGCCCGCATCGAGGCCGTGCTCGGCCGCTACGGCCAGCGCTTCCTCGACCGCATCTATACGCCGGGCGAACAGCGGCGCGCGCGCGGCCGCCCGGCCGAGCTCGCCGCCCGCTTCGCCGCCAAGGAGGCCGCCATGAAGGCGCTCGGGACCGGCCGGTACGGCGTCGGCTGGCGCGAGGTCGAGCTCCTCTCCGACCCGCGCGGCCGGCCGCTCCTCCGCCTGCACGGCCGCGCCGCCGCGCGCGCCGCCGCGCTGGGCCTTGCCGAATGGGCCGTTAGCCTCTCCCACGAGCGCTCCATGGCCGTGGCCATGGTCGTCGCTTGGGGGAGCGCCTCCATGCCCGGCTGCGCCGCGGAGGAAAGAGGATGATCGTCGACGTCCATACCCACATCTTTCCCCCCGAGGTCCGCAACCGCTGCGAGGCGTACCGCGCCCGCGACCGGTGGTTCGGCACCCTCTACGAGGACCCCCGCGCGCGTATCGCCACGGTGGAGGACCTCATCGCCGTCATGGACGCCGATGGCGTCGACCGCGCCGTGGCCGGCGGCTTTGCCTGGGCCGACGCCGGGCTCTGCCGGGAGCACAACGACTACCTGCTCGACTGCATCGCCCGCTACCCCGGCCGGCTCGTCGGCCTGGCCGTAGTGCCGCCGCGGGCCGGCCCGGCCGCCGCCGAGCTGCGCCGCTGCCTGGAGGGCGGGCTGCGCGGCCTGGGCGAGCTCTTTCCCGACGGCCAGGATTTTTCCCTGGCCGATACCGACCTCCTGGCGCCGCTCGTCGATCTGCTGCAGGCCGCCCGCGCCCCGCTCCTCACGCACACGAGCGAGCCGGTGGGCCACGAGTACCACGGCAAAGGCCACACCGCGCCGGCCCACGTCGTCACCCTGGCCCGGCGCTTTCCCGAACTGCGCATCCTCTGCGGCCACTGGGGCGGCGGGCTCCCCTTTTACGAGCTGATGCCGGAGGTGGCGGAGACGCTCCGCAATGTGTGCTACGATATGGCCGCCTCCCCCTACCTCTACCGCTGGCGCATCGTCCCCCTCGCCATCCAGATGGTCGGCGCGGCCAAGATCCTCTTTGGCAGCGACTACCCGCTGATCCGCCCCAAGAACTATATCGCGCACCTGCGCGAGCTGCCGCTGGCGGAGGCCGACCGCGCCGCCATCCTGGGCGGCAACGCGGCGCGCTTGTGGCCGCTCGAGACATAGGATCACCTTGCACGCTGTTGGCGCTCACGCGCTCGGCCGCGCTCCGGCGCCTGTCAGGAGGCTCGATGTACCGCATCCACGTCCGTGACCATTTCGATTCCGCCCACTACCTCCGCGGCTACCAGGGCAAGTGCGAGGCCCTGCACGGCCATCGCTGGGAGGTGGTCGTGGCGCTGGAAACCACCCGGCTCGACGAGATCGACCTGGGTTACGATTTCACCCAGCTGAAGCGCGTCCTCAGGGAAGAGGTCCTCGCCCGGCTGGACCATCACTGCATCAACGACATCCCGCCCTTTGACCAGATCAACGCCTCCACCGAGAACCTGGCGCGGATCATCCACGGCTGGCTGCGGGACGCCCTCGGCGCCGCGCCGGTCCGCCTGGCCTATGTGGAGGTCTATGAGTCGCCCGATTCGTGGGTGCGCTACACAGCGGAGGAAAGACAGTGAGCCAGTGGCATTACGGTGGACAGGCCCTTCTCGAAGGGGTGATGATCCGGGGGCGTTCGGCGATGGCCATCGCCGTGCGCAACCCCCAGGGCGAGATCGTCTTGCACGACGAACGCCTGCCGGACACGGGGAAATCGTGGAAAAAGTGGCCCTTTCTGCGCGGCATCTTTGGCCTCTGGGACACCCTGAACCTGGGCATGCGCGCCCTCAACTATTCGGCCAACGTCGCCCTGGGCGAGAGCGAGTACAAGGTCGGGCCGGCCCAGATGGCCGGCGTGGTCGCGGTGTCGGTGCTCTTTGGCATCGCCCTCTTTTTCGTCACGCCGCTCCTGCTCGTGCAGCTGATCCGGCAGCTTGTCCTGGCCCCCTGGCTCCAGGTGCTTCTGGAGGGCCTCGTCCGCCTGGGGATCGTGCTCCTCTACTTTATCGCCGTCAGCCAGATGCGCGATATCAAGCGCGTCTTTGCCTACCACGGCGCCGAGCACAAGGCCGTCAACGCCCTGGAAGCCGGCGCAACGCTGGACGTCGCCGGCGTGCGCCCCTTTGCCACGGCCCACACCCGCTGCGGCACCGCTTTCCTGCTCCTGGTCGTGGTCCTCTCCATCCCGCTCTTTGCCCCCCTGGGGGGGCTGCCGCTGGGCTGGCGCCTCCTCTCGCGGATCGTCCTCGTGCCGCTCCTGGCCGGCGTCTCCTACGAGGTCATGCGGCTGGCGGCCGCGCACTTTGACCGGCCCGTCGTGCGCGCCCTGATGGCGCCGGCGCTGCTCTTGCAGCGCATCAGCGCCCGCCCGCCGGACGACGGGATGATCGAGGTGGCCATCGCCGCCCTGAACCGGGCCGTCGAGCTCGACGCTGCCGCGTAGAGGGCCCCATGCCGATCGAACCGCTCTCCCCCGCCTGGGAAGCGCTGCTCGCGCAGTATCCCGCCCTGCCGCAGGAACACCACACCCTCACCGTCGCCGCGGACTTTTACGACCAGCTGGCCCAGAGCGCCGCGCAGCGCGACGGCGAGGTGGCCCTCGTCGTCCGCCGGCCGGACGGCCTTCTCCTCCTGCACACCAAGCCGTTCTATCCCCCCGCCACCTGGCGGATCCCGACGGGCGGCGTCGAACGGGGCGAGACGCTCGCGGCGGCCGCCTGCCGGGAGACGCGGGAAGAGACCGGCCTGCCGGCCGGCACGCCCCAGCCGCTCGGCGTGCTGGCTTATGAAGTCTGTACCGCGGGGGGCCGGCCGGTGCGCTTCGCCTCGGCCGTCTTCCTGGTCGCCGTTCCCGACATCCCGCCCGTCACCGTGGACCCCCGGGAACGGATCAGCGGCTACCGCTGGGCGCCGCCGGGCGACCTGCCGGCCATCGCCGCCCAGCTGGAACACCTGCCGCCAGACTGGGCCGGCTGGGGCCGCTTTCGCGCCCTGCCCCACCGGTTCGCGGCGCGCATCCTGGCCTAGCGGGCGCTACCCGCTTCCCAGCAGCCGCTTCCACCGCTCCCACAGCGTCTGTTCCCCAAAGCGCTCGGCAAAATCGCTGCCGGCCTCCTCGGCCGGCACATCCTGCCCGGCCTCCGCGCTCAAAAAGTGGCGGTGGTCGATGATCCAGACGTACAGCTCGGTCTCTGTCCGCTGCGGAAAGCGCGCCGGGATGTCCTGCTCGCGGATCACCCGCACGATCGGCAGGTACACCTGGTCGTACCAGTGCGCGACAGCTTCCTCCCAGGCCACCTCGCGCTGCTGCTCCACGCCCATATAGTAGCGGTGCACGGCGATGTGGTCCAGGAGGATGTCGTACAGGCCCGGCTGCGCGGCTTCCATCCGCGCCTCCGGGCGCAGCCGATCCAGGCCGGTCTGCTCCAGGAAGCCGGCCTGCTCGGCCTTGACGATCAGCTCGAGCGGGGAGACCCCCGGCGCCAGCGAGACCGGCGTGGGCAGCTCGATGACCTCGGCGTCGATATACTCCTGCCCCTGCTCCCGCGCGGCCGACACGCGGTGGTGCCCGTCGAGCACGAAATAGACCTCGCCCACCTGGTAGAGCTGGATGGGCGGGAGGAACTCGGCGGCCTGCATGGCGCGGTGGATGCGCGCCCACCGCAGGCGGCTCTCGGGCCGCAGCGGGTGAAAGTCGCGATCGAAATCGCCCACCTTGCCCACGCTGCCCACGATCTGGCCGACCTCCACGGGGCGCACGCCGCGGTACAGGCTGCGGCGCAGGCGGAGCTTGTCCGCCACCTCGTCGAACGGGAGGAGCAGGTGGGGCCGGCCGGCAAAGATGGCGGCCAGGGAGGTCAGCAGGGCGCGGAAGCGGGCCCGATCGAACTCGGCCAGGCTCGCCTGCAGATCAAAGGCCATCGGCGACCTCCAGCAGGGTGTGGCCGCAGGCGTTGACGACGACGGTGCGGCCGTAGCGCGCCTGGCGGGGCACCCGCCTGTCGAGTGGGTCGTAGTGTCCGTGGACCAGGAAGCGGGGGTGGAACCGGTCGAGCAGCCAGCGCAGGGCGCGAAAGCCCTGGTGCGGGCGGTCGGGGCCGTCCTGGATGCCCCATGGCGGCGCGTGCGTCAGCAGCACGTCCAGGTAGCGGCCGGCCCGCAGCCGATTGGCCAGCAGGCCGGGTACCAGCCGCACGGCCCGCAGCACCATCTCGGCCTCGCTGTACTGGTGCGGCCCCGGGCGGTAGCGCCGCGAGCCCCCCAGGCCGGCCAGCAGTAGCTCCGCGCCGGGAGGGCTCCCCCAGGCGCGATGGCGCGCCAGCCGCCCTTCCACACAGGTGCACCCCCACGGCAGGCGGGGCGGCTGCCCTTCCTCCCGGACATACTCCTCGGCGTGGTTGCCAAAGACAAAGTACACCGGGACGTCGAGCAGGTCCACCAGGAACTCGAGGTAGGCGCCCGGCAGGTCCCCGGCCCCCAGGACGGCCCCGACGCCGGCCAGGTACGTCCGGCTCTCCAGGCAGTCGATGCGCTCGTCCACCGTGTCGCTGACACAGAGCACACGCATCGGCCTACTGCACCCGCTTGGTGAGGAGCGGCAGATAGAGCCGTTTCACCCCCACGGCGATCGGGATACGGGTGATGTTGTTGGTCTCGATCAGCTCGTCGACGTCGTACCGCGGCGGCAGGTGCGCCGGCGTGTTGTTATAGTCCACCTGGGCCACCAGCCAGTACAGCCCCGGCGTCGTAAAGGTATAGGTCGTCCGCATGAGGTAGGGCGGCATATCTTCCTGGTAGTTGCTGGCGTACTGCGGCAGCACCAGGGGGCAGGTCACGGTGGGCGGGTCATAGTCCTCGCAGCCGGGTGGTACGTCCGGCGGGTACGGGCTATAGTTCTCGGTCGTGGTGTAAAAGATCGCCGCGTAAAAGTTCTCCGGCAGGTTAGAGCCCTTGTTGACGGCGGCGAACTCGATCTGCACGGGCTTGTCCACCGGGATCACCGCCGGGCAGCTGTCGCAGATGACGGTCAGCGTCAGCGCCTCCAGGTCGGGCGGCGAGAGCACCCCGATACGGATGGCGTTCAACAGCGGAGTCTGGACGGCATAGGTGTTGGTGGGGGGTTCCAGCGCCGCCGAGAGAAACGCCCGGTACTGGAAATAGTCCCCGATCGTCCCCGGTGGAAAGTCGATCGTCGTGGTCACAGCCGTGCCGGGGGGCGAGGCCACCGGCTCCGACCAGGGCAGCCAGCCGCCCGGGGCGGTCGGGCTGTAGTAGCGATAGGACATGGTCAGCGTCATGCCATCGGCGTCGGTGATGGTGGTGTTCCAGCTAAAGCTGGTGAGCGTGGCGTGGTACCAGGGCTGATCGATGATGCGCACGTCGATGTAGGGGGAGGTATAGCGGCCGAAGGGCGCAAAGATGGGCTCGTCGGCGTCCGCCGCCGCTTCCAGGTCGGCGGCTGTCTGCAGCGGGAGGCTCTCGCCGCCCCCGTACGGCAGGGCGATGTCCACGTTGTTGAGCCGCTCGCTGCTGTAGCCCGTCGCGCCGCCGATGGAGTAGAGAAAACCGTCGTCGTCCTGGGTCACCGAGTGCAGGAAGCGGGGTGGGCTCATGGCCACGGTGTCGTACCAGGGAGTCGTCTGCCCCGTGTCGCCGTCCGCCAGCGAGACCTGGACATCCCCTGAGGGGGTGCAGCCCGCGCCGCAGGACCACGCCCCGGCGATCGCCAGGAGCAGGCCCGAACTGTAGCCGGCGCCCTCGCTGGCCCAACAGTTGACCGGGAGGACCTCGGTGTTATAGGTCCAATCCAGGATGTCGCCGTCGGCCTCGGGATGCGCAAAGTGGACATAGTACGAGTAGGTGGAATCGACCGGGCCGCTGGAGCCGCCGTACACATAGAACCGTCCCTGGCTGACGCCCAGGGCGGCGTGAAAGTACCCCCCCACGCCCAGTTCGGGCAGAGGCGCGGTCGTCTCGTTCCAGTCGGCGATCTCGCCGGTATTGCGGTTCGGCCTGGTGTAATAGACCTCCCGCGGGGAGGTGCCCAAGTTGTCCGTCCCCCCCAGGACATAGAGGGTATCGCTCAGCACCACGCTCTCGTGGCCGAAACGGGCCATGGGCAGCGCGACGGTCTCCTGCCAGGGGCCCAGCGTGCCGTCGGACAGCACCTCGGCGAAGAGGACGTTGTCGTACATCGTCGAAGGTGGGTGTTCCTCCATGCCCCCAAAGACATAGAGAAAGGTCTTTTGGGTGTCGGTAAAGGTCAGGGCCACGGCCTCGTGCTGGCAGACGCCTTCGGGGTAGATGTCGGTCGGGAGGGGGGTGGTTTCCTGCCAGTCGGACAGCCGGCCCGTCGCCGTAAAGACGTCGGTGTAGACGCGGGCATAGTACACATTGTTCCGGGCGTCGCCCAGCAGGTAGTCGCCGCCGAGGGCATAGAGGTAGCCGTTGACGTAGACGGTGGCCAGGCCGGCCCGCTTGGGCAGGCCGGTGTTGTTTCCCGGCTGCCAGGGCTGGCCCAGGCCGATCGGCAGGAGCCGGACCTCACCGTCGCCGATCCACGAGAGGGCGGTATGGTAAAAGACGCCCTCGTTGAAATCCTGGAGGGTGGTCTTGGCAAAAAAGAACTGGGCCGCCAGGGCCGGGTAGACGGCAAAGAGGAAGAGGACGGCGCCGGTCACGACGGCCACGACCAGGACTACCAGGGCTTGCCACTTTTTTCGCGTCTTGTCCATCGTCGCCTCCTGGCACAACAGGTGCCGCTGCCTAGTGCTGCATTGTATGGGCCATTATAGCACAGCCGGCGCGGGGCAACAATCACCCAAAGGTCCCGACTCCCCCTTCCCCGGCGAGGCGGTGGGCCCGGCGCGTCGTTTCCGGCAGGCGGTAGCCGGCGCAGCAGTCCAGGACGCGGCCGATGGCTGTGGGCAGGTCCACCCGGTGGCCGGGGGAGACGTACAGGGGGCGGGTGCCCGGGCGGGAACGGAGGGCCGCGCCGATCACCTCGCCCTCGTCGTAGAGAGGGGCCCAGTCCCCGCGGGCCGGGCCGGGCGGGTCGTGTGTCCCGCAGAGGCGGGACTTGGCGCAGCCGATGCTGGGCAGATCGAGGAACAGGCCCAGGTGACAGGCCAGCCCCAGGCGGCGGGGGTGGGCGGTGCCCTGTCCGTCAAAGATCACCAGGTCGGGCCAGAGGGTCAGGCGCTCAAAGGCCGCCAGGACGGCCGGCCCCTCGCGGAACGACAGGTAGCCCGGGATGTAGGGGAAGGCGGCCGGCACCTCCGCCCAGGCCTGGTCGAGCGGCTCCAGCGCCGGCCACGAGAGCACGACCACCGCTGCCCGGGCCCGCCCCGCGCGGAACGACACGTCCACGCCGGCCACGCGCGTCACCGGGCCCGGCTCCGGCTGCAGCCGGAGCCGGGCCCGCAGTTCCTGCTGGAGGGTCGCGGCCTCGGCCGGCGTCACCTCCCAGCGGTGCAGCTGCCGGATGCGCCCGGCGCCCGCCCCTACCCCGTGACCAGCGTCAGCCATCGGTGCCGATCCGCGGCGCGCCCCTCGACGATGCCGAAGAAGGCCTCTTGCAGCCGCCTGGTGATTGGGCCGGGGGTGCCCGTCCCGACGACGACGCCGTCGAGCGACCGGATCGGCGTGATCTCGGCCGCCGTCCCGGTGAAAAAGGCCTCGTCGGCGATGTAGAAGAACTCGCGCGGTAGGACCTGCTCGACCACCGGCAGGTCCATTTCCTGCGCCAGCGTCATGACCGACGCCCGGGTGATGCCCAGCAGGATCGAGGAGGCCAGGGGTGGGGTGTAGATGACGCCGTCGCGCACGGCAAAGACGTTGGCTCCGCTGGCCTCGCTCACAAAGCCGGCCGGATCGAGGGCGATCCCCTCGGCGTAGTGATGCTGCACCGCCTCGATCTTCATCAGCTGGCCGTTGGCATAGTTGGCCCCGCACTTGGCCATGGCCGGAAAGGTGTTGGCGGCCATGCGCGCCCAGGAGGTGAAGCAGGCGTCCACGCCCACTTCGATGGCCTCGGCGCCCAGGTAGCGGCCCCACTCAAAGGCCGCGATCGCCACCTCGACGGGGCAACTGAGCGGGTTGACGCCCAGCTCGGCGTAGCCGCGAAAGACGAGAGGCCGGATGTAGGCCGAGGGCAGCCGGTTGCGGCGGATCGTCTCGACGATCGCCTGCGTCAGCTCCTCTGGGGCGTAGGGGATCTCCATCCGGTAGACCTTGGCCGAATCGTACAGCCGGCGCACGTGGGGGCCCAGCCGAAAGACCGCCGGACCCTGGGGGGTGGCGTAGGCGCGGATGCCCTCAAAGACGCTCGAACCGTACGAGACGACGTGCGCGAGCACGTGGATACGGGCCTCGTTCCAGGGGATATACTGTCCGTTGAACCAGATGACCTCGGCTTGCTGGATCGGCATGGCTTTCTCCTCTCGTTATCGTTGTCGTCAGTCGTCAGTCCCTGGGTGGAGCGGTTCCCCCGGCCGGATCGCTATAGCGGCGCGCCGAAAAAGGCGCTGATGTCGAACAGAAACACGCCTGTGGCCCCACATTGGGCACAGGTCACCTCCAACCGATCGCCAAAGCGGCCCGCGTGCTGCACGAGGGCCTGGCGGATGACGCGCCAGCGGCCGCCGCAGGCGCAAGGGGTGGCGGCCACGATCGCGTATTCTTGCCCCACGCTGTCCACGCGGATGGCCTTGGCCAGATCGTCTGTCACAAGTCGCCTCCACAGCATACCAAGGGGCCGCCGCAGCGGCCGGGCCGGCCGGCGCTCAGAACCCCGGCGGCGCAACGCCCAGCGCGGCATACAGCGCGCCGTAGGCGGCGGCCATGCGCGGGAAGGAAAAGAGCTCCTCGGCCCGGGCCCGGTTCCACGCCCCCATCTCCCGGGCCTGCCGCGGCTCGGCCGCCAGGCGGCGCACCGCTTCGACCAGCGCCTCCACGTCGTCCACGGGGCAGAGGAATCCGCCCCGCCCGTCGACCACCAGCTCGGGCAGCGCGGCCGCCCGGGAAGTCACCACCGGGAGGCCGCAGGCCATGGCCTCGGCCACCGCCAGGCCGAACCCCTCCAGGCGCGAGGGGAAGACGAGCGCGTGGCAGGCGTGGTAGGCCGCGGCCAGGTCGGCGGCGGACAGCCGGCCCAGAGGCCGGGCGCGGGGCGACCGGATGGGCACCTCGTCCTCCCGCTGCCCGCCGGTGTACCAAAGCTCGAATCCGTCGCCCAGCGCCTCCAGCAGCGGCTCCAACAGGTCGGCGCCTTTGCGCCGGATGCGGTTTCCGACAAAGAGGAGGCGGAACGGGGGGACGGCAGGCGGCGCCCCCACCGGACGAAAGCGTTCCGTATCGATCCCGTTATAGACGACCTGGGCATCGTGCCGGCCATAGAGGGCGACGACCTGCCGGCGGGTGTAATCGCTCACGCAGGCCACGGCGTCGGCGCCGGCGATGGACCGGCCGTCGTAGAGCCGCTCCAGCCGGTGAAAGAGGCGCTGGGCCGGGCGCGTATAGGGGCGGTAGGCCGGGTCGGCCACCAGGTGGTGCACCGTGACCACGAGCGGCCGGCCGCGGGCCCGCAGCGCGAACCCGGCGCGGGAGCCGCTGTGCACCAAGTGCGCGGCGCCGGCCCAGTCACCGCGGCGGGTCAGGGGGAGCAGAAAGGGCACAAAGTTGTACCGATGGGGGAGAAGCCGTAGCTCGCTCGGCACCTGCGCCTGCACCATCGCCCGGTGGATGTTGTCCATCCAGACATCTACCCCTCCCCGGGCTTGAGGAGAAATGTACAGAATCATCGCGCTACCAGCACACAGATGTCGTCATCCTTGCCATACCGCAGCGCAATGGCCTCGGCGAGGATCGCCGGTTCTTCTTCGCGATACAGCAGCGTTTCGTCGCTGTGGAACCGGGTGTCGATCCCATCGCTGTAGAGGATCAGGACGTCTCCTTCGTGGTAGTTGCCCACAAATTCCTGGAACCGGGGCAGGCGATAGCCCACGATGCCGTTGTACGAGATCGGCCGGAACGGTTCGCGGGCGATGGCCCGCACGCCGACATTGCCCACCCCGGCGTACCGCATCTTGCCCGCTGGCAGGTCCACCCGCAGCAGGCCGAGCACGACGCCGCGGGTTGTCCGCAAGGCCAGGTGGCAGTGCTGCAGGATCTCGCCCAGCGGCAGCGCGCGGTCCTTTTCAATGTTCTCGATGGCGATGCGGGCGGCCTTGGCCGCCTCCTCGCCGCTGCCCAGGCCGTCGACCAACGCCAGGAGGGCCATGTCTCCATCTTGCTTAAAGATGCAGGCATCGCCGGAAACGCCGCGTTCGTGTTTGGCCCGAGAATAGACGCCGGCCTTCATCGCAACCACTTGCGGACTACGATCTTGGTGCCGATGCCGATCCGTGAATCGATCTCAAAATCGTCCATCAGCCGTTTGGCCCCCGGCAGGCCCATGCCCAGCCCGCGGGAAGTGCTGTACCCGTCCTGCATCACCAGGCCGACATTCTCGATGCCCGGTCCATGGTCTTCGCAGACCACCTCGATGCCCTTGCGGGCGCCCCGCTCCGTCGGGCGGATCGTGACCGTGCCCTCGCCGGCATACAGCACCACGTTGCGGGCCAGTTCCGAGATGGCCGTGGCGATACGCGCCTGGTCGATGGTGCCAAACCCCAGCGCTTTGGCCATGTCCCGGCCCTCCACACGGGCGCTGACGATATCCAGATCGCTGCGAATGAGGAGGGTGCGCTCCTGGATCATTGCGGCCCCCCTCCGAGGTCCTCATCCTGCTTGACCTGGTTGCGCAGGGTGGCGATGCCCTTTTCCAGGTTCAGCGCAGTAATGATGCCCGGCAGCTCCAATCCCAGTTCGGTCAGGGTGATGGCGACGGCCGGCTGCAGCCCCGAGACCACCACCCGGGTGCCCATCAGCGCGGCCATCTCCGCGACATCGCCGATGAGCCGGCCGATGAAACTGTCCACGATATCGACAGCCGTCAGGTCGATGATCAACCCGCGGGCCTTGGTGTCAAAGATGCGCTGCAAGAGATCGTCCCGGAACTGGACGGCGCTCCGGTCGTGTAGGGCCACCTGGATCGAAGCGACCAGGAAATTCTCGATCTGCAGGATCGGGATGCGAATCAGCTCTGTGGACATCCAGACACCTCCTCTCGTCCCCTACGCGCCCGCCGAGGGTTCCGTTGCCTCGGCAGGAAGGATCTCACCACGGGGCGCGATCTCCAGCCCCATCTGCTCCAGGGCATATTCGATGCCCGCCTGCAAGTTCGAGCGGGTCACCACCCCCGTCAGGTCTACCTGGAGATGCACCAGGGCCTGGGCCACCTCCCCGCGGATGCCCACCAGGATCGAGCGCGTCCCCAGCAGACGGGCCGCCTTGATCGTCTGCAGCAGGTGGTTGGCCACGGCGGTGTCGACCAGGGGCACGCCGGTGATGTCGATGATCACCATCTCGGCCTGGTGCTGGGTGATCCCCACCAGCAGATCTTCCATAATGCGGTGCGATCGCTCGGTGTCGATCGCTCCCACCAGCGGCAAGACTAGCACATTCTCATACACCTTGATAACCGGCGTGGAGAGCTCGGCGAGGGTGCGCTGCTGGGCCTCCATCTGATCCTGGAAGGCGTGCAGGTAGACCTCGAAGGCGTTCCGGCGCGTGCCGTGCGCCAGCGCCTCGAACTGCCGGACGCTCGCGCGGTAGGCGGCCGGATCCTGCTCATAGGCCGTGTTCAGGAGGTTGAGGACGATCTCGTGCAGGATCGACACGAACGTCTGGATCTCGTCCATCGCATACCGTTCCTGCACCCGCTGGCTCACCGACGCCGTGACGAACTTGTCCATGACGGCCGCATCGTTCTGGGCGATGGCCTGGTGCATGGCATCAAAAAAGTGGCCCATGCGCCCATGGATCTGCTCCAGCGGCGTCGCCGCATAGGTTGCGCCGCCCTGCTCCTTGACCTGCCGGGCCAGCTCCTTGACGATATAGTCCTTGTTCTGCAGCAACAGGTCCGCAAAGGACAGGCTCATAGTCGCCTCCTGTAAGGTCCCTATCTTACCACAAAAACCCAGCTTTGTCACCACGCCGGCGCCCGCGCCGCCGCTTGGTTCGTCCCTGCCAGGTCTGGCCTACCCGGCTGCCGCGGTGCGGGCCCGCCCACGCCGCCCGACCTGCTCGAAAGCATACTCCACACCGCCCTGCAGGTCAGACTTGGTGACCACGTCGGCCAGATCGACCCCCAGGGAGACGATCGTCTCGGCCACCTGCGGCGAGATGCCCACCAGCACGGCGCGTGCTCCCACCATCCGGGCCGCCCGCGCCGACTGCAGCAGCGCCTGCGCTACTGCCGTGTCCACGACCGGCACGCCGGTGATGTCGAGGATCACGACCCGCGCCCGCTCCTTTTCCACGGCGGCCAACAGCGCCTCGACAATGTTCTGCGCGCGGGCCGCGTCGATCACGCCGACCAGCGGCATCACCAGCACCCCCTGGGAAACCGGCACGACCGGGGTGGCCATGTGCCGGATCATCTCCAGGAGGCGGCTCTGCTCCTCCTGGCTGCGCCGGACATCTTCCAACGCCCGCTGCGCCTCCGCGGCCTTTTCCTGGCGCGCGGCCAGGGCGCGTTCCAGTTCGGCGGAGGCCACTTCCAGCTCCCGCTCGCGGGCCGCGGCCTCTTCCACCTGCGATTGGAGGCGGTTGGCTGTTTGATGCAGGCTGCGGGAAACCATCCAGTTGAAGAGGGCCGCCGCCCAATAGACGACAATCACCTCGATGGTGAAGGAGGCGAATTTGCCCAGAGTGTTCGCCTCCCGCGGAACCAGCGGGATCGGCAGCGCCTGGGTAAACTCGCCGTAGGAAAACCCGGCCATCAGCAGGCTCACGACGACGGCCACGATCAGCATATAGGCCGGTTCCAACAGGATGCCGCTGATCAGGATCGGCCAGATGAAAAAGAAGGGAATCGATCCGCGCGTCCCGTAAAAGGCCAGAAAGTAACCCAGGATCATCAGGATGCCGGCGACCAACAGCAGCCCACCGCCGACGAGCGCTCCCCGCCGGGCGATCAGGTACCCCACGACCGTCAGGATCATGGCGCCCACGCTGAGTCCGACTACCACGGGCACATTGCGCGGCGTCGCCAGGCTGTCCAGCACTCCGCTTACGGCGATGAACGCCGCGGCTACCGCCTGGACGACCACCAGGGTGCGAAAGAGGCGCAGGCGCCGCTCGCGCTCATCCGCGTCCAATGTCGGCGCCAAGTGCTCACGCCACCAGTTCATCGCCAGCCCCTCTCGCCGTCAGACGGCCGCCGCAGCGCGTACGCCACCCCGCTCTGCAGGTCGGCCCGCGTCACCAGGTCGGACAGATCGACACCCAACGAGACGATTGTCTCCGCCACCGCCGGGCTGATCCCCACCAGCACCGGGTCGGCGCCCAGGAGCCGCGCGGCCCGGGCAGCCTGGAGCAGGGTCTGCGCCACGGCGGTGTCCACCATGGGCACCCCGGTGATGTCGATGATGATGACCCGCGCGCGCTCCTTCTCGATCGTCTCCAGCAGCGCCGCCAGGATGCCCTGCGCCCGGCCCGAGTCGATGATTCCCACGAGCGGCATCACCAGGACGCCCTCCTGCACCGGGATCACCGGCGTGGACATCTCGCGGATCATATCCAGGAGGCGGTCCTGCGCCGCATGGCCCTGCTGGACCTCGTCCAGGGCGCGCTGCAGTTCGGCCGCCTTCTCCTCCCGGGCGACCAGCGCCTGCTGTGTCTCGGTGTAGGCCGTGGCCAGCTGCCCCGTCATCTCGTTGAACGCCTCCCCCAACCGCCCCACCTCGTCCCCACTGCGCACCGGGACGCGCTGCTCCCAATCGCCCTGCGCCACGGCCTGGGTGGTGGCAACCATCCCGCGCAGCGGCCGCAGGATCATCAGGTGGATCAACACATAGAGCGCCAGCGAGACCAGCAGCAGCGTGAGGATCGCCGCGGCCGCCAGCGCGATCGAGGCCAGGCGGGAGGTCGTCCGAAACTCGCGCTGGCTGTAATCCACCAGTACCATCCCCAGCACTTTTTGCCGCTGGTTGTGGCAGGACCAGCAGGCGGGGTCGTTGGCGATCCCCAGGGTCGTGCGCAGGACCGTCTCCCCCTGCACCTCGGCATAGATCGATACGGGACGCTGCCCCGGCTCCTGATTGTGGCAGACGGCGCACTCGGCGCTGTACTCTTTCCTCTCCAGGCTGCTCCGTGGGATATCCCGGCCCCCCTCAAAGTTGGTGAGAAAGACAGCCATCACCGTGCGGGTATACTGGACCGTCCCGGGCTCGACGCGTTGGGCATAGATGGCGATGGTCTCGACCGGGGGGTTCTGGCTGGTCTCGCCCAGGGACCCGGCCACCGCCGTGAGGGACTCCCAGTCGTTGGCCTGCATCTCGCTGCGCAGGCTGTCCCGGAGCAGCGCCGTCGTCTGGAGGGCCGTCTCCACCTCGCGATCGCGGAGATAGCTGCGGGTCACCACGATAAAGGCGGCAAAGATGGCCCCCAGGACCAGCACCAGTGACGCCCCTACCGCCAGGGCGATCTTGAAACGCAGTCCGCGCCGCTGCCACCAGTTCATCGTTTTTTCCTTGTATCCAGCGCATAGGCCAGACCTTCCTGGAGGGTGGCCCGTGTGACGACGGAGGCCAGGTCGAGTCCCAGGGCTACCAACGTCTGCGCCACCTCGGCGCGGATTCCGGTGAGGACCGGCTTGGCCCCGAGCAGCCGGACACCCCGCGCCGCCTGGAGCAGCGCGCTGGCCACGGCTGTATCCACCGCCAACACCCCGGTAATGTCCACGATGACCACGCGCGCCCGGTACTCGGCCACCCCGTCCAGGAGCGCGCCGATGACCTGCTGGATGCGGGCCTCGTCCAGGGCGCCGATCAGCGGCAGGGCGATGACGGCTGGGGCGAGCGGGATCACCGGGCTGCCCAACTCGCGGACGGTGTCCAGCAGGCGGCGCTGGGCCTCCTCCCGGGACTGGATCTCGACATAGAGGCGGTCCTTTTCGTCGGCCAGTGCTTGGAGCTGCCGGCCCCGCTCCTCGGCTTTGTGGATCACCCGCTCCAGCGCCCGGATCGTCAGCCAGGTGGCCAGCGCGATAACCCCCAGGGAGCTCACAATCAGGAGGATGCCTGTCTCTGGCGAGGCCACAGCCATCGGCTGCGGGACCCACCCCCACGTCTGGGCCAGCGTCAGCAGGCCGTAGAGCGCGAGCTCGATCACGGCGACGATCAGGCCGGCCGGCCCGCCGAGGGACAGCCCGGCGATGAAGACGGCCAACGTCAGCAGGATGGCCGAGACGGTCATCGTCCCGCGCACATAGCCCGAATAGAGCGCGACCAACATCGCCGTCGCGGTGATCGCGACGGCGGCGGCGCGGACGCGCCCGCCGCGCGCGAGGGCATACGACCCCAAGGACAGCAGCACGGCCAGCCCCCCGCCGAGGAACGAGACCCAGTGCGCCCCCCGCCCCGGCAGGACGGCGACGACCACCAGGTTGATCAGGTATAACAGGGCGAACGCGCCCGCGGTCAGGGACAGGATCATGACGAGCTGCTCCTGGCGGGCAACCCGCTCGTCGCTGGAACGCGGTTCGATCCACTGGCGCAGATTCATCGCCGCACCTATCTAGCCGTTGTCTGGCGCGCCCGGCTCCGGCGGTGCCTCTTCCGCCGTCACGATCCGCGCCCCCAACAGGTCCAACGCCTCCACCAGCCCTTCTTGCAGGCTGGCCCGTGTCACCAACCCCTCGAAGCCCAGCCCCATCTCCACGAGGGTGCGGGCTACCTCCGGGCGGATGCCCACTAGGATGGGGGTGGCCCCCAGGAGGCGGACCCCCTGGGCGGCGCGAAAGAGCGCCCCGGCCACACTCGTGTCCACCACCGGCACCCCAGTGATGTCCACGATGGCCACGCGGGCGCGATACTCTTTCACGCTTTCGAGCAGCGCCGTCGTCATCTGCCGGCCGCGCACGCTGTCCATTGCCCCCACCAGCGGCATGGCCACGATCCCCGCGGCCAGCGGCACGATGGGGCTGCCCAGCTCGCGGATTGTCTCCACCAGGGCCTGCTGCGCTTCGTCGCGGGCCCGCAGCTCGCCGAGCAGGTGGTCCTTGTCGTCGGCCAGCTTCTGCAGCGCCTGCCCGCGCTCCTCAGCCCGCCGCAGAAAGGCCTCCTGCGCGCGGAGCGTCTGCCAGAGCACAAAGGCGACCAACGCCAGGTTGGCCCCCACGAGCACCAGTCCGGTCAGCGGGGAGAGTGTCTCCGCGCTGCCGGGGAGCCACCCATAGGCCAGCGCCGCCGTGAGCAGCGCATAGAGCACGAACTCACCCCCGGCCACGATGGCGCCGGCCGGCCCGCCGATGGCGACGGCCGCAAAGAGCACCGCCGGCACCAGCAGCATCGCCGCGACACTGATCGTGCCGCGCACATAGCCCGAGTACAGCCCGAGGAAAGCGCCGGCCGCGACAATGACGCTGGCCCCGGCCCGCACGTGCCCACGGCGGGACAGCGCATAGGCCGCCAGGGCCAGCGCCACGCAGACCGCCCCGCCGAGCAGCGAAGCCCATCCGACCTGGCCCCCCAACCCTACCCCAATGACCACCAGCACCAGCAGATAGACCGTGCCAAGCAGCAGCGCAACCAGGGCCAGGATGTTGACCAAATGCTCCTGCCGCCCGGCCCGTTCGTCGGTGGAACGCGGTTCGATCCAGCTGCGCCAGTTCATTGCCCCACCTGCCCTTGCACGGGCGCGCGGCCGGGCCCCTCCGCCCAGTCCTCCCCCCACGACCGCACCACCGCGCGCGCATATTCCAGTCCTTCCTGGAGCGTTGCCTCTGTCTCCATGCCCGTCAGGTCCACGCCCATCTCGACCAGCGTCTGGGCGACCTCGCCGCGGATGCCGACCAGGATCGGCCGGGCTCCCAGGAGCTCGATCCCGTGCGCCGTCTGCACCAGCGCCTGGGCCACCGCTGTATCCACCACGGGAACCCCCGTAATGTCCAAGATGACGGCGCGGGCACGCTGCTCCGCCACGCCCCGCAACAGCGCGGCGCGGATCTGGTCCGCCCGCGCGCTGTCCACCGTCCCAATGATCGGCAGCGCGATAACGCCTTCGGCCAGCGGGATAATCGGGCTCGACAGCTCCCGCACCGTCTCGAGGAGCTGTTGCTGCACCCGCTCTCGCTCCTGCAGATCGGCCAACAGCCGGACCTTGTCCTCGTCCGCCGCGCGCAGCGCGGCCTCGCGATCCTCCGCCTGCCGGATGGCCTGGCGCATCCCACGGGTGAACATGCCCGAGGCCAGGGCGAGCCCCAGGAGCATCAGGGCGACCGCGGCGATGTCGGCGGCAAGGAACGGCTCCGAGATGGCCGTGAGCAGGCCCCATTCGTAGAGCAGACCAAAGCCCAGGTAGATCAGCGAGTTGAGCGCGGCCATGATCAGCCCCGCGCGGTTGCCGAGCACCAGGTCGGCAAAGATCACCCCGACGCCGAGGAACATGAGCCCGGACAGGTGCGGGCCTTCGGCAAAGAGGAAATAGGTCGGCACGAGCGTCAGCACACCGACCATCAGCCCGCCGGCAGCCCGCAGCCGCCCCCGGCGGCTCAGGAGATAGCAGATCCCGCCCAGCACGGCAATGCCGGCGCCGCCGACAATGTCCAGGAGCGGCCCGCTCTCTAGCAGCCACAGGATCATCTCGATCAGGGCGAAGAGGAGCCCGCCCACGACCAGGGTGAGCGAGAGCATGTAGAGGACCCACCGGCGCGGGCCACTCTCGTCGTCAGGCACTTGCCACGCCATGGGCTTTCTCCGTGCGCTGCCGGCCGAGCGCATAATCCAGGCCCTGCTGCAGCGTTGCCTGGGGCGTTACCCGGGAGAAGTCGAGGCCCGTGTCGACCAGGACCTCGGCGACCGCGGGCGAGATTCCCGTCAGCACGAGCTCGGATCCCAGCAGCTGGACCCCCTGGGCCATCTGCAGCAGCGTCGTGCCGAAGGCCGCGTCCACGACCGGCACCCCCGTGATATCCACGATGACCACGTGGGCCCGGTTCTTCTCCACCCCGCGCAGCAGGTCGCCGGTGATCTCGGCCGCCCGCCGGCGGTCCACCATGCCGATGATTGGCATGGCGATCGCCCGTTGGCCCAGCGGGATGATCGGGTTGCCCAGGTCGTGCACGCGCTCCAGGAGGCGGCGCTGGGCTTCCTCGCGGGAACCGAGCTCGGCCAGCAGGCGGCCCTTTTCCTCGTCGGCGGCGCGCAGCGCCACCTCTTGCTGGTGGGCGTCGGCCAGCGCCCGTTTCATCTCGCGGGTGAAATACCCCCCGGCGAGGGCCAGGGCGAAGCAGGCCACCGCCACGGTCACCGCGTCGCCGGAGAGCGACGAGATATAGGTCATCTCGCGCAGCAGGCCTTGCTCATAGGCCAGGCCGGCCGCGGCGTACAGCGCGCACTCGATCACGGCCACGACGATCCCGCTGCGCCCCCCCAACAGAAAATCGCCAAAGATGACGCCCCCGACCATCAGGAGGATGGCGCTGCAGCGGGGACCCTCCAGCAGGATATAGTAGCTCGGGATCAGCGCCAACAGCCCGACCAGGATGCCGCTGGCCGGACGATAGTGCCCCCGGCGGTTCAGCAGAAAGATGGTCAGGCCGAACACGGCCAGGCCGCCCGTCCCGAGGGTATCCAGAAGGCTGCCCTCCCCGATCAACCACATGACCAGGGTGATGGCCGCGACGGCGGCTCCGCCGCCTATCAGAAACAAGGCCACGATGCGCAGCAACTGCCGGCGAACGGCCGCGTCTCTTTTCGTAATCTGGCCCCGCTCCGCCATCTTGCTCTCCGTGCGGCAGCCCCGCGGCTGTCGAACCCGGCCCTGCCGGCCGGACGATTCGGGAACACCAGGACTACTGGAACCCCCACTGCTGAATCCGCGACACGGCGTATTCCAGCCCGCTCTGCAGGTCCGCCCGCGTGACCAGTGCCGCCAGGTCGATGCCCAGGCCCACCATCGTCTGGGCCACCTCGGGCATGATGCCCACCAGCACGCCCTCCGCCCCCAGCAGGTGGACCGCCTGGGCGGCCTGCACCAGCGCCTGGGCCACCATCGTGTCCACGACCGGCACGCCGGTGATGTCCACGATCACAATCCGGGCCCGATGTTCCTGGACCCCCACCAGGAGCCGCTCCACCGTCTGCCGGGCGCGGTCGCTGTCGATGTGCCCCACCAGCGGCAAAAAGATGATGCCTTCCATCAGCGGCACGACCGGCGTGGAGAGCTGGCGGATCGTCTCCACGAGCTGGGCCTGCGTGTCCAGCGTCCGCTGCAGGTCGCTGTTCAGGCGCTTCATCTCGTCGACCGTGCGGGCGTTCTGGATGGCCACGGCGGCCTGGCGGGCGATGGTGGCCAGAACCTGCATGTGCCCCTCGTCAAAGGCGCCCTCGTGCTCATAGCTCTGCACCGCGATGACGCCGACAACCTCGTCGCCCAGGAGCATGGGCACGCCCAGCCACGACAGGCTGGCCCGCCCAATGCGGTCGATGCCCTGCCGGCGGAGAAACTCGGTCGCCCCGTGCTTGAGTAAAAGCGGCTCACGGTTCTGGATGATCCAACCGGTCAGCCCGGCCCGGACCTTTTGCCGGGGCATCGGCTGCTGCCGCTGGCCGTCCTCGAGTTGGATGCGCATCTCCCATTCCTGGGTGTCGCCGTAGTAGAGCGTGATGAAAAAGTTGGTGGTCTCCATCAGCCGGGTGGTCTGCTGATAGATGCGCTCCAGCAGATCGTCCAGGTTCAGCGTGCCGCTGATCGCTCGCCCGACCTCTTCCAGGCTGGCCAGTTCGGTGATGCGCCGCTTCTGTTCCCGCATCAGCCGGGCCGTCTCGATGGCCACCGCGGCTTGGTCGGCGACGGAGACAAACATCTCGATCTCGTCCGGAGTGAATTCGTGCACGTCGGCGTAATAGGCGGAGAGGAACCCCAGATTCTGCTCGCGGCTGCGCAGGGGGACGTCGATAAAGGCGTTGTAGCCCTCCTGCGCGGCCAGCGCCGCCAGTTCCTCGTTCCCAAAGGCGCCGGCGTCGGCCACCGCCAGCGGTTGGCCTTGCAGCACCGCCTGGGCCCGCGGGGCGTGCGCGTCGAGCGCCCGCGCCGTCTCGACATAGGTCGGGCTCAACCCCTCCCAGGCCCGGATGGTGAGCTGGCTGCTCCCCTCGTCCAGCTCAAAGATGGCGGCCTTTTCGCAGCCCATCACCCGGATAGCGAGGTGGACGATGGTCTGCAGGACCTCGGGCAGATCCTGGGCCGAGGACACGGCCATGGCAATACGCTGCAGCACAGCGATTTCCTCTTCCCGGCGCCGCAGCTGTTCCTTGAGCTGGGCAATCTCCTCTGCTGCTTTCATGGCTTTTTCTCCACCGCTGGGGCCGGCCGCCGCGCCGTTGCCCGCTCCTGTTCCTGGCTCACCCGCCGCATCGCATAGACGACCCCGCTCTGCAGGTCCGCCCGGGTCGTGATGCCGGCCAGGTTGACCCCCAGGCTCACCAGCGTCTGGGCGACCTCCGGCCGGATGCCCACCAACACCGCCTCTCCGCCCAGGAACCGGACTGCCTGGACCGACTGGAGCAGCGTCTGGGCCACGCCGGTGTCTACCACCGGCACACCGGTGATGTCCATCAGGACGATCTGCGCGTTCTGCTGTTCGACCACCTGCAGCAGCCGCTCCAGAATCTGCGCCCCGCGGGCGCTGTCCACGCTCCCCACCAGCGGCATCAAGAGGACCCCCCGCAGCAGCGGGACCACCGGCGTCGACAGGTCTTGGACCAGCTTCAGGAGCTCGGACTGCGTCTCGGCGGTGTCCTGCAGCTCCCGCATGATCGACTGCATCTGCTGGAAGAGACGGGCGTTCCCCACGGCGACGGCCGCCTGGTCCGCCAGCGCCTGCAGCAGGCGCGTCTCTTCCGACGTAAAGTGGTGGGCGTCGGCAAAGGAAACGTTGAGGACCCCCAGCACCTCGCCAGCCCGCAGGAGCGGGGTGCTGGCGATCGAGTGCAGCCCGCGGGCCTGCTGCGGGGACTGGGCGTAGAGCGGGTGCTGCAGCGCGTCTTCGATCACCATGAGCTGGCCGGTCCGCGCGACCGCCGCCGACAGACCTTCCTTGCGCGGCATCGGGGCAAAGAGGCCCCGCGCGCCGGCCGCGTTCAGGCCCGTCCCCAGCGTAAAGGTCTCGCTCCGGGCATCGTAGAGAAAGATCAGGATGTCGTTGGGGTGGAACAGCTCCATCGCCGAATCCACCACGGCGTCGAGCGTTTCGGTGAGGTCGGTCGCCGCCGCCAGCTTGAGCCCCACCTGCTGCAGCGCCGAAAGCTGGGCCACCCGGCGCTGCGCCTCCTCGTACAGGCGCGCGCTCTCCAGGGCCGCCGCCGCCTGGTGCGAGATCATCTCCAGGATCTGCTGATGGTGCTCGTCAAAGACGCCGGCCTCCCAGCTCTGCGCCGCGATCACGCCGATGGCTGTGCCCCGCACCACCATCGGCACCCCCAGCCACGACTTGGGCTCATCACCCTCGCCCACCGTCACGGCGATCCGCCGCAGATCAACGGGCGCCTGCTCCCAATCCCGGACCAACAGGCTCTCCTGGTGGTCCAAGACCCACCCGGTCAGCCCGCCGTGCTCCGACTTTTGGAAGCGGCTTTCCTCCTGCCGTTCGCCCTCTTCATAGTCCAGGGCAAAGACAATCTCATCCTGCTCGCGGTCGTACAGCGCCACGTAAAAGGCGGTCGTATCCATTACCACGCTGGCTTGCTCGTAGACCGACTGGCAGACGTCTTCGACGCTCAGGTGTGTCGCCGCCGCGGCTCCGATCCGATAGAGCGCCTCCATCTCTTCCACGCGGCGCCGTGTCACCTGGTAGAGCCGGGCGTTCTCGATCGCCACCGCCGCCTGCGCCGCGATCGATGTCAGGACACGCAGGTGCCCCTCGTCGTACGCGCCTTCCTGGGTGTAGCTCTGCACCGCGATCGCGCCGACGACGCGGTCCTGTACAATCATCGGCACGCCCAGCCACGACTTGCTGGGCTGGCCGATGCGGGCGATCCCCTGGGCCTGGAGGAACTCGTCGGGCCCATAGGGAAAGTGCAGCGGCGCCTTGTGGCGCACAATGTACCCCGTCAGGCCGGTGCCCAGCGCGCGCGTATGCCGCTCCAGCCGCTGGCCGTTCTCGACGTGGAGGATGAAATCCAGCTGCTCTTTTTCCGTGTCGTAGAGGACTAGAAAAGAGTTGGTCGTATCCATCAGCCGGCTGGTCTGGCGATAGATCAGCTCGGCCAGGGCGTCGAGGTCCATGGTGGAGGTGATGGCGCGCCCGATCTCGTTGAGCACCTCCATCTCTTCCAGCCGCCGCCGCGTCTCGGCAAAGAGGTGGGCGTTTTCAAGGGCCACGGCCACCTGCTGCGCCAGGCTGTCGAGGAGCGGCAGGTCCTGCGGTTGAAAGGCCTCCGTGCGCGTGCAGTTATCCAGGCTGATCACGCCAATGGCCCCGGTGCGCCCCAGCAGCGGGGCGGCCATCAGCGAACGCACGCCGGCGTTAAAGGCCATCGTCTGGAACCGCGCGTCCCGGCCGGTGTCGGGGACGATGTCGCTGCGCTGCTCCGCAAAGACCCAGCCGGCAAAGCCCTGCCCGGGCTGCAGCCGCACCTGCCCCACGACCTCGGGCGGGTAGCCGCGCTGCGCCCGCACCACCAGCTCCCCCGTCCGAGGGTCGGGCAGAAAGACCGTCCCCTTCTCGGCCGGCCGGATGGTGCGGATGGCCATCTCCAGGATGGACGGAACCAGCGTCTCGGGCTCGAGGATCGTCCCCAATGACCGGCTGACCTCCAGGAGCGCTTCTTCCTCGCGCCAGCGGCGCTCGGCCTCGCCATAGAGCCGGGCGTTCTCGATCAGGGTGACGGCCTGGTGAGCCACCATCTCGAGCACCTGGCGGTGGTGTTCGTCAAAGGCGTGGGGCTCCCAGCTCTGGGCCGCGATCACGCCCACCACCGCGCCCCGTACCAGCAGCGGGACCCCCAGCCAGGAGCGCGGCGCATCGCCCACCTGGACGGCGACCTCCCGCAGCTCCGCCGGAGCTTCCTGCCAGTCGTCGATCAGCAGCGTCTCTTTGTGGTCCAGCACCCAGCCCGTCAGCCCGCCGCCGGCCCCCTTCTTGCGGGGCTCTGTCTCGGCGCGCACCCCGTCCTCATAGTCGAGCGGAAAGCTGATCTCGTCCGTCTCGGGATCGTAGAGGGCCACGTAAAAGGTCGCGGTGTCCATGACCACCTGCGCCTGTTCGTAGATCGACTGCATCACCTCTTCCAGGCTCAGGCGGCCGGCCGCGGCCGCGCCAATGCGGTAGAGCGCCGCCGTTTCCTCGGCCCGCCGGCGGGCCTCCTCGTAGAGGCGCGCATTCTCCACCGCCACCGCCGCCTGCGCGGCGATAGTCGAGAGGATGCGCAGATGCCCCTCGTCGTACGCTCCCTCCTGCTCATAGCTCTGCACGCCGATCACCCCGACGACGCGCTCCTGCGCAATCATCGGCACCCCCAGCCAGGAGGAGGCCAGCTCGCCGATGATCTCGATGCTCAGCCGCTCCTTAAAGGCCCGGTTCTCCGCGATGTTGGACAGCAGGATGTGCTCGTGGGTGGCGATGATGTGGCCCGTCAGCCCGGCCCCAAGGGGGTGGCGGTCCGCTGCCTGGCGTTCCCCGCGCTCCACGTGCAGCGCCGAAACCCACTCGCCGTGGGCCTCGTCGCAGAGGGCGATGTAAAAGTTGGTCGTGTCCATCAGCCGGCCGGCCTGCTCATAGACCAGCTCCAGGAGGCTCGCCAGGTCCATGGTCGAGGCAATCGCCTGCCCGATCTCGTTCAACACCTCGAGCTCGACGACCCGCCGCTGGGCTTCCTCGTAGGCGTGGCGCAGCGCTTCCTGCTGTTCGAGGAGCAGGCCCTGCTGGCGGCTGCTGAAGCGCTCGGTGACGTCAAAGATATAGACGGCAAAGAACTTGCTGACGGCGACGATGGCCAGGTCCAACTGCGGGTCGCTCGCATACTGCTGGGACAACGCGGTCAGCACGCTCTGGCGCAGGGCCGTGAGCCACCGGCCCAAAAAGGTATGCCCCAACCCCTGGAGGGCCATGGCGTCGCCATAGGCGCGCCCCGCCTGCCGCGCCGCGTCCGGCTCGTCCTGGGCCAGCGCCTGCACCATGGCGGCGGCCGCTTGCACGGCCTCCTGGCGCAGGCTCTTGCGCGCCTTGATGCCCTCGACGGCCAGCAGGTCGTCCAGCGTGCGTTCCCACCCCCCCGTCAGCGCGGAGAGGTGCTCCTGCAGCCGCCGCCCCACGTCGCCCAATACCTGTTGTTCCCGTACCGTCAACTCGGAGATCGCTTCGCTCACCGCCGCATCTCCTACGGACCGCTGCATACGCTGCGCCGCCACCCCGCACACTGCCATGCGGGCGCGCCCACGGGGGCCACGGATGCAGAGGTCACTGCTTTTGCTTTTGCCGTTCCCACCACTGCCGCAGCCAGTCTGTCGGCCGGCGCAGCCACCGCACCGCGCGGATGCGGCAGCCCTGGCCCACGCCGGTCTCGATCTCAAAGGTGTCCATGAGCCGGCGAACCGCCGGCAGCCCCGAGCCCAGCCCCTTGCCGCTCGTCGTAAAGCCGTCCTGGAGGGCCAGCTCCACATCGGCGATGCCCGGCCCCTGGTCCACGGCCTCCACCTCCACTCCCTGGCGCACGCCGTCGGCTGCCGCGCGGATGTGGATCTCGCCGCGCCCGGCGTGACGGAGGATGTTGGTCGCCAGTTCCCGCACGGCAATCTCGATCCGTGCGGCATCGGCCTCGCCAAAGCCCATGCCCTGGGCCATGCCGCGGGCCATGCCGGCCGCCGCATAGACGTCTGCTTCGCCTTCAATACGACAAGTTTGGCTCATCGGTTATCGGGTAGCAGCTAGCAGTTACCGCGTGCCGACCAACTCCTGCCCCGCGCGCAGCGCCTGCAGGTTGAGCTCGACGAACCGCGCCGGCACCCGCTCGCGGACCGTCTCTTCCCACTGCGTCAGGGGAAAGGGCAGCAGCGCCGACAGCGCCCCCAGGAGCACCGTGTTGGCGACGCGCGGGTTGCCCAGCCCCTGAGCCGCCTGCGGCGCATCGACCAGGAACACCTGGCGCACCCGCCCGGCCAACTCCTGGCGCACCTCTTCCGGCTCCGGGTAGTGGGCCCCGCCGCTGGTGACGGCGATCGGCGGAAGCCGTTGCGTGCTCACCAGCACCGTACCCTCCGGGTGCATAAAGGTGGCCCACCGCGCCGCCTCCAGCAGCTCAAAGGACAACAGATAGTCCACCGCACCCTGCGCGATCAGCGGTGAATAGACCCGCGGACCGAACCGCACGTGGCTGCTGACCGCCCCCCCGCGCTGGGACATTCCATGGACCTCGGACTTTTTCACGTCGTAGCCGGCCCGCAGGCCCAGCTCCGCCAGGATATCGCTTGCCGTCAAGATGCCCTGCCCACCCACACCGACCAGCAGAAAGTTGAGCGGCTTCATGACGTCCTCCTTTCCTCGCCCCGCTGGATAGCCCGGCGCGCGCAGACCTGGGCACAGAGGTCGCAGGCGACACAGAGGGTGGGGTCGATCTCGGCCTGGCCTTCGGCCGTCCGCATGATCGCCGGGCAGCCGATGTCAAAGCAGAGCCCGCACCCGTTGCAGCGCTCCAGATCTACCCAGTAAGGCAGCCCGCGCCCCTCGCGGGCCACGGGGAGCAGCGCGCAGGCCCGGCGGGCCACGACGAGGGTCGGTTCCGTCGCCTCCAGGCTTTCCTGGAGGACGCGGCGCATCTCGCGGGTGTCGTACGCGTCCACGACAAAGACACGCTGCAGCCCGAAAGCGCGGCCGACGTCCTCGATGGCGACCTGGTGCAGCCCCTCCCCGCAGACGCCCATGCCGGTCCCCGGGTGGCCCTGTTGGCCGGTCATGGCCGTCGTGCGGTTGTCCAGGACGATGACGATCGTCCGGCCGCCGTTGTAGGCAATGTTCAGGAGAGCGGGGATGCCGCTGTGGAAAAAGGTCGAGTCGCCGATGGTGGCCACGCCGCGCTCGGCGCGGCCGGCCAACTCCATCCCGTAGGCCATGCTGATGCTTCCGCCCATGCAGCCCATCGTGTCCGTCGCCGCCAGGGGCGGTAGGACGGCCAGCGTGTAGCAGCCGATGTCGCTGTTGACTACCAGCTTCAGCCGCTTGAGGACGTGATAGACGCTGCGGTGCGGACACCCGGGGCAGAGGACCGGGGGCCGCGGCGCCAGCTCCAGCGCCACCGGGGCCGGCCGGCGCCCTTCCTCCGGCAGCAGGCCCAGTTTTCGCCCCCCGCCGCGCACCACGTCCGGGTCGAACTCGCCCAGAACGGGAAAGGCATCCTTGCCCCCAGACACCGCTACCCCAAGCAGCCGGAGCTCTTCTTCCAGGAAGGGATCCAGCTCTTCGACCACGATCAGGCGCTCGACCCCGGCCGCAAACTCGCGCACCTTGCGCGGCGGGAGAGGGTAGGGCATTCCCAGCTTGAGGAACGAGGCGTCGGGAAAGGCCTCGCGGGCATAGTTGTACGACACGCCGCTCGAGACGATGCCCAGCCGCCGGTCGCCCCACTCGATGCGGTTGAGCGGCGTCTCGTCGGCATAGACGGCAAGCCTCTCCAGCCGCTCCTCCACCACCACGTGTCGCGGACGAGCATAGGCCGGAATCATCACATACTTCCTGGGGTTGCGCGGATAGGGTGGCAGCTCCGTGTCCGCCGGCTGCCAGTCCGGGTCGACCTCCACGGGCGAGTGGGAGTGCGAGATCCGGGTGGTCGTCCGGACGATCACCGGTGTGTCGAACGCCTCGCTGATCTCGAACCCCAGGCGCGTGAAATCGCGCGCCTCCGCGCTGTCGGACGGCTCCAGAAACGGGACCCGCGCGAATTTGGCGTAGCGGCGGTTGTCCTGCTCGTTCTGCGAGGAATGCATCCCCGGGTCGTCGGCCGAGACGATGACCATGCCGGCCTCGATGCCGGTGTAGGCCCCGTAGAAAAAGGGATCGGCCGCGACGTTGAGGCCCACGTGTTTCATCGCCACGATCGTGCGCGCGCCGGCGTAGGCGCTGCCCAGGCCGGTCTCCATGGCGACCTTTTCGTTGGTCGCCCAGAGGGTGCGGACCCCGGGGTAGTGGGCCAGGTTCTCTAGAATCTCGGTGCTGGGAGTGCCGGGGTAGGCCGTCCCGACCCGCACCCCTGCTTCAAAGGCTCCCCTGGCGATGGCTTCATTGCCTGACAGCAGTCGCTTCAAAGCTGACTCCTTTCGTTTGACGTCCGCCCGAGGCACAGACCGCCGCTACGATGGTGGCCGCGGCACGGCCAAACCTGTCTGCCGCTGCGCGAACGCCAGCGAACCGGCCGACGCTGGCCGGAGGGTCGTCCCCCCTGCCGAATAGGGGGTAAGGGGAAACTGGGGCCATCGTACGACGCCCCTCGGCATCGGAACTGGCCCTATTGTACTACAATCGCCGCCGGTACGCAACATGCCGGCCATTTGTTGCCAAAACGATATGGACATGCTATAATGTTGCCACTACCAGAGATTGCCGGAGGACGGGCCATGGGTAAGATGAATCTGACGGCGTTGGGCAACAAGCTGACGACGGCATGGGTTCCCCTGGAGGTCAGCCAGGTGGACAATTACCATGTCCTCCTGGTCCTCTACGAGGGCAGCTACCCGCCACACTACCACAACAAGGACGAGTACTTTCTCGTCTTGCAGGGGGTCGTCGACGTCGAGATCGAGGGCGCGGGGACAGTCACCCTGCACGAGCAGGAAGCCCTGGTCGTCCGGGCCGGCCTGCACCATCGCTCGGTCGCCCGCACACCCAAGGCCCTGGTCCTCTTGCTCGAGGCCCAGGACATTACCTACAATCCCGTCGTCATGGTCGGACAAGTCGCTGAGGAATGACCCCGGAGGGGAACATGGTGGACAACTTTCGCTCGCGGATGGGCGATTTGCGGCAAGAGATCGACCGCATCGCCAGCCAGGCCGAAGAACTGGAGCACGTCGTGCAGGAGCAGCAGGTCCGCCTGGAAGAGATGGACCTGCTGGTGCGCCAGCGGGACGAGCAACTGGCCGAGCAGCAGGCCCATGTGGAAGGGCTCGAGTCCGCCCTGCGGCAGCGCGAGGAGGATCTGACGGCCCTGCGGGCGCAGCTGGCCGCGAAGGAGCAGGCCCTGGCCGCCCAGGACGCCGATCTGGCCGGCCTGCGGGCGCAGGTAGCCGAACATGAGGCCGCCGAGGCGGCGCTGCGCGAGGAGCTGGCGCGCGCGCGCCTGGCTCCTGCCGCCGCGGGCCTGTCGGCCCAGCCCCTGCTCGAACGGTTCGCCGTGCTCGAAGGCCTGGTCAATCGGCAGGGCGAGTCTCTCGCGGCGCTGCGCACCCTGATCCAGGAAGAGATGGGGCGCCTGCACGGCCGCCTCGACCACCTGGAGGAACGCCTGGCAGCCGCTCCCGCCGTGCTCCCCGCCCCCGTGGCGGAGCCACTCGCGCCGGCCGCCACCCTCGTGGTGGAGCCGCTCGCGCCGGCCGCTGCCCCCGTGGTGGAGCCGCTCGCGCCGGCCGCTGCCCCCGTGGCGGAGCCGCTCGCGCCGGCCGCTGCCCCCGTGGCGGAGATCGTCCCCCCGGAAAAGGAGGCCGTGCCCCTCGCGGCCGGCGAGGCCGACTCGCTCCAGACCGTGCTCCAGGACACCCTGGATATGCTGCCCGAGGCAGCCCTGGTCGGGCTGGCCGCTCGCGACGGGCTCAACGTCGAGATGCTCGTCCGCCATGAACTCGCCTTTCCCCAGCCCCTCGAGCTGGAACTGGCCGACCTGACGGCGGAAGCCACGCGCGTCGCCGCCGCGCTGAGTGCCGGCCCGCTGCTCACGGTGGCCTTTCAATCCGGCAACGATCATGTGCTCCTCTCGCCGGTGGGCGAAGAGCACTTTGCCTATCTGCTCACCCCGGCGGATTCGCCCGCCGAATTTCAACGGGCCCAGGCCGTCCTGCTCCAGACGGTCAGCCGCCTCAACGACCTGTCCTGAGAGGACTGCCGATGGCTATTGGTTACTGCCAGATCGATCTGCACATCCCCGACAGCCACTCGTTAAAGGACAAACGCAGTGTCATCCGCTCCATCGTCGCCCGTGTCGGACAGCAGTTCAATGTCTCGATTGCCGAGTTGGATCACCAGGATATCTGGCAGGCGGCCACGCTGGAGGTCGCCTGCGTCTCCAACGAGAGCGCCCGCCTGCACCAACTGCTGGAGCAGGTCGTGCGCTGGGTGCGTATGAACCGCCCCGACATCGAGGTAGTGGACTATCGGATCGAGATGTTGTGAGGGGGCGGCGGGTTCGGGATTGTCCCGCAGTCCCATCTCCGGTCCCCCATAGGCTCGTGGCGGGGTGATGGAGCTTGCTCCTCACCCCGCAGGATTTTGCGATGGCGCTCCTCCGTTCGCTCGCCCTTTTCTCCGGCCGCAGCGCCGGCTTTCTCAGCCGGCGCCTGAGGCTGGGCGGCGGGACAACCCTCCCCGGCCTGCTGGCCCAGCGCCTGGACCCCCACCTGGTGCCGGCGCTCTGCGCCGGCCTGCCGCGGGGCACCATGCTCCTGACCGGGACAAACGGCAAGACGACGACGGCCCGTATGGTGGCCCGCATCGTGCGGGCGGCCGGCTGGCGGCCGATCCACAACCGGGCCGGCGCGAACCTGGTGGAGGGGATCGCTACCGCGCTCCTCTATGCCAGCGACTGGCGCGGACGGCCGGCCGGCGACAGCGGGCTCTTTGAGGTCGACGAGGCCCATTTTCCCCGCGCGGTTGCCCTCTGCCGGCCCGGCCTCGTCCTGCTCCACAACCTCTTTCGCGACCAGCTCGACCGCTACGGTGAAGTGGACTACCTGGCCGGCCTCTGGCAGCCCGCCCTCCATACCCTGCCCCCTACAGCCAACGTCGTGCTCAACGCCGACGACCCCGCCGTCGCGGCCCTGGGACAGGATCTCGCCGCCCGCGTTCTCTACTACGGCCTGGATGCGCCCGCGTTGGGCCAGGACGCCCCCGACCACACCGCCGACGCCCGCTACTGCCGCCGCTGCGGCGCACCCTACGCCTACGCCCCGGCCTACTACGGCCACATCGGCCGCTACCACTGCCCGGAATGCGGCCACGCGCGGCCCGCCCCCCACGTGCGCCTGGTGGACTTGGCCCTGCGCGGCGACAGCGGCAGCGCCGGACGCCTGGTCACCCCGGCCGGCGAACGCGACCTCGTTATCCCGCTCCCCGGCCTCTATAACGCCTACAACGCCCTGGCCGCCATCAGCGCGGCCCTGGCCCTGGGGATCGACCTCGACCAGGCCCTGTCCGCCCTGGCCGGCTTCCAGGCTGCCTTCGGCCGGCTGGAACGTATCCCGGCGGAGGGGCGCGAGCTCTTTGTCGCCCTGATCAAGAACCCGGTCGGCGCCGGCCAGGTGGTGCGCATGCTGGTGCAGGGCGCCGCGGAGCGCAACTTTTTCATCATCATCAACGACCGCATCGCCGACGGCACCGACGTCTCGTGGCTGTGGGACGCCGACTTTGAGTCCCTCGCCGGCCACGTTGCCGTCGCCGTCGTCGCCGGCACCCGCGCGCGCGACATGGCCGTCCGCCTCGCCTACGCCGGCATCGCCGCCGACCGCATCGTCGTCGAGCCCGCGCTCGCCCCGGCCCTCGACGCCGCCATGGAACGGACGCCGCCCGGCTCTACCCTGTACCTCCTGCCGACCTATACCGCCATGCTCGAGGTCCGGGACCTCCTATCCCGCCGTGGGTACGTGGCGCCTTTCTGGGAGGATTGAGTCGGTTCGCCGCTGTCACCCCGGGGATCGGGGCCCTGCCCCGCCGCTCCGGCGCAGCACAGCGGCCAACCGTTAGCTGCTGGCCCCGGAGCACACTGATGAACACAGACTCGCCGCCACACGACCCACCCTCATCCGACGCCTCTGCCCGCCTCCACGCCCTCCTGGAAGCGATGCAGGACGTTGTCCTTATCCTCGATCCCGCGGGACGCTACCTCGAGATTGCCCCCACCCGCCACGACCTGCTCTATCGCCCGCCCGACGACATCATCGGCAAAACCGCCCATGACGTGTTTCCTCCCGAGCAGGCCGCCTTCTTCCACGGTGCCTTCCAGCAAGCCCTGCAGACCCGTCAGCTTGTCACCATCGAGTACCCCCTGGCCGTCGGCGGCCGCGACCTCTGGTTCGAGGCCCGTCTCTCCCCCGTGCTCGACACGTCGGGCCAGGTGGCCGCGGTCATCAGCGTCATCCGCGACGTCACCCCCCACCGCCAGGCCCGCGAAGCGCTGCGGGAGAGCGAGGCGCAGTACCGTGTCTTGGTCGAGCAGTCGAACGCCGCGATCTACCTGCTCTTTGAACGCCGCTTTGTCTTTGTCAACCGGCGCTTTCTGGAAATGTTTGGCGTCCGCTATGAAGAGGTCTACGACCCCGCTTTCGACTTTACCGCGCTGGTCGCGCCCGAGAGCCGCCTGCTGGTGGAAGAGCGCGAGCGCAAGGTGGCGCGGGGCGAGACGGTGCCGCTGCGTTACGAGTTCGCCGCCCTGACCCGCGAGGGAAAGGAGATCGTCGTCGAGGCTTCCGTTGCCTACCTGCCCTACCGGGGCGGCGTCGCCACCCAGGGGATCGTGCAGGACATCACCGACCGCAAGGAGGCCGAAAAGGCCCTCCTGGAAAGCGAGGAGCGCTACCGCCGTTTGATCGAGCTCCTGCCCGACGGCATCGCCGTCTACCAGGATGGCCTCATTCGCATGGCCAATCCGGCCGGCATCCGCTTGTTGGGCTACGATTCCCTCACCGAGATCATCGGCCGGCCCATGCTCGACTTTGTCCATCCCGACGACCGCGCGGCCGTTATCGAGCGGGCCCGCGCGCAGCTGGAGCACGGCCAGGCCGTCCCACCGCGCGAAGAGCGCTTCCTGCGGCGCGACGGGACCGCGATCCTGGTCGAGGTGACGGGCGCCCCCTTTCCCCTGGGCGGCCGGCCGGCCGTGATGGTCGTGGTCCGTGACGTCACCGAGCGCCGCCGGCTGGAAGACCAGCTGCGCCAGGCGCAAAAGATGGAGGCCATCGGCCGCCTGGCCGGCGGCGTGGCCCACGATTTCAACAACCTGCTGACGGCGATCAACGGCTACGCCGACCTCTTGCTGCACACGCTGCACGAGGCCGATCCCGCGCGCCGCGAAGTCGAAGCGATCCTCAAAGCCGGCCGGCGCGCGGCCCGCCTGACGCAGCAGCTCCTGGCCTTTTCCCGCAAACAGGTGCTGGAGATGCGCGTGGTGAACCTGGGCGCGCTGCTGGAAGACCTGGTCAAAATGCTCCGGCGGATCATCGGGGAAGATATCGACCTGCTGGTCACGACCAGCCCCGGCAGCGGCAACGTCCGGGTGGACCCGGCCCAGATGGAGCAGATCGTCGTTAACCTGGCCGTGAACGCCCGCGACGCCATGCCCGACGGCGGCCGGCTGACGCTGGATGTGACCGATGCCGAGCTCGACGAGAGCTATGCCCAGGAGCACGCCGAGGTGCTCCCCGGCCCGTACGTCTGCCTCACCGTGGCCGACACCGGGATCGGTATGTCGGACGAGATCCGCAGCCACATCTTTGAGCCGTTTTTCACCACCAAAGAGTCCGGGACGGGGCTGGGCCTGGCCACCATCTATGGCATCGTCAAGCAGTTCGAAGGCCACATCCAGGTCGATTCCGCGGCGGGCCAGGGTACCCGTTTCAAGATCTATTTGCCCCGTGCGGCGGAGCCCGCTGTCGCGCTCGAGTCCGCCGCCAGCCCGACCGCCTGGCCGCGGGGGCGGGAGACGATCCTGCTCGTCGAGGACAACGAGATGGTCCGCAACCTGGCCGCCCGCATCCTGGCCGCCCAGGGGTACAACGTGCTGGTGGCGGATCGTGGGCCGGCCGCCCTGGATATCGCCCGCACCCATGCCGGCCCCATCGACCTCCTCCTGACCGACGTGGTCATGCCCCAGATGAGCGGCCGGGCCCTCCTGGAACAGCTGCGGGGATCGCGGCCCGCCCTGCGGGTCCTCTACATGTCGGGGTATACCGACAACATCGTCGCGCGCCACGGCATCCTGGAGCCGGGAACTCCCTTCCTCGCCAAACCCTTTACCCCGCAGGCCTTGGTGCAAAAGGTGCGGGCCATGTTGGATGGCTAGAGCTTTTTCCCCGGGCCGGCCCGTCCAGCACGGTGTCCTTGGCGCCCCGTGATCCCGTGTTCCTCGATTTCGTGCCCGTCGGCCATGCCGGCCCGTCCAGCATGGTGTCCTTGGCGCCCCTTGACACCGTGTCCCCCGTCCTGTATAATGTTGCCAGGAGTACCAAGAGATCGGTGCAAGGGAGCAAGGGAAATGGAGCGCCTCAATCGCTTTCGCTGGGCGATCACCGCCGGCCTGGTTGTCCTGGCCGTCGGCGTCTGTTACCTCCTCTGGCGGCCGGCCCCGCAAGAACCGCCCCCGGCGGTGGCCATCGTCGTCTATACCCCCACGCCCCACCCCACCACGCGGCCCACGCCCTCGCCCTCGCCGCCGCCGCTGGTCGTCTACGTGAGCGGTGCCGTCGTCCAGCCCGGCGTCTATGCCCTCCCGCCCGAGGCCCGCGTCGCCGACGCCCTCGCGGCGGCCGGCGGCCCCACCGCCGCGGCCGACCTGGCCTCGATCAACCTCGCCCGCCGCATCCACGACGAGGAGCAGATCCACATCCCCTACCATGGGGAAGCCGTCCCGCCGGCCCCTACCCCGCTGTTGGCCCATACTACCGTGCCGCCTCGCGCCGCGGCCGGCCTGGTCAACATCAATACCGCCTCCGCCGCGGAGCTCGACACCCTCCCCGGCATCGGCCCCGGCTACGCCGAACGCATCATCGCCTACCGGGAGGCCTATGGGCCCTTTGCGCGCGTCGAGGACATCCAGAACGTCCCCGGCATCGGCCCGGCCACCCTGGAGCGGATACGCGACCTGATTACGGTGGACTGAAGGGAGGATCGCTGGTGTCAGCGCCGGAAGGCTTGGAGTTGCAGGGTTCGGGTTGGCAGGTTGCAGGTTATCGCTCCACTAGCGTCGTAGCCCCACAACCTGCAACCTGGAACTTGCCCCTACCCACCTAGCGCACCTTTTCCCCATACGCTGCCATCGCTTCCCGCAAGAACGCCTCGTCGATCGTTCCCCACGCCGACGGCGTCTCCAGGATCCGCCGCGGGATGCGCACGTTGGCCAGGTCGAAACCCTCCCGGGCTTTGAAGGCCTGCTTGCGCCGCAGCGTCTCGACGCCCAGCTGTGTCAGCTCCTCGGCCGATCGCTCGAAGCCGGCCGCCGCGAGGGCCCGCAGCACGACCTCGGGCGTATAGACCCCCCGGGCAAAGAAACACACCACCAGGCTGGCGAGCACCTGGCGCCACCGCTCTTCCTGCACCAGCGCCTCGGCTACATCGGCGGGGGTGAGCGGCTGGCCCAGCGCCTTTTGGTCGACGCCGTATCCCGCGCTGTCCAGGTGGCTGTGGCGCGCGCCGGTCAGGTAGGTCAGATGCACCGCCGGCCCCGTGTGGTATCCCGGCATCTCATTCCCGCCAAAGGCGAGCGCGAACTCGCTGCCCCCGTACAGGCCGGCCGCGTGCTCCACCCCCCGCGCCAGCGCGCGGTAAAAGTCGTTGGGCTGGGCGACGATCCGCTGCGCCGCGGCGATATAGGCGGGATAGTTGCCCCACGCCAACTCCAGCCCGTCCGTCTCCTGCGTCGTGATCAGCCCCTTTTCCAGCGCCTCGGTTGCCCACGCCAGCACGACGCCCATGCTCATGACATCCAGCCCCTGCACCTCAGCCTCGTCAAGCAGCTGCAGCATGCCCGGCACGTCGGACCCACCGAGCAGGCTGCCGGCCGCATAGATCAGCTCGTGGTCGTAGCCGATCATGCTCGTCTTGAAAAAGTAGGGGTCGTGGGGATAGGGCAGGCGCAGCGTCGCCAGGTGGATGCAGGCGACCGGGCAGTGGGCGCAGGCCACGCGCCGGCCCAGGTGCTGCTCGGCCAGCCGCTCGCCCGAGATGGCGGCGGCCTCCGCAAAGGCGCCGGCCTGCAGGTTGCGCGTGGGCAGCGCGCCCAGCGCGTTGAGCGGGAGCACGTTCATCGCTGTGCCCAGCTCGTGGTACTTGCGCATCAGGGGCGACGCCGTAGCCGCCTGGAATATCTCGTCGTACACCGCGCGATAGGCCTTGCGGTCCGGCGGCAGCAGCGCCCGCCGGCCGGCCACCACGATCGCCTTGACCTTTTTGCTCCCCAGGACCGCCCCCAGACCCAGCCGGCCAAAGTGCCGGTACGTCTCCGTGATGACGCTGGCATAGGTCACCCCGCGCTCCCCCGCCCGGCCGATGCGCATGATCGTCCGCTCGCCCCGCCCGGACTCGCGCTCGCGGATCACGCTGCCCACCGTGGCGGCCGACCGCATCCCCCACAGCGCCGCGGCGTCGCGAAAGTGCACCGTGCCGTCCGCCAGTACCAGGTAGACCGGCGCGGCGCTGGCCCCGCGCAGGACGATGGCGCCGTACCCCGCCAGGCGGATGGCCACCGCGCTGCGTCCCCCGGCGTGGCTCTCGCCCAGGTTTCCCGTATGCGGCGATTTGAACATCGCCACCGTCTTGGAGGCGATGGGATAGAGCCCCACGAGCGGCCCGACGGCCAGGATCACGGGGTTCCCGGGGGCCAGGGGGTCGGTCCCCGGGGGGCATTCCTCCTCCAAGAGGCGGATGGCGGCGCCGGCCCCGCCCAGCCCCGCGGCAAAGAGCTCGGGCCGTTCCTCGATGGTAAAGCGGCGGCGGGTCAGGTCCACATAGAGCACGCGGCGCAGCGGATCATCCGGCGACATCGTCTACCTCCCCGATCTCCTCGTGGGCCAGGACCTCGTAGGGGCAATAGGCAACGCAGTAGCCGCAGTAGACACAGATCTGGGGCTTTTGTTGCGTGTCGTCCCAAAAGACGGCCCCAAAGGGACAGGCCGCCACGCAGTTGCCGCAGCCGATGCACAGGGCCGCGTCAAGCCGCACGCCGCCGCCCTCGCGCGGCCGCAGCGCGTCGGTGGGGCAGACACGGGCGCAGGGCGGATCGGGGCAGGCGCGGCAGACGACGACGGTAAACCCCTTGCGGATGCCGCCGGCCGACCGCACCCCGATGCACGATCCCGCCAGCCCGCCCTGCCCTGGCCGGCGGGCGCAGGCAAACATACAGCACTGGCAGCCGACACACCGATCGACGTCGACGACGGAAAGGCGTTTGGGCATAGGTCGTCTCCTCAGAAAGGACTCTTGCCCGGGTTCCATATCCCGTGCGGATTCACCACCTATTTCGCGCTCCCCACCATCATCTCCTGCGCCGCCGCCAGCCCGCTGCCCGGCGCAAAGCGATACCCTACCGCCGCCAGCCCCGCTTCGATCGCTCCCACCGTCGCCAGCACGTCGGCCGCGGTCACCGCGCCCATGTGCCCGACGCGAAAGCAGCGCGTACGGATGGCCGCGTGCAGCCCGCCGGCCACGATGACGCCGGCCTGCTCGATGGCGCCCAGCAGCGCGGCGTCTACCCCCTGGGGATAGTACATGACGCTCATGGTGTGCGCCGCCACCTCCGGGCGGACCGGGACCGGCTCGAGCCCCAGAGCCGCCATCCCGGCCTGAAAGGCCTGGCCCAACAGCCGGTGCCGGGCGAAACGCGCCTCCATGCCCTCGGCCAGGATCTGGCCCAGGCTGACGTTGAGCGCCCAGACCTGGTTGACGGCCGGCGCGGCAAAGTACCGCGGCCGGCGCGCCTCGTACCCCGCCATCACCGGGAGCCACTCGGCCCAGTCGGCATAATAGTTGGCCGCCGGCCGCTTGCGGGCGCGCCAGGCGTCCAGCGCCCGCCGGCCGGCCATCACCAGCGCCAGCCCCGGCGGCACGCCGATGGCCTTTTGCGACGCCGTGAGGGCCACGTCGATGCCCCACTCCTCCTGGCGCATCTCCTCCCCGGCCGTCGCGCACACCCCATCGACAATCACCAGCGCCCCATGGGCCCGCCCCAACGCCGCCAGCTGCCGGATGTCGGCCAACACGCCGGTGGAGGTGTCCACGTGGGTGATCGTCATGAGCTTGTAGCCCGTCTCGCGGAGCGCCCCCTCCACGGCCTCCAGGGGCGGCACGTCCCCCACCGCCGGGGCCGGCACCTGCGTCACTTCGGCGCCATACCGGGCCAGGATCGCCGCGAAGCGCTCGCCAAAGAAGCCACTGTCGACCACCAGCGCCCGGTCGCCCGGCTCCACCAGGTTGGCCGCGGCCATGTCCATCGCCAGCGTGCCCGGCCCGGCCACGACAAAGGGCTGGCCGTCGGGGCACAAGAATACCTCCCGCAGCCGCTCCAGCGCCTGGCCAAAGGCCTCGACAAAGTTGGCGGCGAAAAAGCTCGTCGGCGCCATGCCCATCGCCCGGAGCACTTCCGGGGTGAACTCGATCGGCCCGGGGATCATCAGCAGCTTGCGGTCCTTCATGGCAGCACCTCCATGGTCTGGAAGCATTGTACCACGGAGGGGAGGCGCAGGCAAGAGGCCGCGGTGAGACAAAGGTCCTTGTCGCATCCGGCATATTGTGTTATCATGGCCGCAGTACGCCGGCGCTGGGGCCGGCCTGCGAGCAGCTAGGAGGTCGCTGATGGCTACACAGATCGCCCCCAATGTCTATTGGGTCGGTGCCGTGGACTGGGAAGTGCGCAACTTTCACGGCTATTCCTACCGTACCCACCGCGGTACGACGTTCAACGCCTACCTGATCGTCGACGACAAGATCGCCCTGGTGGATACCGTTCTGCCGGGCTTTGAGGACCAGATGTTTCGCCGCATCGCCGAGGTCGTGGACCCGGCGCGGATCGACTACCTTATCGCCAACCACGGCGAGCTGGACCACTCCGGGGCCATTCCGGCCGTCCTGGCCCGCGCGCCCCAGGCCACCCTGGTCCACAGCAAGCGCGGGGCCGATTCCCTGGGCAAATACCATCCCGACGGTTGGAAGAAGCAGATCGTCGGCACCGGCGACACCCTGTCCCTGGGCCACAAGACGCTGGCCTTTCTCGACGCGCCCATGCTCCACTGGCCCGATTCGATGTTCACCTACATCCCCGAGGACAAGCTCCTCCTCCCCAACGACGCCTTTGGACTGCACCTGGCCTCGGTCCACCGGTTCGCCGACGAGGTCGAGCCGGCCGTCCTCTGGGATGAGGCGCGCAAGTACTTTGGCAACATCCTGGTGCCCTTCAGCCCGCTCATCTTGCGCAAGGTCGAGGAGGTGCAGAAGCTGGGCCTGCAGATCGACACCATCGCCCCCAGCCACGGACCCATCTGGCGGAAGGACCCCATGCAGATCGTCACGCAGTATGTGCGCTGGGCGCAGGGCGAGGCCCAGCGGCGGGTCGTGGTGGTCTATGAGACGATGTGGGGCAGCACCGCGCAGATGGCCTATGCCATCGTCGAGGGACTGGCCGCGTCCGGGGTCGAGGCGCTGCTCTACGCTGTGCCGCAGGAAGACCTGACCACCGTCGTCGGCGCTCTCCTGGAGGCCAAGGGGCTCATCGTGGGCTCCCCCACGCACAACCGGCGCATGCTCATGAACGTGGCGGCGCTGTTGGAGCACCTGGCCGGCCTGCGGCCGGTGAAAAAGCTCGGTGCGGCCTTTGGCTCGCACGGCTGGGGCGGCGGGTCGGTGCCGCTCATGGAAAAGGCGCTGCAAGAGGCCGGCATCGAGGTGGCTCAGCCGGGGCTGGCCCTGACCTGGCGGCCCACGCCGGCCGAGCTGGACCAGGCGGTGGCCTTTGGGCGGTCGTTTGGGGACCGTGTCAACGAATCGCTGGGCGGATAACACGCCGGCCCCCGGCGCTGCGGCAGGGGCGGGCCGCAGCGCTGGGGGCTGTTGAACCGTCTGAAGTTTGGCCCTTTACGAGAGTCGTCCGGGTCGCCACCTGAACCCACGGTTTCCAACCGTGGGGCAGGTTCAGCGGCTACGCCAGCCAGGAGGTGGTGGGACGCTCCTGTCGTGACAACCTCCTCAACCACGTCGACGCCCACGGCGTCCAACGGAGGGTACGATGGCCAAGCCGATGACCCCGCAAGAAGTGTTCGAGCTGGCCGGCCTGCTCAGCCGGATGCAGCAGGACCAGATCGACGAGATGATCCGCGACCTGCGGCGCGAGCAGCCCGCCCTCTACGACTATTTCGACTCCCTGCACCGCCTCTTTCCCGACGCCGGCGAGTGGAACGAGGTCGTGGGTGTCTGCTATACGACCTGGCAGATCCTGAAGCACAGTCCCGATCCGCCGGGCCGGGTCACGGTCGAGATGCTGGCCCAGGCCAACGAGCGCTACCTGGCAGAGCTCCGGCGCCTGACCGCCCTGCCCGAGGAAGCACGCAAACAGGCCGTCACCGAGGTGGTGCTGAGCTACCCTGAGCCGGCTATGCTGGCCTACCTGGTCGTGGCGATGAAGCAGGTGGGCCCTTCCTGGGGGGAGCAGACCATCACACGGGCCAACAACGCGCTGCGGGTCCTGCTGGACGCGCTTCTCGCCAGCCGCGGCCGGCCGGCGCGGCGGGCCTCCGCCAGGCGGATGCCGCCGGGCAGGGCGTAGATGAAGGACGACCGCCGCCGCTTTGTGTCCACCATGCTCCGGTTGGCGGTGCCCTACGCCGCGCAGCAGCTGGTCATCTCTGCCCTGGGGATGGTCGAGGTCGGCATGCTCGGCCAGCTGGGCGAGACGGCCGTCGCCGCGGCCGGCCTGGCCAAGCAGATCTCTTTCCTCCTCTCCCTCTTCCTCTTCGGCCTGAGCACCGGTGCGGCCGTCTTTACCGCCCAGTTCTGGGGCCAGGGCGACCTGAAGGGCATTCACCGGGTGATGGGCATCAGCCTGGTGCTGAGCCTCGGGGCGAGCCTCCTCTTTGCCGTGCCTTCCATCGTCTTTCCGCGGACCGTCCTGGGCATCTATTCGCGGGATCCGGCGGTTGTGGCGCAGGGGGGCGACTACCTGTGGGTCGTCGCACTCAGTTTCGGGGCCTCCGCGATCGTCTACACCTACTCGGCCGCGCTGCGCAGCGTGGGCCACGTCCGGCTGCCGGTAGCGGCCGGCGTCGTGGCCATGGGCGTGAACCTCCTCCTGGACTATGCGCTCCTCTTTGGCCGGTGGGGCCTGCCGGCCCTGGGGGTCCAGGGCGTTGGCATCGCCACCTGCGCGGCGCGCTTTTTGGAATGTGGGCTGCTGCTCCTGGGCACCTATGCGCTGCGGACGCCTGTCGCCGTGCGCCTCGCGGCGCTCTTTTCCTGGGGGCGCGGCTTCTTCCGGCCCTTTTTCCGCACGGCGCTGCCCGTCCTCCTCACCGAGGTGCTGTGGTCGCTCGGCGTGACGGCGTACAACCTGGTCTATGCCCGCATTGGCACCGACGCCTACGCGGCCTTTAGCATCTGCGGGACGATCGAGGGGGTGGCCTTTGTCCCCTTCCTCGGCCTGGCGAACGCCTGCGCCATCATGCTCGGCAACCAGATCGGGGCCGGCCGGGACGAGGAGGCGATGGTCGGCGCCCGGCGCTTTCTCCTGATCGCCGTGGTCGGCGCCGCGGCGACCGGGGCGGTGATGGCGCTGGCCCGCGACGCGTTCCTGTCCTACTTCCAGATCTCGACGGTGGCCCACGAGTACGCGCGCCGCATCCTCCTGGTCCTGGCCGCAGCCCAGGTGGCCAAGATGATCAACCTCACGAGCCTGGTCGGCGTCCTGCGCAGCGGCGGCGACACGCGCGTTGGTTTTCTCATCGACGCCGGTGCGATGTGGGCGATCGGCGTGCCGCTGGCGGTGGTCGGCGCCTTTGTCCTGCGGCTGCCGATCCACTGGGTTGTCGCGCTGGCGATGGCCGACGAGGTGACCAAGGTGGCCGTCGGGCTGCCGCGCGTTTTTTCGCGGAGGTGGATCCATCACGTGGGGGAGCGCTAGGAAGCTCCGAAACTAGACCGCGGCCGGAGCGTTCCGTCGAACGCCCCGGCCGCGGTTTCGGCCCGGCCCCCTGGATCTCAGGGCCGCATCAGACAGGGCAGAAAGGTGCAGCAGCAGCCGGCCGCCTGGAGGATGGAGCTCTGCACGTGGTAGCCGGGGCCGCCGGCCGTGCCGGACACCTGCCACGTCCCGGCCGCCAGCTGATAGCCTCCTCCGGCCGCCTGGCCCTGCTCGACGACGTAGGCGGAGGCCGCCGCCGATTGGGGCGGCTGCGCCAGCGCGGTGCTGCCGCCCAGGACTGCCAGGCCCACCAGGCAGAGGATGGCCACGACCCAGAAATGTCCGCGCATCACTTGCCTCCTTGCTCCACCTGCTCCAGCCGCGTGCCCTCATAGCCCACCTGCTGGGCCACGATGCGGTAGTCGAATGAGCAGTCGGCCGGCCGGCCGTCCAACAGCGCCCCGCGCACCGTGAAGCTGGTGGGGGTCTTGGCCGCGACGTACAGGAGCACGGGCTCCTCGCTCAGGGCGGTCACATAGACGTGGTACTCCTGCCGCGTGTTGGCGCCCTGGGCAAAGACGGGGTCGATGGCCACGGTGATCTCGCCGCCCACCAGTCCGGCCGTGCCATAGTCCTCCAGCCAGACCCCGGGGCTTTGCACCGCGTAGACGGCCCGCTCGCCATAGCCGGCCGTCTGCACCACGGAGGACAGCGGCGCCCAGCTCTGCATCCCCTTGGCCTCGCATACCTGCCAGACTGTATTGTCCGCGCCGTTCAGGATGACGAAACACGAGTCCGAATCGCCGTTGTTGTCCAGATCCGCATAGATGTCGTCGTTGCTATAGATGTTGAGGATTCCTTCGGCCATGATCTCGCCATACAACCCTTGCAGGAGCAGATCGCCCGTCGCGTCGATGAGGCCGGCGTCGTTTCCCCAGGCGAGCATGCCAAAGGAGGTGCTGCTGCGCCCGGTCACGCCAAAGCCCAGGTTGCTGGCGTCGCCGGTATGATGGCCATAGACGCCGCTCTTGCCGGCCGCGGCGGTCTCCCCGGCGATGGCATCGTTCGCGTTACTGGTGCCATAGACGCCGACGCCGCTCACGCTGCCTCCCCGGACCCCGTACCCGGCGGCCAGGTTGCTGGCCCAGAGGGCCCCGCTGTTGTCCGCCCCATGGCTGTAGATGCGGATGCCATCCCCCTGGTTGGTGTTGGCATTGCTGACGTAAAAGGCGGTCCCGGACGAGTCGCCGGTCAGGGCCAGCACCGCGTCCCCGACCGGTCCGGCCATCGTCCACGTCTCGCCCACGTGGTCGTGCGCGCAGGGGGCCCCCGCGTCGATAGCGGCCCCCGGCTGCGCTTCGCGCAGCTGTTGGCGCGGGGCCAGCGTGGTCAAGGCCGCGTCGGCCGGCCCGCGCACCGCCACCTCCAACCAGAGGCTGCCGCCGGCCAGCACCGCGGCCGGGATCGGCTGCACGCTGCCGAGCGTCACCAGAAAGGCGCCGCCGGCGACCGGGACCCCTTCCTGCGTCTCCGTCCAGACCAACGTTCCGCCGGCCGCGGCGTCGTAGAGACCAAAGGCCATGGTATAGGCCCCGTCGGCCGCGGCACCGTCGTCCGCGCCGTGGAGGCTTCCCGGGTAGGGGATGGTGATGCCCGCCGCGGGCGCCTGGGCCGGCGGCAGGGCGTGGGCGACCTGGCCCCGCAGGGCGGCGCCTCCGGCCAGGACGACCATGCCGACAATCAGGATCGGGAGCCAGATTCTGTGCTTGCACATTGGATCCTCCTTGTTTGGAATAGGCAATTCCCGGAATCACCTGCCTGGCGGGGGCCGGGGTCACCCCGCCCCATGGGCATACTGGGCGATCACCTCCTTGTGCCACCCTGCTCGCTCTCCGGCGGGCCGCAGCGGTCCCGCAGCAAGGCGATCAGGTCCTCCAGTTTCAGGTTCACGCGTTCGCCGGTGCGGGTGTTTTCCAGCGAAGCCTGCCAGGCCGGCCGCCCGTCCCGCACGGTCTTCCAGAGGCGCAGCAGGTAGGCGACGTAGTCTTCTTCGGCCATAGGCTCCTCGCGTGTTGTCTGGGTCCAGCGTACTACCGCGGTGTCAAGGAATCGTCAATCCGGTTGACATGCCCGGCCTGCTGCCCTATAATTCGCTCCGTCCTTGCCATGCTCAAGAAGCGCTCCGGCACCACCGCGGACCGGAAAGGCCACTATGCCGCACCTGGAGATCGCCCTGCTCGGTCCCCTCCACATCACCCGGGACGCCCGCCCACTCGCGGCGCCGCTTTGGAACAAGACGCTGGCGCTGCTGGCGTACCTGGCGATCGAATCCGACCGTCCGCATCGCCGCGAGGCGTTGGCCGGCCTCCTTTGGGCAGAGGAGCCCGAGGCGGCGGCCCGCCACAGCCTGCGCCAGGCCCTCAACCAGCTGCGCCAGGCGCTGCAAGAGGACGAAGCCGCCCTGGCCATCACCGCCCGGACGGTGCACTGGTGCGGACAACCGGGCGTGTCCGTGGATGTGGACCGCTTCCAGGCGCTCCTCTCCGCCTGCCGCGCGCACCCTCACCGCCACGCCGAAAGCTGCCCGGCCTGCGCTGCCCGCCTGGAGCAGGCCGCGGCGCTGTACCGCGGCGACCTGCTGGCCGGGTTTTCCCTCCGCGACAGCCCGGCATTCGACGAGTGGGCGGCCGTCCAGCGCGAGCGGCTGTCGCGGGAGGCGCTGGGAGCCCTGTATGGGCTGGCCCAGTACGCCGGCCGGCACGCCGACTATGAGCGCATGGAGCGGGCCGCCCGCCGGCAGGTAGAGGTCGACCCCTTCCGCGAAAAGGCCCACCGCCAGCTGCTGGCGGCGCTGACCTGGAGTGGACAGACCAGCGCCGCATTGTCCCACTATGCCGCCTTGGAGCAGCTGCTGCGCGTGGAGCTGGATGCGCCGCCGGAGGACGAGACGACAGCCCTGGTCGAGCGCATCCGATCCGGCAGCCTGGAGCGTCCGCTCCCCGCGCCCCTGCGCAACTGGCCCGCCGCGCCCACGCCCCTGGTGGGCCGCGCGGCGGAGCTGGCCGGCCTGGCCACCCTCCTGCCGTCGCCGTCGACCCGCCTGCTCACCATCGTGGGGGTAGGGGGTGTCGGCAAGACGCGCATGGCGCTGGCCGCGGCCGAGCAGGCGGCCCCGGCCTTTGCCGCGGGAGCCTGTTTTGTGCCGCTGGCCGCCATCTCCGCTCCCGAGTACGTCGCGCCGGCCGTCGCCGCGGCATTGGGACAGCCCCTGGGCGCTGCCGAACCCCGGGCGCGCCTGCGCGGCTATCTCGAGGACAAGGACCTCTTGCTGGTCTTGGATGGCATGGAACACCTGCTCGAGGCGGCGCCGCTTGTGGCGGAGCTCCTGGCTGCTTGCCCCCACCTCACCGTCCTGGCGACCAGTCGGGCGCCCCTCCACCTGCGTTCCGAGCAGCAGCTGCGGCTCGCCCCCCTGGCGCTGCCCGACCCGGAAAGGCTGCCCGGTGACGGGGATGCCCTGGTCGCGGCGCTGGCCGCGATCCCGGCCGTGGAGCTCTTTGTGCAGCGCGCGCGGGCCGTCCAGCCCGGCTTTGCCCTGGACCCCGACAATGCGGCCGTTGTGGCCGCGATCTGCGCCCACCTGGAAGGGCTGCCGCTGGCCATCGAGCTGGCCGCCGCCCGTCTGGATGGCCTGACCCTGGCCGAGATGCTGAGCCGCCAGGAAAGCCGCCTGGCATTCCTGGTGGATGGGTTCCGCGATCTCCCGCCGCGCCAGCGTACGCTGCGGGCGACCCTGGACTGGAGCTATGACCTCCTCGCGCCCCGGGAAAAGGATCTCCTGGCCGACCTGGCGGTCTTTTCCGGTGGCTGCACCATGGAAGCGGTCCAGGCGGTCTGCCGCGCCGGCGCGGCGGCGAACCTGGAGGGCGATCTGCGTTCGCTCGTCGGCAAGAGCCTGCTGCGCTTCGCGGGGCAGGTGGAGGGGCAGTCCTGGTTTGCCATGCTCGACGTGGTCCAGGAGTATGCTCGCGAGCGCCTGGCCGAGCAGGGGCGGGAACGGGCCGCGGCGGAACAGCATGCCCGCTACTACCGCGGGCTGGCCGAACGGGCCGCCCCCTGCCTGGCCGGGGCGCAGCGGGAGGGCTGGTTCAACCGCCTGCGGGCCGAGCGCAGCAATGTGCGGGCCGCGCTCCAGTGGGCCGAGCAGGGCGGCGACCAGGACCTGGTCATGCCCATGGCCGGGGCGCTGTGGCTGTTTTGGGAGATCGAGGGCGACTATACGGAGGGCCGCCGCTGGCTAGAGGCGGCGGTGCGTACTCCTCCGGTCGGCCCGGCCGGCCGAGCCGAGCCGTGGGCCCGGGCGTTGAACGGCGCCGGCGTCCTCGCCGGCGAGCAGTGCGATTTCGCCCTGGCCGTCTCCCGGCTGGAGCAAAGCCTGGCCCTCTATCGGCAGCTGGGCGACGAACGCCAGGTTGCTTCCGTGCTGGCCTGGCTGGCCTGGGCGGCCGGCGAGATGGGCGACTATGAGCAGGCCGTGGCCGCCTACGAGGAATGCCTCGCGCTGGAGGAGCGCCGGGCCGGCGGGCCGCGCCCGGGCACGGTGGGGTTTGTCCTCAACGGGCTGGGCAACGTCGCCCACTTTCGCGGGGAGTATGCCGCGGCGCGCCCCTACCTGGAAAAGGCCCTCGCCATCCGCCGCGCCGCGGGCGATGCGTACGGCGTGATGTGCGCGCTGTACAATCTCGGCAGCGTGGCCCGGTCCATGGAGGAGTACGAGCGCGCCGCGGCGCTGCTGCACGATAGCCTGGAGCGGGCCTGGGAATGCGAGAGCGAGGTGCACGTCGCCTGGTGTATGCTCGAGATCGCCGCCGTCCTGCTGGCCCAGGGGCGGCTGGACCAGGCCGCGCGCCTGTTCGGCCGGGCGGAGCGCCTCTTTCGCTCTCTCGACTTTGCCTTTGGCGAGGGCAACCGGCGGGCATATGCGCAGCTGACGGCCGGCCTCCGCGCCGGCCTGTCCGAGGAGCGCTGGGCCGCGGCCCTGGCCGCGGGCGCGGCGCTGCCCCTGGCGCAGGTTGTGGCCGAGACGTTGGCGGCCTACCGGATCGTCCCTCCGCCGAGCACCTCTTCCCCGCGGTAAAAGACCACTGCCTGGCCGGGGGTGATGGCCCGCTGGGGCGCGTCGAACTCCAGGCGGACGCGCCCGCCTGCGCGCGGCTCGAGGGCCGCCGAGGCCGCGGCAGCCCGATAGCGCACCTGGGCCTCGACGCGCAGCGGCCCCGCCGGCCATTCGCCCGAGACAAAGGACACCCGCTCGGCCTCCAGCTCCGCCCGCAGCAGCGCTTCTTCCGGCCCTACCACCAGGGCGTTCGCCGCCGCGTCGAGCTCCACGACAAAGAGCGGTTTGGCCTGCCCCCCCAGCCCCAGCCCCTTGCGCTGCCCGACGGTGTACCAGGCCAGGCCGCGGTGGGTGCCCAGGACATTGCCCCCCTGGTCGCAGATGGGGCCTGGGCGCATACTCTCGGGCAGACGCCGGGCCAGGAAGCGGCGGTAGTCGTCGTCGGGGATGAAGCAGATCTCTTGGCTCTCCGGCCGGCCGGCCGCCGGCAGCCCCCGCCGCGCCGCCTCGGCGCGCACCTGCGCCTTGGTCAGCTCGCCCAGGGGGAAGAGGACGCGCCCCAGCTCCGCCGGCCCCAGCATGTGCAGAACGTACGACTGGTCCTTCTGCCGGTCGCACCCCCGCAGCAGCCGGAGGCGGCCGGCCGGCCCCGCCGCGATGCGCGCATAGTGCCCGGTCGCCAGGTAGTGGAAGCCCCACTCCGCCGCTCGCTTCAGCAGCGCCCCGAACTTGACCTCTCGATTGCACGCCAGGCAGGGGTTGGGCGTGCGGCCGCGGGCATACTCCCGGACGAACTCGCCCACCACGCCCGCCGCAAACTCCCGGCGCAGGTCGAACACGTCGTGGGGGATGCCCAGGGCATGGCATACCCGGCGGGCCCCCGCGACGGCCTCCATGGAGCCGCCCGATTCGGCCGGCCCGCCCTCCTCCGCTTCCCACAGGCGCATCGTCACCCCGGCGACGGCATAGCCCCGCTCCAGCAGCAGCGCCGCCGCCAACGACGAGTCTACCCCCCCGCTCATGGCGACGAGGACGCGGTGTTTGCCGGTTTCCGGTTGCAGGTTGCAGGTTGGCAGGGTCATGGCGAGAAAGCGAAAGGGCGAGAGCCGGATTACCCCCGCAGGCCGGGCAGGTGCCGGGCGACGATCTCCCGAAAAAGCGCCTCCTGCTCGGCAGAGACAAAGGCGCGCCGGGGCACGATGATGAACGAGCGGCGGTTGAGCGCCAACATCAGCAGGTAGTGTGCCTTGAGCTCCAGCACGTGGTGGAAGACGCTCCACTCGACGCGCGACTCGCCGGTTCCGTCGCGCATCTCGAGGTGGGTATCGCGCAGGTGGTAGGTGGTCGCGCTGCGCAGGAGGGGCTCGCGCCGGACGCGCCGGCCGAGCGCCAGCGGCAGGCCCAGCCACAGGTAGCCGGCCAGCACCAACGGGAAGAGCGCCAGGGAAAAGCCCATGAGGGTCAGCTCGCCGGCCGCGACCAGGTTGGCGATGCCGGCCGCGAGCATGATCCCCACCAACCCCATCGTGATCCAGACGCGCGCATCCCGCCACAGGAACCCCCGCATCGTCTGGATATAGTCGCCCGGTTCCGGGGTGAACTGGATCGTGACCATCGGACCGGTCGGGTCCCCCGCGCCGGGCAGCACTGCGGCCATCTCTACCTCGCTGTCGTGCGCACCTGCTGTTTCGCCCATTCTCGCACCCTCCGCTTCGCCGGCTCGTGCTATTGCTCGATCCACTTTTCCACCACCGGGGCCACGTACCCCGCGAACTGCTCCAGCAGCGCCTCGGCGTCGTCCGCCACCAGCACCATCGTCCGGTGCTCCGCCCGCACAAAGCGTTCGCGCGCCGCCGCGTCTAGCCAGGCCACCAGCGGGTCGTAATACCCCGCCACATTCAGGAGGCCGCACGGTTTGGCGTGCGTATGGAACTGGGCCCAGACGAGGACCTCAAAGAGCTCGTCGAGCGTGCCGTACCCGCCGGGCAGGGCGATAAAGGCGTCGGCCAGCTCGGCCATCAGCGCCTTGCGCTCGGCCAGGGAGCCGACGACGCGCATGTCGGCCACCCCCGGGTGGGCCAGCTCGCGGTCCTCCAGCGCGCCGGTAATCACCCCCGTCACCTGCCCGCCGGCCGCCAGCGCCGCGCTGGCCAGCGTGCCCATCAGCCCCACGTGCCCGCCGCCGTACACCAGGCGCAGGCCGCGCCGGGCCAGCACCTGCCCCAGCTCCCGCGCCGCGCCGTCATAGGCCGGCCGGCCCCCGTGGTTCGAGCCGCAGAATACGCAGACAGACTGGACCATCCTCTCCAACCTCGGAATTGTGTTCACGCCTCTAGCTGCCTGACAATCGAGCCAGGCGTTGCCGCCGGATTCACCCGGCGGCAACGCCCTAAGTGCCAGGTGGCCCGTTCACGCTTCGCGAGTCACGGGCCGCCCTCCCGTGATACGCGGCGCGTGAACTACTCGGACGCCTTGCGCGCCTCCTGCACCACCTGCTCATACACCTCCACCGTCTGCTTCGCCACCTGCTCCCACGTAAAGTAGCGCTGCACCCGCGCCCGCCCGCGCGCCCCCATCTCGCGCATCCGGGCCGGATCCTCCAGCAGCTGCTTCAGCCCCCAGGCGATGTCGGCCGGGTCGTTGCCGTTGACGTGGACGCCGTTCTGCTCCGCCTCGGCGGGCACTACCTGCTCGCGGAAACCGACCACGCCGTTGGCCCCCACAACCAGCGGCTTGCCCAGCGCCATCGCCTCCAGCGAGACGATGCCAAAGGGCTCATAGACGGAGGGAAAGACACAGGCGTCGGAGGCCGCATAGTGCAGGATGCGTTCCGGCTCCGGCACAAAGGCATAGTGCGTGACGACGTGCTGCTGCAGGCCCAGGCGGTGGATCAGCTCGTCCACGTCGTGCTGCTCCTCACCCTTGCCCAGGATGACGAGCTTGGTCCGCGGATGGGCCGCGACCACGGCCGGCAGCGCCTGGATGAGGTTGCGCACGCCCTTGACCCAGGTGAGCCGCCCGACAAAGAGCAGCATCATGTCGTCCGGCGCGATGCCGTACCGGGCGCGCAGCTCCTGGATCTCACCCTGGGGCACGCGGGCCATGTCGTAGATGTCCGGGTCGACCCCGTTCCAGACGACGCTAATCTTGTGCGGCGGCCAGCCGTGCCGATTCAGATCGTCCTTCATCGCGTGGCTGACGGTGACGATACGCGTCGCCTGGAAAGCCATCTCCCATTCCAGCCGGTTGACAAAGGGCGAGCCGGCATCGCCGCGCCGGCCCCACTCCGTGCTGTGGACGTGCAGGACCACCGGCAGGTCTGTCTGGTTGCGCACCACCAGGCCGGCGATGGCGCTCAACCAGTCGTGCACGGCGATCACGTCAAAGGAGCGGCCCTCTTCCCGAATCACCTGGTTGACAAACTTGGCCGCTGCCAGGGTGTTGTAGATAAAGACGTCGTTGAAAAACGAGCCCCACTGGCGCAGCTCCTCGTTGACCAGGAGCGGAAAGACGTTGGTGGCCTCGATCCCGATCGGCCGGTGCACCTCCACCCCGCCGATGACCTCGCGCGTCCGCAGCGCGCCGTTGGGGTTCATCGTAAAGACGACGACCTCGTGCCCCTGGCGGACCATCGTGGTCGTGATGTACGCCGCGTACGTCCCCAGCCCGCCGACAATGGCCGGGGGGTATTCGTAGACGAAAAAGGCGATTCTCATCAAGGGCCTCCTTCTATCAATTCGAACTTCGAACTTCTTCAATACGCGTAGCAGCTCCCCCCGATAAACTCCCGCAGCAGCGAATCGGGGGGAACGGCCGATTCGTCCGCCGCCGGCGCGACCGCCTCCAGCAGGCTCCGGACGCGCGCGGCCCGCTGGAAGGCGTCCTCCCGCAGCGGGTCGTCGCGATACGCCGCGGTCCACTGGCGAAAGGGCTCTAACATCCGGGCGCGCATGACGGGCAGCTCGTACGGCAGGCCGCTGTTGACGATACAGTCCGCCGTGTTGATATAGGGGATGATGTGGCGCAGCTCGCTCTTGCGCACGTAATGCCAGTGCAGGAGTGTCTGCTCCGGCTTGTACGCGCGGTGGACGGCGTCGCGGGCCATGCGGCGCATCAGCCGCAGGTCGGTCCAGCGGACGTAGCGCCCGTCCGGCCCCTTGATCTGCAGGAGCGGCTCCAGGTAGAGCCTGAACTTGGCCGCCTCGTCGATGCCGGCCGTCATGTCCGGGTAGAGCCCGTGCAGGCTGTCGATCAGCACCAGGTCGCGCGGGCCGATCCGCATGGCGGTCCGCTCGTCGTGGCGCCGGCCGGTCTTGAAATCGTAAAAGGGGAGGCGCACCTCTTCGCCCGCCAGCAGCCGCCGCAGGTGCGCGTTGATGAGCGCCAGGTCGAGCGCCTGCGGCGTCTCAAAGTCGTAATCGCCGAACTCGTCCCGCGGGTGCACCTCCAGGTCGAAGAAATAGTTGTCGACGGCGAGCGGGACGAGGGTGAGCCCCATCTGCGTCAGCATATGGCTCAGCTTGGTCGTGGTGGTCGTCTTGCCCGAGGAAGAGGGCCCCGTGATGATCACCAGCCGCGCCGCGCCGCGCCGCTCGTAGACCATCTCGGCGGCGGTGGAAATGTCCTCGTTGTAGCAGCGGTCGGTCTCGCGGACGATGGCGGCAAACTCCCCACGGGCGAGGCGCTCGTTCAGCCGCTCGACGGTGTGCAGGTCGTGCGCCACCGCCCAGTCGAGGACTTCCCAGATCTTGCGCCAGGGGATGAACTGGCCGGCCTCCGCCGAGTAGCGCGCCCGGTCCCGGCGGGCGTGGGCGCGCTCCTCGCGGTAGAGGATATAGGCCTTGGCCGTCCGGGCGTGGCCGGCCTCGATCAGCACCTTTTCGACGACGTCCTGGACCTCTTCGACGGTGGGCGTGTGCCCGGCCGGCACCTCCGCCTCGAGCAGCGCGACGACCCGCGCCGACAGCTGCTCGGCGGTGGCGCGGTCGCGCCCGCCCACCGCCACCGCCGCCCGGTAGATGGCGTTGGTGATGCGGTCGCGGTTAAAGGGCACGATGGCGCCGGTGCGTTTGACAATGTGCGTGAGCGCGGCCATACGCCAAAGCCTCCGGGACCTCGCCGCGGAGGTCCCGCTCGTCCGCTAGGGCTCCTGCGCCCGGTAGGCGTAGAGCATCTTGTCCGCCTGGGCCACGTACAGATAGCCGTCGGCGACGGTGAGCCACCCGCCATGCTCGGCCTCCCACACCACCGCATGCGTGGCGCGGTCGAGGACATAGGTGTGGGCGTCCGAGGCTACATAGAGATAGCCGCCGGCCACCAGCGGCGCATTCACCAGCGCGCCGTCCGCCGGGTAGCTCCACAACAGCTGCCCGTCGGCGAGCCGGTAGGCGTCCACCGCGCCGGCGTTGAGCGCATAGATGGTGTCGTCGGCCACGGCCGGGATGGTGTGGATAAAGTTGCCCGGCGCCGACCACTTGACCACGTGGCTGTCCAGGTCGACGGCCATCAGGGCCTCGCCGCTGACAACGAGGGCCAGCCGGCCGGCGATCACGGGCGTGGTATCCATCTCATAGGCCCAGCCGCCGGAAGGCAGGTCGTGCCACCACAGCGCCACCCCCGTCGCCGGGTTGTGGGCCCGGAAGGTGCGTTCCACCCAGGTGTACAGCATGCCGTCGCTATAGGCCGGGGTCCACTTGGAATACTGCTGCAGGCCGGCGTACCACAGCTGGGCCCCGCTGCCGGCGTTGTAGCCATACATGCCCCCGGAGATGCCGCCGTTCACGTACACCCCGTCGCCCACCACCAGCGGGGCCAGGTAGGTCTCCCACTGGGCCCCAAAGGGCGACTGCCAGCGCTGCTGCCCGCTGTACAGATCCAGGCAGAACAGGTAGGAGTCGTTCGAGTGCCGGCCCTGCTGAAAGTAGACGGCCCCGTAGGCGATCGAGGGCGGATTGATCGAATACTTGTCCACAAAGGTGCGCCGCCACACCTCCTGGCCCGTGTCGGCATCCAGAACGGTCAGGCCGGCCGTGCCAAAGTACGCGTCCACGGAGACGGCCAGCAGGCCGTCGCCCACCGCCACCTGCTCCAGCGGCCGTTCGCCGCTCGAATAGCCCGCGCTGACGTCGGCGCTCCACGCCAGCGCGTAGCGCGAGGCGCCGGCATCGCCCTGGTTGACGCCGCTGTGCGCGGCATCGTAGCCCAGCGTCAGCCAGTCGGCCTCCTGCTCCGCGACGGGCAGGCCCTCGGACTGCCCGCGGACCACCAACGGCAAAAAGACCTCTTGCCACCGCACCGTCACCCCGCCGGCCAGCGTGCCGGCCGGCCCGTCCGGGTTGATCACCACCACGTCGGCGGTCCCCGCCGGCATGCCGGCCGGCAGCGCGGCGTAGAGGAGCGTCGGGCTCACCCAGGTGACGGCCGTGGCGGCGATATCGCCCACCAGGACCTGCGGTGTGCTGTAAAAGTTGCTCCCGCTGATTGTCAGCGTCGCCGCGTCATAGCCCCACCACGCGGCCGGCGTAACCGCCTGCACCTGCGGTGTCCACCAGGAGCCGAGCGCCACCTCGTCGACCCAGGCGCTGCCCGCCGCCGCGCGGAGCGCCACGGTGAGGGTGACGGTGCGGCTGGCATAGCCCGTGACGTCCACCCAGGCATAGGCCCAGCCGGCCGTGGCGGCGGAAGCGCTGAATACCGTCGTCGCCGTGGGCACGGCCAGCTCCACGGCCAGCGTGCCGCTGACCAGGTCGGCGGGGAGGTTGTACCACAGCCCCAGCGTCGGCTGGCGCAGCGTCGGGCTCACCCAGAGAACCTGGCTGACGGCCGCGGTCGCGGTCAGCTCGCGCTCCAGGCGCAGGGCATACCGCCCGGTGTGCCGGAGCGTGCCGCTGACCTCGGCGCCGGCCGCGCCGGCGGACCATCCATCCAACGTCCCGGTCTCCCAGCCGCCGTTGGCGACGGTGTCGTCGGCCGGGGGCAGGGAAAAGGCATAGCCGCTGTCGGCGGGGACAGAGAGCGTCGTCGTCGGCACGGCGCTAAAGCCGGCCGCCGCGACCGTCGCCGTGCAGGCGCCGCCGCTGTTCAGCGCAAAGCGGTAGCGACCGGCGCCCGGGTCGGCCGTGCTGTCGAGCGGGGCCGGGTCCAGCGTCCAGGTGGGCTGCAGGCCGGCCAGGCCGCGGTTGTCGGCCGCGTACAGCTCCAGCGTGTGGGCGTACAGGGTAACGTGGGCCTGGGCATCCGGCCGCCACGGCTCGGTGTGGCCGTAGGCGTCGGTGGCCTGGCTGCGAAAGTAGTAGGTGTGTCCGGGAGCGCCGCTGTAATTCGCGGCCGTCGCCGTCGTGTCGTCCAGCCACAGGGTCCAGTCGCCGGCAGTCCCCTGGCGCACAAAGACGTCGTAGCTGGCGACGCCGCTGGCGTCCTGCCCATGCCAGGCCACGGGCACGCTGGGCCCTTGCAGCAAGGCCGGCAGGGGCAGCACCGTGGAGGCCGGCCGCAGGGAATCCACCGCCGTCCCCACGACCGGCGCGTCGCTCCAGCTGCGGAGGTTGCCGGCCGCATCGCGGGCGCGGCAGCGGAACTCGCGGATGTCGCCGTCCTGCCCCGGATAGAGGCCGCCGCTCTGGGGGGTCTGCACGTAGAGATCGACCCACGGCGCCGCGGCCCCGGCGCGGACCTGCACGTCGTACAAGGCGACCCCCGAGCCGCCGTCTTCGGCGCCCCAGGAGAGCAGGAACGAGCTCCAGCGCTGCTGGGCCGCCAGGCTGACGGCGCAGGGGCCCGGCGGCGCAATGTCCGTGGTGGCCCACGACGACCGCCAGGCTGTGTCGTCGCCCGTCAGGGTATAGACATTGCCGCTGCCAAACTCGTAAACATTCAGATAGCTGTACGTCCAATACCAGTTGCCATAGGCATAGGTCCAGTAGGTCCGGTTGAACGACAGCCACTGGCCGTCGGGCGCCCAGGAGGGGGCCCAGGAGTCCATCTGGTAGAGATCGTCCAACAGCCGGGCCGCGCCGGAGCCGTCGGGGTTGATCACCCAGACCTCCAGCCAGCCGTCGCCGTCGCCATCGTTGGAGTAGGCGATCCTGCTCCCGTCGGGGGACCAGGCCGGGTTGAAGGCGGTGGCCCCCGCGGTCACCTGGTGCTGGTTGGAGCCGTCGGCGTTCATCACCCACAGCTCGTAGCGCCCGCTGCGCAGGGAGACAAAGGCGATCTGGCTGCCGTCCGGGGACCAGCTGGGGTGGCCGTCGTAGGCGCTGTCCGTCGTCAGCTGCACGACGCCCGTGCCGTCGGCGTTCACCAGCCAGATGTCGAAATTGCCCGCCCGCTTGGACTGCAAGGCCACGCGCATGCTGTCGGGCGACCATGCCGGAAACGAGTCTTCGGCGCCGTCATAGGTCAAGCGAAAGACGCTCGTGCCATCGGCCAGGGCCGTATAGACCTCATAGTTGCCGTCGCGGCCGGAGGCGAAGGCGGCGCGGTAGATGCCGCGCTGCAAGGAAGGGGTCACGTCGTTCGCCGTGTTGGGGGTCAGGAGGGATTCACCGGAGCCGTCGGGGTAGATCAGGTAGATGTCCCAGTCGTGCTCATTGCGGGCGGACTCGAAGGCGATCCGGCTGTAGGCGGGCGGGGCCTCCGGCGCCAGCGCGGCGGCCGGCTGCTGCGCCGGGGGCGTGTCGAGAACGGGCGCCCGCGTTGGGGGGGCGTCGTGGAGCCGGCGGATCTCTTCCGGGCTGCGCGCCGCTTCCTGGGAAAGTGGCGCGGCCGCCTGGACCTGCGGCAGCAGGAGCACCAGGAGCGCCAGGGACAGGAGCGGCCATCGTCTGCTCGCGTGGCTCATCGTACACCTCCGTTTGGTCTTTTCCAAACCACAGCCCCGCCGGCATGCACCGGGCGGGGCTGCTCGCGGGACAAGATTACTGGCGAGCGGGCCCGCGGCCGGACTGCGTGCGCTGCAGCGCCTCTTCCAACCCCTGCCGCAGGTCGCCGCACGTCTCCAACCCTTCCAGGTCCACCCCCAGCGCCACGATCGTCTGCGCCACCTCCGGCCGCAGCCCCACCAGGATCGGGTCCGCGCCCAGGAGCTGCGCCGCCCGCATCGCCTGGAGCAGGGAGTTGGCCACTCCCTCGTCCACGAGGGGCACCCCGGTGATGTCCAGGAGCACCACCCGCGCCCGGTGCGTCTCGATCCCCGCCAGCAGCGCGGCGATCACCTGCCGGGCGCGCTCGGCGTCGATCATCCCGACGAGCGGCATCACAATGATCCCCGCCTGCAGCGGCACCACCGGCGTGGACATCTGGCGGATCGTCGTCAGCAGCTGCGCCTGGGTCCCGACCATCTCGTTCAGCTCTAGCGCCTGGGTCGTCAGCTGCTGGGCTTGCTCCTCCAGCGCCTGGGTGCGCTCGGCGACCTGGCTCTCCAGCGTCGCCTTGTGCGTCTCCAGCTCCACGGCCAGGCGCTGGCTCTCTTCCACCGTGGCGGTGAGCCGCGCCAGCATATAGTTCAAGGAGAGGACAAGCACGATGCCCATCACCAACCAGGCCAGCGTGCCGCTGGCCCAGCTCAGGAGGTCGTTGGCGATGATCTGATCGGCGGTCGGGATCGTGAGCAGGCCGGCCGCGTAGGCCCCGCCAAAGCCGGCCAGCGTCACCAGGGCCAGCCCCAGCGCGATCAGGCCGGCCCGACGCCCGAGGAGGAGCGCCGCCAGCACCGGGAGCGTCAGCATAAAGACCCGCCCGTCCCCCTTCAGGCCATCCTCAAAGAGCGCCAGCACCCCCAGCCCATAGAGCAGCCCCATGCAGGCGCCGGCCTGCAGGCGGAAGGCGTTCGGCCGGAGGAAGGTGACCAGCAAAAAGGCCGCATAGATCCCGACGTAGAGGTAGCGCAGGAAGGGAACCCGGGTGGCCAGGAAACCGACCGCCACGGCGACGACGCCAAAGACCGCCGCGCCGCGAAAGACGCCGCGGATCAGGTTCCGGCGCCAGACGTCCAGCTCGCTCGACAGCGGCCGGCCCTGGTGGACGATGGGTTCGTCAGACATACGCGCTCCTCGTGGCTCGACCTTTGGCACCCTCAAGCAACGGCCCTATTCTATCACCGCATCGCCGGGAGGGCAAGTGGCCCCCGCCTGTCCTTTACTCCCCGTCCGCCGGCGTCCTCGTCCCTTGCTCTGCTCCGCCCTCGCTTCGCGCATTCGTCTCCGCATCCCCCTCCAACCCGCCCAGCCGCCGGCCAAGGAGGAAGAGCGCCACTACCCCCAGGCTGACGCCAAACCACAGGGTAAAGAGGCGGATGAGGAAGGAGGCCGCCGCCGCGCCGGCCTTGTCCAGGATGCCAAACACCTCGCTCGTGAGGCCGGCGTACGTCACCTCCGTCAGCCCCAGGCCGCCGGGCAGGAACGAGACCAGGCCAAAGAGCGTCCCCGCGGCAAAGATAAAGGAGGCCTCCAGAAGTAACCCCCATCCGCCGGCCGTGCCCAGCCCCAGCAGCACAAAGTAGACGGCGATGCACTCGCCGAACCAGGAGACGGCGCTCTGGGCCGTCATCCACAGGAGCGGCTTCCAGCGCAGGAGCTGGTAGGTGCTGTCGTAGAGGGCGCGGATCTGGGCGCTGAAGCGGCGCACCAGGCGGAAGCGTTCGCCCCAGGCCAGCAGCCGGTTGAAGAGGGCGCGGTTCTGCGCCAGGACGATAAAGAGGCCGGCCAGCACCAGCAGGAGGAGAAACACCCACCAGCCGTACGAGACGCGCAGCAGCCCGATCCCGCCGATCAACAGCAGCCCCAGCCCGTCGGTGAGCCGCTCGGCCACGACGATGGGCGCCGAGACGCTGACCGGCGTGCCGTTCAGCCGCTTGAGCAGGTACGATTTCAACACCTCGCCCATCTTGCCCGGCGTAATCGCCATCGTCATGCCGGCCGTAAAGAGGAGCGCGCTGTCGAGCAGGCTGACGTCCCGAATGCCCAGGTAGCGGAGGTAATAGTGCCACTTTTGCCAGCGCAGCACATAGTTCACCGCGGTCAAGCCGAGGGCCAGCGGCATCCACTCCCAGCGAAAGCCCAGGAATGTCTCCCAGACCTCGCGCAGCCCACCCCAGACGGCCAGGGCAAGAAAGATCAGCAGCCCCAGGCCGAGAAAGAGGAGCAGGTTGCGCTGCAAGGTTTTCCAGCGGAACACGGGACCTCCGGCGTGCGTTGCTGGGCCGTAGTGTAGCAGATATTGGCGCGTTGCGCAAATGGGGGCAAGGGGGCATCACGATTTTGCGTTTTTTTACGCTCGCCGCGTAGCATGGCAACATAGGGCTATCTCTACCATGCCCTGTTTTGGCGTAACTGCCGTCCGGCAGCCCGGTAGAGTGCCGGGCGGCAGAAACATCCGGCTATCCACAAGGAGGATTCCATGAAGGGTTCTCGTCTCGCCGTCACCGGTTCCATCCTGGTCGTGCTGCTGCTCCTGGCGCTGTCGCCCGGGCAGGCACAGGAAGGGATCCAGGCGCCCCTGGGAGGAGCCTTTACCTTCCAGGGATACCTCTCCGCCGCAGGTGCGCCCATCGAGGACACCTGCGATTTTCGTTTCGGCCTCTGGAACGCGGCCGCGGGCGGCGCCCAGGTAGGTCCGACACTGGACCAGGCCGAGGTGGCGGTGGAGCAGGGCCGCTTCACCGTGCTCCTCGACTTTGGCTCCGTCTTTGACGGGACGGCCCTCTGGCTGGAGACGGCGGTGCGCTGCACCGGCGAGCCGGACTATACGACCCTCGCGCCGCGCCAGGCGTTGACGGCGGCCCCCTATGCCCTGGGCGCTGCCTGGACGGGGCTGTACAGCGTGCCGGCCGGCTTTGCCGACGACGTCGACAACGACGTCCTTGGCGGCCTCGCCTGCGGCGGCGGCCAGGTGGCCAAGTGGGACGGCGCGGCCTGGTCCTGCGCCCCCGACGAGGGCACCGCCTACAGCGCCGGGGAGGGGCTCGTCCTCACCGGCACAGTCTTTTCCGCCGACACCGACTACTTGCAGCGGCGCGCCGCCCCCTGCGGCGATGGCTACGCCATCCGCGCGATCAACCAGGACGGCACCGTCGTCTGCGCCCTCGTCGACAACACCGTCTACGAGGCCGGCTTTGGCCTGGTCCTCTCCGATACCACCTTTCTCGCCGACCCCACCGTCCTCCAGCAGCGCGTCACCGCGACGTGCGGGGAAGGCTCCTCCATCCGGGAGGTGAACCAGGATGGCACCGTCGTCTGCGAGCCGGACGACGATACCCTCTACGACGCCGGCTTCGGCCTGGTCCTCTCAGGTACGACCTTCCTGGCCGACCCCACCGTCGTGCAGGCGCGCATCACCGCGACGTGCGGGGCCGGCTCCTCGATCCGGCAGGTCAACGAGGACGGCACCGTCGTCTGCGAGCCGGACGACGATACCCTCTACAACGCCGGCACGGGGCTGATCCTCTCGGGGACCACTTTTCTCCCCGACCCTACCTACCTGCAGCGGCGCGTCGCGCCGTGCGGGGCCAGCTACGCCATTCAGTCGGTCAACCAGGACGGCTCGGTCGTCTGCCAGATCGTGGACAACACGACCTATGACGCCGGCGAGGGACTCTACCTGGCGGGGACGACCTTTGGCATCACCACGACCTACCGGCTGCCGCAGGGCTGCAGCGGCACCGAGATCGCCAAGTGGAACGGCAGTACTTGGGCCTGCGCGGCGGACAACGACACCACTTACAGCGCCGGCACGGGGCTGAACCTGGCCGGGACGACCTTTAGCCTGTTGGCGGGCTACCAACTGCCCCAGAGCTGCGCCAACGGCGAGATCCCCGAGTGGAACGGCACCGCCTGGGCCTGCGGCGCCGACGACGTGATCGACGCCGACGCCGATCCCACCAACGAGTTGAATACCGCCTTGGCCCTGGACGGGACCACCCTGGTGATCACCGACGCCGGGGGCGCGCTGACCTCTGACCTGAGCACCCTGGACACGCTGGCCAACCTGAGCTGCGGCAGCGGCCAGGTCGCCAAGTGGAACGGCAGTGCTTGGGTCTGCGCCGCCGACGACAACACCACCTACAGCGCCGGCACGGGGCTGGACCTGGCCGGGACGACCTTTAGCCTGCTGGCCTCCTACCAGCTGCCGCAAAGCTGCGCCGGCACCCAGATCGCCCGGTGGGACGGCGCGGCCTGGACCTGCTCCAGCGACGTCGGCGTCACCGACCACGGGGCATTGAGCGGCCTGGGCGACGACGACCACCCGCAGTACGTGCACACGACGACGGCCCGGACGATCAGCGCCGTGCACACCTTTGACCCGGCTGCCGCCGGGGCGCCCTTTACCCTGGGGGCCAACGCGGCCGGCCAGCTCGTCACCGGGCTGAATTCCGACCTGCTGGACGGCTACACGACCGGCGCGGCCGCGGGCAACATCCCGGTGAACAACGGTGCCCTCAACACCAATCTCAACTCTGACCTGCTGGATGGGCTGCACGCCTCGGCCTTTTCGCCGAGCGCCCATAACCACTGGGGCCAGACCTGGAGCGGAACCGGCACGGGGCTGACGCTGAACAGCACGAGCGGGACCGGACTGCGCGGCGGCGGCACCACTTATGGGCTCTACGGTAGCGCCAATCTCACGGCCGTCCGCGCCGACGGCGGTACCCATGGCGTCTATGCCGACGGGACCAGCACCGCCGTTTACGGGGCCGGCGGCACCTATGGCATCTGGGCCCAGGGCACGGGCACCGCCGTCTACGGGGCCGGCGGCACCTATGGCGTCTGGGCCCAGGGCACGGGCACCGCCGTCTACGGCAACGGCAGCACCTATGGCGTCTTTGGCATTGGCAGCACCGCCGCGGTCTATGCCCAGGGCGGCACCTATGGCCTCGTTGGCCACGGCAACAACTATGGCGTCTATGGTGCCTCGACCAACACGGCTGTTCGCGCCGACGGCGGCGCCTATGGCGTCAATGCGACCGGCACGGGCACCGCCGTCTTTGCCAACAGCACTGGGCCGTACGGCGTCTGGGCCCAGAGCTCGAGCACCGGCGTCTACGGGGCCGGCGGCTATGGCGTCTACGGGGCCGGCAACTATGGCATGTACGGTACCGGTGGTCTCTATGGTGTCTATGGCACCGGCAGCTCCGCCGGCGTCTGGGGCAACAGCAGCGCCACCGCCGTCTACGGCACGGGCGGCACCTATGGGGTGTATGCCACCGGCAGCTCCGCCGGCGTCCGCGGCAACAGCGCCGCCACCGCTGTCTACGGGGCCGGCGGCACCTATGGCGTCTACGGCAATGGCACCTATGGCGTCTACGGCAATGGCAACGCCTATGGCGTCTGGGGCAACAGCAGCGCCACCGCCGTCTACGGCACGGGCGGCACCTATGGCGTCTGGGGCAGTGGCCTCTATGGCGTTTACGGCAACGGCAACGCCTATGGTGTCTATGGCCTCGGCAACACCGCGGTCTATGCCCAGGGCGGCAACACTGGCGTCTATGCCACCGCCACGAACACGGCCGGCTTTTTCGCCTCCTCTGGCCCGTTTGGTGTTTATGGCTATACGAACTATGTCTCTGGCAACGCGTTCGCCGTGTATGGCGACGCCACGAGCAGCAATGTGCAGAACGCTGGCGTCTATGGGCGCAGCACCTCGAACACCGGCTACGGCGTGGCCGGCCACAACTATTGGTCCGGCGTCGGCGTTGGCGCTTGGAGCTACGGCGGCGACATCTACCGCGGCTACTCGGGCGACTGGCCTGGGGGCATACTGCGCTTCTGGGTCGACTCGGCGGGCAACGTCCACTACGATGGAGCCCTCATGCCTTACGCTCTCTTCCCCACCCCCGCCGGCGGGGAAGAGGTCCGTTCTCTCTACGTCACGGAGAGCCCCGAGCCCTGGTCGGAGGACGCCGGCACGGCCCGGCTCGTGGGCGGCCAGGCGGTCGTGACCATCGACCCGCTCTATGCCCAGACATTGGACCTGGCGGTCGGCTACCACGTTTTCCTCACCCCGCTGGGCGACTGCCCGCTCTATGTCGCCGAAAAGACGGCTTCCTCCTTCACGGTCCAGGCCATGGGCGGACAGAAGTGTGACATTGCCTTTGACTACCGCCTCCTGGCCAAGCCGCAGGGCACGGCCGGCCGGCGGATGGAAGTGCTCGACGTGGACCTGGGCTCGCCCTCGCCGGAGAAGACGGAATCGGAGGCGACGCCATGAGGAAATCTACCGTACTGATCCTGGCCATGCTCCTGCTCCTCCCGGCCACCGCCGGGGTACAGGGCAGCGCCGCGCCGGCCGCCGCGCCCCCCGCCGCCTATGCCTACGACCCGCTCACCTGGACGACGGTGGACGGCGGCGGCACGACCTTGGCCACCGGCGGCCGCTACACCCTGGGCCTCACCAGCGGCCAGCCCGACGCCGGCGCCGCCCAGGGCGGGCGCTACACGCTGGCGAGCGGCTTCTGGGATGGCCTGGTCGCCGAGGTCCTGCACCGGGTCTTTCTCCCGCTCACGCTCCACGGCTACTTTCCGCCGGCCCCCGACCTGGTCGTGGAAGGCATCACCGCCACCGGCAATGCCGTGTCGCTGGTCGTGCGCAACGTCGGGGCGGCTCCGGCGTACCAGCCGTTCTGGGTGGACGTCTACATCGACCCCGACCCGCCGCCGAGCGCCGTCAACCAGCCGTGGCAGAGCCTGGCCTCCCAGGGGCTGGTGTGGGGCGTGACGGCTCTGCCGCTGGCGCCGGGCGCGTCCGTGACCCTGGAAGTGGGCGACGCCTACTTCTGGCCGGACCTGAGCCTGGTCAACTGGCCTCTGCCGGCCGGCACGGCGGTCTATGCCCAGGTCGACTCGTACAACGAGGCGACGACCTATGGCGCGGTGCAGGAAAGCCACGAGATCGCCGGCGGGCCGTACAACAACATCCGTGGGCCGGTGTACGTCGCGCCGCTGGCGGGTGAAGCGCCCGGCCCGGCGCTGCCCGGCGGCACGCCGGCCGGCCCGTGGGACGGGCTGCCGCCGCGGCCCACGAGCCCGTAGGCTGCTCCCCCTTTTCCCCCTACCCCGCCCCGCTCCGCAAAGCGGAGTGCGGCGGGGGTAGGAGGAGAGGAGGCGCAAAAGGACATGACCATGAACAGAAAACTCTTTCCCCGCGGCGGGCTCCTGGCCGCCATCCTCGCGGCCGGCCTGCTGCTCCTCGTGGTGCGGCCGGCCGCCCTGGGCTCCGCCCCGCGGCAGCAGCCCACGGCCACCCCCGGCCTGCCCACCCGCCCCGGGCTCACCGTCTCTCCGACGGCGGCCCCCACGCTGCCGGTGACCCCCACGGTGGTCGTGCCGCCTACCGCGACACCCCTTC
>Ga0302251_1000195_pt1 | contig 71194 bp, 67 predicted proteins | sample AAG_RA_Gln_MG_FD_193534 | JGI IMG/M metagenome (GOLD analysis project Ga0302251, IMG submission 193534) | Enriched activated sludge microbial communities from anaerobic digester in WTTP, New Holstein, Wisconsin, United States - AAG_RA_Gln | ecosystem: Engineered > Bioreactor > Anaerobic >... | reverse complement strand
AAATCCATATTATCGAAAGAGACAGTAAAATTCAATAGAGGCAATAGTTCATTCAATCTCACAGAAGTATGATTCAAAGCCATTTATAGAGAGCTTTCGACCTGCCTGCAAATTCCGAACTCTATCCTATCCAACGCCGTGTTCAGATCTGCAGTTCCTCCTGGAAATCCTGGATATACCAGGTATCAGTCAGCGTGCCTGATCTCCCGTTTCTTCACTTCTCCCTTACGGCTGATGATAATCCGTTCAATATCGACTTTGTGACTGCTCTTCTCCAGCGCGCTCAGAACTGCATAGTGAAGACCGTGGCAGCACGGGACTTCCATGTGGAGCACAGCGATGGATGACGGGCTGGCTGTATCCATAATCTCGGTCAGCTTCTCAACCTGTTCATCCATATCACTGAACTTGGGGCATATGAGGGCAACGACACGGTCTTCCAAAAAGTCACGGTGAAGATTGGGATATGCCAGCGCTGCACAATCCGCCAGCAGAAGAAGACGGCTTGCTTTCAGGAACTCTGACAGCGGATTAAGCAATTGCAGTTTGACAGGCCAGTGAGTAAGGCGCGAGGAAACATCCCCATCCTTTGAATCTTCCCGGATAAGGAGTCTCATCTGATTCTGTGATGGGCACTGAAATGTAGCAGCTACAGGAGCATCTTTTCCAGCCAGATGCTCCTTCACTTTCCCTTCGTCAAATTCCTGAACCTCATCGTCCACTACCTTCAACGCTCCTGCCGGACAGGTGCCGATGCAGGCACCCAGGCCGTCGCAGTATGCCTCGCTGATAAGCTTTGCTTTTCCATCCACAAGGGCAAGCGCTCCTTCAGCACATCCCCTGATGCATTCTCCACAGCCTGTGCAGAGCTCTTCATCAATCCTGATAATCTTTCTCAGCTTTTTAATCATGAATCCTCCTTGATCATTACATCACTCAGGCTTTTTCCGGCCAGATGCTCTGTAACCTCCCGGTTGAGCCGGTTGAAAAGTCCGCCGAAGATACAGCTCTTTCCACCCCCGCAGAGAGGTTTTTTAAGCAGGCAGTTCCTGTGCACAAGAGGTCCTTCGATGGCCTCATACACTTCAATCAGCATTATCTTCTCCTTGGGCCTGTCCAGAATAAATCCGCCGGAAGGGCCTTTAGCCGAGCGTACCAGTTCAACTTTAGCCAGGCGCTGCATCACCTTTGAAAGATGAGCCTCAGATACTGACAGCTTCCTTGCCATTTCCTTCGTAGATAGCAGGCGATGATCTTCCGCAGCAAGCAGCATCATAGCGTGAAGCCCTATTGAGGCAGCTTCGGAGATGTGGATGATTTCTGACATGATTTCTCCTGATATTGAAATTTTGGTATTTCGGTATTATTTTACCAGTTTAATTGCGTATTGTCAAGGTTTTATTCTCTGCGATCTTCTCATCAGATGCTATATGCCTCCGGCTGGGAAAAGCTTCTCCTTTAAAGAGCACGCCTCCCCGTCGTTTCTGATCCCGAGCCTTGTAAGCGAAAAGTCATACTTCACCGGATCATCAGGGGCAATGAGCCTGAATGAGTCTGTAATCTCAACAGCAGCCTTCAGGCTGGCGCATCTCTGTCTGGTGAAACTCATTGTCCGCCCCAGAGAGAACATATGAGTATCAAGCGGCACTATGAGCTTTGACGGAGGTATTCCTTTCCAGCATCCGGGATCAACAGCATCGCGGCGGATCATCCAGCGAAGAAAGAGATTAAGCCTTTTACAGGCGCTTCCGTCATCCGGAGAGGCAAGCAGTGAAAAGCGTTTGCACGGAACATCGCCTGAAAGGGCTCTTACAAAGGAAGAAAGCGCCGGAAGAACTGAAATATCTGAGCTTTTATATCCAGCGGCAAAGCATTTCTCCAGAGAGCCATATCTTTTCAATATATCTCTGATGTTGATCAGGAAACGGGCCATCTCAGTTCCGGTTGTAAATCTGTGCGTAAAGGAAGAAAAGAGCTTCTCAAGAGCATGATCTCCTGTATTTGATATGAAATCTCCTGGTGCATATTCCAGTATCTTCAGCACTGTGTCGACACTTTTCAATATCTGTGCCACTCTTCCATATGCAAGTGAGGAGGCAATCAGCCCTGCAACCTCAATGTCAGCAGCAGCATCAAATCGATACAGAAACTCAAGGGGATCCGGATGCACAAATAAGCGGTGATGATAATGTGAGTAGAGCTCTTCCAGTGCTGTTCTGTAATGAATGACAGAACCGGCAGCAGGAGAAGGGCAGTCCGGCACACCTTGACTTTTCTTCATTCTGCTGTTCCTTCTTCTCTTTCGGAGTTGATGTTGTTGAGGCGGTATTGCCTGACAGCCTCATATGCAACGATCCCGAATGCTGTGGCAACATTGAGAGAATTTTTCATGCCCCACGTTGGTATCTGAAGGATAAAGTCTGACTCCTTCATTATCTCCATGGATACACCGCTGATTTCATTTCCAAGGACTAGTGACACAGGTGAAGGAAAATCAAAGTCCAGATAGTTGATACTCTTATCTGTGGTTTCCAGACTGGCAACTGCAATTCCCTGCTGTTTTAAAGCCCTGACCGCCTCCACCGCATCCCGGTAATAATCCCACGGAACATACCAGGTGGAGCCGAGTGATGTCTTCTCCAGCTTCATATTGGGAGGATAGGCAGTGACACCACACAGATAGAGCCTGGCAATACCTGCAGCATCGGCAGTTCTGAATATTGAGCCTACGTTGTAAGCGCTTCGGATGTTATCAAGCACAACGTAAAGAGGAGTTGCCCTTTCTCTCCTGAGGAACTCCTCGAAGTCCACTTCCCTGTCACTGTTGGAGACCAGAATACCCTCACCGGCAAGAGAGCTCCTGTTTTCCAGCTTCTTAACCCATTCATATCGTCCCATTTCAAATGCTCCAGACTCCCTGTCTGCTTATGATTTCATAGCCTGCCAGGCCCAGGCTCGTAGTAAAGTGAGTATAATCATCATCCAGCTTCTCTATGTCTCCCTCCAGAATATTGTTCCACGTCATGTTTCTAAGAGCATTCCCGACAATGACCGAAGTTCCAAGCTGATTCTTGATGTACCTGTCCAGACCCTTGAGAAGCGCTCCACCTCCGGTAATGAATAGAAGCTCTACTTTTTTATCTTCCTGGACTGTGCTGAAGTAGTTGAATGTCTTTTTCAGCTCTTTTACAAAATCCTTCATCTGAGGCTCAATCAGCTTGAAAAGAGATTCTGTGAACGGTGACAGGAAATCCCTGACTCCATCCTGAGGAAGAATTGCGTACTCTCTCTTCAGGCGCTCCACCCTGTTGAAAGATATATCCAGACTCTTTGAGATTATTGAGTTTATCGTGTTACCGCCAAAGGGCAGCAGTCTGCAGTGCCTGATCGTCCCTTTCCTGAAGAAGTTGATGCTGCTGTAATCGGCACCTATGTTGAGCAGCGCGACACTACCTGTCAGGCTGTCATTTCCCAGAATCATTACTAACGATCTGAAGAGTGCAAAAGGCTCAAAATCAACTGCAACACAGCTGAGGTTCAGATTGTGAGCCAGTTCCCTCATCTGATCAAATGTTGTCTTAGAAATGGCAAATACAAGTATCCGGCTCTTCTTCTCTTTTTCCAGCGTTACCATCTCGATTCTTGCATCCTCTGCCCTGAAAGGCACGCCGTCTCGAAGTTGAAGCATGGCCTGATACCTGATGTCTGCCTGATTATTGCTCTCGGTATCAAAGGACCTGACATAGAGCTCCGGTCCTCCCACCATCACTACGCAGCTTTTCCTGGCAAGTCCGGCAGAAGCTGCCAGCTTCTCCAGGAAGCCCTGTCCCTGCCTGGCTGGAGGCATGGTGTAGAAATCTCTGTCCTCAAGCCACTCTCTTATATATCTGGCCAAATCCACAGGCTCTTTGATGACCCCATGGCTGAATGCACCGATAGGAGTCGGTATCCTGGCAAGGAGCGTCACATTCGTGCCTTCTCTTCTCTTTTCCAGAGCGCTGATCTTGATGTACTCACTTCCAACATCCAGTCCTACCGGAGAAGAAAGGCCTATCTCATTTTTTTTAAACTTGTCAATTACCCATTCCTGCCTGGGGATAAAAGGCTCAATAGAAGGGATATCTTCCAGTGTGAGGTCCGATCTGGGCTTCACAGGAGGTCTCTGGATCTGATGAAGATGCACTGCGCTCCAACTCTTACTGGTGGCTTCATTGATAGCTTTCTCAATCATCAGAAAGCTCTCGAAGCGATCTTTTCTATCAAGAGAAAGACATTTGAGAATGATCTGCTCAATCTTTGGATTGATATTCTTTCTTATTCTGGATGGAAGCGCAAGCGTTTCATTTCCCATAAGGATATCGAGCGATTCAGGAGGGATCTGCCTTGTGTAGAGAAAATAAAGGAGTGCTCCAAAGGAGTAAATGTCTGCCCGGACATCGAGTCTTCCGTTTCCATATTCTTCAGGTGAGGCATAACCGGGCACTCCATAAGGTCTTATGATTACCTTGTTTTTATCAATGGGGTTGAAAAGAGCTTTGAAGCCGAGATCGACAAGAATGGCTCCCCGTTCCTGGGATACAATGATTTTTTCTGCCGAAAGGCATCTCAGTATCACAGGATGATGAAGCTCACTGAGATACTGAAGAGATCTGCAGACTGTAAGAGCTGCTCTGACTATATCCTCCTCAGTGGATTCCCACGTTACTGCAAGCTTGTTGAGACTTATACCGTGTAGATATTCACAGACTATATAATATCTGTCAATCTCCCTGAAATGCTCCAGTGTTTTGATGATATGAGGGTGCTCAAGTGATACAAGGTTCTCCATAAACGAGTGGACGCGCTTCTGGTATTCGCTCCTCTGCTCTGCATCAACTATAAAAGGCTCATGAATCTCTCTGATAAAAAAAGACTCTTTTGTATCCGTTTTTTCAGCTTTGTAATAGTTTGTCCAGAGCTTTTTTCTTACAGGCTCCACTATCCTGTACTTCTCACGGAGTGTATTTCCGAGCAGATGACTGTCCACCCTGTCCTCCTTCATTCCCTGGAATCTCAGGATTTGATCATTTCCACCTGATCCACTGCACGACAGTAATAAAAGAAGGAAGGAGTTCGTCCTTCCCTCTCAATCCGCATTGTGCTTCCTTACATTAAGGTCTGTGATATTTAAGGTAATAGATGTCTCTCATATTTGTAGGAGGGATCTCTCCAACAATATACATCTTGGGATCATCCAGTCTCACCCGGACATATTCATTATGATCACCCCACTGGCGAATTACGGTGCCGCCTTTTACCGTCCACTTGATGTTGTATTTTGAAAGGGGCGGCTCAAACTGCACGACTGCCATAAATACCTGTGAATTTGGTGCTCCAAGCGGAGTGGCGCAGAAATAAGGAGTTACCCTCACTCCATAGCCGAATTCGTGACGGGGGTTCCCGAAATAATCAGCATACTTGTACTCCGGAGGGTTGTGCCATGGAAATTCGCAGCACAGATAACCGTTTACCGGAGGATAAGCCCATATCTCACCGCAAGTTTCAAGCCCATATTTATAGTTCAGATTTTTTTCATAGGGCCATACCTCCCAGTTGGAAAAACCCATCAGCGGCATCAGAAGCGCCAGAAGCAGAACACACTGAAGAACCTTATTACGGAGAAGATTTCTCACAAACGTACCTCCTCTAACTGTCATTTAGTCCACTAATCCACCATGTATTTGACGTCATGACAGAAAATCCTTTTTCATTATTTAGAAAAAAATCAAAGAATGCAATCTGCATCTCCAATATCACTTCAGATTCAACTGAGCAAAGACCGGATCGTGATCTGAAATATTCTCATCCTTGTAATAATGCCCGTTGACACTGTCTGCGAGATCACTCGATATTATTATGTGATCTACTGACGAGTCATTAAAATCTGTCCGGCCGCCTGTTATGTTTCCAAGACCGCCTCTCTGGTTAAGATCTCCCATTATTACCGATGAGCCCGGGTGTGTGATTTCTTCTTTTCTGATATATTCATCAAGCTGTTTAAGCTGCTTCTTTCTCTCGTTTATACGGTTCTGCTGATCATTATCCTTTTCACCTGTATTTGTCAGATGTGTATTGAAAACATTTACAGTTCTGCCTCCAACCTCTATCTGAGCGTATTGCACACCCCTACGCTCAAACTCGCCGGCGTTCAGCGATTTATCAAAGGCTCTGTCCTGATATCCGGTAATCTTATAGCGGCTCAGTATGGCCTTTCCGTTCATATCCGGATAGACTGTATCCTGAGTCTTCACCTGCCATTCAGGGCCAAGCAGCTTCTTCAGCTGCTGAGCTTTACCGGCAGGTATCTCCTGCAGAGCCATTACATCAACCTGGTTGTTTTTAATATATCTGGCAAGATCTACGACATTTGTCTTCTCCATCCTCTGGCAGTTGAGGCTCATCATCTTTACGTTGCTGTTATCATAAGGCCAGTTCCTGTCAAGCTCCCCACTTTTTCTTATCTGTTTGATGGCCATGTCTTCTCCACCGGGAATAATCCCTGCCATGTCAATCATTGTGCTGCAGCCGGAAAGTGCGCTTCTATTCCTTTCTTCTTTCCCACTTTCCAGACCAAGGGCTGTTCTCATCTTACTCTTCAGCTTTGCTGTATCTGTTGGCAGATTCGTGAGGTCGATCCTGTCCTTCAGATTTGTTGAAAGGTCTTCAAAACCGATTTTCAGTGAATTTATATCAATATTCCCCTGGCTATCGCTGCAAGATCTGGGGAGTGCATTTCTCATCAATTCATTATAACCTTTTGTCAACACACCGAAGCTGCTCATAATATCCATTTCCACAAACTCCTCACCGAAGTCATCCAGGTTCTGAATGCTCTCTGATTCAAACTACATGATTGTACTGTAATTGAATCAGCGTGCTTACAGTTCATTAAGGATATCAAAGAAATGAATAAAAAAAATCTGATAAAACCTTGAAAAAAAACCTGAATCTGGTTAACAGTTTGTTTCATTTCCTGGAAATTTTGTTAACAAGCCATTGAACGTCGGAGCCGGCATGATTCAGGTGGTGCCATGAAAGCATTATTAACGGCAGAGAACTTTCATGATCTCTTCTGAGACGTTTTTATCTCCGTCTGTTGCACATTTCTCATCAGGAAGCTTTGATGAGATGAGCTTTTCAAGATAGTTCTCCCAGTTTCCTCTTATCAGATCTGACTTCGGAATATGGCAGGATTGCAGATAACGTCTTATTCCCTTTACCAGGGCTCCGTATTCAGCAAAGCATCCCCTCGATGTATAGAGCAGAGGCCTCCTGCAGGCAATGCACTCGGAAACGAGACCATAACCAGGTTTGCCGACCACTATGTCGACTGAATTTACTATATCGGTATATCTCAATCCGGCCTTGAGAATCTGCTCTTCCTTGATGTGATGAGCCGTCGGGATCACTCCCTGTGCCGGGAACGTGGTGATGAGGCGATAGGAGTTGAGTGACTCCAGGTTATGGAACAGGCTGTTGCGGAGAGGAATGCCGCCGAAGGATATCAGTACAAGCGGCCTATCCTGGATGATATCCAGCATGGCACAGGTATGGTTCCGCTCTCTGTCAGATTTGCGCGCAACTAGTGGCACATCGATAGTTGTGACTCCGGGAGGAAAAGGTCCGTAGAAAGGGAGACGCAGCATCAGTGTGGCTTTTCTGTACGCATCCTGAATCTCAGGGATGAGATATGAATATTCAGGATAACACTTGACATAGTCTCTGTAAATCCAGTCCCACGTAAAGTTGGAGATGCCGATGCCTGGTATCTGGAGCCTTTCTGCTACCAGAAAGGCTATGGGAGGGATATCGGCGATGAGCAGGGATATGTCTTTTCTTCTGAAAAGATCTGCTTCCCTTTCCACAAGCCTGTCTTTATTCTTCCAGAATTCAGCAAAGCGCTCAACGGTCTTCTTCTTTGAAAGCCTGACGGGATTATCCTGAACAACACCAATATCAATATTTTCACTGGAATAACTGAATCGAACACATTTGTCAAGAAGGTGTCTGAAATACCACTCCGGAGCACCTGCTCTGATATGAAAAAAACAGTCGTGAAGCCTGCGTGCAAGACTGTTCAATATCTGGGACATTCTGGATGCGTGTCCAAATCCGTGACCGGTAACGTAGACAAGAATATTCTTCATCCGGACTCTCATTCTGCGGTTTTAAAGAATTCGTCGTGAATTGCCCGCACTGTATTCTGAATCTCATTGTCCTTAACAAGCAGGTAAAATGCCACCCTTGCACCGAAGGAGATCATCTCCACATTGATTCCACACCTTGCAACAGCAGTAAAGACACGAGCGGCCAGTCCTTCTGTAGAGGCCAGCCCTTCTCCCACTACTCCGACAAGAGCCAGATCGTCAATCCTGTCAATGAACTCGACTGAAGTGCTCTGCACCTGCCTTACAGCCTGATAGCCTGCCTCCAGGTCACTTCGCCCCAGAAGAATGTTGATGCACGTCTGGGCAGTGATTACAGAGCGGATATTGATCCCCAGATCGGCCAGAGACGACACAAGCTTTGTAAGCACGCCGGGCTTGTACCCTACCGATCCGCCCCATACCCTGAGCACGCCCAGATCTTTGCTGTAAGCGACACTCTTTATTATGTCACCGCTTTCATAGCTTTCTTTACCGATGAGCGTCTCTTTCTCTGATGTTTTCAGTGTATTCTTCACACGAATGGGTATGCTCTTAAGCTCTGCAGGCCCTACCATTCTGGGATGGAGAATCTTGGCTCCAAAATATGCAAGCTCAGCCGCCTCTTCATAAGAGAGTCTGTCGATGAGGTGAGCATTGTGTACCAGCAACGGCTCGGCGCTCATGAAGCCGTCCACATCCTTCCATACCTCTATTACATCAGCGTTCAGTGAATATGCCACAATTGCAGCGCTGTAGTCGCTGCCTCCAAAACCAAAAAGTGTAGTATGCCCTTCTTTTGTCCTTCCAAAGAAGCCTGTCACCAGTGGAACTGTGCCTTCTTCCAGACATTTCATCAGCTTTTTCCTGATGTGACGGGATGTCTCCTTCAGATCGACAGTTGCATTTCCATATTCGCCGTCGGTGATTATGCCTGTCTCATCGGCAAAAAAGGCCTTTGATGAAACACTTCCTGAGAGAAAGACACTCTCCATGATGCAGACTGAAAAACGCTCTCCAAAGCTGAGAACCAGATCCCTTGTCCTGGGTGTCAGTTCTTCAGTATATGCTATGCCGTAGAACAGGCGCTCGAGTCTGCGCAGAAGCGCTGAAAGCCTGTCCATGCCCTCTGTCAACACTCGAGGAGAAGATACGGCGCCGCGCAGGACCGTATAATGACGTGATGAGATAGTGTTAATCGCCTGATCTATCCTGCTTTCATCATTCTGTATCTCAATTACCGCCTGGTTCAATTCCTGAGTTACACCTTTCAGAGCAGACAGCACGACTACCTTCTGGCCGTCCTGGGAGATTATGATATCCTTTATTTTTTTGAAACTGGCTGCATCGTCCAGACTCGATCCTCCAAACTTCATTACCTTCAGCATTTTGTAACTCTCACCTGCTCTCTTACACTGTATGTCTCGGAACTTCTATAGAAACGTTGCCTGCCCCCCATGTGGGGGTAACGACCGCGTTTGCCTGTCCCCGTTAAGGGGGGAATTACATTAAAACCGGAAAATTCATTCGTCGCAGATCAGGCTTTCCCTTTTTTATGAGAAGGAGTCTGCGAGCCTGTGACAGAAAATGGGGACAGACTCTTTTATTAACAAACAGCAATCTAGCCCATACTGCCTGGAGCCATCTGCTATTATGCGGAACAGGGAATCGCTCAACATACTGATATCTTCTGCAGGCCGGAGAGTGGCGCTGGTAAAGGCATTCCGGAAAGCTCTCCGGAGGCTCTCGATGACAGGGAAGGTCGTGGCCATCGACATATCCCGTACAGCTCCCGCCCTCTATGCAGCCGATTCGGCACATGTAGTCCCGCGAGTCGATGACGAGGAGTTTCTGCCTGCATTGAGCTCAGTTGTGAAACAGGAGAAGATCGGTCTCATAATACCCACCATAGACCCCGAGCTTCCTCTCTATTCACAGCTGTATCAGAGCTTCAGAGATGAACTGGGCATCACTATCGCCGTATCTTCATCTGCAGTCGTAGAGACGTGCACAGACAAATACGCTTTCTACAGCTTTCTTAAATCTATCGGAGTTCCCACTCCCAGGACAGTCTTCGGCATTGACCTCCTGAAGGGAGCTGACGCTGAACTGAACTTTCCTCTCTTTGTGAAGCCCCGATCTGGCTTTGCGTCTGTGCACACCTTCAAGGTAGATGATGAAGAGGAGCTCCGCTTCATCATCAGAAAATATCCTGATCTGATTGTCCAGCAGTATATCAGAGGCACTGAATACACCGTCGATTTACTGTCTGATATGGAAGGAACAGTGCTCTCAATAGTGCCTCGACAGCGTATAGAAGTGAGAGCCGGTGAAGTGACCCGCTCGCGCACCGAAAAGAACGCTGCAATTATTGAATGCTCCGGAAGAATAGCAGAGGCTCTGGGCTCGAGAGGTCCTATCACGCTCCAGTGCCTGCTTAATGAAGGAACACCTTGTTTCTTTGAGGTGAATCCAAGAGTGGGAGGCGGCCTCCCTGCCAGTATCGCAGCCGGAGCCGACACGCCGGGAATGCTGATCAGAATGACCTGCAGGCACAGAGTACGCCCGGTTATCGGAAGATTCATAGAAAACCATTACATGCTCCGCTACGATGATGCATTGTACCGCACCGAACTTCTGCCAGGCGGTGTCGACATCTGGAGAGAAAAATAGAGGGCACCGAATCGATGCCCTCCATCAGGTCAGCTAAGACTACTGTTGATCCTTCTCCAGCGTGAAAGGTGAAACACTATCACCATATTTTGCTTTTGCCTCCTCAAGCCTCCTGCGCTGCGCCTCCAGCTCCGTGAAGAGCTCAGCAGGCAGCATGGAGGTATCAGCCTTGTAGATCTTCTCAATCCTGTCGATCTTGGCCAGCAGCATGCTCAGTCTGACTGCGAACTGCTCTTCATAATCTTTTTCGGGGTAATCCTTGGACAAGACCTCTTTGAAGAGCTTTTTCAGATCAGGGTATTTTGGTATATAGCCTGTAGGAGTCCTGATAGCCTGGACATCACCGTGGCGCCTGAGCTCCATCCACTTAATCCATACCCTCTTGTCATCCATGGTGTTCAGATATTTTCCTTCTCTGCTTTTCAGGAAGTAGTTAACTGAGAATATCAGAGGCGGATCGGTAAGCTTCCTGCCGAATTCAATGTTGTTCCTGATATACACACCGAGAGGCACAGAGAGGAACTCCAGATTTGACATCAGATTGAATATTCGCACGCCTTCTTTTCCGATTGTCGCTGACGTGGTTTCAGATTCAAGGGAGGCTCCCTTTGTTACGATGCCGTGGATCCAGTTGAATGACTGCTCAACCGGAACTGAAGTATCAGAATCTCTACCTCCGTAAATAACACCGCCAACAGGGACACCTTCAGGGTCGTCAGCCTTCGGATCTGTGTTTTCAAGTCTTGTAAGAGGGATGGTGTATCGCGCATTCTTATTTGAAATGTCGACGGCTTTCCCCTTCTCGTCTTTGATACCAGGCGTCCATCTTCCGAAATGGTTGGTACCTGAAGGCGGTTCAGGTGTTCCCTTTCCGAGCCAGTGGGGAGTGCCTTCATCATCTATCAGCACGTTGGAGAAGATCGCCTCTCCAGGCGTGGTAAGCACTTTCCAGATGAGAGGATCGTCCTTGGCATTGACATCCTGGATGATGCCGAATATACCCTTCTCGACATTGACCGCTTTCATAACTCCGCCGACATTTCTGATATAGGCAATATCATCACCTATGATCGTCTCGCCAGGAAGCATGGCTGTAGATGTTTTCCCGCAGGCGCTGGGGAATGCTCCGGTGAAATATGTAACCCTGCCTGACGGTCCGTGGGCTCCCATGATAAGCATATGCTCGGTCAGCCAGTCTGATTTATTGGCTTTCTGAATGGCAAGCCGCATGGCGAGCTTCTTCAGGCCTATCGAGTTTCCGCCATACTGGGTATTGGTTGAGTATACCGTGTCATCTTCAAGATCCATGTAAATTCTTCGCCTATCCAGATTCTTGGAGACTGCGTTTACAAGCTCTCCCTGGCTGTGTATGAATCTGAAGAAATCATTGGCCCCCTTCAGCTCTTTAAACTGTGCATAACCTCCTCTGTAAAGAATATCTTCAGAGTGAGCCACATATGCTGAGTCTGTCAGTTGAAGGGCACACTGTGAGAAAACCGAGTGAGGCGGCCCGAGACTGAAGCACCGGATATACAGCTCAGCGCCTTTCATAATATCCTTCAGGATTTCAATGACTTCTCTGAGACCCTCGTCTCTGTCCTTGCCGTTGATATGAGGCCCCAGATCGAGGCCCTTTCGAATCAGATAGCATGTATTTTCCTTGTCTCGAGCCTGATCGTAGTAGTTGTCAAAATGAGATGTCTGCCCTGGAAGGCCGATCTTCTTCTCCTCACCACGATCAATGGCTCTCTGCCTTATGTACTGCACATCTTCCTGTGAATCATCACATACAAATACGCTGTCCGGATTACACAGCTCAATATACCTGGCTGCAAAATCCAGCACGTGCGTGTTCCCGAGAGCTTCCAGCTTCTTGAGGTTCCTGTCACCCATCTTTTTCATAAGCAGCTCTTCTCGCGTAACCATGCCCATTCCTCCAGTCTGTTTTATTTATGATACTGATTCATAAGCTTTTCATACAACTCCATCATCTTCTCATTAGCCACAGAGTCCCTGAATTCCTTCGAAACTCTCTGATAACCCTCTTCTCCCATCTTCTTCGCTCTGTCTGGATCTTTCAGAAGAGTTATGATTGCAAGTGCAAGAGATTTTGAGTCTTTCTGAGGCACAAGAAATCCTGTGGTATCATCAACCACCACATCAGTGATCCCCCCTACCCTGCTTGCCACAATGGGAAGCCTGAAGGCCATCGCTTCTAGCAGCACAATTCCGAGGCCTTCCCACAGCGATGGGAGCGTGAAAAGATCAAAGATATTCATAATCTCAAGCATATCCTCCCTGAAGCCGGTAAATACAACTCTGTTCTCAACTCCAAGGGCCTGAACTCTGGCTTCCAGCTGCTCTCTCAGATGTCCCCGGCCTACAATGACAAAAAAGCTTTCAGGCACTTCCTGCAGTATCTCCGGCATTGCATCGATAAGATATATATGGCCCTTTGCCGCTTCCAGCCGGGCGACTATACCAACTACTTTTGCACCAGATGGAATAGAAAGCTCCTGCCTCTTGGCAGCGCGATCGACGTGAATATCATAAAGGGAAAGTTCAATACCTTCACGTATGACGGTGACCTTGTCAAGAGGAGCAATCTTCTGCTTCTTTATCTCCTCATAGTTTGCATAAGAGACAGTAACAATATGATGGGTCCACAGGGATGCAATCTGTTCCATCAGGATATATAATTTTCGCAGTATCGGGTTTCGAGCCGAATTGTGAGGCGGATCGTGCATAGTATGAATTATAAGCGGTACTCCGGCCAGTCTGGCTGCAAGTCTTCCCAGAAGACCCGCCTTTGTTGTATGGGTATGGACCGAATCATAACGGCCCTTTCTGATGAAGCCCCAGAGAGAAATGAGAGAAATCATATCTTTGATGGGGTTTACAGATCGGGCAATAGGCACATTATGGATACTGGCGCCGGCGGCCTCCAGCTCACTGAGAAACTCGGTGGCTGTACAGGCCAGTGTGACACTGTGTCCTTTGCCTGACAGAAAGGCAAACCAGCTCCGAAGGAAACAGTATGCCGTTATGCTCAAAGTGGTGATATGAAGCGTTTTTTTCCTCTCCATCGGATCTTTCCTGTCAAGAGGGTCAGTGGGGGGGCTTTCAGGGGACTGAATGTCAAACTCTCTGTTCATTGAGAATAAAAATTCTCTTCCATTCCCTGAACCTTTCTTTGACAAGCTCACGGTCATCAGTGACAAGCATCCGGATACCGGTACCTGAATTGAGACCGGCTATCTTCCTGTCTCTGGGAAGGGATCTGTCACAGAAATATATCAGAAGATCCTTCTTTCTCAGTGATAAAAAGGATTTCTCGGAAAGAGGAAGAATTTTTCTTCTGCTTGGATAGTTTTGTTTCATATTGAATACCTCAACGCTATGATAGACAAATTTACTTTACACATAAAAGAACTGAAAAGATTATCCGGATTTCTATCTTTACATCTACTTCTCGCCTCAGTAGTGTTAATCCTCTTTATTTCGAGTGCAGAGGCACAGAGTTCTCTGCCTGAGCTGAACAGGCAGATTGATTCGCTCGTCAATCAGAGTGGGGTTCTGGAATCATCATCTGCAGGAGTGTATATCAGGGAGATCAGGTCCGGACAGGTCATATATCAGAAGAACGGCGACAAACCGCTTACACCTTCATCCAATATGAAAGTAATGACGAGCGCTGCCGCCTTTAAGCTCCTCGGACCTGATTACCGATATAAGACATATATATATGGAGGCCCGCTGGACATTTCACGAGGTGTCATGGAAAGCTCGCTCTATCTGGTTGGGAGCGGTGACCCCACCTTTACGGAGCCTTTCACCGAAAATCCGACAGAAGTTCTCGAACAGTTCGCGAAAAGACTTCATAAGATAGGACTCCGCAAGGTGAAAGGGGACCTGATCGGTGACGACAGCGTCTTCGACAGGGATTTCGTGGGAAAAGGCTGGAAATCCCGATATATCCTGGAAGATTATGCTGCCGAATGCGGAGGCCTCTCACTCAATGCAAACCTGCTCCGGATTACAATTGAGCCGCAGCGGGTCACACTCTACCCACCGAGCCCAGCCATAAAAGTTGTCAACAACGCCCAGCAGAGCGGTTATACCGAAATACAGTTCAAAAGAGAATCAAACACTGGAAAGATTGTCATATCAGGCACATTCGGTGGAGCCACCCAAACCGGGCTGATTACTGTCCATAATCCTCCGCTCTTTACTCTCTCCGCATTCAGTCAGATTCTGGCCAACAGAGGCATTCATGTAATGGGAAGGGCCAAACTGATTGAGCAGCAGCCATACCGCTATTCATATAAAAGCTTCCTCCCCTACTGCAGTCATGAATCTCCAAAGCTCTATGGTGTGCTGAAGTATCTGAACAAGGAGAGTGACAACTTTCTTGCAAATCAGGTGTTCAGGACCCTCGGAGCCGTCTGTAGAGGCAAGGGGAGCCTGAAAAACTCTGAATCTGTTATAAAAGAGTTTATGGAGAAGGCCGGTATAGATACAACAGGCTTTCAGATGGCCGACGGCTCTGGTCTTTCATGCCTGAACAAAGTGACGCCCCGGCAGCTTGCAGAGACACTTGTTTACATGTATTCTCAGCCTGATGCCAAAAAGTACATTGCCACTCTTCCTCAGGCAGGGGTGGACGGAACTTTGAAGTACAGACTCTCCGGTCAGAAGGTATTCGCGAAAACCGGTACAATCAATGAAAACTCATCGCTTTCCGGTTATGTGACCACAGCTTTTGGACAGACTCTCGTATTCTCGATCATCACCAACAACCACAAGTATGGCCAGGGAGCCTACAAGGGCTTCGAAGACCAGATTGTCCATACCCTCTCGAGATGGGACAGAGAGATATGAAGAGGACCGTTGTAAGCCCATCTCTTAACACGTTAACTGGCCCGCCCTGATAAATCGGTATTGTTGCCCCGCAAACACTGATGGCTGAATCAAAGTTCCCATCCTGCAATGAATGTCGCTGACTTCACACTGTCCTCATCACACTCTGCAGCACCGCCACATAGACAGGCTCTGCCATCCTGTCGCTCCTGCACTCTTCAAATGCCCCGGCATCGATGAACTCTCTGGCATTATTCCATACTTCATGGCTTATAAGCACTTCTCCGGGCTTCGCCTTTTCACATATTCTCGCTGCAACTGTTATTGTATTGCCCATTGCAGCGTAACATAGACGGGTTTCAGGCCCTGCGAAGCCGTGGACGATATGGCCCATGTGAACGGCACAGCTTACCGCAATATCTTCACTCTTCAGGCCTTTGTGCATGGCGGTCCAGAGCTTCATCTGCCTCTCTATCTCCCAGGCCGCAAAAAGTGCTTTCTTTGTGTGCTCTCCATCTTCTTCGGGAATACCGAAAAAAGCCACTATTTCGTCAGCGTTCCAACGCTCAGTGGTGCCGTCCAGACGCTGCAGTATACCGATAATCTGGCCTGTACATTCGTTCAGAGTTTCCAGTGTCTCCCATGAAGGGAGAGCATCTCTGAGAGTGAGAAAGCCGTGAATCTTGATGTAAGCGACAGTTACCGATGATGATCGGTGAAATTTTCTGATTGGCTCAGATCGCTCCAGAAAAAGCTTCCAAACCTTCTCCGGTATATGGGGTCGTACATTGGCAAGAGTCTGCTCACGTGTCCTGAGAGTCTGATTTATTCTGTGGTAATAGATACGAAATGCCGCCAGGTAGGCTGCCACCCGGGAGAAGGCCAGATCGTGCTCTTTGAAGGCACCTGGAAGAGATGATGTAATACAGAGTATTCCTTCCATATTGCCAAAGGCTATGAGAGGAACATACATTACCGATCGAGTCTGGCCTGTAAGACTCTTTATATCCGGCGTCTCCTTCTCAGAATCGGATAGAAGCATGGCCTTCTGAGTGTCGGCCACACGCTCAGCAAGAGTCCTGCTGATAGGTGCTGTTGACGAGGATTTTGAGAGAAGGTGTTCAATTACAGGTGAGCCGTTACTGGTTGAAATGGAAATGAAATCAATGCTTCCGGCAAATATGAAATGCTTCTTCATTATTTCTTCCAGACTCAGCAGATATGCTTCCGGAGGGTCCCTGACTGGATCGCGGGCAGAGAGCTCTATCAGGCTCAGAAGCTTTTCCACAAAGCCTGAAGGATACTTGTCGAGCCCGTGAGGAGCCAGTTCATCGCCGATGAGAGTGGTGGCCTCCACTTCAAGAGTGATCGGCGGAAGGCTGTTCTCTTCCTGAAATGCTATCTGAGGGTAGAATGTAAGATGCCACTCACCTGCGGAAAGCCTGGCTCCTGAATGGATGCGGACCTTCCCTTTCAGAGGAGTATCGTTCAACCCGGTTCCGTGTGAGCTCCCGGTATCTTCTGCCCACCAGCCTCCTTCATAGCTTATCCGGCAATGAGATCTTGAAACCTTTCTGTCTGGTGAAAGATCTATATCAACGTGGCTGCCTTCTCCGGACGCTCTTCCGATCATAATTGAAGGCTGATCGAAGGTTATATCTCTGGAGCCATATTCAGGATGTGAAAGATGCACTCTGCATTTCATCAGTTACCATCTCCAATCAGTATGAATGGGGCCCAGTGCATCGGTGACGGGTATCTGGTTTCAACCGATCGCTGCGCCTCTCTCAGGGCCTCTGCCTTGCTCTTTCCTTCTCTGAACAGCCTGTGAAATTCCTTCATGAAAAGCACCGAACTCTCATCAGAGATGCTCCATAGTGTTGCCAGAACGGAAGGAGTGCCGGCATACATGAAGGAGCGTGATATGCCAATCATCTCATCACCTCCTGAAGGCTCTCCCAGCGCAGTATTGCAGCCCGACAGAACTATAAGTGTGGCAGAAAGGTTGAGCTGAAAGATATCAGGTACATACAGTATCGTATCTCTCAGCAAAAGGCCTGAAAAAGCAGGGCGAGAGCTGTTCAGGATCCCATGGGTGGCGAAGTGGATGATTGAAGCGTCACCGATTGTTTTCTTAACTTTCTCCAGAGTCATGTCTTTTTCTATATAGATCTCTCTCTTATCATAGAATAAAGCGATCTGCCTGACTTCCTCGATTGTTCCCGGCAGAGGGGAAAAGTCTTTCAGGCAGTATCCCGATGAAGGTGAACAGAGCCTGAGTGAGTCTCTTGCGGAAGGCTCCAGAGAAGAAGGAGAGTTACCTCCCGATGCGAAGGCAACGAGCTTCTCAGGAGCAGGCCTGGTCTGCTGAAGACAGAGCAGCCATATTGAAGCGGAAGGAGCATATGTGACTGTATGGTTCCTTATGAGATAGTCATCCCTGGATGACAGAAGAGCCGCAAACGGCAGATAATTAAGAGATCTGTGAGGCACGATGATGAGATTCTTTTTCCCCTTCAGGATGTTTTCCGCCGGAGAGATCAGCATTCTGTACATCTCTTTTGATAACTCTCTAAACTCTGCCATCTCTTCGGGAAAGCCAGCCCTGGAGTTAACAATCGCATAGCGAAATTCCGCCACCTTTTCATAAAGCCTGTCAGGCGGTAAGGATACTGTGAAAATGGCTGTTGAATCTCCGGTGACTGCCCAGAAAGTCAAAGTATCAGTTCCTGCATAGTACTCCATCAAGACCGAGTCACTCGGAATGGAGCTCTGAAGAACCTTCATGGATGGAGGCTGAATCGAAACAAGCTGGGCATATCCGGGATCGCGCAGACTGAGCTGGATCAGCACATCCTTATGCTCTTTTACAAGGCTCCTGATCCTGCTTCTCCATTCTTCTCTTCCTAGAGGTCCGATTGAGCAGCCCAAAGCGTCCAGCGCGGCAATCTCTGTCCTGAGCTTAAGTTCCCGCTCTGCAATGCGCTCAATCTCATCTGAACAGGGCACTTTCTTTTTCCTGACTGCCACATTGACAGGCGAGAGCATATCCAGCAGTGCCCTCGAACGGGAGCGTTCATTGTATATGAATGCATCGCTGTCTCTGCTCCTCTTCTTCAGAAGTTCGATCAGTCTTGAATAGAATTGCTGATGATTATCAAGAAACTTACGCTTGTATTCATCAGCCTTGAAACGGGACGCCATAGACTCTATTATATCAATCGCCTCGATATACAGCTCACAGGCCTTGTCAGTCCTTTCCATCAACTCATTCGCAAAGCCCAGCCAGCCCAGGCTATCTGCTTCACTCTTTCTGTCTCCATTCAAGCGGGCTCTGCAAAGCGAGCTCTCGAAAAGAGCGATCGCCCTGTCATACTGATGTGTATCCAGGGCAACTTTTCCAATACAAGTCTCTATGCTTCCCTCAAGAGCAACATTGGAGGTCTCTTTTGCAAGCACCATGGCCTCTTCCAGAACCATCGAAGCCTTCTTATAGAAAACAGGCTCTTTCATAGCCTTGTAAGAATACAACTCGCCGATACTGTACAGGGTTTTTCCTTCACCCTGTAAGTCTCCCATTTCTTTCTGCAGCTCACGTGCCTTCTGATAGTATTCCATTGCCCGGCCATAGTCATTGCAGGCAGAAAAGAGCCGGCCCAGGTTTGAAAGGGTTATTGCTTCGCCTGATCTGTTTCCGATGGAGCCTGCAATGGAAAGTGACTCCTCAAAATACTCCCTGGCTTTATCATTATATTCGAGGTGACAGTAGATTTTTCCGATGTTGTTGAGAATTATTGACTCCCGTGCTCTGTCCCCTCTTTTACGCACAAGCTCCAGAGCATCCTGAAAGATTCGGAAGGCCTCCTCATATTCTCCCATTGAATCCAGCACTGAGGCCTTGTTAATAAGAAGAGCCGGCATGATAAGGGAAAGCTTCAATTCTTCCGCATTTTTAAGAGCCTCATTGAAATAATAGAGAGCTTTCGGATAATTACCTCTGTTCCAGTGGAAAACACCCAGGTCATTCATCGCACCTGGGAGCGTTGACTGATTGGCCAGATTCTTTTTAAGTTCCAGTGATCTTTCGTAATATTTTATGGCATTTTCCGACTCCCCGCACTTGTCCAGGATAGAGGCCAGATAACCGGCCGCATTGGATTCAAGCATCTGGTTTTTTGACATAGATGCGATGGTGAGGGCACTTTCGTAGCATTGCCGGGCTTTAGACAGATTGCCTCTGTTCCTGTGCACCGTTCCCAGACTCAGCAGAACGACTCCCTCTTCAAAAGTTTTGTTATTCTTTCTGTGCAGAGAGAGGGCCTCTGTCAGTGAGGACAAAGCAGCATCATAATCAGAGGACGCACATTGCAGAACTCCAAGCGACCCGAGTGCCGAAGCCAGAATACTCTTATCCTTCAACTGCCTTGACAGTGCGCAGCATTTTTCCATGACTGTGCGTGCTTCCGGAACATTGCCTTCAGACTCTTCTATCACTCCAATGGTTAAAAGTGCATGAGCGGTATTCTCAATATCCTTTAAGGCTTCTGCCCCCTTCAGCGCCTGCTCAGCGTATTTTCCTGCATTAACTGTGTCAGCTCTTATCAGATAGAGATCTCCCAGGGCGTTCTGAACTGCAACCATGCCTTTTTGATCATTCAGTGATTCGAATAGGGTAAGGGCCTCCTGATAGGCTGCTATTGCAGGTTCTGGGTGATTGATTCCGCTGTGAACACTGCCGATGCAGCACAGCACCTCTGCCTCCTCCCTGATTCGGCGGTGCTCTCTGAACCAATCCCTTGCTTTTCTGAAATATGGAAGGGCATTTTCATATCTTTCAAGCCTGAATTCCTTCAGTCCTTCTCTGAAAAAAGATGTTCCATCATCTGCCTGTACAGGAAGAGAGAGTGAGAGAAGGAGCACCAGAGCTGCGATGAATCTTCTTTTCATTGTGCAGTTACTATGACGTCAGAATCAGTCCGGAAGCTGCTCTTTTTCTCCTGTCCTGCCTTTTTAAGCCTGATTTTATCTGAAAGACTGTTAAGTATCGCTTCATATGGCTTCCTTTCATTGTCGGGCTCAACGGCATCTATTGCACTCTGATAGGCCTCCCAGGCATCCGTATAGAGGTCATTTTCTTCGTAGAGAGCTCCACAGAGAAGGGAGTATGTAATGCTTCTCGAGCCTTCACCAATGCCCAGCTGAGATTTGATCTCACTGCATTTTTCCAGTATGGACTCTTCCTTAATGTAGGGAGCTATATGAAACCAGATATAACTCTCCGGCTCGCCATTAGCAGTCTTGGAAACTCCCCACATGAAATAATCACCATAATTGAAGTTATATGCAGACTCGGTGTATACGAATCTGCAGACTGTAAGGCTGTCTGAAATTTTTTTGGATGTCATCTCGCCTGAGCCGTAACTGCTCCTCCTGCATATTTCATGAAGGGGCTCCCCCTTCTCATCAGATCGGCGCAATACAAATGTATATTTCTCAGGCTGATCCTTTCCAGCCCACTGGAATTTTACTTCCTTAAGGAGAAGATCTCCCTCCATAGGCAGTAAAGGTCCGCTTGAACCTTTGAAGACAGGCAGAATCCTGACGTGCTTTCCCTCATCTGCTCCCCCTCCTGATGGAGCTGTCCTCAGCCGATCCATGCTGTTTTTCTGCAGCCTCCCTGCCAGCATCTCCATCAGATTTCCGAAGCTCTTTCCAAGGGATCCGGAAGCCCTGGAATCTGCAGAAACGGTATACGATTCACCATCCTTTATTGTAAATATCCCTTGTTCCCTGACAAGAATTCGCACTGTTGCATTGGAGCCTGCCTTTATCCTCGTGCCATTCTCGAGGCTCATCCCGCCAGTGATGACATGACTCTGTTGATTGTATTGACCGGTGGCTCTGCCTTTGACTTCCAGAACCCAGGCAGCATGAGTGCTTCCTGCCATGACAGATGACAGAAGCACGGCACTGACGAGCATAACCGATAAGACTGCAATATCGAGGAAATATTTCATGCTTTCCACTTCCTTCATGAGAGTATTGTGCCCTACTCCAGTGTAAAATATTTCAGAGTGTTTTGGCAAGGGGATCGTCAGGAGGAGTCTCTCCCACATCACTCAGAAAGTGCAGGAACTCGCGATAGAGCTCCCCTGCCTCTGAGTAACGGTTCAAAGGGTCTTTTTCCATAGCCCTGGAGATCACATTGTCAATTTCTTCAGGATATGAGACGTTAAATGCGTGAGCTGACGGTACCGGGCTCTGAAGATGCTGATTCAGTATTTCAATATATGAGTCCTTCTCAAAGGGCTTTTTTCCTGTCACCATTTCAAAGAGAATCACTCCCAGGGAATAGATGTCTGTAGCAGGTCCTGTCTTTTCCGCCCTTATCTGCTCAGGAGCCATATAGTACGGCGTCCCCATAGGAGCGGAAGTTGTTGTATAATTCAGGTCTCCTGACAGTACCTTCACCAGGCCGAAATCAATTATCTTCAACAATGCCGGGTCATCCAGTGATACCAGCACATTCTCGGGCTTCAGATCCCTGTGGATCATCGGCACCGGCGATGCTTTGTGGGCAGCTTCGAGGCCACATGTGATACTGTATAATATCTGCAGAACACGCTGCGATTTCAGAGGAACTCCCCTTTTCATCTCACTCCTGAGGCTTCTGCTCTCAAAATACTCCATTTCAATGCAGGGAATTCCGTTAATCTCTTCGTAGTCGTGCACAGTGATTATGTGAGGGCTGTTGAGCCTTGCCACAGCTTCAGCCTCGTGCCTGAAACGCTCCCTCATGCCAGTTTTTGTAAGAATATCAGGTTTGATGACTTTAATCGCTCTTCTCACCTTGAGATTCAGATGCTGCACGAGAAAGACTTCGCCCATACCACCGGTGCCTAGCCTGTCCAGAATCCTGTATTTCCCTATAACCTCTCCAATCCTGAAATCAGAAAGAGAGACGGAGCGTGATGAGATATGCACATTTGAATCGTGTGAGAAACCATTAAAAACCGATGTTCCGCTTCTTGAGCCGGTCTTCTTCGCAGCAGGTGCTTCGGCCGTTGGATATGAGACTGCCCCCGCCAGTGTGCGGGTTTTGTTCTCCAGCATCTTTTCAGCGGTGTTCAATCTATAGATAACAGCCGATGCAAAAGATACAACTGCTGCAAGAAAAGGCCCGGAAATTTCAACCAGCATCGAAAAGTTAATGAAGAGCATGAAGGAGATGAAAAAGTAAATCACCATTACTCCGGTAACTATCAATGCGCTTGAAGATATCTTTCTGATCCGGAAGACAGATAGCACGGGAATCATACAGATAAGCAGAAGAAATCCCGCGGAGAAAGATGCAGGAGCTCTCCTTAATGCTTTCCCTTCGATCAACGTATTGAGAGCTTCGGCCTCGATCTGCATTGCAGAAAGCCTTCCCACAGGTGTGGCAAATCTCCTTGAAGTTTCAGAATCTAGCAGCAGTATGACACTTCCCTTGTAAAAATCAGCAGGCGGCGCGGTAAAAGCTTTGCATGACATAGGTCTGAAATGCTCGGCTGCCGTATAGTTTATCCTCATGATGTCACCCCATCTCTGATGGCCGGACTCCAGGGGGATCGTCTGTCTCCCTGCCGTCAATGAATCACCGCTCTCACCAATAGAAGAAGCCTCTCCCCTCTGTTTGAGATACAGAATGAACAGTTGAAGTGCCAATGAGGAAACAGTGCCTTCATCTATGGGAACTCTGAGTAAAGTGGATCTCACGACACTGTCACTGTCAGGAATTACTGACAGGAAGCCTTCCCTGAGGTTTTTCCTTATGAGCGGAGGTAACGCCGACCTTATTTGAAATGAAGGGTCGTGCTCATCTCTGCGTGTTATCTCACAAGTCAGCACTGTTTTGTCACTGTTGATCAGCAGAGTCAGAATCTCCCTGTCACCGTGCAGATCAGGCAGGTTTTGAATACCCTTATCACCAGGCAGGATCGGATTCTTTCTATTTCTCCTATCCCTGAGAGCACTTTTCACAAGGGCCGAGTCTATAGCGATAGCCGCTGCATCTGCATTTTCAAGATATTTCAGTATTCTGTGCAGAGGCGTCACAGGCTCATTCTCAGCATTATCTACATTAACTGTTATAATTGAACTGATTCCAGTTGAATGACGTGCCCGGGAGAAAAGATCGTAGATCCTGTCATCAATGACAGGCAGAACCCTGAGCCATTTCAATAGAAATACAACGATAAATGATGTAACCGTTATTGAGAGAGCTGCTCTCAACATTCCGGAAAGCGCGTTGCGATCAGTACTGCTCATATTCTCAAACTCTTGCAGTGAACCTCAATATGGAACTCAGCGGAAAGTGAGACAGAGGTGCAATTACTGTGTGTTGAAACGCCGCAGTCGAAAGAAAAATCGGCAGATGCTGTGACATCACAGCGAGAGAATATTCCTGCTATTTCCCTTCATCCTTTATACTCTTGATGAAGAGATAATCAACCTCAATATACTCTATTGCCGCTTTTTTAAGATCGACATTGGCGATATCAGGATTTGCAATAATGCCGGCTGCAAACAGCGCCGAGCGATCGTAGTACTTTCCCTGAGCTTCTTCAGTCTTCGCAAACTCTTCTATTTCGTTTTTCATGCGCCTGAGTATCTCTTTTTCATCTTCGGTCGCTCTGGCCATGAGAAGCCCCATTCTCTCCCCCACTGCTTCAAGCTGTTTCTCATATGTTTCACTGATGCTTCCCATTGTTATTCTCCTCTCATCTGGAACACAGTATTTACAGAAATCACAATATTTCTTTTCAATTTATCTAATCTTCTTCCAGATTCACCATTTCCCCTTCCTGGTAGTTAACTTTAACAAGATAAAGGCCGCCTGGAGGGGCCGGAGTATGTACTAAACCTGGATCCCTGGCCTCCAGTATTCTCCTCACCTCTTCCGGCTCCATCTTCCCCAGCCCCACCCTTACAAGGGCTGCTACCATCATCCTGACCATCCTGCGCAGGAAGCCTGTCCCTTCAATCTCGAGCAGAATGAGGTTCTCATAGAGATCGTGCGGTGCAGGCACAATGACCGGATTCCCTTCGTCGTGCCATTCTCTGACCCTGGCAATTGTGATTCCAAGAATACGGCGAACCGGTGTGCCAGCCTCTTTAATCGAAGTGGAGAAAGATGTGAAATCATTCTCACCCAGAAGATATCGGGAGGCTCTCTTCATAGGTTCGAGTGACAGCGGCCTTTTGATATGATAGAAGTATCTGCTTCCGAAAGGAGATGGATTTGAGCAGTTCAGAATGTAATAATGATACTTTCTTTTCAGTGCCGAATGACGGGCATGAAAGGAAAGCTCCACTTCCCGGACTCTCTGTACGGCTATGTCAACAGGCAGCATTGCGTTAAGAGCGCCTCTCATCGCATCAGAGCCCATTGGACTGCAGGTCCTGAAACTGACTACCTGACCGGTGGCGTGCACACCTGTATCAGTTCTGCCGGCTGTCACAGTTTTTATCGGCGTTCCCAGGAGCTTCTCCAGAGTCTTTTCAAGCTCTCCCTGAACCGTTCTGGCTCCCTCTCTCCTCTGCTTCTGAAAGCCTTCAAAAGCCGATCCGTCATACTGCAGATCGAGCCTTATATTCCTCAATGAGACCTCCATGTAATAACACTCTCTTCTCCAGCAAAAAAGAGCCGGCATCGTGCCCGGCTCCTTTTTCAATGCGGGTATCCTATGATCAGGCCTGATTATTTTCCCACGGCTTCTGCTCTGCCAGTGCAAAGATCTTGGGCGGGTAGTCGGAACCGCCGTTGTAGCGCTTAAGTGCTGCCTGCCAGCTACCTGTCTGATCATATAGACTTCTCAGATATTTTGCCCCGTAATCTATGTTCTTGGCTGGATCAAAGACATCCTGTGTCTTGGCAAATTCGTGGAAGCGATCGTCAATCTGCATCACGCCCTTGCCGTGTTGACCGTCAAAGGAAAGGGCCTTGGGATTCCAGCCGCTCTCCTGCTGAGCCACAGCCTTCAGAATATCAACCGGAATGCCGTACTTTTTGGCAGCCGCTTCCAGCATCTCGCCAATCTCCTGCTTACTGGCATTTGGTCCGTAATCAGGAATCTGTGTATCACCCTGCGCAGCCGGAGTGGCTGGTTCAGTGCCGTTCTGGGCGGCAGGCGATTCGGCACCGTGAGTGGCAGGTGAGCTGGCCTGCTGAGCTGCCGGTTCAGAAGCCTCAGTGGCAGCCTGTTTGGCTTCCTGCAGCTCCTGTCTGGCCTGCTGTGCTTCCTGTTTTGCCTGCTGAAGCGCCTGCTGATCTTTCTGAAGCTCCTGCTTGGCCTGGGTCTGCTCCTGCTTGGCCTTCGTCTCCTCCTGCTTCGCCTGAGTTTCCTCGTTCTTTGCAGTCTGCTGTTCTTCCTGCGCTGTTTTCAACTCATTCTGGGCGCTCTCGATACCGCTGGTATCTACTGCCTGAGGCGCCTGCCCGTCTTTTGCCTCTCCGGCGGCGGCCTGCTGCTGCTGGGCCTGCTGCTGGGCCTGTTGAACTTTATCCTGTGCGCTCTTTACCTTGCTGTCAGCAGCCTGGACTTTTGATCCTGCAGATTTTACCTTTTCACTGGCTTGACTCACCTTGTTATCAGCCTGATTTACCTTGTCCTTGTCTTCCTTTACCTTTTGCTCGAGCTCCTGTACTTTCTTATCCGCATCGGCTGATTTCTGCTGCGCCTCCTGAACCTTGGCGTCGTTGTTTGCTGCCGGAGCTTCCTGCTGAGCCTGAGGCTCTGCTGCATGAGGAGCAGCCTGCTGAGGAGCGGCCTGCTGAGCCTGCTGAGCCTGCTGAGGGATCTGGCTCGATTGAGGAGCGGTCTGAGGCTGATTTGCACCCATCATGCCAAGCGGCGAGTTAAATTCCGGATTCTGCTGCTGATTGCTCTGGCCAGGCTGTGCCATACCACCCTGCATCATCATCTGCATCATCATCTGCAGCATCATTTGCATCTGCTGCATCTGCTTCTGCTGCTCCGGCGTTACAGCCTGATTCTGCGTACCTGCCATAGGGCTCTGCATGCCAGGGACCATTCCCATGCCATTGTTGAAGCCAATGTTCTGGTATTGACCATTCAACTGATTTATAGGGTTGAGAAAGTTTGACTGACCATACTGGAATGCCTCTGTTGAAAACAAACTGCTGTCTGCATTCAATGCACCCGGAATCCCTGAAGGAATTCCCGTTCCTGCAAGAGGTCCCATTGGCTGCCCTGCATTAAGAGGTGACATCATCATAAAATTAGCTGGCTGCTGATTCCCAGATATGCTGTTCATGTTATAATCCTCCGCTCCACAATGAATAAAAACTCACCTATTATGTTATACCTTTTTTTCAGAAAAAGTAAAGACTGCCGATTGTTAAATCTTTGTAACAGCGGCCGGATATTGTTATACAAACGCGCATTATAAATTGCACTATCAAAACTTCTGGAATCATCTATCAACGCTCATTTGGCAATTTAGAATGCTGCAGTTTGTTATGCTGGTGAGTATAAAACGGTGTTACCGTTTCACACTCACCAGAAGTGGCAGCAGGCAGGGATAAGACCTACTGTCTTAAAACGGGTATGTGTCCACCAGGGTCAGTGCGATCATGAAGATACCGGCAATAACAACTGCCAGAAGGTCCAGTCCGGCCATCTTCAGGACCCTGATCCTCGTTCTTCCTTCTCCTCCGTGGTAACATCGCGACTCCATGGCCACTGCAAGATCGTCGGCGTGTTTGAAGGCCTGAACAAAGAGAGGGACAAGCACAGGTATGAAGCTTTTTGCACGTCTTATCATCGAGCCTCTCTCAAAATCGGCTCCCCTAGCCATCTGAGCCTTTACTATCCGCTCCAGTTCCTCCATCAGGGTCGGGATGAACCGGAGAGCGATGCTCATCATCATGGCAATCTCATGTACCGGCAGTTTGAAAATACGCCCCCACCGCATGAGGCTTTCAAGAGCATCGGTAATCTGGAGCGGCGAAGTGCACAGCGTGAGAATTGACGTGGCAAGTACAACATATATCAGTCTCATTGACATTATGATCCCGAAGGCCAGACCCTCCCTGGTGACTCTGATAAAGTAAAATGAAACCAGAGCGGTGCCTTCCGTAAAAAGGATGTTGAACATGAATGTGATAAGCACAAGAATCATCACCGATCTGAGGCCTCTCAGAACAAATATGATGCTCAGCCTCGACAGGAACAGGACTAACAGAAGGAAGAGACCCGGCAGTATTGATTCCCACCAGCGCTCAATCTGAAGCGTGAATATCTGGACAAGAAAGACCAGCAGAAGAAGGATTTTGACCCTGGGATCGAGCCGGTGAATCACCGAGTTGCCCGGCACATACTGCCCAATAGTGACATTTCGGAGGAACTCCACGGATTATCCTCTCCTTTTCAGCTTTTCCAGAATTTCATCGTGGGCATCTTTCAATGTATAGATGTCCTCACGGACTTTCATCCCTTTTTCGTTTATCAGCCTCATAAGCTGAGTATACTGAGGAAGCAGCAGATGAGAGCTTTTCAGCTCATCATGCTTCGAAAATACAAGGCCGGGAGTGCCCTCCAGGAGTATCTCTCCTTCCTTCATAACCACAATCCGATGTGATACTTCTGCAATCTCCTCGACTGCATGTGATACAAGCACTATTGTGGTACCCTGTTCCTTCTGAAGTTCGATAATCTTGTTCTGAAGCTTTTTCTTCCCTAGAGGGTCCAGTCCGGCAGTTGGCTCATCAAGAACAAGCACCTCAGGCTTCATCGCAAGCACCCCTGCGAGTGCCACGCGGCGCATCTCACCTCCACTAAGCGAGAAGGGCGATCGCTCTTTCATCCTTTCGAAAGGAAGATCAAGGAACAGCATAGCGGATCTGACTGATTGATATACCTCATCTTCAGAGATACCCAGATTCCGGGGTCCGAAAGCGACATCATCAAACACTGTTTCTTCAAACAACTGATGCTCCGGATATTGAAAGACAAGTCCAACCTTTTGCCTTACCTTCTTCAGGTCTGCGTTATGCTCCCATATATCCCGGCCGTCAATTCTCACCTTCCCTGATGAAGGCTTGAGAATTCCGTTCAGATGCTGTATGAGCGTTGATTTTCCACAGCCTGTGGGGCCTACTATACTGAGTATCTCATTGCGCCTTATCCTGAGAGTAACTCCTCTTATGGCCTTCGTCTCAAACGGCGTATCACGCATATAGACGTGTGAGATATTGTCAGTCTCAATAACGAACATGCTGTCTGCTTCCTCTTCAGGTCTGCCCTCAGGCCGGTTCAGACAGGCCCTTTGCCTGACTGGTAAATAATCTGCAGATATTTCTCTTAATTCCATAATGAACTCAGTGCTTCTGCCATTTCCTTCACTGTAAGTATACCCGGAGATATCTCAATCCCGGATTTCTTCAGCTCATAGGCAAGAATTGCCATTGGTGGTGCTTCAAGTGAGTAGGATCTGAGAAGCTCGATTCTGGAAAATACAGCCTGAGGTGAACTGTCGAGCACCACAGTGCCGGAATTCATTACAACTGCTCTTTTAGCATATATGGTATCAGACATATTCTGAGTAACCAGAACAACAGTAATGTTTCTGTCAGTGTTAAGCTCCTTCAGGGTGGCCAGAACTTCGCTCTGACCGAGGGGATCCAGCATGGCTGTAGGCTCGTCCAATACAAGATACTCAGGGTTCATGGTCAGCACAGAGGCTATGGCCACTCTCTGTTTCTGACCTCCGCTCAACAGATGGGGAGGACTCGTGCGGTATCGTGCAAGTCCGGTTATCTCCAGCGTCTTATCGATCCTGGACAGAATCTCTTCCCTGGGTATGCCAATATTCTCAGGTCCGAAGGCCAGTTCTTCCTCCACTGTAGGTGCGACAAGCTGGCTGTCAGGATTCTGAAAGACAAAGCCCACCTTCTTTCTGATCTGCCACAGCTCCTTTTCACTTTTTGTGTTGATCCCGTCGATCAGCACATCTCCCCTGGAAGGAAGAAGCAGCGCATTCATATGTTTCGCCAGCGTTGATTTCCCGCTTCCGTTATGGCCCAGAATACAGACGAAATCACCTTTACTTATGGTGAGTGAGACCTCGTCAAGAGCCTTCACAGAATCAGGAGACTCAGCGTTATAGTGGTGAGAGATTTTGTTGATCTCTATCATTTGCTCACCCTGCATATTACCAGCACCGGAGTATTCAATATTATCATGACATAAGACTTGCACTTTCATCATTACAGGACAGACGGCGTCACTGGAAATAGAAACACCCATATACGTCTTAATCGAATCAACTGCGTGATATGGGTGTGATAATCTTCAGGTGTTTACACGAGCTCGACCAATACAAGCGGAGCGCCATCACCTTTCCTGTATCCCATCTTGATGATTCGTGTGTAGCCGCCATTTCTGGTGCTGTACTGTGCCTTTGCCAGATCAAAGAGCTGACGCACAATGTCTTTGTTCCTGAGATCTGTAAATATTCTCCTCTTCGATTGAAGATCTTCACGCTTGGCAAGCGTAACCAGCTTCTCTGCATATCTGGTTAGTTCAAGCGCCCTCACATGAGTCGTTTGGATCTTTCTATGGGTAAAAAGTGACAGTGCAAGGTTGTGAAGCATGCTCAATCTATGGGCAGTCTTTCTTCCCAGTGTTCTGGTGTAATTCCTGTGTTGCATAACTATATCCTCCTATTATCGGGCACTCTGCATCAAAAGGAGCATTACTCTTCATGCGCTGACGGTGCCAGTGACAGTTCATACTGAACCAATTTTTCCTTAATCTCCACAAGAGATTTCTGGCCGAAGTTCTTGAGCTTCATGACATCTTCCTCTGATAGAGCTACAAGATCGCCGACTTTTCGAACTGCAGCTCTCTTGAGGCAGTTCAGTGATCTGACCGAGAGCCCCAGCTCTTCAATAGGCATATCCAGAATCTGTGTCTGATCAACGGTTCCGGATGGAACAGGCGCTGCTGAAGGCGGCTTCAGATTTGAGAAGAAGCCGAGATAGTTCTGCATTATCTCTGCGCTGTTGCTGATGGCCTCATGAGGCTGTATGCTCCCATCGGTCCATATCTCAAGAATAAGTCTGTCAAAGTTCGTCACCTGTCCAACACGAGTATCTTCAACAGTATATTTGACTTTGTTTATAGGGCCGAATATTGAGTCGATCGGTATAAGGCCGAGAATCTGTTCAGGTGCTCTCTGCTTCTCAGCAGGAACATAGCCTTTACCTTTCTCGGCTCTCATCTCCATTGACAATCGTGCATTCTTTTCGGTAAGAGTGGCTATGTATATATCCGGATTAAGAACTTCTATCTCCGGATCGGGCTGAATATCTGCTGCGGTGACTATTCCTTCGCCCTTAACCTCCACCTTCAGCGTTTTGGGTCTGTCGGCAAGAAGCTTGAGATTGACCTTTTTGAGGTTCAATACAATCTCAGTAACATCTTCCATTACACCGGGGATCGTTGAGAATTCATGGAGAATCCCTTCAATACGGACGTGCGTGATAGCGGCGCCGTAAATGGAGGACAGCAGTATCCTTCTCAGGGAATTGCCAAGAATTATACCAAAGCCTCTCTCCAGCGGCTCAATCACGAAGCGCCCGTAATTTTCCTCGGTGTCACATATAATCTTAGGTTTATCAATGACATCCAGCATCGATGTATCTCCCCTCATTCATAGTTGGACTGCAGAACCAGCTGCAGTATTCGCATCTGCATCAGTTACCTGGTGTGAGAAGGCCACGTCTACTTCGAGTAGAACTCTACTATGAGCTGCTCATTTATCGGTGCGTCAATGTCCTCTCTAACCGGCAGTCCGGCAATCCTGCCTTCCATATTCTCGATATTGAGCTCCAGCCAGGATGGCACTCTTCTCCCTTTTGATACTTCTATGGCGTGGAGAAGCTCAGGTATCTGTCTGCTTTTCTCACATACCTGCACCACCTCACCGGCCTTTACAAGAAATGACGGTATATCGACTTTTTTCCCATTGACCAGCACATGGCCGTGGCGCACAAAAACTCTTGCCTGTGAGCGCGACGAACAGAAGCCCAGTCTGAAGACTACGTTATCAAGTCTCCTTTCCAGTATCCTGAGGAAGTTCTCGCCGGATACACCTTTCTGACGCTCGGCCCTTCTGAAGTAGTTCTTGAATTGAAGCTCATTTAGTCCGTAAATCTTTCTCAGTTTCTGCTTTTCTCTGAGCTGTATTCCATAATTGGACATTTTGCGCCGCATCTGGCCGTGATCACCTGGCGGATACGCTCTTCGCTCAACTCCACATTTAATGGTATAGCAACGCTCTCCCTTTAGATAGAGCTTTATACCCTCTCTTCTACATTGACGGCATCTTGGTCCCACATAACGAGCCACGTTAATCCTCCTATTCCACACACGGTAAAAATTTCTTTCCGGAGCTCCGGAGATTATACTCTTCTTCTTTTGGGAGGCCTGCAACCGTTGTGAGGTATGGGCGTCACATCCTTGATGAGATTTATCTCAAGTCCTGTGGCCTGCAACGATCTTATTGCAGCCTCTCTTCCCGATCCGGGGCCTTTTACAAAAACCTCAACAGAACGCATCCCATTTTCCATCGCCTTTTTCGCAACAGCTTCTGCAGCTATCTGTGCAGCAAAGGGAGTACTCTTACGCGAGCCCTTGAAGCCCAGACCACCGGCGCTTGCCCAGGCAACGGCGTTCCCCTGAGGATCGGAAATAGTAATGATTGTATTGTTGAAAGTCGACTGAATGTGAGCAATACCTCTGGGTATGATCTTCTGCTCTTTCTTTCGACTTCGCCCAGCGCGTTTAGCCATTATACTCCTCCTCGCCTATTTTTTCCTCTTGATTCCGACAGTTCGTCTGGGACCTTTTCGAGTACGGGCATTTGTTCTTGTGCGCTGTCCTCGAACCGGCAGACCTCTTCTGTGGCGCATTCCTCTGTAGCAGTTGATCTCGATGAGACGCTTGATATTCTGGGTTACTTCTCTTCTGAGATCACCTTCAACCTTGTAATGCTTTTCAATTTCGTCTCTAAGCCTTACAACTTCATCTTCAGTGAGATTCTTAACCCTGGTATTCCTATCAATACCTGTCTTCTCGAGAATCTTCGTGCTGCTGCTTCTTCCTATACCGAAGATATAGGTGAGAGCAACTTCCAATCTCTTATCTCTTGGTAGATCGACACCTGCTATACGAGCCAATGGTTCACCTCCTATCCCTGAACCTGCTTATGCTTGGGATTATTACAGATTACACGTACTTTTCTCTTTCTGAGAATGATCTTGCATTTCTCACATCGCGTTTTAACAGACGGACGTACTTTCATATGCTTTAACTCCTATCCTGAAGTCCTGTCAAGGACTTCTGAAAGTGACACTAACCTTTATTTGAATCTATACACAATTCTACCCCTGGTCAGGTCATAAGGCGACAGCTCCACTGTGACCTTATCACCAGGCAGTATTCTGATAAAGTTCATTCTTATCTTGCCTGATACATGTGCCAGGACCTTATGGCCATTAGGGAGTTCAACTCTGAACATGGCATTAGGCAGGGCTTCCATTACAGTACCCTCTACTTCAATCGCTTCTTCTTTCAAACCCTTATGTCACCCCCTTGCCGAAGACCGCCAGATCGTTGACACATTGCCTCAGTTCCATCTGGAGAAGGGGTATTCCTCTTCTCTTGATGAGCTGCCAGGCAGTGTCAGGATTCTTGGCCCGTTACTAGTAATGGCCACAGTGTGCTCAAAATGAGCCGAGCATTTCGAATCTTTGGTTACCACTGTCCATTTGTCTTCTTTAATTTCAATCTCGTAGGTACCCATATTAACCATCGGTTCAATTGCCAGGACCATTCCGGCCCTGAGCTTCGGCCCTGATTTATCTGATTTATAGTTGGGAACCTGAGGGTCCTCATGCATTGCTCTTCCTATCCCGTGACCCACCAGATCGCGCACTACCGAATAACCGTTGGATTCCACGTGGGCCTGTATCTGCGATGAAAGCTCACTCAGCCAAAGACCCTGGACTGCCTTTTCAATTCCTCTGTAGAGCGCTTCCCTTGTAACCTTCAGGAGCCTTTTCTTATCCTCAGATATCTCTCCAACCGCAACAGTGATCGCTGCATCTGAGCAATAATCCCTGTAAAACACGCCCATATCTATACTTACTATATCGCCCTTCCTGAGCTTTCTCCTGCCAGGTATGCCGTGGACTACCTCTTCATTTATCGATATCGTGGTAGAGCAGGGAAAATCCCTGTATCCTTTGAAAGCCGGCCTGGCCTTCATCTTTATGATGAGATCTTCGGCTATCCTGTCAAGCTCTCTGGTGGTAATACCTTCTTCAGTATTCTTCTCCAGCTCCCTGAGCACAAGGGCTGTTATATGCCCGGATTCCCTCATCTTTTCTATTTCTTCTGAAGATTTTATTATAATCATATCGTTGTCTTGCTCCCAAGAAGCTCCTTTATTCTGTCTCTGATGGAAGCTATCGGAGCCTCTGCGTCAATGTGTGCTATGTTATTCTGCTTATCATAGTATTCAATGATTGGAGCAGTCTGCAGCTCATATACCTTTAATCTGTTCCGGATCACATCTTCTTTATCGTCATCTCTCTGGTAGAGCTTTCCACCGCAGAGATCACATTTTCCCTCTTCCTTCGGCGTCTTGTGCAGCAGGTTGTATACCGCGCTGCACGATGAGCAGCTCCGTCTCGACGACAGGCGCCTGACTGCCTCGTCAGGACTAATCCTGAAGTCGATGACAGAAGTGAGCCTGATGCCTTTCTCACGCATTATTGAGTCCAGTGCTTCTGCCTGATTTACAGTTCTCGGGTATCCGTCCAGTATAAATCCTTTTCTGCAGTCCTCCCTGCTGATCCGCTCCCTCACTATATCTGTGACCAGCTCATCTGGAACAAGCTCACCTCTGTCAAGGTATCCTTTTGCTTTCTGTCCCAGAGCCGTCTGTGTTTTTATCGCTTCTCTGAAAATGTCCCCGGTAGAAATATGAGGTATACAGTAGCTCTCCCTGATGTATTGAGCCTGTGTCCCCTTACCAGAACCTGGCATTCCCAGCAGTACTAAAAACATATTCTACCTCTTATTTCATGAATCCCTGATAATGGCGCATCACAAGTCTCGCTTCTATCTGCTGCATCGTATCCAGCGCCACACCCACGATTATCAGCATTGATGTGCTTCCCAGATAAAAGCTGGTGACACCTGTTACCGACATTGCAAAGGTAGGTGCGACCGCGATAAAGGCCAGCGATAACGCTGATACAAACGTAATTCTGCCCATGATCTTTTCAAGATACTCGACTGTAGGTCTTCCAGGCCTGATTCCAGGTATGAAGCCTCCGTATTTCTTCATGTTGTCGGCGACATCACTTATATTGAATGTGATGGCTGAATAGAAGTAGGTGAAGAATATCACCAGCAGAGCATACATCAGGTTATAGAACCAGTGCTGAGGGCTGAATATCTGATTGATGAAGTTCACTACACCAAACCACGGCGATGTCATCTCAGGCTGCACGAACTGCGTAAATGTCTGCGGCAGATACATTATCGATATGGCGAAGATTATCGAGATCACGCCGGCGTTATTTACCCTGATGGGAATATATGTGCTCTGACCTCCAAATACACGCCTTCCCACTACGCGCTTTGCATACTGGACCGGTACCTTCCTCTGCCCCTGTGTGAGCATTATGATTGCCATTACAAGAAGTATTGCCACTACACCGAAAAGTATCAGTTTAAGGAAATAGTTCGGGTCATTTGCCACCTTTGCATAGAACAGAGTCTGCTTGATGTATACCGGATAACGAAGCACGATGCCGCCGAATATTATCAGGGATACACCGTTTCCAATACCCTTTTCAGACATCTGCTCGCCAAGCCACATCAGGAATGCAGTTCCAGCAGTCAGTGAAAGAATGACCATCACGAAGTACGGGATTCCCTGCATCAGGAACAACGTCGCTCCGGTTTCAGGATCCTTCCATTTGGCAAGACTGACTACCATCATTGTAGCCTGAAGAAGAGCCAGCGCCATCGTCAGAAAGCGTATGTACTGACCGAGCTTCCTTCTTCCCATCTCCCCGCCTTCTTTTTGAAGCTCGTGGAGCTTTGGAATTACCACTGTAAGAAGCTGCATGATAATCGATGCATTGATATAAGGCGTAATGCCCATGGCACCGATGGAAAATCTGTTCAGAGCACCACCAGTGAACATTCCAAGGAAAGAGAAGAGGGCACCCTGAGAAAGGAGCTGATCCCACTTCTGCAGATCCACGCCTGGAACACTCAGATGCACAGTCAGAACAAAGATGAAGAATCCAAACATTACAAAGAGAATTCTGTCTCTTAGCTCTTTAACTCTAAAGGAACTGAAAAAACCTCCAACCATTAAATCACCTCTATTTTGCCGCCTGCGTTTTCAATTGCCTCTTTTGCCGTCTGGCTGAAGCCGTGAAGTTTCACAGTAATTGGCTTTTGTATCGAGTAATTTGCAAGTACCTTGATGGGATTGCGAAGACTCTTGACGATGCCTTCGGAGAGAAGCAGTTCCGGAGTGATCTCTCCTTTTTCAGCAAGGCTTTCAAGTATTGCCAGATCAACAATATTAAACTCGACCTTGTTGATATTGTTAAAGCCTTTATATTTTGGCAGTCTTCTGTACCACGGTGTCTGCCCACCTTCAAATCCCGGAGGCTTGGCGCCGCCGGAGCGGCTTAACTGTCCATTAGAACCTCGGCACGCCGTCTTTCCGTGACAGGCGTGACCTCTGCCGACTCTCTTTCTTCTCTTCGTTGAATTCTCTGCAGGATGTAAATCTGATAACTGCATAACGATCCCCTTTCAATGGCAGCAGTGCCCTGTTATTGTAGTATCTCGTTTAATGCTTTTCCGCGCAGCCTGGCGACATCTTCAGCCTTCTTGAGCTCTCTCAGCGCCTTGATTGTGCAGTACACAATATTTATTGCGTTATCAGAACCCAGTGACTTGGTGAGTATATCCTTTACCCCAGCCTGCTGCACAACAGCGCGTACTGCGCCTCCGGCTATGACACCTGTGCCTGGTGCTGCAGGTTTAAGCATCACTCTTGCTGCGCCGAACTTGATATTTACCTCGTGAGGTATTGTATTTCCCACAAGTGGTATTGATACAAGACGCTTCTTTGCCTCTTCGGCACCTTTCCTGATGGCTTCTGGTACTTCGCCTGCCTTGCCGAGACCTGCACCGACAATGCCTGCGCTGTTCCCAACAACAACCAGTGCGCTGAATGAGAACCTTTTGCCTCCCTTGACCACTTTTGCTACTCTGTTTACTTTAACTACAGTTTCCTGCAGCTCCAGTTCTGATGGATCGATCTTTGCCATAGCAGTCCTCCCTTTAGAATTCCAGCCCGGCTTCACGCATGCCCTCTGCAAGAGCAGCAATTCTGCCGTGATATTTATATCCGCCCCTGTCGAATACAATCGACGTTATTCCCTTTGTCTTCGCCTTTTCTCCGAGCAGCTTCCCTACTTTTTTGGCCAGATCTTTTGGAGTGCCTTCACTGCTTTCACGGAGTGCCTTTTCCAGTGAACTGGCTGCTACCATTGTAGAGCCTGTCACATCGTCAATGATCTGCACATATATCTGCCTGATGCTTCTGAAGACTGATACTCTGGGCTTATCCTTGGTACCGAGTACCGTTTTTCTGATTCGGTTATGCCTTCTTTTCCTGAGCTCATTCCGTGCCATCTTCTCTATCATAACCCTGTCCTCACTTTTATAGTATCAAATCGTTTATTTGCCGGCTTTTCCGGCTTTACCCATCTTTCTGATAATGACTTCTTTTGCATATTTAATGCCTTTACCCTTATAAGGCTCCGGAGGCTTGACATATCTTATATCTGCGGCAACCTGCCCTACAAGCTCCTTGTCGATGCCTCTTACTTTTATCTTGTTGAGACCTTTCTCAGCCTCCACATCAAATTCAATACCCGGAGCCGGTTCAATATTAACCGGGTGTGAGTATCCACAGTTTATCTGTATCGCTTTTCCCTGCTTAGCAACTTTGTATCCGACTCCGATAATATGAAGCTCTTTTTCAAAGCCTGTTGTGACACCTTCGACCATGTTATTTACGAGCGTTCTGGTCAGTCCGTGGAGTGACCTGTGCTCACGGCCCTCTGAAGGACGTGTCACGTGTATGATCTGATTATCCATTGTAACACTTATATCCTTATGAACAGTTCTTCTGAGCTCGCCTCTGGGGCCTTTCACATGGATATCGTTACCCTTTATCGTCACCGTTACATTGGGTGGAACCTTAATAGGTAATTTCCCGATTCTGGACATTGTAATTCCTCCTTTTACCAGACGTAGGCAAGTATTTCTCCACCTATACTGTTTTCTTTCGCCTGCTTACCAGTCATCAGACCCTTCGGGGTTGAGACTATCACTACTCCAAGGCCGCCAAAGATTCTGGGAATCTTCTCCTTGCCCACGTATATCCTCAGGCCGGGTTTGCTTATCCTTTTAATGCCGGATATCACCTTTGCTCTGTTGGCACCATATTTCATCATTATCCGGATTATCCCCTGAGTACCCGTGTTTATTACCTGATAATCCTTGATAAAGCCTTCTTCCTTTAGGATCTTCGCCACACGCTCTTTCACTTTAGATGCCGGTATGTCTACCTGTTCATGATAGGCAGTATTTGCATTCCTGATACGGGTAAGCATATCTGCAATCGGGTCTGTCATGCCCATAAAATTCCCTCCAAAAGTAAATTTATCATTACCAGCTAGATTTGGAAACTCCTGGTATCTCACCTTTATGTGCAATCAATCTGAAACATATACGGCACATGCCGAACTTTCTGAGATAACCCTTAGGTCTTCCACAGATCTTACAGCGGTTATTAAACCGTACCTTGAACTTCGGCTTTCGATTTGCCTTCACTATCATTGCTGTTCTAGCCATAGCGCCCTCCCGAACCAATCTATTGAAAATCATGCATAAGCTTAACTCTCTCTGAAAGGACATCCCATCAGCTTCAGGAAGAATCGGCCTTCCTCGTCGGTTTTAGCTGTTGTGACTATATTGATATCCATTCCCCTTACTTTATCGACCTTATCATAATCAATTTCAGGGAAAATAATCTGCTCTTTCAGCCCAAAGGCATAGTTGCCTCTTCCATCAAAGGACTTGGACTGAAGACCCCTGAAATCTCTGATTCTCGGAAGCACCACATTGAACAGTTTATCGAGAAAGGCATACATTCTCAAGCCCCGGAGCGTCACCTTGCACCCTATCTTGACACCTGCTCTGAGCTTGAAAGCTGCCACTGATTTCTTGGCTTTCGTGACAACAGGCTGCTGCCCGACAATCTGCCTGAGATCTTCCACTGCAGCATCGAGAACCTTTGGATTTGCAATGGCCTCACCGATTCCCATGCTTACTACAACTTTTTCAATATGCGGAACCATATTGATATTCTCGTAGTTGAACTTTTCCTTCATCCGAGCAACTACTTCGGTTTTATACTTTTCCTTTAATCTCACCATGATGCGCTCACCTTCTATCGAAGTAATTTTTTGATGCTATATCTCTTCTCCACATTTTCTGCATATGCGCTCTTTTCTTCCATCGTCACTGAGATGAAACTTTACTCTCACCGGCTTGTCACATTTTGCGCACATCAGCATCACCTTGCTTGTATCAACAGGCTGCGCCTTCTCCAGGATACCCCCTCTGGGAACTTTGGGAGGCTTAGGTTTGGTATGCTTTTTGGCAATGTTGATACCATCGACAAGGACCTTCCCTTCTTTGGGCAGAGCCTTCATTACCTTTCCCTTTTTACCCTTGTCTTTTCCTGATACTACCATTACGGTATCATCTTTCTTAACGTGCAGATTTCTCTTCTCGGCCTTCTCTTTTGTCGTCTTCATATTGTCACCTCAATATTTCACAGAACCTCTGGAGCCAGCGAACAGATCTTCATGAACTCCTTGTCTCTCAGTTCGCGTGCTACAGGTCCGAATATTCTTGTTCCTCTGGGATTAAGCTGATCATTGATAAGAACAGCGGCATTTTCATCAAACCTGATGTAAGATCCGTCAGCTCTTCTGATCCTGTTTCTGGTGCGAACCACAACTGCCTTGACGACGTCACCCTTTTTGACGGCTGCGCCTGGAATTGCCTCCTTAACTGAAGCAGTTATTATATCGCCAACTTTTGCATATTTATGATGGAAGCCCTTCTGGACACGGATGCACATTATCTCACGCGCCCCAGAGTTATCTGCCACCTTCAGTCTGCTCTCCTGCTGAATCATAGCTCATTCCTCCATGTGCTGTACTACAGCAGCATTAATTTATTATCCGGTTTCTTATGAATCTCATCCTGGCAGGAAAAATACAACTACTTTTCTCTTTCCAGAATCTCCACAACTCTCCAGCACTTATCCCTGCTGATGGGTCTGGTTTCCATGATCCTTACCTTGTCACCTACAAGACACTCATTCTTGTCATCGTGAGCCTTAAAGCGTGATTTTTTCTTGATCATCTTTTTATAGATCGGATGGGCAAACTGCCTTTCACATACAACTACAACAGTCTTTTCCATCTTGTTGCTCACAACTTTACCAATTCTTACTTTCCTTTTGCCTCTGATTTCTTCTTTCTCCACAACGTTTTCCATTACGCGCACTCCATTTCATCAATTGTTAACCAGAAATTCCGAGACTCTTGGCTCTGATTGCAGTCTTAAGACGGGCAATCTCTTTTCTGTTGATTCTTATCTTGTTAAAATCTTCGAGATGTCCGGTTGCAAGCTGAAATCGAACATTGAAAAGCTCTTCTGTCAGTTCCTTGAGCTTTGCTTCCAGCTCCAGAGAAGTCATCTCACGTATTTTTCTCTTCTTTTCCTTAAGCTTCAACTTCTTCACCCCCTATTTCTTCTCTTTCGAGAATCTTGGTTTTTATCGGGAGCTTGTATGATGCCAGTTTCAGCGCTTCAATCGCAATATCCCGTGAGACTCCACCCAGCTCAAAAAGCACTCTTCCCGGTTTGACTACGGCCACCCAAAGCTCAGGGGAACCTTTTCCGCTGCCCATACGGGTTTCCGCGGGCTTCTTTGTGACTGACTTATCAGGGAAAATTCTTATCCAGAGCTTTCCGCCTCTCTTAATATGCCTGTTAATTGCAATACGAGCGGCTTCAATCTGTCGATCGGTAACCCAGTAAGGTTCTGTAGCCTGCAGGGCAAATTCTCCGAAAGCAAGTGAGTTACCTCTCATTGCCTTACCCTTCATTCTGCCCCTCTGAAGCTTCCTGTATTTCACTCGTTTGGGCATTAATAGCAAGATCATTGTTTATTCCTCCCTGTTAGAAGCAACCATTGACTTCTCGGCCGATGTATGCACTTTCGCCATTGGAAGTATGTCGCCCCGGTAAATCCACACTTTTACACCAATCTGGCCATAAGTGGTAAAAGCTTCTTTTATTGCATAATCTATATCGGCTCTCAGAGTATGGAGAGGCACTTTGCCTTCAAAGGTTCTCTCTGAGCGGGCAATTTCGGCGCCGGCCAGACGACCGCTGCATTGTACTTTTATGCCTTTGGCTCCAGCTTTCATCGTCCGCCCTACTGCCTGTTTCATGGCTCTTCTGAAGGCGACTCTCTTTTCAAGCTGCTCCACGATATTATCAGCAACCAGAGCTGCATCGAGCTCAGGAGTCTTGATCTCAAGTACAGTGACTTTTACAGGCTTCTTGATCAGGTTGTTAAGTCTCTTTCGGAGCTCTTCGATTCCAGATCCCTTCTTGCCTATAACGAGACCTGGCTTGGCAGTATTGATTATTATATCAACTCTGTCTGCCCTCTCAATCTCTATCTTCGAGATTCCTGCGTTTTTCAGATATTTGACAATGAACTTTCTGATTTTAAAATCCTCATGAAGCCATTCAGTGTATCTCTTATCCTGAAACCAACGGCTGTCCCATCCTCTGGTGATCTTCAAACGTAATCCTACCGGATGTATTTTCTGGCCCATCTGTTACACCCCCTCTCCTTCTTTGACGATGAATGTTATATGACTTGTTCTTTTATGGACCTGGCTTGCTCTTCCCATGGCACGGGGTATCCACCGCTTCATTGTTGGACCGCCGTCAATGAAGGCTCGATATACGAAAAGGCTGTCCGCACTTAGCTGATGGTTGTTTTCAGCATTGGCCACCGCTGATTTCAATACCTTTTCCAGTGTTTTTGCAGCACGCTTTTTCGCAAATCTCAGAATATTCAGCGCTTCCTCAACGGAACGCCCCCTTATTTCATCTACAACAAGCCGCAGCTTTCTGGGAGCAGTTCTTACATAGCGCGCCACTGCTTTGACTTCCCGCGCTTCGGCTGGCTTCTCAGCATTTGTTTCAGCGCCTTTCTTCTTTTTCTTCAGCTTATCCATAAGACTCATCCCTTCCTGATAGTGCATTGATCATTGTGGTGATATCACTATTTCAGCGATGTTGAACGCTCTGTATGCGAGCCGTGCCCTCTGAAATGCCGTGTTATCGCAAACTCTCCCAGCTTGTGTCCAACCATCTGCTCTGTCACATATATGGGAATGTGCTTTCTTCCATCATGAACCGCAATGGTGTGGCCAATCATCTGAGGAACCACCGTGCAGGAACGCGACCAGGTCTTGATGACCTTCTTCTCGTTTCTGGCATTCAACAGATCTACCTTCTTCAATAAACTCTTGTCAATATAAGGTCCTTTTTTTACTGAGCGAGACACGTGCCTAACCTCCCTTTTGATTTCTTCGTCTCACTATCATCCAGTCTGCCTTCTTCTTCTTTCTTGTCTTGTGACCGTAGGCAGGCTTTCCCCAAGGTGTGGTGCTCGGCCTTCCCGGAGTAGAGCGTGCCTCACCGCCGCCGTGTGGATGATCACATGGATTCATGGCAATTCCTCTCACGCTGGGACGTCTCCCACGCCATCGCGACCTACCCGCTTTACCGATGCTGATATTTTCATGCTCCACATTACACACCTGACCGATAGTGGCTCTGCATTTTACACTGATCAATCTGACTTCACTGGATGGGAGTCTTATATGGGCATATGCTCCTTCCTTGGCAAGGAGCTGCGCCGCAGCACCTGCTGATCTTACCAGCTGTCCGCCTTTTCCCGGAAAGACCTCCAGATTATGGATCAGCGTTCCAACCGGTATGTCGCTTATCGGAAGAGCATTTCCCGGCTTTATATCAACCTTCTCACCTGACATGACCGTGTCGTTTACACCCACACCCAGCGGGCACAGGATATAACGCTTATCACCATCAACATAGTGAAGCAGAGCTATGCGGGCTGAGCGGTTGGGATCATACTCAACGGATGCAATTTTGGCCGGTATATGATCCTTGTCACGCTTCCAGTCAATTACCCGGTACAGTCTCTTGGTTCCGCCGCCCCGGCCCCTGCATGTAACTCTTCCGAGGTTGTTACGGCCGGCTTTTTTCTTCAACCGCCTTGTCAACTTCTTTTCCGGAGTATCTGTCGTAATTTCCTTATAATCGGACACTGTCATAAAACGTCTGCCCGCAGACGTTGGTTTAAAATTTTTAACAGGCACGTTATCTCATCCTTTCTTCCGTGCAATCAGTCTGTGCACTATTATATCACACCTGTCCATACCCTCTCATCACTTTTTCAGATGAGTTTTAACTACTGCTCGAAATAATCGACGCCGCCGATCTCGATTTTATCGCCTTCGCGGAGAGTCACCACGGCCTTTTTCCAGTCGGATGTCTTTCCAACGTAGCGCCCTCTTTTTCTTTCTTTCCCTTCCACATTAAGCGTATTGACCTTTGTGACTTTTACATTGAATATTTTTTCAATTGCCTTGCGAATTTCAATCTTATTGGCCTTCGGATCAACTCTGAAGGTGTATTTGTTATATGCTGCACCTTCCATGCTCTTTTCTGTTACTATTGGCTTCTTGACTATTTCTCTGGCCGTATTCATGCCAGCACCTCCTCAATACGCATCAGTGCTTCTTTGACAAACACCACAGTGTCAAAGTAGAGCAGATCATACACGTTGATGCCTTCGACCTTTACTATTCTGACACCCTCGATGTTTCTTCCTGATTTTTCAACAACAGGATCATACTCTTTGAGGACAAAGAGCACCTTTCCCTCCAACTTCAGATCCTTCATCATCTGAACAAAATCTCTTGTGCGGATCTTTTCGAGCTTGATTTCATCCAGCACAACAAGAGAGTTATTCCTTACCTTTGACGAAAGGGCTTCCTTCAGAGCCAGCCTTCTCATCTTTCTGGTGAGCTTCGTTGAATAATCACGGGGCCTGGGTCCGAAAGTAATGCCGCCACCCTTCCAGATGGGGGAGCGGATGCTTCCGTGACGCGCCCTGCCTGTGCCTTTCTGCCGCCAGGGCTTCTTGCCTCCTCCCCTCACTTCCCCGCGCGTTTTGGTAGAAACAGTCCCCAGTCTTTTGTTATTGAGCTGTTTGAGGACTGCAGCGTGAAGATGGTGGGCTTTCACCGGCTTTTCAAATATCTCACCGTTGAGCTCTATTTCTTCACAATTATTACCTTTTTTATCAACTACATTTATTCGGGCCATTAAAGCACCTCCATTGTGTGCGCCGTGCACTTACTTCACTTTTTTCCAGCCTTTTCGGCAACCTTTTCGACAACCTTGACGACTTTCTTCTTCTTGCATGACTCCTTGATTATCAGCAATCCCTTTGGTGGACCAGGGACCGATCCCTTGATCAGCAGAAGGTTTTTCTCTCCGTCTACTCTGACGATCTCAAGGCCCTGGGCAGTGACTCTGTCATATCCCATCCGCCCCGGCTTCTTTGTTCCCTTGATTGTGCGTGCAGCATCGGTGGAACCGCTGCTTGCAGGCTGGCGATGGATCATCGATCCGTGACTTCTGGGCCCGCCTTTGAAGTTATGACGCTTCATACCACCCTGAAATCCCTTTCCCTTGGAGCGGCCAATCACATCAACGATCTCTCCGTTGCTGAAAATGGTAACCTTTATCTCCTGACCGATCTTGTAATCGTCAACACTTTCAATTCTGAACTCCCTGAGATAACGCATCGGCTTGATATCATTTTTATCAAAGAATCCCACTATAGGCTTGTTTATTACCTTTTTGGACTTGCGGTCCTCCTTCTTCTTGATCTTTTCAACAAGCTTTGCCTTTATTGCGCCAAATCCCAACTGTATGGCTGTATATCCATTTCTTTCCTTATTACGCACTTCAGTGATGATGCAAGGCCCTGCCGCTATAACAGTGACTGGCACTGCCCTTCCCATCTCATTGAAGACCTGAGTCATTCCTAATTTTTTCCCAATAATCCCTTTCACGATTCCAAACCTCCTGCAATCTGGCTCTTCGATAATAAACTCAATATCAGAATCAGCCCTTTATCTCGATGTCGACGCCGGCAGGAAGATCAAGCTTCATCAGAGCGTCTATGGTTTTCTGAGCCGGATCGAAATAGATGTCAATAAGGCGTTTATGTGTGCGGATTTCAAAGTGCTCGCGCGACTTCTTGTCGACGTGAGGAGAGCGAAGCACACAGTAAATATTTTTCTCTGTCGGGAGCGGAATGGGTCCGGATATATTTGCGCCGGACTTCTTTGCTATCTCGACGATTCTCTGGGCAGATTCATCCAGAATTCTGTGCTCATAGGCCTTCAATCGAATTCTTATCTTCTGCTTGGCCATTTCATATCCTCCTTATCCTTCCACACACTTCTTTCCATAGGCATGGCAGGGTTGTATTTGCTATTCTATAACTCCTACTACCACACCGGCACCTACAGTTCTGCCGCCTTCTCTGATGGCGAAGCGGAGTCCCTCTTCCATTGCGATGGTGGTAATGAGCGTCACTTCGATTGTCACATTGTCACCCGGCATGATCATCTCCATTCCTTCAGGGAGCTTACATGAGCCGGTCACGTCAGTCGTTCTGAAGTAGAACTGTGGACGGTATCCGTTGAAGAACGGGGTATGACGTCCGCCCTCCTCCTTAGAAAGGACGTAAACTTCAGCCTTGAACTTGGAGTGAGGCTTGATTGAGTTCGGCTTGGCAAGAACCTGACCGCGCTCTATCTCTTTTCTGTCCACACCACGGAGCAGAAGGCCCACGTTGTCGCCTGCACGCCCTTCGTCCAGGAGCTTTCTGAACATCTCTACTCCGGTTACGACTGTTTTCTTGATCTCAGGAGTCAGACCCACGATCTCGACTTCCTCGCCGACCTTGATGATGCCGCGCTCTACTCTCCCTGTGCCTACTGTTCCGCGGCCGGTGATTGTAAATACATCTTCGATGGGCATAAGGAAGGGCTTGTCAACCGGACGCTCTGGCATTGGGATGTAATCATCTATTGCCTTCGTAAGCTCACCAATCGAGTTGCACCATTTGCACTCCGGCTTTCCGCATCCACATTCAAGAGCCTTCAGGGCCGAGCCTTTGATGATGGGTATATCGTCTCCCGGGAACTCATAGGCGTTGAGAAGATCTCTCACTTCGAGCTCTACGAGATCGATAAGCTCCGGGTCATCTACCATGTCTGTCTTGTTCAGATATACAACTATGTAAGGTACGTTCACCTGTCGGGCCAGCAGAATATGCTCACGAGTCTGAGGCATCGGGCCGTCTGCAGCAGAAACCACTAGAACTGCGCCGTCCATCTGGGCTGCACCGGTGATCATGTTCTTGATGTAGTCAGCATGACCTGGACAGTCAACGTGTGCGTAATGCCGCTTTTCTGTCTCGTACTCGGCGTGGTAAATGGCAATCGTGATACCGCGCTCCTTTTCTTCAGGGGCGTTGTCAATCTGATCGACATCGAGCGCCTTTGTGCCTCCTCCTTTGACAGAGAGGTACTTCGTTATTGCTGCGGTGAGCGTGGTCTTGCCGTGATCGACGTGTCCGATTGTCCCGATATTTACATGAGGTTTTGTTCTGTCAAATTTCTGCTTGGCCATATGACTCCATCCTTTCTACTCCATATTAATGGATTACTACCTTAAATCAGAAGCATGAATAATTCATCATATATCACGCTTTTCCTCTTATCATTTCGTTATAAATAACTCTTTCCATATACCCGAGACATGATTTCCTCCAGAATCGGCTTCGGCACCTCAGAATACTGATAAAACTCTGACGTAAACAGTGCTCTCCCTTGTGTCAGGGAACGCAGATCTGTGGCATAACCGAACATCTCTGCAAGAGGCACTGTCGAATATACAGACTGTATACCTCCCGGAAGCGCTTCCATCCTCTCGATTCTGCCGCGTCTTGAGTTGAGATCGGCGATGACTTCTCCAAGATACTGCTCAGGAGTCTCTATCACAACTTTCATGACAGGCTCCTTGAGATAGCTCTCATTCAGAGCTATGGCATTCTTAAGAGCCATGGAGGCTGCTATGCTGAATGCGATCTCATTTGAATCTACTTCATGAAAACTGCCGTCAAGAAGAGTAGCCTTCACCTCTATGAGAGGATATCCAATCAGGTATCCAGACTCCAGTCCATCCCGCAGGCCCTTGTCTATATGGGGTATGAACTCCTTAGGTATAACTCCCTGCTGCAGGCAGTTTACAAATTCGTAGCTTTTCCCGTTTGAACTGGGCTCTATCTCTATGACTACGTGTCCATAGAGCCCTCTTCCACCTGTCTGTTTGACAAATTTCCCTTCACCACGGGATGGACGCCTGATCGCCTCCTTGTATGATACCTGAGGCTTTCCTACGTTGGCCTCCACACCGAACTCACGAAGAAGTCTGTCTACAATGATCTCAAGATGAAGCTCACCCATGCCTGATATAATAGTCTGGCCTGTCTCTTCATCAGTTTTCATCTTAAAAGTGGGGTCCTCTTCGATCACTCTGTTCAGAGAATCTCCCAGCCTTTCCTGATCTGCCTTTGTCCTGGGCTCGATGGCTACAGAGATGACAGGTTCGGGGAACTTTATATCTTCAAGCATGACAGGGTGCTTTTCATCAACAAGAGTGTCGCCGGTTCTGGTCATGCGAAGGCCCACTCCTGCTGCAAGATCACCTGCCAAAATCTGAGTTATCTCCTCCCTGTGATCAGCGTGCATTCGAAGTATCTTCGTGATCCGCTCCCTCTTCCCGGTTGTCATGTTGTACACAGTCGTGCCGGATTTAAGCGTTCCAGAGTAAACCCTGAAGTATGTGAGCTTTCCAACATATGAATCGGACATGATCTTGAATGCCAGAGCGGAAAATGGCTCATCTACATCTGCACGCCTCACCACTGTTGTGCCCTTTTCAGGGTTCAGGCCTGCCACAGGGGGAATATCCAGAGGAGAAGGGAGATAATCGACTACTGCATCAAGCAGAGGCTGTACACCCTTGTTTTTCAATGAAGTACCGCAGAGCACCGGCACAAGCGAGCAGTGTATGGTGCCTGTCCTTACTCCCTTGATGATCTCATCTGATGACAGATCATGTTTCTCCAGATACTTCTCTAGCAGCTCTTCATCGAGCTCTGCCACTGTCTCCAGAAGAATCTCTCTGTATAACTGCGCCTGCGCTTCCATATCTACGGGAATTGCATCTTCCCTCTCAATAATTGTTCCGAGCTCATCTGTATAGTTAATTGCCTTCATCGTTACCAGATCAACAATACCGGAGAACTCACTCTCACTGCCTATGGGAAGCTGCAGAGCCACAACATTTGCTTTCAGCTTTTCCCTGGTCTTTTCAATGGCGCTGTAAAAGTTGGCGCCGGTTCTGTCCATCTTATTTATATAGGCAATCCTCGGCACCTTATACTTGTTGGCCTGTCTCCATACTGTCTCTGACTGAGGCTGAACACCTGCCACAGCATCGAATATTACGATCAGGCCATCCAGAACCCGAAGCGAGCGTTCTACTTCCACAGTAAAATCCACGTGTCCCGGTGTGTCTATTATGTTGATCCTGTGCTCTCTCCACTGACAATAGGTAACCGCAGAAGTTATGGTGATTCCACGCTCTTTTTCCTGAATCATCCAGTCCATCGTGGCGGCTCCATCATCTACTTCACCCATCTTGTGAACACGGCCGGTATAAAAAAGAATTCTTTCAGTGGTTGTAGTCTTTCCGGCATCAATATGAGCAGCAATACCAATATTTCTGGTATTATCGAGTGCATACTGCTGTTTAATGCTGCCCTGACCTTTCATTTTAAAAACTCCGTAATCTTCATTGACGTTCCACAAGAAACGGAAAACTTTTCCGAAGAAAAGTCTCCTTCAAACCGCGTGGTCTTTTTTTCTTTACCATGGAATACAGAAACTTCAACCTGTCACCATCTGTAATGAGCAAATGCCCTGTTGGCCTCTGCCATTTTATGTGTGTCCTCACGCTTCTTGACTGACTGCCCAACACCCTGGGAGGCGTCCATAAACTCGGCGGCCAGCTTTTCCATCATGGTCTTTCCGTTTCTGTTTCGCGAATAGCCTATGAGCCAGCGCATGGCAAGACTTCTCTTCCTGTCGGGCCTTACTTCCATCGGCACCTGGTATGTGGCACCGCCGACTCTTCTCGGCCGAACCTCTACCTGAGGCGACACATTGTCCATTGCCTGACGGAAAACTTTCAGCGGGTCCTTGCCGGTCTTTTTTGAGATCAGCTCCATACTGCCGTAGAAGATACGCTCTGCGGTGCTCTTCTTCCCTCTCAGCATGATCTTGTTGATGAATCTGGCTACAGTCTCGTCTCCATAGACCGGATCTGTTACTACTCTTCTTTTTTCAACAGGGCCTTTTCTTGGCATGGCTTTTCCTCCAACCATTTCTTGACTAATTTTCCAGGTATCTACTTCTTCTTTGCAGTGGCGCCTTCCTTAGGTCTCTTGGCACCGTACTTCGAGCGTCCCTGGCGTCTGTTCGCCACACCGGCGGTGTCCAGTGTGCCACGGATAATGTGGTATCTGATTCCAGGAAGATCCTTAACCCTTCCACCTCTTATGAGCACAACCGAATGCTCCTGGAGGTTGTGTCCAATTCCAGGAATGTAGGCTGTTACCTCCACCTGGTTGGAAAGCCTGACTCTTGCTACTTTTCGGAGCGCTGAATTAGGCTTCTTTGGCGTTATGGTCTTCACCTGTGTGCATACGCCACGCTTCTGTGGTGCTCCCGGTATCTGGAAAGTCCGCAGGTGAAGAGAGTTATATGATACTCTCATCGCCGGAGACTTGCTCTTCTTTGTCGATTTCTTTCTACCCTTCCGCACCAGTTGGCTTATGGTAGGCATAATAAATACCTCCCTCAGTTCGTTATTCTTTTAAATCCTGCTGCTGATATCGTTCTCGAGGCACTTTTCAGCGGTGACATTGAGTAAACTATGCACTGCAGTCAATCCAGGTCCCGATGTAGCGGCTCTATTTCATGCCTTCACGATACATTGTAGTATTTTATCATCCAAACTTTAATCTGTCAAGACTCTTTTAAGATTTTTAACAAATATGGAAACAGTGGTGTGAGTTGCATAGGATCGAAAGCATAGTCGTTCGTTCACAAAAGGAATATTGGAACCATGAATGTGAGGCATGTAAAACTCAGCCGCAATTCCTTAATATGAGAAGAAGTAACGAATCCTTTTTATGAACTGCTCTGTCAGAGAACGCATCTCATTCTCGTTTCTATCAACGCACTCTTCAGCGCATGATTCATCGAACCTGGCTTTCTCTGTCACACTGGCATCCTGGCGCCTGGCAAGGGCTGAGCTGATTACTTCATCCACACTGGGATTGCTCCTCAGAATATATCTGAAATCTTCCTTTCCCATTGTAAAGAGCTCCACATCGTTCACTGCAGTTATCGTGGCCGAACGCCTGTCACCTGTCAGCAGAGATATCTCTCCGAAGAAACTTCCTGCCTTCATGACCTTCTCCAGATAGCGTTCTCCTCTCTCATTGACAGCAGTTACAAGCACTTCCCCATCCTTGACGATGTAAAAGCTGTCCCCTTCCTCGCCCTGGGCAAATATGAGCTCACCATCACAGTAACTCTGAATCTTCAGCCTGCCTGCAAGATATTCCAGCTCATCCTGTGACATGTTTCCAATGAAATCAATGTTCTTAAGCAGTGCAACCCTCTCTTCAAGCGAAATCTCCCTGTCAGGCCTGAGATGGTAAATCTCCCGGATTGGGTATGGCATTGAAATACCATCTCTCTTGAACTTATACCAGACCTTTTCCATGATATCTGAAGCAATTGCGGCGTTGTGTGGGAAATCATCGATCCAGTAAATCATCTTGTATTTTACAGAGTGCTCACCATAATCAGAGAGCCTGACCCTTGGAGCCGGATCTTTAACTATACCCTGTGTCGTCTGCAGAATTTCATCAAGAGCCTGCTTTATCTTATGAGGACTGTGTCTGTAATGAGCAGACACAGTCAGGCTCCGCAGATGAACAGTAGTGGGATTTGAATAATTGAGCAGCTCCCTCTTTGCAAGGTTTGAGTTAGGAAAGACAGCAATATTATCATCAACAGTCAGTATGGAGACAGATCGCCAGTCGACTCGGACAACCTTCCCCTCATAATCACCGAACCTGACCCAGTCGCCGACCTGATATGTTTTAGAGAAGTTCTGGGCAAGACCTGCAAACAGGTTGCCAAGAGTATCCTGCAATGCGAGACCTATCACTATTGAGATGATGGCCGAGGTGGTGAGAAGATGGGCTATATTGACCTTAAAGGCCCATCCAAAGATGAGAAATACAAGAACACAGTATAATGCTCCTGTGAGAAGCTGACGATAGATGGGAAGCGTTTCTTCTCTCTTCAGGCGTGGCAGAAAATAATCAAAGAGCAGTGCCGAGACGACCTCAATCATTATCACCCCGATAAGAACGATGAGAACAATTTCAAAGCCTATCAGCATCTGAGATGTATATTTTGTTGGAGGAAAAAGGTTGCAGAACCACCAGAGCGATAGAATATTTATCAATATATAGATTGAGAGCCTGATCCTGCGAAGAGCGTTAATCAGGAATACTGATTTCCATTTTATCAATTTGAAGCATAAAGCATAGACAAGGTTAAGCAGGAGAAGTATCAATATACCCTTGATGGTCATTGACATGAAATCATTAATATCCACCGATTCTCCACCACCTTCCGGCCTGTGCAAAAATGCCTTGAAGACCTTGCGATATTGTCGCTTTCACCTTCAAGGCATTGTCTTTTAGATTCAACTGTCAAGATTCTGCAGATCTTCTGTTAACTCTGCATAACCTCTTCTTCTTCCTCTTCCTCTGCTTCCACCTCTTCCTCATCAGCCTCTGAAGTAAAATCTCCCTTCAGCCCTTCAGTGATATCTGTTCTATCTTCAGTGCTGAAGAATCCCGGCACAAGCTCTGTCTGGTCTCCGCCTTCTATTTCAGCATTCCTGTAGCGAGTCATACCGGTTCCCGCAGGAATAAGCTTGCCGATAATGACGTTCTCCTTGAGACCCAGCAGCGGATCGATCTTGCCGTTGATGGCAGCTTCGGTGAGCACTCTGGTAGTCTCCTGGAACGATGCGGCAGAGAGAAATGAATCGGTGGCCAGAGAGGCCTTGGTGACACCCAGAATTACAGGACGGGCTGTGGCCGGCTTCAGCTCCATCGATTCTTTCATAAGCTTCTTGTTCGCTTCTTCAAAATCAGAGACATCGACCAGACTTCCAGGCAGGAGGTCGGTATCGCCGGAATCCTCTACCTTGACCTTTCTCAGCATCTGTCGAACAATCACCTCGACGTGCTTGTCATTGATATCCACTCCCTGTGAGCGATACACCTTCTGAATCTCGTCTACAAGATAGCGCTGAACTTCCACTACGCCCTGAATCCTCAGGATATCGTGCGGATTCTTGGGGCCGTCGGTAAGCTGGGTGCCGGCTTCCACCAGGGTACCATCCTGCGGTCTGATCCCTCTGATCTCTTTGAGGCGGTGGCTGAAAGGCACAATATAGGTTCGCTCCTCACCATTTGGATTCTGTATGATAAGCTTTCTCATGTTCTTCTCTTCAGTGATCCTAAGGATGCCGTCTATTTCGGCAATCACTGCAGCGTTCTTTGGCTTGCGAGCCTCAAACAGCTCTTCCACACGAGGAAGACCCTGGATGATGTCTTCTGAAGCCACACCACCGAGATGGAATGTTCTAAGGGTCAGCTGGGTGCCTGGCTCACCGATTGACTGGGCGGCTATGATACCGACTGTTTCACCAATCTCCACCATGTGTCCGGTGGCGAGATTCCTGCCGTAACACTGGATGCAGACACCGTGCTTTGTGCGGCAGGTCAGTACTGAGCGTACTTTTACTCTTTCAATGCCTGCCTTCTCAATCCGTTCTGCTAAGGCTTCCACAATCTCGGTGCCCTTGTCGGCAAGACGCTCTCCGGTCTCCGGATGATCAACATCTTCAGATATCACTCTTCCCAGAATTCTCTCACCGATGCCTACTACAACATTGTCGATGCTCTCCTTGATGTCTGTGACATAAGAGGCATCTCTCGTGAAGCAGTCATCTTCCCGCACAATTATGTCCTGGGCGACATCTATCAGCCTTCTGGTCAAATATCCCGAGTCTGCCGTTCTGAGTGCAGTGTCTGCCAGACCTTTTCGGGCACCGTGAGTGGAGATGAAGTATTCCAGCACTGAGAGCCCTTCCCTGAGGCACGCCCTGATTGGCATGGGGATGATTCTTCCTGATGGATCTGCCATCAGACCTCTCATTCCTGCAATCTGCTTTACCTGTGCAGGGTTGCCTCTGGCGCCTGATGTGGCCATCATGAAGATAGGATTGAGACGGTCGAGATGACGCATCATCGCCTCTTCCACATCGTCAGTCGCTTTTCTCCAGATTGTAACGATTCTTTTATACTTCTCTTCTTCTGTGGTAAGACCCATGGCATACTGCTCTTCTGCCGCATCCACCTCGCTATCTGCGCTTTTCAGAATATCCACTTTCTCAGGAGGTATCTGGATATCATCAACACCGATAGTAGTTCCCGATTTTGTAGCGAAGTGGAATCCCAGTTCCTTGATATTGTCGAGAAGTATGGCAGTTTTTGAATTACCGTGCTTTCGATGGCAGTCATGGACTATCCTTGTAAGCTTCTTCTTTCCAATGGTCTCATTGAAGAATTGAATTCCATAGTGATGCGGAATAGCCTGATTAAAGATCACTCTTCCCACGGTGGTTTCTTCAATCTTCTTATCTATCTGCACTTTTACCAGTGCCTGGAGCTCTATGTTACCCTGCTCATATGCAAGTATCGCTTCATCAGGCGAGCTGAAGTATCGACCTTCACCTTTGGAGTTGGGCTTCTCGATGGTCAGATAGTAGCAGCCCAGCACCATATCCTGTGTAGGTGTGGATGCCGGCACGCCGAAGGCAGGAAGCAGAATATTGTTTGACGATAGCATCAGCAGCCTGGCTTCAGCCTGAGCTCCTGCTGAGAGTGGAAGATGAACTGCCATCTGGTCTCCGTCAAAGTCTGCGTTATATGGAGTGCATACCAGAGGGTGGATCTGAATGGCCTTGCCTTCCACGAGTACCGGCTCAAAGGCCTGAATACCGAGCCTGTGCAGAGTCGGAGCTCTGTTCAGAAGCACTGGATGATCTTTGATGACCTCTTCCAGCACATCCCACACTTCAGGTCTGACGCGCTCAACCATCTTTTTTGAGCTCTTGATATTATGCACCATGCCTCTGTCTACAAGCTTCTTCATCACAAAAGGCTTGAAAAGCTCCAGAGCCATCTCCTTTGGCAGGCCGCACTGATGCAGTTTGAGCTGCGGTCCCACAACGATGACGGAACGACCCGAATAATCGACTCTCTTTCCGAGCAGATTCTGACGGAACCGGCCCTGTTTTCCCTTGAGCATGTCAGAGAGAGACTTTAGAGGCCTGTTGTTAGGTCCTGTGACAGGCCTGCCTCTACGGCCGTTGTCAATCAATGCATCTACAGCTTCCTGAAGCATTCTTTTTTCATTCTTTACAATTATATCCGGTGCGCCAAGCTCGAGAAGACGCTTCAATCTGTTGTTTCTGTTGATGACTCTTCTATAGAGATCGTTCAGATCAGAGGTGGCAAAACGGCCTCCGTCGAGCTGCACCATCGGCCTGAGCTCAGGTGGAATAACAGGAATGACTTCCAGAATCATCCACGTTGGTTTGTTTCCGGATTTTCGGAAGGCTTCGACTACATCCAGCCTCTTTATGGCTTTACTTCTCTTCTGTCCGGTCAAGGTCTTGACCTCAGTTCTGAGCTTGTTGTAGAGCTCTTCCAGCTCAAGCATGGCCAGCAGCTCTTTGATTGCTTCAGCTCCCATTCCTGCCTTGAAGCCGTCGCCATACTTTTCACGGGCCTCCCTGTATTCCATCTCAGTGAGTAATTCTCTGTGCGAGAGAGATGTATCCTTAGGATCAATCACTACATATGCAGCAAAATATATTATCTTCTCCAGCGTCCGCGGCGACATGTCCAGCAACAGTCCTATTCTGCTGGGAACACCCTTGAAGTACCATATATGTGATACAGGGCTTGCCAGCTCTATATGACCTATCCGCTCCCGTCTGACTTTCGAACGGGTCACTTCTACACCGCATTTGTCACAGATGATGCCTCTGAAGCGGATTCTCTTATACTTTCCGCAGTGACATTCCCAGTCTTTGATGGGGCCGAAGATCTTTTCGCAGAAAAGCCCGTCACGCTCTGGCTTGAGAGTTCTGTAATTAATCGTTTCAGGCTTCTTTACCTCTCCATATGACCATTCACGGATCTGCTCGGGAGAAGCAAGCCCGATTTTCATTGCTTCGAAGTTGTTGACATCTATCAACTTAGGTCCCTCCTTATGCCACCTGATTATGGGAATGAACTGTCATTCCGCGCGAAAAAGCACATGTCCTATATTGAAGAGAGCGCCTCATCTTCAATATCAAGACTTTCAAGACCGAGCTCTCGAGGCGTTGGTCTGATATCCTGATCGTCACTTCCTTTCAACTCTATCTCCTTCAAGTGCCCCAGCTCATCTTCAGATAGGATCCTGACGTCCAGACAGAGACTCTGCAACTCCTTAATGAGAACTTTAAACGATTCAGGCACACCTGGCTCGAGGACATTCTCTCCTTTGACGATGGCCTCATATGTTTTCACACGTCCCACCACATCGTCAGATTTGACGGTGAGCAGTTCCTGCAGAGTATATGCGGCGCCATAAGCCTCGAGTGCCCAGACTTCCATTTCTCCGAAACGCTGTCCGCCAAACTGGGCCTTGCCGCCAAGAGGCTGCTGTGTAATTAGAGAGTACGGGCCTGTTGAGCGTGCATGAATCTTGTCGTCAACCAGATGAGCAAGCTTCATCATATATATATATCCTACCGTGATCCTGCAGTCAAACGGCTCCCCTGTTCGTCCATCATAGAGTATCGTCTTGCCATCTTCCGGCACTTTCTTGAATTCATCTATATAGTCTGCAAGCTGTGTCACTCTTTCTTTCGAAAGCCTTATATGATCTCGCTCCATAACCTTTTCAATCCGCTCCTCCAGCGTCTTGACAGCCAGAACATCTCCAAGCTCGCGCTCATTGAGAGTGACCTTCTTCTTCTTTGCCTGTTTCAAAACAGTTTCTGCAGGCTTCGACCCTTCCAGAATCTTCTCCGCCTCCTGGATGGTAATCTTGAGACCGTGCCTTTCCAGATATCCTCTGAGCCTGGTGAAGGGGTCCTGATCCTCCAGAAGCAGGTTTAGAGAATCAGTTGAAAGGTTCATGCCCTTCATCTTCATGATTCTCTTCAGATGCGCCTTCTTCATAAGATCTCTGATCTCTTTCTCATTGGCGCTGTCGAAGACAGGGCATTCCACTCTGAATCCCAGATAGACTCCTGCACCTCCGATGTGAGTTTCCAGAATCTGTCCTATATTCATACGGGAAGGAACACCAAGCGGGTTCAGCACTATTTCGATCGGTGTGCCGTCGGGCATGAAGGGCATGTCCTCCACAGGAAGCACCTTCGCGATGACTCCCTTGTTCCCGTGGCGACCGGCCATCTTGTCACCCTGAAGAACCTTCCTCTTCTGGGCAACATAGACTCTGACGAGTTGATTGACACCAGGAGCCAGCTCATCACTGCTGTCCCTCGAGAAGACCTTTACATCTATGACCTTTCCCTTTTCCCCGTGAGGCACCTTCATCGAAGTATCCCTGACATCACGTGCTTTTTCTCCGAAAATTGCCCGCAGCAGGCGCTCTTCAGCAGTGAGTTCTGTTTCTCCCTTTGGTGTTACCTTGCCGACAAGGATATCCTCAGGTCTGACATCAGCGCCTATTCGGACAATACCTCTTTCATCAAGATCCTTCAGCGCTTCTTCACCGACATTTGGTATGTCGCGGGTTATCTCTTCAGCGCCCAGCTTGGTATCTCTTGCCTCACATTCATATTCCTCAATATGTACTGAGGTGAAGACATCGTTCTTTACCAGATCTTCACTGATGAGAATTGCGTCTTCATAGTTGTACCCTTCCCACGGCATGAAGGCCACAAGGATATTCCTGCCGAGAGCCAGCTCTCCTTCAACGCTGGAGGCGCCATCGGCAATCACATCGTTGGTCTTTATCTTCATTCCCTTCTTGACAATGGGTCTCTGGTTGATGCACGTTCCTGCATTGGACCGCTTGAACTTCATCAGCCTGTAGGTCTTCTTCTTGCCCCGCTCATTCTGTATCACAATCTCATTGGAGTTTACACTTATGACCACGCCGTCTTCTTCTGCGTTGACAAGCGCGCCTGAGTCCTTTGCCGCTCTGTATTCCATACCTGTGCCGCAGAGCGGAGCTTCAGGGCTTATAAGAGGAACGCCCTGCCTCTGCATGTTTGCTCCCATAAGAGCTCTATTGGCATCGTCGTGCTCCAGGAATGGTATCAGCGCCGTAGCAACACTTACGACCTGCTTGGGCGATACATCTATATACTCTGTTTCGACCCTCTCTATGATGATCGTGTCGTTCCGCAACCGGGCCACCACTTTATCGGTTGTTATATTGCCCAGACTGTCTACTGGTGTGTTTGCCTGGGCGATAATGTATTCATCTTCCTCATCGGCACTCAGCATCTCAACATCATCAGTTACAACACCGCTCTTAACCTTCCGGTAGGGAGTCATGATGAATCCAAAATCGTTCACCTTTGCGAAACAGGCAAGTGAGCCGATCAGGCCGATATTCGGACCCTCAGGAGTCTCGATTGGACAAATCCGACCATAGTGAGAGTAATGAACATCCCGGACTTCGAAGCCGGCTCTCTCTCTGGAAAGGCCTCCAGGGCCGAGTGCTGAGAGTCTTCTCTTATGGGTCAGCTCGGCAAGCGAGTTTGTCTGATCCATGAACTGCGAGAGCTGGCTGGAGCCGAAGAACTCCTTGATCGCCGCGACAACAGGTCGGATATTGATTAGAGCCTGTGGAGTAACTGTCTCAAAATCCTGTACAGTCATTCTCTCCTTCACAACTCTCTCGAGTCTCAGCAGGCCGACACGGAACTGGTTCTGGAGCAGCTCTCCCACTGCCCTTACACGCCTGTTGCCGAGATGATCGATATCATCCTGAATCACTACAGGTTCGGCATAAAGCTCACCGAGGTTTTCATTCTCAACAGCTGCACCCAGCATGATGGAGCGGAGCCTGACTACCAGCCTTCGTCTGTCATCCAGTACCTCATCGAAGTAGAGGTTATTCATTTTGAGCTGCTCCTTGAATGAAGCAAACTCTTCAATTATGAGTGAGAATGATTCGAGAGGCCCCATGACCTTCCTGCTCTTCTCATCATCGAATATCTTGTTCTTCTTGTTCAGATCCTTTATTTCATTCAGGATCTTGCCGTAATCCTTTATCTTCTCATTGGAAAGAAGCTCTCTGACTACATCGACTGCCCTGCATTCCTTGTCCCCTTCGATCGTGAACATGACCTTCCTGTCTTTCATCTCTCGAAGGCTGCTCAATCCGGAAACAAAGCGGAAGGCGTGCTCGAGTACATCGATTACTTTCTTATCTTTCTCGATGTCTTCAATGTACAGCTTGCCCTTTCTGCTCAGGTCTCTGAACTCCTTGACAGCCTTTTCAAAGTCACGTTCGAAGCCCTTCTCCATCTGTGGAAGGGCTGCATCTTTACCATAGAGCTCGCCGAAAGGAGTCTTCATTATCCTTTCTTTTCTGACGAGCGCTGCCATATATCGCAGCGAGGCGATGATGTCCTCGCGGGTAAGGACTTCCAGATATTCAAGAGGGCTGCCGCACTCTCCACAGGCAATCTTGCCTGAGATGCTTCTGAAGTTGCCACAGCGCGGACACACCATCTTGATGCCGAGCTTCTTGTTCAGCTTGTAGCGCCCGACTTTTCCCAGATTGTAGCGCTTTGAATCAAAAAAGAGATTTTTCAGCAGCGTTCGGGAGCTGTCAACAGAAGGAGGATCTCCCGGACGCAGCTTCTTGTAAATCTCAATGAGCGCCTCGTCTCCGTCCTTAACCGAGTCTTTCGCAAGAGTCTCGATAATGACAGAATCCTGGTCGAAAAGCTCTCTTATGTCTTCATCGATCTTTTCATGAATGGCCTTTTCAATCTTGTCCCTGGCACTTTCAAGCTCTTTTTTCTCTGATTCCTTCTTCTCCTTCAGCTTTTCCTTAATCTTCTCAAGATCCTTGTAGTCATCTCTGAACTTTTCCTTATAAAAGTCATTTCTCAGGGCCTTGATAAGGACCGTCACATTCAGCTTTCTGGTCTTGTCTATTCTGACGCCGACTATGTCCGAAACATCGCTTTCAAATTCGAGCCAGGCGCCTCTGTTGGGTATTGCCATGCCAACAAAGAGGAGCTTGCCTGTGGGATCGTCTGTGACCTGCTGGTAGTAAATGCCTGGCGAGCGGACAAGCTGGCTCACTATTACTCTTTCAGCGCCGTTTATGACGAAGGTGCCTTTGGAAGTCATGCAGGGGAAGTCACCCATGAAGATCTCCTGCTCCTTGACTTCCTTGACCGACTGGTCTTCCTTGGTGATAAGCCTGACCTTTACCTTTAGCGGGCGGGCATAAGTCATGTCCTTATCCTGGCACTCTTCTATAGGGTGAGTGGGTTCACCGAGAGAATGATCCAGAAACTCGAGAACGAGGTTTCCTGTAAAATCTTCTATTGGTGATATATCTGCAAAGGCCTCGCGGATCCCCTCATCCAGGAACTTTTCATAAGAGGAGCGCTGCAGTTCTATCAGGTTAGGAACATCCGTGACCTGCGGAATTTTCTGGAACGTGATCTTTTTCAATCTGTTATATCTCTCCATAGCTACCTCCCCTGTCTAAATACAAAAAAGCCAGGCCTCGTTTTTCAAACCTCGCTTTTCAATTGGCGTCACAATCAGTATTAAACCAAATTTTTCTCCAGTTGTCATACGTACCTTTTTACAGTTTATTTATATTATCAAACAATATAATATTTGTCAATACTCACGACTAAAATATTCACGTCGGGCATGGAATCGGAGTAATCATCGTGACTAAGGCGTGATGGTAAATGGTTTACCAAAACCATAAGTCTCAGGAGGTTACTGCTGCTTTGCTGTTTATTCAGCTCGAAGGTCATGATCAGATGCTTTCATCAACAACAGTCTGATACGAAAGCCTTACAGTGCTTTCTCTTGGCCAGACAAGCTCTATGATCACAATAATATGCTCCCCCGGATGTATGTCCAGCGAGCGCGGCCTTGGGCAGTCGGTTTCCCAGAGAGTCTCCACAAGCTGCACGATCATCTTATCCGAAAAGACCTTCAGAACAACCGCTTCAGCCTCCCTTCCTGTTTGACCTTCCAGATATTTCAGCACCCAGTAGTTTTTTCTGTCTCTTTCAAGCATATCTGCTATGTCCGCTGAAAGTTCGGTTACTGCCACAATCGCTTCCAGATCAGAATCTGAGTAGAGACATGCTCCGGTTTTAAGAAAGCTCTTCAACTGCCTGTGCATTATGAGATCGGTATATCGCCTGAGTGGAGATGTAACCTGAATATAATGTTCCACGCCAAGGCCGCTGTGTCTCCCGGGTTTGAGATCTGTCACGCTCCGCTTGAGGTATTTCCTCAGGTTGAACAGCGTCAGTGCATCGAAGCTGCTGGATTCAGGCAATTTTTCGTCCGGAGATTCCTGACTTCTGTATATGGAAGGTATACTATTCTCGTGACAGAACTTACCGGCAAGTCTGTTGGCCAGGATCATCATCTCTGAGACGAGAATCTGGCTGTTTCTGTGAGGATCTTCCTTCTTCACGGATATCTTCCCATCACCATCAAGCTTCACTGACAGGCGTGGGAAAGGGAGATTCAGTGCGCCTTCATTAATGCGTTTCTCATAGAGAGTCCTGGCAAATTTAGAAAATCCAGAGAGTAATCTGTCAGTCTGTATGAGAGAATCTGCTTCATCATATGTCATTCTCTTCTTGACTGAGATAAGTGTAGTCCTGATCTGATAATCAATGACATCTCCTCTTTCATCGAAAGTTACTATGAAAGAAAGGGCAGGGCGCACATTCCCTTCCAGAAGACTGGCGTGAGCTTCGCTTAATACTGCAGGAAGCATCTCAATCTTAAGATCCGGAAGATAGATCGATGTCCCCCTAGCTCGGGCCTCCAGATCAAGCGGTGAATCAGGACTGACATAAGTCGATGCGTCAGTGATATGAACTCCAACTCTGTAGCCATTTTGAAGCGTGTCAAAAGATATGGCATCATCAAAATCCTTTGTGGTCTCATCGTCAATGGTTATTGCATGGATTCCTGTCAGATCCTCATAGCCCTCGCCTGCCATATCGTGAGGCTTTGCCATTCCGTCAAGGAAATGCAGGATGTATTCAATGCACTCTGTCGGATATTCGCGTTGTATATTGTATTCTCTGAGCATGATATTTTCATCTTCGTTCCATATACCGAGCCTGACAAGCAGCTCAAAGGGGGCGTTGGCAGATTTTATCCCTGCCTCATTAAGGATCTCTGTCACCTCCCTGTATCTGTGAGACTCTTTTTTCTTTATACATACATCCTCCAGAAATGGAATGAAAGCAACTGTCTCAGGCTCCAGATCCCTGACACCGCTTTCCGTGACAGACTTGAAGTCTCCTGCGACAATCTCACGAATCCGCTTCCTCTCCGCTTCCTTCTGTCTCTGAAGGAGAAGATTATTGACATGCTCTTCGGTGTTGGGCAGATAGTCATCCTTGACTCTCCTGAAGTAAATCCTCTCAGCGTTGAGTCTCCTGAACATGCCTGATCTCTCATCAGGGCTGTAAGTATTGCCAAAGTACAGAGAACACAGCTCTTTCAAGCCGAAATTTCTCATCTCTGCGGTGCAGATTTCCCATAGATCGCGTATTGTAATATTCTGCCCGATCTGCTCCCTCTTCAGGCGAAGAGCTCTGAGAGATTTTGAAATAGTATTTCTGTCATCACTGTGAGGGAATGGTGCATCCTCAATGGTAAGAGCCTTATCCCGGTGAATCTTGTGCTCCCTGGATTCCTCTGTATAACAGAAAAGACTCTCCCTCTCTGTCCTGAAGCAGTATGCGCATTCAATTTCCTTATTATAATAATATTCAACTACTTTTCTTTCGAACACGTATAAACCTCGGTGAAGTTAAAGAATGTGGGATGTCGACAGGCGGCAGATTCACGGCTGAAGCCTGGGGAAATGCACTTTCTTGTCAGAGCACGCTAATATCTCATCCCAGGATTTAAGAAATGAGTCAACCACTGAGGGATCAAACTGAGTTCCGGAGTTCTTGACTATCTCTTCCTTTGCCTGCTCTTTATCGAGTCTCCTGCGATAAGGCCTGTCAGTAGTCATTGCATCGAAAGCGTCTGCAACAGCGATTATTCTCGCAGAAAGAGGTATCTCCTCGCCTTTCAGGCCATCAGGATAACCTTTGCCGTCCCATCGTTCATGATGAGAGCGGACACTTGACAGAGCAGGTGCGAGAAATTTTATGGGATCGAGAATTCTTGCGCCAAGCTCAGGGTGAGCCTTGATCTTCTCCCATTCATCATCACTGAGCTTCCCGGCTTTACCAAGGATCTCTTCCGCTATGCCAATCTTGCCGACATCGTGGAGCAGAAGGCTGTAAATAAATTCCTTCTCCTTCAGAAGTGCAGAGTTATGATATTTGGCCACACAGTTGGCATAGAAGGAGACTCTCCCTGTGTGTCCGCCTGTATAGGCATCTTTTACGTCGATGGCCTGTGCCAGAGCCGCAATAGTCTGAACGTATGTCAGTTCCAGCTCTTTCAGCGTCTCTCCGAGCTGTTCTGTCTTCATTCTCTCCTTGTTATAGAGGTTGCTCATATCCTGAGCATACAGCAGCAGCTGTCTCTCTGCTATCTGAAGACTGTTTGAGAGTTTTTCTATTTTCTGGGGATACCTGTTTTGAAGCTCTGTTACAAGCTCCTTCGCATCCTGGAAGGACCTCGGGATGGAAACAGTGAAATGTGAGCCCTTCCCTATCTCGCTCTCTACCTTTATATTTCCGCCGTGATCCTCGATAATGTGTTTGGCGATAGTCAGTCCAAGCCCTATTCCGTTTACGTCTCTAGTCAGGAAATCCATGCCCTGATAAAAGGGAGAAAAAATGTTCTCCAGCTCTTGAGCCGGTATGCCTTTTCCTGTATCGATTATCCTGATCTTGATCCAGACCCCCTCATCAACAGCCTCGATAGTGATCTTTCCGTTTTGAGGAGTAAAGATAATGGCGTTCTTGAGAAGCTGTGTGAATGCCTCCTTGATCCTCGCCCTGTCTGCCCGCAGCGGCCTGAAATCACTCCTGGATTCGAAGACAATCTCTATGGATTTCCTGGTGGCTTCGGCTTTCATATCATTGATTATAAGCTGCAGTATTCCAGGTACGGCTATCTCTTCCTTTTCCAGGATTACGAGACCGCTCTTCATCTTTGAGAAGTCCAGCAGCTCCTGAATCAGGCTCTCCAGCTTGTTTGATGACTGGGCGATGGCTTTTATGAACTCCTGAAGTTCAGCGCTCACCTCCCGGTTCTTGAGCACCTCGTTGATGAGACTGACATAGCCTTTGATGATGCTGAGAGGAGTTCTGAGCTCATGTGATACCAGAGAGACGAAGGCATCCTTCATCTTCTCCATCTCTTTCAGTCGCTGATAGGCCTTTTTGAGCTCAGCGGCCTTCTTTACCTCTTCGTAATATATCTTCCCAAGATCACTTGCGTAGAGGAGAAGCTGCTCCCTCTCCAGCTGATAGAGCTCATCTTCATTCTTGGTCTCTTCAGACAGACACTGCAGCTCATTGCTTCTCTTCCTGACAGAATCTTCAGGGAGAATAATCTCTTCTTCATTTTCCAGAAAGACTCTGATCTTGTTTAAAAGCTCTATCGGACTGAACGGTTTGACAAAAAAATCATCTGCGCCGGCCAGGAGCCCCTGTTCGCGGTCCTCATCAGACAGATCGCCGGTAAGCATTATTATATATGTGTTCCTGGTCATGGGATCGTCTTTGAGAGTTCTGCAGACCTGAAATCCGTTCAAGCCAGGCATCCTTATATCGAGAAGAATAAGGTTTGGAACTTCTGCCCTAGTCAGTTCAATCGCATCTTTTCCATTGGATGCTTCCAGAATCATATATCCCTGACTCTGAATTGTATTGCGAGCGAGCTTTCTGACTATCAGCTCATCGTCTACCAGAAGGATTTTTTTCATCAACTGCCCCGTACCGTGTTTATCAATATCAATTTTCAACACCTTTTTCTGTAACTCCTCCCACTGCGTCCACACGCCTGGAATGGACGTTCTGCATGAAGAGCATCTTCCCCTGGTGATATCGTTCTTTTTCAGCTCCATTCCAATTCATTGTATCAGCAGAGCTCCGCTCCGGAACGTGAGACTTCACCAACTCCACTGCTACAAGGCTTTTAAAAGACGGCTTTTCAGATATTTGCGGGCAGATGCAATGAAGGTGTTTCTCATCTCAGGAACACTGATGAGAGCCTTCAGAAAATGCTGGTGAAAATCAAAGCTCACCGTGTTCTCCAGTATCCTTCTCATCGGCTCCTTTTCAAGGATGGTACATAGCCTGTCCAGATCGCCATCATCAGTGTGCTCCAGGAAATGCCTGAGAAGTATTCCAATGGAGAGCTCCTTCCCTATTCTGCGCTTCCATCGCTGGTCATACCGGGATAACAGGCCTGAATCGAAATCATCTCCGCTGTATGATTCATTAAGCAGTTCCACAACAATCCCTGCACAAAGCATGCCGAAATAAAGGCCGCCGCACGTTGTTGTCTTGAGCTGTCCCGCCGCATCTCCAACTGCAATGATCCTGTTATTGACAGTCCTGGAAGGGAAGCCCAGGGGGATCCTCCTTATCTTTACAGCACTTCTTAGGTTAATGACTCTTTCTCTCAGTGAAGTGTGGCGAAGCAGGTTATGATAGCCTTCTCTGGGATCACTCTCGCTTATGACGCCTATCTTGGATCTTACCCCGTTTACAGATACTGCATATGCGAAAGAGCCTGGCGAGTATCTTGTGCCCAGATACATCTCAGCTCCATCAATATCGGAAATCTCAACCTCTACCTGGAGGCTCCTCAGATAGCGGTGAGGCCTTTCCATACCGCAGGTGAAAGGAAGCTCAGACATGGAGCCGGTGGCCAGAACACAGACCTTTCCCTTTACAGATGTGCTGTTTTTATTGTCTTCAATTGTAACAGTGACTCCGTCCCTGCTCTGCCTGATAGCAGTGGCTCTGGCATCATAGTGGAACTGTGCTCCGGCTCTCCTGGCGTTATCAGCACAGTATTCATCAAATTTCCCTCTATCCAGTACACTTGCCTGTACTGAAGGTGGGCACAGCACATTCACTCCTCCAGGTGAAATAATCCTGAAAGAGGAGACTCTTTTCTGTATAAGCCTTGAAGGCACGGAAAACTCCTCGATGAAGCGGTCGCTTACTATACCTGTACAATGTACCGGCACTCCTGCAAGCGGATGCTCTTCAACGACAAGAGTATTGAACCCCAATCCGGCACATCCTGCGGCAACATTGCAGCCTGAAGGGCCTGCACCAATTACAATAACATCGTGCATGACATTTTATGCATAAAGAAACCGGAACCCTGCCGGTACCTTTACCTCTTCCTGCCTTTCCTGATTTGCTTTATCCTGATGAGAGAAAGCTTGTATCCTTCTGTTTTATCAACTATGAACTCATATCCACCATATTCAACCACATCACCCAGTGATGGAATATTTTCTACAAGGTTTATCACAAATCCACCGAGTGTCTGGTAATCTCCCTCAGGAAGCTCAATGTTGAGCTGCTCTTTTATATCATAAATAGTCATCTTGGCATCGACCAGATATTCATCATCACTTATCCTTTTATATCTGGGAGGATTGATGTCAAACTCATCCTCAATATCACCGACTATCTCCTCCAGAAGCATCTCAAGAGTGATCATGCCTGCAGTACCGCCGAATTCATCAATGAGTATTGCAATGCTTGTTTTCTGATTTCTCATCTCAGAAAGGAGGCTCACCACCTTCTGACTCGCCGGCGCGAAGTGACAGCTCCTCATGATGTCCTTTGGCTTTGTGATATTGAATTTATCGACTGGAACCTTCAGAATATCCTTGGCGAATATGACACCGGTAATATTATCAACACTATCTCCCCTGACAGGGAGCCTTGAGTGGCCTGTCTTATTGATCAGCTCCACCACCCTTGTGAGCTCATCTTCGCCGCCAACTGTTATAATATCGACGCGAGGCACCATCACCTCTTCCGCTATTGTCCCGCTGAACTCAAAGATCCCTTCAATCATTACCTTTTCAGATTTTGCGAGCACACCTTCTCTTGCACCGTCGTTGATCACCATCCTGATTTCATCTTCAGTCAAAATATAGGGATTTGTGCCGTGTGTAACACCGGATGTGCGGAGTATCACTCTCGATATGGACACAAAAAGGGAGATGACAGGAGAGAGAATCAGGATGATCTTCTCCATGAGCGGTGCCACGATAAGCGACATCTTTACAGCATTCTGGGCGGCGAAGGTCTTGGGGATGATCTCTCCGAAAATGACAATGAATACTGTCATGAAAATAGTGGATACTGCAATTCCATTATTTCCCAGAAAGCTCACGGCAAGCACGCCTGCAAGGGAGGAGGCCAGAATGATGAACATATTCTCTGTTGTAAGAATAGTCGCAAATAGCCTGTCGTGTTTTGACACGACTCTTTCAACGGCTTTTGCATTTTTGTTTCCTTTTTCACTGAGATTTCTTATCCTGATCCTGTTGACTGAGATCAGGGATGCTTCTGAGCTTGAAAAGAATGCGACACATGAAATACAGAAGATCATGATGAGAAACAGTAAGGTGTTGTTCTCAAAAGGTATGGGAATATGGGGCTCCAAATCGCTCACTCTCCTTCTGCACTGTTAATTCAACGCCTCATGGGTCTTCACCTCCAGGAACACTGCAACACATAATGTGTCAGATTCAGAATCACATTGAAGAGAGGATAGTTTCACCTCCTAACGAAAGAAATATATATCTGACTTAAGGAGAAATCAATATGAATATTCTTGTTACCGGCGGAGCAGGCTTCATCGGCTCCAATATAGTTGATGGCTTAATCGATAAAGGTCATGCAGTGATCATCGCAGACAACCTCTCAACAGGAAGAAGAGAGAACCTCAACAGGAAAGCTGTTTTTGTGGAAGTTGACATAAGAGAAAGAGAGCTCGATCACGTCTTTGTAAGACACCACATCGAGATCATCATTCATCTCGCCGCTCAGATAGATGTCAGAAAATCTGTAGATAACCCTCGGTTCGATGCAGATATCAACGTCATGGGAGGCCTGAACCTTCTGGACTGCGCTTTCCGGCACCGAGTGAAAAAGATCATCTACTCTTCGACTGGCGGAGCGATTTATGGCGAGCCCACTTATCTTCCCTCAGATGAAAATCATCCCATCAGGCCTCTCTGTGCATATGGCGTCAGCAAGCACGTGCTGGAGCATTATATTGAATACTACTCTGACCTCTACGGCATTGATTATACAATCCTTCGTTATGCCAACGTATACGGCCCCAGGCAGGACCCCCTGGGAGAGGCCGGTGTGGTGGCAATCTTTACAGGCAAAATGCTGGCAGGCGAGCGGCCAATCATCTTCGGCGACGGCGGGCAGACAAGAGATTTCGTCTATGTCGGTGACGTGGTGCAGGCCAACCTGGCTGCCCTGCACCAGGGAAGCAGGGAGATCTTCAACATCGGCACAGGAGAAGAGACATCAGTAAATAAGCTCTACAATGTCATGAAAGAGCTTCTCGATTTCAGAGAAGACGCAGTATATGGTGAAAAGCGCGCAGGAGAAGTATACAGGATCTACCTCGACATCAAGAAGGCGAAGAACAGGCTGGGATGGGAGCCTTCCACTTCATTCCACGATGGGCTTAAAACCACAATAGAATTTACCAGAGCCCATGAGGGCAAGTCCTGACAGGGCTCTCCAGGCAGTATCCTTCTCTATGTGTCAGGGGCGGAGCGGCTGCCCGCCCGGCCCCTGACCTGGTTATCACGGCTTGAAGACAATGCCTAAAGCATCCGTAATGTCTGCAATTGGCGTGGTTACGGCTCCTGTGCTGACATTAATTACTGATATGGTTCCGCCCAAATTGTTCGCCACGTAGACATAAGCGCCATCAGGGGTTACGGCCAGATCCGCAGGGCCGGTTCCGACACCGATTGTTTTAGTTACAGTATCATTGCCTGTGTTGATTACTGATACATTAGCGCTGAGATTATTTGTCACATACACTTTTGAACCATCAGGGGTCACAGCCAGCAATGTTGGTCCGTCGCCGATATTACTAGTAATAGTCGCAGTAACTTTAAAGCTTGAAAGATCTATTACCGAGACAGAATCACCATCCACATTTGCAACATAAGCCTTACTCCCATCCGGCGTTATCACTATGCCAGCCGGATTTGTTCCGACGGCAATTGTTTGTATATCTCCGGTCCCGGTATTCACTCTCGAAACCGTACTGCCATCGACATTTACTACATACAGCATCTGGCTGTCGGAACTTACCGCAATGCCAGCGGGACGATTGAAGCCAGTATATGGAGTGACAACGTCATTAGTGGCAGTGGTTATTACTGATACTGAGTTGCCAGTTGCATTTGATACATAGGCCTTCACTCCATCAGGTGCCATTGCGACCTGGATAGGTTCATTGCCGACGTTAATGGTGGCTGCAATCATATCAGTGAGCGTATTTATCATTTTTGCAGTTGTGCTCTTACAATTCGTCACGTATACCTTTCCGCCGTCAGGAGTCACTGCCAGATCGGTGGGATGGTTGAAACCAGCGATAGCGTCGCCTACCTTTTTATTTCCATCGGTATCTATTTTCACTACAAACCCGGTATCCAATGCCTCAGTCACATACCCGTAATAATGAACATCGAAGGCTTTGCTGGCCGCTCCGCCTGCGGTGGTGACAGTGACATCTCCCGTTTTTGCTCCAGTTGGAACTTTACAGACAATCTCAGTATTGCTCCAGGAAGTGATTGAAGAAGTGACTGTAGTGTTCGGGTATTTTGAAAATTCGATGGTGCTTGTGGCTTTGTTGGCACCAAAACCTGTTCCGGTGATTGTCAATGGCTCACCCGAGTGGCCCTTAGCGGTGGAGAAGGTGGTAATGGCAGGCTCACCGACATAGAAATCATCCGCTGAGACGACAGAACTGCCTCCTGCCGTGGTGACAGTGATTTTTCCCTTTGTGGCATTCTGTGGCACTGTCGCCGTAACCGATGTTGCGCTGGTCCAGGTGACATTCGCTTCAGGAACGGAAACGCCGTTGAACTTTACGGTTCCTTTGGAAGTGCCGAAATTCGTGCCACTTATGGTGACCGGGGTCGTGCCTGCGATGCCTGTGCAGGGAGTGAATCCTGTTATTGCCGGTGTGTAAGATCCGCCGCCGCCGCCGCCGCCACCGCCTGTCTGGGTAGGCGATGGAGAAGGACTTGGGCTCGGAGTGGGTGATGTAGAAGGAGTTGGACTCGGAGACGGTGACAGGGTGGGAGTGGGCGAAGTGGCATAAATGTTATAACTCTGCACAACGCCTCCACCGCCTGGCGAACTCACATTGAGGGTCGGGAAGGTATATCCCGGCAGAGTGAAGGTAATGGTGTACTGTACTCCGGGCGTGAGGCCGTAGAATATGATCCTGCCATTTGAGGAGGTCGCTGCGGCGTTCCAGTTGATGGTGGGAGGCGTGCTATCGGTGAAGTAGCCTATCCTTACTCCTGTTGATGGGGTTATTGTGGCCGAAACTCCCGATACAGCAGGCCTGTCTCCCTTGGAGGGGATCGACGCGTCCACAGTGACATAATCCTTTGAGGCGTCATACGGCGCATCGGAGCCAGCAACCTGGCTCCACTGTAAGATCTGTATCACGGTGCGGTCTACTTCTGTGGTGTCCTGCGTCACGGCGAGAGCTTCCACCTCGAGGGTGACGTAGCCGGTCTTGGTGAATCTCAATGTGTATGTTCCTGAAGGCACTCCGGCAAGACTGTACTGGCCGTTCTGATCTGTTATGGCGGTGCCTGCTGTCACAGTTTCCTTGGGAATTCCCATCAAGTTCCTGATGAAGCCCCCGCCCTTTGTCTGCAGGAGAGTGCATTCGGCGCCTTCCACCGGGCTGTCTGTGATGGCATCCTTGAGCGTGCCTGAGACAGAGTAGCCCTGTGATGCGGTGCCTCCGCCATCCCCTCCATAGAAGGATGAATCTGTCGATCCTCCACCGCATCCTGATACCATGACAGTGATTAAGAAGATTGCCAGGGGAAAAAGCGCATTTCGAAAAGATCTTTTCAATGTGTTCATCCTTTCCCTTTCTGTTATGTTGTTTTGAAGTTACATAAGAACAGCATGGAGCTCTTCTTCATCGGGAGTCCCATCCCATGTGGCTCACATCCCCTCGTCGCAGGATTTCAGCAGATCGATGCTCCAGCCGGCTTTCTGCATCGCCTTCAGCAGCGGATTCGGATCTGCAGGAGTCTTCTTGAGGCTCGCTTCAATGAGCCCATCATATCAATTCCAGCTGCAATGTTTTCAGCTTCTTCAACAAAGATGATATCATAAAAAAATTGTTTTGAAAAGATTCGACATCCGGACAGGAATACTCTAGATAGCATTTATTCTTCACAGGTTAAGAAATGGGGGTACGGAGGATCGCAGAGGTCTGGAATCTGAGTGAGCGGACGTTCGATGAACCCACCAGGTGCGCTTCCTCGTTTATATTCACGAGTAAAG
>Ga0302251_1000194_pt1:60000-71290 | contig 71290 bp, 62 predicted proteins | sample AAG_RA_Gln_MG_FD_193534 | JGI IMG/M metagenome (GOLD analysis project Ga0302251, IMG submission 193534) | Enriched activated sludge microbial communities from anaerobic digester in WTTP, New Holstein, Wisconsin, United States - AAG_RA_Gln | ecosystem: Engineered > Bioreactor >... | reverse complement strand
TGTCCAGCGCCCGCTGATATTCATTGGCCTGCTTGTAGGAAAGACCGAGAAAAAAGGCTGCCGCCGATGATGTCTTGTCTTGCTGACGAGCCTTTGTCAGTATCTCAATGGCTTCTTCATAATTCTCCTCTCTGTATTGGCTAATTCCCTGATCTAGTAGATTGGTGGTAGGTTGTTGATATGTTTCAGATCCTACGGCGATGGGAACAGCGAATGATAAGCAAGAGCATAAAAATATGAGTATAACAAAGATGCTGATGGGATTCTTTTTCATTAGTTTATCGCTCGAATTATTAGCTTGTTTATTTGATTAACCCCCATGCCCGGCGCAGGCACAACGAAGGATGAAAATATCCGCTATTTGTGAAATTATTCTATAATATATAATAATTTCGGCTAACTCATATTTTAATAGATTATAGAGATTATAGAGAAGCATCAATCAATAGTCAAGACGCGTTTTTTTGAAGTCTGGTTTGAATCCGCTCAAGATATTTGCGATGGCGGCTTTGGAAATCATCCCCTCTCTGAGGATAATGGGAGGATGAACGGTAACATCCAGAATGGTCGATCCTTTTCCTCCCGGGGTTGGTCCTCCATTTAAAATAGTGAGCGAATCAGAATTCAGTTGCTTGCTGACTTCATCAGCGGCAGTACATCCGGGATGACCAGAGAGATTGGCGCTGGTGGCGGTAATCGGGCGGCCCAGTCCTGCGGCCAGCGCCTGGGCGATGGGGTGGCTGGAGATGCGGACACCGATCTTGCCGGTGCCGGCGGTCAAGCGGAAGCTGACCGCAGGCACCGCCCGGAATACCAAGGTCAGGGGGCCGGGCCAAAAAGCCGCCATTAGTTTATGATCGTTGTCGGATATCCCTTCCGTCAAGGCCTCGAGATCGGGCGGTGCGGCGATGATCAGCGCGATGGGATTACGAAAGGAACGACCTTTGAGGGTAAAAATTTGATCGATAGCTCCTTCGTTGCCCGCATCGGCGGCTAGGCCGTAAAAGGTTTCGGTGGGAAAGGCGACCACGCCTCCGGCGGCAAGAATGCCTACTGCCTTGTCGAGTTCCGCTGCCGCGATAATCCTGTTATTCCGAATTTTCATGAAATATTTGTGAAATCAAATCATTGAGACGATTGATGTTCGTAATTTTTGTACACTGCCTTACGGCCATGATGACGGTGGTAAAAGGGATGCTCTCAACGGCCCGGTCTCCCTTCCTGGAGCCTTGGTGTCTAAGTGCTTCAGCGCGGCCCGGATCAAGAAATTTGTTTTTTTGAGCTATGCGCTTGCTGCATTTTTTCGTGTTTTATTTCCACTTCCCGGGACATGCTTGCTATGTAATCGAGCAGTCCATTTTTCAGAGCGACGTCATGGAGTGATAAAATCCTGATCGCATATAGGGCGGCGTTCCTTGCCCCCGCCTTGCCGATGGCCATCGTTGCCACCGGTATGCCACCGGGCATTTGGACGGTGGCCAGCAGGGCGTCGAGACCACGCAAGGCGGTGGCGTCGATCGGAACGCCGATGACGGGCAAATGGGTCGCGGAGGCGATGACTCCCGCCAAATGGGCCGCCGCGCCGGCGCCGACGATGATGACTTCTATTCCCCTCTCCGCCGCTCTCTGGGCAAATGCGGCGGTCCGGGCGGGGGAGCGGTGGGCGGAAGTCAGAAAGAGTTCGTAAGGGATGCCGAACCGGTTCAGGATCAGGGTCGCTTCTTCCAGGACGGAAAAATCGGAATCACTGCCCATAACCACACTGACTTTGGGAACTGGTTGGTTGCTCATACGTGGCCTCCTATATCTGCTGCTTTTTTACCCTCAGTGCTTGAAATGCCGCCGGCCCGTGAAGATCATGGCGATGTTGTACTCGTCCGCCGCTTGGATCGCCTCTTCATCCCGGACGGAACCTCCCGGCTGGATGATGGCCGTGACGCCTGCCTCCGCTGCCATGTCCACTCCGTCCCGGAAGGGGAAGAAGGCATCAGAGGCCAGGACCGAACCGGCCGTGGGGAGATTGGCCTTCATCCGAGCGATTTTAACGGAATCCACCCTGCTCATCTGTCCCGCCCCCACGCCGATGAGCTGGTCCTTGGCGGCTAGGACGATGGCGTTGGACTTTACGTGTTTTACTACCCGCCAGGCGAAATCCAGAGCCTGGTATTCATCCGCAGTAGGGGTGCGTTTGGTGACGACTCGGGCCTGGCGGATATCGAAGGCATCCGTATCCCTTTCCTGGATGAGCAATCCGCCGACAACCCGGCGGAAATCGTAATCCTGAGGAGCGGATGAGGCTGCCACGGGGATTTCCAGGATCCGGACATTCTTTTTAGTGCCCAGGATGGAACGCGCCTCGTCGCTAAAGGCAGGTGCGATGATTACCTCGAGGAAGATCCTGGTCAGCTCCGCGGCGGTGCCCGCGTCCACAGGCCTGTTCATGGCCACGATGCCGCCGAAGGCGGAAATGGGATCGGTCTTCAAAGCTTTTTCAAAGGCCGTTCGGATGTCGTCGCCGGTCGCGGTTGCTGCCCCGCAGGGGTTGGCATGCTTTATCACCACGGCGGCGGGAAGATTGAAATCGGACGCCATTTGCCAGGCGGCGTCGGCATCCATTATATTGTTGTAGGAAAGCTCTTTGCCCTGCAATTGGCGGGCGTTGGCGACGGCGGAAAGAAAGGGTTTGCTTTCTTTGTAGAAGGCTGCCTTCTGATGGGGGTTCTCGCCGTAACGAAGATCCTGGGCCCTGGCGAACTGAAAGGTGAATGTTTGGGGAAAATCCGCCTGAGATCCATCGGGTTTGATCCGGCCCAGATAGTTGGAGATAGCGCCGTCGTAACGGGCGGTCAACTGGAAGGTCTTGACGGCGAGGTAGAAATTTGTTTCCGCCGACACCTTGCCGCCCGTCCGCTTCATTTCCTGAATAATTTTATCGTAATCCGCCGGATCGGTGACCACGGATACGAATCGGTAATTTTTAGCCGCCGCACGGAGCATGGTGGGTCCGCCGATGTCGATGTTTTCCACTGCCTCTTCCAGGGTGCAACCGGGTTTGGCCACCGTTTCCTCGAAGCGGTAGAGATTTATGATCGCCATGTCGATCAGGCTGATGTGATGGGAACGCAAGGCTTCCATATGGTTGGGATTGTCGCGGCGGGCCAGAAGGCCGCCGTGGATCTTAGGATGAAGGGTCTTGAGGCGGCCATCCATCATTTCGGGGAAGCCCGTATAATCTGAAACCTCCAGGACCGCCAGGCCGCTGTTGCGCAATTTGGCGGCCGTTCCCCCGGTGGAAAGGATTTCCACCCCGAATGATGCCAATTCTCTGGCGAATTCCACTATTCTCTGCTTTTCGGTGACGCTGATCAGCGCCCGCTTGATCTCGTTCAGATACATTCTTGCCTCCCTGCTTTTTAGAGTATTAAAAAACCTTTCAAATTTAGTGCTTTTCCTCCCGACCTGCATAGGTGTTTGAGGAATTATTTTGTTATCGGTCCCGACTGCAAGCAGAACGGCAAACGATATCATTTATTCAACTAATATATTGTTGATCTTATGGAAAATCTTTCCTGATTTCAGCCATATGGCGGACCCGTTTGTCGATTAGGGTCGCCGTGCCGATGTCCGGCCGGTGGGCTACGGGACCTTTCAACGCCGCCACGGCATTTTCGGCGATAGATTCTGCTTCCGCAAGTTCGGCGGCGATTCCGACGACGCCGATGGCCCGGGAGGTGGTCATATACAGTCCGTCTTCCCTTTTGTCTACGGAAGAATAATAGAGCCGGGCCTTTCCCGTGTCCCCCACTTCGATCCGGGCCGCAGTCGACCGATAGTCGGGGTGGTCCTTGGGCAGACCATACCCTTTGGGGACGATATATTTACAGACCGTTGCCCGGGAAGAGAAGGATACCGCCAGTCGATCCAGGGTGCCGTTGATAATGGCGCTGCAGAGGTCCACGAAATCAGTTTCCAGGAGCGGGAGGATATTCATGGCTTCCGGATCACCGAATCGGGCGTTGTATTCGAGAAGGCGAAGGCCCGTCGGGGTTATCATGAAGCCACCGTACATGATTCCACGGTAGTATTCCCCCGTTTCCCGACGGATGGCCGCGGCGACCTGGCGGGTAATCTCAATGCCCGCCAGGATGTCTTCCCGACGGAGAAAGGGGAGGAGATGGTCCGCGCAGGAATAAGAGCCCATGCCCCCCGTATTGGGTCCCTTGTCGTCGACGAACCGCCGTTTGTGGTCCTGGACAGGAGGCGTGGCAACAACATGTTTTCCGTCGCAGAGGCACTGGAGGGAAAATTCCTCCCCGACGAGCTTTTCTTCCACGATAACCCGTCCATGTTCTTCCAGTATCTGCCGGCAGATTGGCAGGGCTTCCTCCTTGGTATGGAAATGGTCCCCCTGAACCATTACCCCTTTACCTCCGGTCAGGCCGTCGGGTTTCACCACCACTTCCGGCAGGGTAGCCAGGAATTCCTCCAGCCCTGTCATGGAGCTGAAGACCCGGAACGTGGCATTTCCGGGGATACCGTATTTCTCCAAAAGACTGCGGGTGAAGGATTTTGATGTTTCCAGTCTGGCGAGGGATCGGGAGGGTCCTACCGCCGGGATGCCCGCCGTTCTCAGGGCATCTACGACACCGGCGTGAAGGGGATCTTCAGGACCGATGACGGCGAAATCCACTTCTCGATGCCGGGCCAAATCAACGATGGCCGCTGTATCACCGTACCCTCCCATCCGCACCTCTTGGGAAAGGTCCGCGATGCCGGGATTGTTTGCTTTCATGTAAGCGAACAGCCGGGGCCTGTGTGCAGAACGGACCAGTGTCTCCGCCAGGACGTGTTCCCGGGCCCCGTTGCCTACAAGAAGTATGTTGGGCATGTCCTCGTTCCTCCCTTTCTTTTACGGTTGTTGAATCCCCACGGCCGTGTTAAATATCGAAAAAGGACTGTTCAGTCAATGAAACATTGGTGAAAGGAAAGATGATTAAATATGGAAGATAAATCCATAGGGGCCGTTATTCTAGCGGCGGGAAAAGGGACACGGATGCACTCCGATTTGGCGAAGGTCCTCCATACGATCGACGGGCGGCCCATGCTGGCATACAGCGTCGATCTGGCCAGGGCGGTGGGGGCGGAACGAATTGTAGCGGTGATCGGCCATCAAGCCCAGCAGGTGCGGGAATTATGCGCTGCCCCAGGTCTGTTATTCGTGGAACAACGACCTCAACTGGGTACGGGCCATGCCGTCCTCCAGGCCCGGAAGGCATTTGCCGGCTTTGCGGGGAGAGTGCTTGTGCTCTGCGGTGACGTCCCCCTGCTGAGAACCAACACGATAGCGGCGTTGATCGATCATCATGATGCGACCGGAGCGGCCGTAACCGTAATGACGGTTGTACTCTCCGATCCCGGCAATTACGGGCGGGTGGTAAAAGATGCAAACGGGGAGGTAATGAAGATAGTGGAGGCCCGGGATGCCACGGAGGCGGAAAAGGAAATCCACGAGATAAATACGGGGATCTATTGTGCCGACAGCGGGTTCCTCTTCTCTGCCGTGACCCGGATCGGCAATTGCAACGCCCAGCGGGAATACTACCTAACAGATATCATGGAAATCGCCCGGCGGGACGGAGTGCGGACACAGGCCTATGTGGCGGCGGACGCCGTAGAGGTGATGGGCATCAATACCCCGGAAGAACTTGCCTGTGCCCGTCGTATTGTTGCTGCCTGGGAAGACGTGGCCTAAGCAGGAGATGCAGGCAAAAAGAACTAAACTATACGAGGGTGCCCGGGAATGAAGATTGACAAACTGGATTTTGATGTCCCCGTTTTTCTCGCGCCGATGGCCGGAATAACCAATCTCCCCTTCCGAACTATCGTCCGCAGGTGCGGTTGCCAGCTGGCCTTTACGGAAATGGTCAGTGTCAATGGTCTGGTCCGGGGAGCGGAACGGACCTGTCGGTATCTGGACGGCGCCTCTGAGGATCGTCCCCTGGGCGTGCAAATCTTCGGGGCCGAGGCGGAGATCATGGCGGCGGGGGCACGTATCGCAACGGACAGGGGTGCCGATCTAATCGATATAAATATGGGCTGTCCGGTGAAAAAAGTAGTCCGTGCCGGAGCAGGGTCCGCTCTGCTCAAGGATCCCGCAAAGGTGGGTAGGATTGTGAGTGCCGTACGCAGGGCCACATCCCTGCCTTTAACGGTTAAGATCCGGGCCGGGTGGCGGCGCTCGGTGGTCAACGCAATCGAGATTGCCAGGATTGCTGAGGCGGAGGGGGCGGATGCCGTCATAGTTCATCCCCGGACCGCCGATCAGGGGTTCAGCGGTCGGGCGGACTGGTCGATCATCCGGGCGGTTAAAGATGCTCTCGGCATTCCGGTAATCGGCAACGGCGATATCCGCCGGGCCGCGGATGTCGGGCGCATGATGACCGCAACGGCCTGCGACGGGGTGATGATCGGTCGCGCTGCTCTGGGTAATCCATGGATATTCCAAGAGATTATAAATGGTTGGCCGGTATTGAGTCAACAAGGAAGCCTGGGGGAGGCCAGGGTCGATGTCGGTAGGATGGTTTCGGCATCCATATCCGAGGATGCTGGTGACCCAACTGTAAATAGTGCAACCCGAGAAAGTCTATTGGTCCTGGAACAAAGTGATGTCGCGGTAAATCGGCGCCTGCCCGTCTCCTTTATCGAGCGTGAGCGGGTTATTCGGGAGCATCTGGACCTGGAACGCCGTTATACCGTTCCCAAGATCGGGGTACAGAATTTTCGTAAACATATCCTTTGGTACACCAAGGGTCTGCCTGGAAGCGCCTCCTTCCGGCAGCGCCTAAGCGAACTTAAGGACGTTGAGACTCTGCTGGTTGCATTGGGGATATACTTTTGCCAACTCAACAATGCCCTTGACTTTTCATGAGCCTTTTGGCATATTTCAATCGTCGTTAATAATAAGGGATAAGGTGGAGGGACAGGGTGGAATTCGTAAAATTTACGGAACTGGAAGAGAGGATAAAAAGGATTCTCGAGGAAAAGGCGGCCTTGAAAACTCATTGCCAGGAATTGGAAGAGCTCCTTAAAAATAAAGATATAGAGCTGGAAGAAGTAAATAAACAACTAAAGGGATTGCACGAGGAAAAGGAGACCGTACGCACCAAGGTGGATTCGTTGCTCGAGTTGCTTCAAGATATATAAGCGCCGCAATTGGCTCTCCTGGAGTTATGCAGGTTGAAAAAGCGTTATCATATCAAGGTGATGGGACAAGATCTGTCGGTGGTAAGCGATGCAGAGGAAGAGCATGTGGCGCAGGTGGTCCGGTATGTTAATGACAAGGTTGAAGAAATCGGAAGGCAAGCAAAGCATTTCAACAGCCTGAACATAGCTATTCTGGCGGCCCTCAATATCGCGGATGAATTTTTCCGGAAAAAGGTTGCCGAGGAAACACGCTACCAGCAATTGGAGAGCAGATCGGAGCAGTTGATCAACATGATCAACGAGGCAATTTAGAGCTTTTTACATCCCCTGCGATGTTTGTGATTAACTGATGTTTTTTGATCCAACACCTTGGAATCGGGAACCTGTCCTTGTTCGCCGTGTGCATGTCTGCTGGCATCCGTGACAACGGAAGGTAGGAAGCCTGACGCAGCAAATTTAGGCGCCCACTTTTGGGAACGGTTCAAAAAGGTGGTTAACACGGCAATCGCGGGGGTTTTCTTTCTTTAGAAGCAATTAGCGACCCTTTCAAATCAAATCCCTTTATAAAATTTACTTATTTCCGCAGGATATTTCGGTTTAGTCTAGGCGATGAAAGCCGGGCAGGAGAGCTTCTATTCCGAGCACATGCAAAAGGCCTGACCGGTAATCGGGGTCGCAGCGATTCCCGATGCGGGGGGGTATACATATAAGGAGGTATCAAAATTTGAGTACAGTGATAATGATATTAATAATTGTGGCGGCAGTTGCCTTTGGTCTGATCGCCGGTCTCGGAGTTAACCATTTCCTGTTGAAAGAAAAGCGGGCCGCCTCGGAAAGTCTTGCTGGCCGTATTGTCGAGGAGGCAAAGAAGGAAGCGGAAAACATCAAGAAGGAATCCCTGCTCCAGGCGAAGGAAAACCTGCTGAAGGTCAAGACGGAGTTTGAAAAAGATACCCGGGATCGCAAAATGGAGCTCGATGCCGTCGAGCGGCGCATTCGGGCTAAGGAGGAAAACCTCGAAAAACGCATGGATGCCCTGACGCAAAAGGAAAACGCAATTGAAATAAGGGAAAGAGGATTGCAGCAGAAGGAACAGACCCTTCATGACAAGCATGAGCATCTGAACCGGAGCATTGAAGAACAGAAGGAAAAACTACAAAAAATAGCTTGCATATCATCTGAAGATGCTAAGAATATGCTTATTCAGTCCATGGAAAGCGAAGCGCGCATTGAGGCAGCGACGACGGTTCGCAAAATCGAGGAAGAGGCGAAAAGGACGGCGGACAAGAAGGCCAGCGAAATTATAGCCTATGCTATACAGCGTTATTCTGGTGAATTTGTTACCGAAAATACCGTATCCGTGGTCAATCTGCCCAGTGATGAGATGAAAGGCAGGATCATCGGCCGGGAGGGAAGAAACATCCGGGCCATCGAGGCCGCGACAGGTATCGATCTCATCGTGGATGATACGCCGGAAGCAGTGGTGCTGTCCAGTTTCGATCCCGTGCGGCGGGAAGTCGCCAGGATCTCCCTGGAACGTCTGATTTCCGACGGCCGGATCCATCCCGGCCGGATCGAGGATATCGTCAAGAAGGTGCGCACGGAGGTGGATACGATCATTAGAGAAACGGGGGAGCGGACCTGTTTTGACGTCGGGGTCCACGACGTCAATCCGGAGATCGTCACGCTCCTGGGCAGTCTGAAGTTTCGGAAGAGCTTCTCTCAGAATGTCCTGCAGCATTCCATCGAGGTAGCGCATCTGACGGGGATGATGGCGGCGGAATTGAAACTCAACGTCAAGGAGGCCAAACGGGCGGGATTGCTCCATGATATCGGCAAGGCCATAGATCATGAAATTGAGGGTCCACACGCCACGATCGGCGCTGATTTTGCCCGCCGATTCGGTGAATCGCCGCGCATTGTCCAGGCCATCGCCACTCATCACGATGACGGGCGGACGAACACCCTGCTGGGGGTTCTAGTCCAGGCGGCAGATACCCTTTCGGCGGCCCGGCCCGGGGCGCGACGGGAAATGCTTGAATCGTACGTCAAACGTTTGGAGGAGTTGGAGGCCATTGCCAATTCCTTCAATGGGGTGGACAGGTGCTTTGCCATTCAGGCCGGACGGGAGATCCGCATCCTGGTGGAAAACGAAAAGATTTCCGACAATGACGCCGTGATGCTCTGCCGGGATATAGTAAAGAAAATCGAGACGGATCTGACTTATCCAGGTCAGATCCGGGTTACGGTCATCCGGGAGACCCGGGTTACTGACTACGCGAAATGAGCCGACCAAGCGGTTGGTTATAGGAACTGGAGAAAGGATGAGGCTTTTATTTGTCGGCGATATAGTAGGTAAACCCGGACGCCGGGCGGTGCACGATCTCCTTCCGGAACTCGTGCGGAACCGGCAAATAGACTTCGTCATTGCCAACGGGGAAAATGCGGCCGCGGGTTTCGGCTTGACCAGGGAGATTATCGAGGAACTCTTTGGAAATCAGATTGATGTCCTGACCACGGGCAATCATGTTTGGGATAAGAAGGAGATCCTTGATTGCATAAACGACTATGAATCCCTCTTACGGCCAGCCAATTATCCGGCCCCGGCTCCCGGCCGGGGCAGTGTGGTAATGCCTGCCGTCAATGGCCGTCATGTGGGGGTGGTAAACCTCATGGGGCGGATCTTCATGCATCCCTTGGAATGTCCCTTTCGCACCGCAGAACGGGAGATCGAGAGACTAAGGATGAGGACCCAGGTGATTATAGTTGATATCCATGCGGAAGCCACATCGGAAAAGATCGCCCTGGGCTGGTTTCTCGATGGTAAGGTCACGGCGGTGCTCGGGACTCACACCCATGTCCAGACGGCGGATGAACGGATCCTTCCCAGCGGCACGGCTTACATTACCGATGTGGGGATGACCGGGCCTTTCGATTCCGTGATCGGTACCCGCAAGGAAATCATTCTCGAACGTTTTCTCTCCCAGCTTCCCAACAAGTTTGAGGTGGCCAAGGGTGATGTGCGGCTTCAGGCGGTGCTCATGGAAATAGATGTGAAGAGCGGGACAGCGTTGCAGATCGAGAGGCTTTCCCTCCCGTTGCATCAGGAGTAGCTGGAGGTTACATGATCGGTCATGGGGATGTAAATGCTTGGCAGGAGGCATGGAGTAAATGAAGAACGTCTATGATGTGTTTCTGGAACGGGGCTTCGTGGAACAGGTAACGGACGACGAGGCCATCGGGAGGCTCCTCGATGAACCAGGGGTTACCTGCTATATTGGTTTCGATCCCACGGCGACGAGCCTCCATATCGGTTCTCTGGTGCCGATCATGGCCCTGGCCCACATGCAGCGACACGGCCACCGTCCCATCGCCTTGGTTGGTGGCGGTACGGGATTGATCGGTGATCCCAGCGGAAAGACGGAGATGCGACAGATTTTGACCCGGGATAAGATAGATTACAATGCCCGGTGCCTGCAGCAGCAACTTGCCCGCTATCTCGATTTCGGCGCCGGTCGGGCCCTGCTGCTCAACAATGCCGATTGGCTGACAAAACTGAATTACATCGAATTTTTAAGGGACATCGGTCGCCATTTCAGTGTGAACAAGATGCTGGCAGCGGAGAGTTATAAAATGCGCCTCGAGAAAGGTCTGAATTTTATCGAATTCAACTATATGCTTCTACAAGCATATGATTTTCTTTACCTATTCAAAAACTACGACTGTATCGTCCAGATGGGAGGCAACGACCAGTGGGGCAATATGCTGGCGGGAAGCGATCTCATTCGTCGTATGGAGGGCAAGGCGGCTCACAGTTTGACCTTTCCGCTTATCACCACCTCCGCGGGACACAAAATGGGCAAGACGGAGCGTGGGACGGTCTGGCTCGACTCAGCCCTCACTTTCCCATATGAGTACTACCAGTATTGGGTCAATACGGAAGACGAAGACGTGGAGCGGTTTCTTTGCCTCTTCACCTTTCTGCCTGTGGAGGAAATCCGCGAGGTGCGAAACCTGGCCGACGCCCGTCTGAACATGGCCAAAAGCGTCCTCGCCTTCGAGGCCACGAAGATCACCCACGGCGAAA
>Ga0302251_1000194_pt1:0-52500 | contig 71290 bp, 62 predicted proteins | sample AAG_RA_Gln_MG_FD_193534 | JGI IMG/M metagenome (GOLD analysis project Ga0302251, IMG submission 193534) | Enriched activated sludge microbial communities from anaerobic digester in WTTP, New Holstein, Wisconsin, United States - AAG_RA_Gln | ecosystem: Engineered > Bioreactor > Anaerobic... | reverse complement strand
ATTGCCGGAACCGGGCAAGTCGATAACCCTCCAGCTGCATACCCATGTGAAAGAAGACGCCATCAGCCTCTTTGGTTTCTATACGTTGGAGGAGCGTGACATGTTTCAGGTCATGATCTCCGTTTCCGGGATCGGTCCCCGACTGGCCTTGAATATCCTTTCAGGCATCAGCGCCGAGGAACTGGTGGATGCCATTAGCGGCGGAAATCTCAGACGCCTCTTGCGTATCCCGGGAGTGGGGAAGAAAATGGCGGAAAGACTGGTGCTGGAACTCAAGGACAAGGTACTGAAACTGGAACGGAGACAGGAAGCCGCCCGGGAGCGTGCCGTTCCCCGTTCGGCCGCCGACGCCGTGATAGAGGACGCCCTTTCGGCGCTCATCAATCTGGGTTATAAAAACGTCCTTGCTCGGGAGGTTATCGAAAAGATCATTGACGAGGAGCAGCCCGTGGTTCCTTCCCTGGATGTCCTTTTGAAAAAGGCTCTCCAGAGGTTGTCGGGCTGAGTTTCCGAGGATGGGAAGGATGCGCAGCTTTTGAAGCCGACCAAAAATAATCTGGTTTTGGATCCCGATGCCGGCAGGGAGGATCAGGCTTTCGACGTCTCGTTGCGACCGAAGGCCCTGACGGAATATGTCGGTCAGGAGAAGATCAAAAACAACCTTGCCATCTTTATCGAGGCGGCGAAAACCAGGGGAGAGGCACTGGATCATGCCCTTCTCTACGGCCCGCCCGGGCTGGGCAAGACAACCCTGGCTTACATCATGGCCAAGGAGCTCGGTGTGGACGTCAAGGTGACATCGGGCCCGGTTATCGAGCGCCCCGGCGACTTGGCGGCGATTCTCACCAACCTTCATGATCACGACATTCTCTTCATTGACGAAATCCACCGTCTTTCCCATGTAGTCGAGGAGATCCTCTATCCGGCCATGGAAGATTACCACATCGACATCCTCATTGGTCAGGGTCCATCGGCTCGCTCAATGAAACTGGGCATCCCCCGGTTTACCCTGGTGGGCGCGACGACCCGGGCCGGCCTTCTCACCTCGCCCCTCCGGGACCGCTTCGGGATGAGTTTCCGGTTCGATTTCTACAATCCCGTGGAACTGACGGTGATCATTCGGAGATCCGCGCATATCCTGGCCGTGGATATCGACGAAGAGGGGGCGAAGGAAATGGCCCGCCGTTCCCGGGGCACCCCGCGGATCGCCAACCGCCTCCTTCGTAGGGTCCGGGACTACGCCCAGGTAAAGGCCCGGGGTGCTATCAACAAGGAGGTGGCCCTGGCGGCGCTGGAACTTCTGGAAGTGGATCATCGGGGTTTCGACCAGATGGACCGGACGATCCTGCTGACGCTGATCGACAAATTCCAGGGGGGGCCGGTAGGGATCGATAACCTGGCGGCGGCGATAGGGGAAGAGAAAACTACTCTGGAGGATGTTTATGAGCCGTATCTTATTCAGGAAGGCTATCTCCAGCGGACCTCCCGGGGCCGGATCGCCACCAGGGCGGCCTATGAGCATTTCGGTCGCTCTTGGACGGGGGGAAACCAGAAGGACCTGTTCTGATTGCCTCCGGTCAGGACCGCCAGAAACAGATCACCATAAATTCAAATGGGGATGAGCAGTATATTAGCTCTCCCTTTTATGAATACTAAGCTTCGCTTTATGAACACTAAGCTTCGCTTTCTCGGACAGCCATCATGACATTGCTGCTCCACATTTGTTGCGCCCCTTGTACCATCTATCCATTGCGGGTTCTCAGGGAAGAGGGTTTCGACCTCACGGGGTTTTACTGTAACCCCAACATACACCCCTACCGTGAATATATGCGCCGTTGGGAAGCCCTGGACGGTTTTGCTCGGGAGGAACGTCTGAAGATCAGAGCCTATCCCAATTATGAAATGGAGGCCTTTTTGCGGACGGTGGTCTTCAAGGAGGTTGAACGGTGTCGCTGGTGTTACGAGCTTCGCCTGAGGCAGACGGCGGATGCCGCCCGGAAAGGGAACTATGGCGGGTTTTCCACGACTCTTTTATACAGCAAGTATCAGAAACACGAACTGATCCGCAGTGTCGGGGAACAGCTTGCCCAGGAATATGCCGTTCCTTTTCTTTATCGTGATTTTCGCCTTGGCTGGGAAGAAGGGGTGCGGATTTCCCGGGAGAGACAGATTTACCGCCAGCCATACTGTGGCTGCATCTACAGTGAAAAGGAAAGGTACGCGAAAAAACGGCCGGTGAGCAGCGAAGAATGACTCTTTTTGCTTTCCTTTCCCAGCAGGTGCAGGCATTGTGGCGTTATTGACACAGCATCGGCGTTCGTATTGAGGCTGACCGGGGTTGCATTTGCGAAATCCTTGATATTGAAGGAAATATTTTTCTGTATCTGTATTGGTTAACTAGGTACGGATATTGCTCTATATCAGCCCGAAAGACAGTCTGAAGAAAGACCTGTGAGAGTGAACTAATGTACCGGCAAAGAACCCTGAGGAACGAGATCAACTGTCGGAGCATCGGCCTCCATACGGGAAGAAAGGTCGGAATGACGATCCTTCCCGCCGAAGTAGATGCCGGCATCACCTTCATCCGCCGCGATCTTCCCGGCCGGCCACGGATAAAGGCGGAGCGGGAGAACGTCTGCGACACCACGCTGGCAACTACAATCGGCGTGGACGGGGTCACCGTTTCCACCGTGGAACATCTTTTGTCGGCCTTCAGCGGCATGGGGGTGGACAACGCCACCGTAGAGGTGGATGCCCACGAAGTACCGATCATGGACGGCAGCGCCCAGCCCTTTGTGAACATGCTCAAAGACGTCGGCACCCGAATCCAGGGAAAATGCAAACAATTATTGGTCATCAAGAGCCCGGTATCCGTGTCCGACGCCAATGGCTCGGCGGCTTTCCTGCCCGACCGGGAATTCAAGATAACCTATACCATCGATTTTAAACACCCGCTGATTGGCCGCCAGACCTGCCATGTCCATCTCTCCGACGCGACTTACGAACGGGAGATCTGTAACGCCCGCACATTCGGTTTCCTCAAGGATGTGGAATACCTACAAGCAATAGGCTTGGCTTTGGGGGGGTCCCTGAAAAACGCAATTGTCCTGGACGAAGAGCGAATCATCAACAAGAGCGGCTTGCGCTCCCCCGATGAATTTGTCCGGCACAAGGTTCTGGATGCCATCGGCGATCTGGCCATGTTGGGGATGCCCATCATCGGTCATTTTGTTGCCTTCCGGTCCGGTCACCGTCTCAACAATTTGCTCTTGAAGGAGCTTATGCAAAAAACGGAGTGCTGGGAAATAGTCCGTAGATATCCCACGGAACCACCCAGAACGGCCATGTCATTGCGTATCCCTTCCTATGCCATCCTCGATGCCGTTTCCCCCTATGCGGAGGCCTTTACTCAGGTCAGATAAGACTTGATTTTTCCTTGCCGGTTTCCTAAACTTACCCAATTATGACGCCCTCGTAAAAGGTCAAAAAATGTCCCATTTGGGACGGCATCGTAAAAAGATCCGCAGGCGAGGCGCGCGAATCCTGAGGAATGAGGCGTACTGGGACGTACGTCGCAGTGACGAGGGATGAAGCGCAACGAAGCATCCGGACTTTTTACGATGCCGTCAATTATAATCCGTGCATAATTAATGGGGAGCCATCATGGTGATCGGTAATTCATGCTCTTCCAGGTTCCATCAGGCAGCAGATCAGGCTCTCAGGGAGGATGGCGTGGCCGCAGTTGCACCGCCGTCGGCAAATGGGTTTGGCAACTCGATCCGGATATCATGCATGCAGCTCCGCTTCCTTTTCCTATGGCCGCCGGCGAAGTTCGGGGAAAAGACATTATCACGACTCATTTTAACGATATTATTCATCATGGGCTCCTGGCTGTGCCCCGCGGGATCCGCGGCCCGGGAGGCCCAGATCGGCGACGTGCTGGTTGCCAGACAGCCCGATAGATTCACCGTATTTGCCCGCGTGACGAACTGTTTCACCAGCGGCATGGAATCGGCGATTATGGCCGGGGTGCCTACAACTTTTACCTTTCTCGTCGATTTCTACCGGGAACGCAATTTCTGGCCCGACAAAAAAATCGCCGCCGTGGTGGTCCGGCAGACCGTCAAATACGACAATGTTAAAAAGATCTTTCTCGTTTCCATGGATCACAACGGTAATCCCACCGCTTTTCAAGACCTCGAAGGCGCCAAGCGGGCCATGGCGGAGCTGACGGCCCATATAGCGATTCCCCGAAATATCGACCGCAACCGGGGCACCTATTATCTTTTGATCAAGGCCAAGCTCGACAAGGTCCGGCTTCCCCTGTATATGGAATATGTATTCTTTTTTGTCTCCCTCTGGGATTTCGAGACGGACTGGTACCGTAAGGAGGTGGCCTTTTGACCCGTGATCGTTCCGCGCCCCTTTTGGACGTAAAGGAACTGCGCCGCCGGAAGCGGGAGCGTATTCTCATCGTCGTCACGGTCATCCTAGTCGTCCTGCTCACCTTTCTCGAGACCCATCTTACCAAGCAGGAAACTATCCTGCCTATCTCCAGCAATGTCCTCATCTTCGGCCTCATCAACATCAATATCATCCTGATCATCCTGTTAATATTTCTCATCATGAGGAACCTCGTCAAGCTGGTTTACGAGCGCCGCCATGGGGTCATCGGTTCCCGGATCCGGACCAAGCTGGTGGCGGCCTTTGTCAGCCTGACCCTCATTCCGACCTTTGTCCTGTTTCTGGTATCCATCAATTTCCTGTCTTACAGCATCGAGAACTGGTTCAATATCCGCATTGGCGACGCTCTGAACAGCACGCTGGAAATGGCCCAGACCTCGTATAAATATACTTCCGATTACGCTAAGTTTTATGCCCGTCAGATCAGCGGGGACATTACGGAAAGCCGCCTTTACGAAAAGGAGCGGGGAAAGTATCTGCGCACCTTGGTGGAACAGCGGCAGAAGGCCTACAACCTTGATCTATTGGAAGTGCATTTTGATAGTAAGCGGGAAAAGGTCATTGTCCAGGACGCGCAAAACTCCCATATCGTTCCGCTGAACCTGCCTCCGAATCTTGTCGAGGAGGTGTTTGCGGGGAAGGAGGTCGTGGCGGAACACTCTTCTGGCAGCGGCAACATCATCAGTGGCGTCGCCCCCATCTACAGTCTGCTGGCCACCGGTGAAGTCGTGGGCATGGTGGCGGTAGGCTATTACATTCCCCGCGCTTTTGTGGATAAAATGGCAGTAATATCAAAGACATCAGAAGAATACAAGCAGTTGAGTCTTCTCAAGAACCCGATCAAATTTACCTATATCGTGACCCTGTCCATCGTGACCCTCCTCATTGTTTTTTCCGCGACCTGGTTCGGCCTCTTTTTGGCTAAACAGATCACCGTACCCATCCAGGATCTCGCCGACGCCACGGGCCGCATCGCCCGGGGTGATCTCGATTACCGGATCGATATTGCCGCGGATGATGAGATCGGGACACTCGTGGATTCCTTCAATTCCATGACCAAGGACCTCAAAAAAAGTCAGCAAAACCTGGAACTGGCCAATCTCGATCTCGAACAGCGACGGAAATACATGGAGGCGGTTCTCAGCAATGTTTCCGCTGGGGTGGTTTCAGTGGACAAACATGACGTAATCACCATCATTAACCGGGCCGCGGAACGGATGCTGGAGATCAAGACGGAGAAGGTCCTGAACCGTCCCTATCAGGAAGTCCTGAGCGCCGAACACCTGGCGCTGGTGAAGGAGTTGCTGGGGGAACTCAAAGAAAGTGAAAACGGATTCGTGGAGCAGCAGCTTGCCATAACCCTCAAGGACCGTTTCCTCACCATCCTCATCACGACCACGGTCATCAGGGATGACGAGGGCAATTATCTGGGGATGGTCCTGGTGTTCGAGGATCTTACCCAACTGCAAAAGGCGGAACGGGCGGCGGCCTGGCGGGAGGCCGCCCGCCGCATGGCGCACGAGATCAAAAATCCCCTGACCCCTATTCAGTTGTCCGCCCAGCGTCTCCAGCGGAAATATGGGGATCGTCTTCAGGAAGACGGCGATGTCTTTCAGGAATGCACCAAAACGATCATTGGACAGGTGGAGGTCCTCAAGAACCTGGTCAACGCCTTTTCCCGGTACGCCCGTATGCCGGTGACCAATCCATCCCTGAACGACTTGAACGAGGTTCTCGGCGATGCCATTGTCCTTTTCCAGGATGCTCACAAGGACATTGCCTTCACCTTCCAAAAGGGGGAGGCGATTCCCAGCCTCCATATCGATCCGGAGCAGATAAAGCGGGTGATGCTGAACCTCCTCGACAATGCCGTGGCCGCCCTGGGGCTGGAAGAACGCCGGATCGAGGTCCGGACCGGCTATGATGCCCAGAGGCGCCGCGCCGTCGTGGAGGTGGCCGACAACGGCGTCGGGGTGCCGGCAAAATTCAAGAGCAAGATCTTCGAGCCCTATTTCTCCATGAAACGGGCCGGCACCGGGCTGGGTCTGGCCATCGTCAGCGCCATTATCGCCGAGCATCGAGGCCAGGTGGGCGTTCGGGACAATAAACCACGGGGGACCGTCGTGACCTTCGAACTGCCCGCGCCGGAAGCAGAAGCAGCGGCGAACCATGCCAAGAAAGGAGATTATGCGTAAGACGATCCTCATTGTCGATGATGAAGAGAGCATTTGCCAATCCCTGGCGGGCATCCTCCGGGACGAGGGTTATGAAACGATCTCGGCGGGCAGCGGGGAGGAGGCACTGAAGCTCATCGAGGAGGAAATGCCGAATCTGGTCCTTTTAGACATCTGGCTTCCCGGCATGGACGGCATCGACACCCTCAAGATCATCCGCTCCGAATATCCCCAGATCCGGGTGATCATGATGTCCGGCCACGGCACCATCGAAACGGCCGTCAAGGCCACCAAGCTGGGGGCCTACGATTTCATCGAAAAACCGATCTCCCTGGACAAGATAATTCTCTTAGTCAATCACGCCCTGGACATCATCGCCCTGGAGGAGGAAAACGTCCTGCTCAAGCAGAAGGTGACCCAGCAATACGAACTGACCGGCGGCAGCATCTCCATCATGGAACTCAAAGAGGCGATCGGCATCATCGCGCCCACCAACGCCTGGGTCCTCATCATGGGCGAAAACGGAACGGGGAAGGAACTGGTGGCGAGATCCCTGCACCGCTTGAGCCGGCGCAACGGCAAACCTTTCATCGAGGTCAACTGTGCGGCCATTCCCGAGGATCTCATCGAAAGCGAACTATTCGGCCATGAGAAAGGGGCCTTTACCGGGGCGACGCAAAAAAAGCGGGGGAAATTCGACCTGGCCCATGAAGGCACCATCTTCCTCGACGAGGTGGCGGACATGAGCCTCAAGGCCCAGGCCAAGATCCTCCGGATTCTCCAGGAGAAGAAGTTCGAGCGGGTGGGGGGGACCAAGATGATCCATGTGGATGTCCGGGTGATCGCCGCCACCAACAAGGATCTGGAAAAGGAAATGGAGGAAGGGCGATTTCGCCAGGATCTCTACTACCGCCTCAATGTCATTCCCCTCCAGATCGCTCCCCTGCGGGAACGCCGCGAGGACATTCCCCCCCTGGTAGATCGTTTCCTCAGAGATTTTGCCGCCAAGGAGGGGGAAGATCCCAAGACGATAACCGAGGAGGCCCTGGCGTTGCTCATGGACCACGACTGGCCGGGCAACGTCCGGGAATTGAAGAACATTGTCGAGCGTCTGGTGATCATGACCCCGGGCCAGGCCATTACGGCCGCCGATATCCCTTTGTTTTCCAAGGAGAGCGGGCATGGGCTGGAAAGTAAACCCGGTCTCGGCGCGCGAACTCCCGCCCTGGATTCGGAAAGCCTCCGGGCGGCACGGATGGATTTCGAAAAACAGTACATCCTGCGCAAACTCCGGGAAAACGACGGCAACATCTCCCGGACCGCGGAGGCCATCGGTCTGGAACGAAGCAACCTCCATAAAAAGATCAAGAGCTACGGCCTTGATGTGGATAGACAGGAGGGGACGGGCGGTAGACAATAGGCGGTGGGAAAGGCTACGGGGGTTGGATCTGATTGGGGATGGTTTGGAAAAGAGAACCGTCTCCTTTTTTATGTAGACGCTGGTAGCGCCGATACCGCCAAATATATGGAGTTCTTGGGCTCGGTTTCCGCCGGGTAAAAATGTCCGCCGGTGCTCCGGCAGAGGATAACTTTATAATATAATAGGTGAAATGACGACAGTGCTCCCCGTTTTTTACGGAAGAACGGATAGCGTAGAACAGCAATCAAAGTTCCATCCCGTATGAATACGCTGTAAGGGGAACGTGCTGGCAAAAGCCACGTTCTCAACGAGAAGAGAGGGGGGGTAGCATGGGCATTATTTCAAAATTGATGGTCTTAGTTATGTTTTTACTTTTCTCTGGCTGTGCCGCCATGACTCCGGATCAGACTCGTCTACATTTGGAAGCTGAGATCGGCCGATCCGGTGATGCAACTGAACACCAACTGTCACAACTGTGTGAGGCCTATTTACATTTGCGGCGATATGATCGATTCTTCGAATGTTGTGAACGACTAGAGAACAATCTCCGGAAGGAGTATAGAGGCATTGGCTACTCAGCTTCGGTGCCTTATGTGCTCCGAGCGCAAGCCTATATCGACCTTGGCCAGTTTGAGAAGGCGATCGGAGAAGCCAAAAAGGGCTTTGATATAGCGTCCGGGGAAAAGAATCATATACATATTAAAATCGCTGCATTGGGCCTTCTTGGATCAGCTTATGCCCTACATGAGGACAGAGAAAATGCAATCAAAGTAATTAATCAACTAAAGAGCCCTCAAGCGTCCACTGGATTCATAGTTCAAAAGGTTATAAACATTCACCTGACAAACATTTATGTTGCTCTAAAAGAATATCAAAAAGCGATCGACGTCATCCAGCAAGATTCAGGGATAATTATTCCAGAAATCGACAAGATCTATCGATCATTTCAACTAAACAAGTGCTTCCTGGAGACAGGCCAGACCAACAAAGCAAAATCCGGATATGATGAACTTTTAAAAATACCACAAATAAGTGATATTGGCGGAATCTACTGGTTGATTCTCTTTGATCGGGGACGTATAGCCGAGCAGGAAGGAAACCTCCGGGAGGCAGTCGGCTTCTACCGTCAAGCGGTCGACGTCATTGAACAGCAGCGTTCTACCATCAATACGGAGGCAGACAAGATCGGTTTCGTAGGGGATAAGCAGAGCGCTTACCACCGTCTGATTTCAGTTTTGTATCGGGATGGCCAATACGCCACGGCTTTCGAGTACGTGGAACGTTCCAAATCGCGCGCCCTGGTCGATATGCTGGCAGCCAAAAAGGATTTCGCCGTCCGGAGCAGTGACGAACTGGCGATCCGTGACCTCCTTGCAGAAAATACCGCCAACGAGGCGGAGCTGAGCGTCCAAGACCTATCCTTGAACAAATCGGAGCTGCGAAGCATTGTGATCAAAAACAGGGGAAAACTGAGGGAACAGTCACCTGAACTGGCATCCCTTGTTAGTGTCACGTCACTTGCTACCGCAGAAATCCAATCGAACATCCCCGGGGATGAAGTCCTTGTCGAGTATTACTATGCCGAGAAAGACATGATTGCTTTCATCCTGTCTGCCCAAGGATTGAAAGCCATTAAGCTGAACAGCGATAATCTTGCCGACGACATCCAGCAGTTTCGCAAACTCCTCGATAATCCAGCCTCAAGCGGTTACATGGAATCCTCCCACCGCCTGTATGCCAGACTCATTCAGCCCATAGAAAGCTCCCTCGGCCATCGCAATCTCATCATTGTTCCCCATGGTTCATTGCACTATCTTCCCTTTAATGTGCTGCATAATGGGAAGGGGTATCTCATTGATCATTACAGCATCCGCGTCCTGCCGAGTGCCAGTGTGATCAAGTACCTGACGGCTAAAAAATCTTCCCAACCCGCAAACATCCTTGTATTTGGTAATCCCGATCTGGGTGATCCCCGATATGACCTTGTCTATGCCCAGAATGAGGCCATCGCCGTTGCCAAAACACAGCCTCTATCCAAGGTATTGTTGCGTAAAGAAGCGACGGAAACGGCATTCAAAAAATATGGCGGCGGATTTAACTATATACATTTTGCGACCCATGGACAGTTCAATGCAGATGCACCCTTAAGTTCTGCCCTCTGGTTGGCCAGAGATGCCGAAAGTGATGGGATGCTGACGGTGGACAAACTCTATTCCACAAAACTTGATGCCGATCTGGTGACTTTAAGTGCCTGCGAAACGGGTTTGGGCAAGATTGCCAATGGTGATGATATCGTAGGATTGTCGAGGGGGTTTCTCTATGCGGGAAGCAGTTCCATTGTTGCGAGCCTTTGGAAAGTTGATGATCTTGCCACCTCCGATCTGATGACGCGGTTCTATTCCACTATGAAAACAAAGGACAAGCGCGAAGCTCTCCGGTCTGCCCAGTTAGACACCATGAGTAAATATCCCCATCCATTTTACTGGGCATCATTTCAACTGACGGGGAATGCGAAATAAACAGAACTATTGTTGGTAGGCCTCCCAGGACCGGCGAGGATGGAGCATATGGAGTTCTTGGGATCGTTTTCCGCCGGGGAAAAATGTCCGCCGGTGCTCCGGCAGAGGATAACTTTATAATATAATAGGTGAAATGACGACAGTGCTCCCCGTTTTTTACGGAAGAACGGAGCGCGGAAAATACTTATTCGGGATAAGAGGTTCAATCGGGTTTTCTGGCCATATTCTTCAGGTCGGCAAGGGAGAAACGGTTTGCGGGAAGGAACAGTAGACCCAGGATAATTACGACGCCGATGGACAGGAAGTGATAGACAATGGCAAAGGAGAGGGCCTCCGTCTTCGGCACGCCGTAAAGGGTAAGGCCCAGGATGCAGAAGAAATGCCAGTTGCCCACAAAGCCGGGACCCGCGGGGATGGCGATGCCGATCATGAGGATGACCAGGACGACGAAGGCGGCGATGAACGGAAGGGTGAGGTGAAAGGCCTTGAACATCATATAGATGGCAAATGCATCGATGAGCCAGAAAAAAACGGACAACGCCGCCGTCTGCGCGAGCAGGCGCGGTTTGGCCATCATCCCGAAGCCGTCGATGAATTGGTGGAGGAGCCGGCCCACCTGGACCGCATAGCGCCCCGGCAGCCGGTTGATCAGGGGCGCCAGCAGTCTCAGGCACAGCTCGCGCCGGAAGAGCATGAAGACCATGAAGCTTAGAATGGCCAGGGTCAAAAGGAGAAAGATGGCGCTGGAGCGGATCAGCCAGGAGGGCAGGGGGGTCATCAGCATCGTGACGGCGAAGATCAGGAATATCGTGAGGCTGTCGAAGATCCGCTCGATGAAGATGGTGGCCAGGGCGGAGCTCATCTTTATGGGCGCCTTTTTGGCGATCAAGAGCGGACGGGCGAATTCGCCCAGCCGGGCGGGCAGGGAGGCAATGGCCAGAAAACCGACGTTGGTTACGGCGAAGAGGTCGAACTGTCCGACTTTGTGGATGGGGCTGAGGATAACCCCCCAGCGGACGGACCGGACCGCCTGCATGAGAATCATGATGGCCAGGGCCGCCGCGGCATATTCCGGCGCGATGCCCTGGAGCCCCCGGATCAGGCCTTGATAGTCGATGCCCCGCAGGGAGAAATAGACCAGGATGACGCTGATGATGACGCCGATAGCTAGTTGTTTCATAGTTCGGCGGCATACCACATATGCCGGGGCTTGACAACGTCGATAAAAAATCCCCCCTTGCGACCGGCGCAAAGGGGGATGGGAGTTTATATTCTCGGGAGAGAGGGACGTTTTTTTTGGTCAGCTTACCATCGCCTTGATCGCATCCATGACCGGCGCGGTGAAGAGGGCCACGTAGAATGTGTAGAGGGCGAAGGCGCCCACGGCCTCCCCGGCGTACATCTTCTCGAATTTCTGCTTGAGCGAGAAGATGATCAGGCCGCCGATGATGACCAGCCCCAGATGAAAGTAGGGGAAGTTCTCACCCCCCGTCGCCGTGAATTCGGCGAAGCTGAAGGTCGCGGTGAGCAGGACGAAGATGGCGGCAACGATTATGGTGGATAATGTCTTTTTCATGGTTTGTGTCCTCCCTGTTTTTTCTTTTTTACTTCTATATATGAAATAATCGTGCCACTTACCCCTGCCAGGTTTGATAACGGCAAGGCATTGTATTTGTTGGGCTATTTTTTTTCATTTTCGGAAGTTGACCTGCCGTGGGAAGAAAACTTGAAAGAATAATTAAAGCCATGTAAAAAAGTGTTGCCTGCCGCATCCCGGGATTTTCATTTCCCTGACTCCTGAGGCAAGGATGCCGCGGTCGGCGCCATATATTGAAATAGCCTGTTCCAATGGGATTTCATTCCAAATAATTGCGTAAAAACATAAATATTGGGAGAAGATATGAACCGACGCGACTTCATCAAACAGGCTGTTCTGTCCGGGGCGGCCCTGGCCCTGCCGCTGGGGGCCGATTCCCTGCGTTCCCTGGCGGAGGCGGCCGGGCGACCCGATCTGGCCGTGGCGCGAGGCGTCCCGCCGGCCCGAATCACCCGGGCGGCGGTGGCGGAGTTGGGCGGGATGGGCAGATTCGTCTCCCGGGGCGACATCGTGGTCGTCAAGCCCAATATCGGCTGGGACCGGACACCGGAATACGCCGCCAACACCAATCCCGAGGTCGTGGCGGAGCTGGTCCGACTTTGTTATGAGGCCGGGGCCAAACGGGTGAAGGTGTTCGACTTTCCCGTCAACGACGCCCGGCGGACCTACCGGCAGAGTGGCATTGCCGCAGCGGCGACGGCGGCGGGGGCCCAAGTCTCCTATATAGACGACCGTAAATTCAAAGATACGGCCCTCCGGGGTCAACTGCTGAAATCCTGGCCTCTCTATACGGAGATCCTCGCGGCGGACAAGGTGATCAACGTCCCGATCGCCAAGGTGCACGGCATCGCCACCCTGACCCTGGGGATGAAGAACTGGATGGGGGTCATGGGGGGCTGGCGGGGACGGATTCACCAGCGCATCGACGAGAGCCTCGTGGACATCGCCCGGGTGATCCGCCCGTCCCTGATCGTCCTGGACGCCGTGCGCATCCTTGTGGACAACGGTCCCCAAGGGGGGAGCCTTGCCGATGTCCGGCGCCTGGATACCGTGATCGCCGGGACGGACCAGGTGGCCGTGGATGCCTTCGGGACCACCCTCTTCGGCATGAAGGCCGACACCCTGGGTTGTGTCCGCATCGGGCATCGCGCCGGCCTGGGGAACATGGACCTCTCCCGGCTTCTGATCAAGCGTGTCCGTGTATAGGAGGGTAAATTAATGGGTCGGCATCTGACCATGACCAGGCTGCGCCGTCTCAGTCAGGCACTGTTTCTTCTCCTCTTTCTCTGGCTCTTTCTCCAGACGGAATCGCAGGGGGCCAACGAACTCGGCTATCCCGTCAAGATCTTCCTTGACGCCGATCCCCTGCTCTGGATAACGACCGCCCTTGCCTCCCGCTCTTTTTACGGCGCCTTTGCCCTGGCGCTGACGGTCATCGTCGCCACCATCCTGTTGGGGCGGATATTTTGCGGCTGGATCTGCCCTTTGGGGACCCTCCACCAGTTGGCGGGAAAACTGAAGCGGGAAAGAAGCGCCGCCCGCAGGAAGGGGGGAGGTTCCATTACGGTCGTTCGGTTGCTGGAAGGCCTGAGGGGAAGAAGGAATGCCGTTTCCCGGAGACACAACTCCGTCACCGGTGCAGGAAGTACCGGAAGTCGTCAGGAAACCACTGCCGGCATTGAGGTTCCCCGGCGCCGGGTCAGGAACTGGGGACAATACCGGATCAAATATCTTCTCCTCGTCTTCATTCTCGTTCTGTCCATGCTAGGAGTCCAGGCGGCCGGGCTTTTCGATCCCCTGACCCTCCTCATCCGTTCCCTGTCCCTGAGTGTTTATCCGTTCTTGAGTTACGCCCTCCGCTCCATCTTCACCATGCTGTATGAGTGGCATATCCCCCTGGTCAGCAGTGGCGCCGAGGTCGTTTACGAGCTGTTGAAAAGGAGTGTCCTCCCCTTTTCGCAGCCTCTTTTTTTCCAGGGGACCGCCATCGGCCTGCTCTTCTTTGCCCTTTTGGCCCTCAACCTCCGGGAGTCCCGCTTCTGGTGCAAATACCTCTGCCCCCTGGGGGCCCTCCTGGGCCTGCTGTCCCGTTTTGCCCTCCTGAAGAGATCGGTTAGCGAGGGCTGCAACGACTGTGGTCGCTGCCGCCGGGAGTGTCAGGGCGGGGCGATCGGAGCAAAGGGGGCGGAATGGGTGGCTGCGGAATGTCTGTATTGCTTCAACTGCGACGATCCCTGCCCGCAACATGCCGTTTCTTTTGGATTTTCCTCCCGACCGGCGTCCTTTTCCTTAGATCTGGGCCGAAGGCGGGTCCTCGGCGCCGCTGTTGCCGGGGCGCTCACGGCCCCGCTGCTGCGGATCACCCCCCTGGCCAGGGCCGGAGCGGCCGAGCCGACCCTGATCCGTCCCCCCGGCGCCCTGGCGGAGGAGGAGTTTCTTAAGCGTTGCGTCCGCTGTGGGGAATGCATGAAGGTCTGCATTACGGGCGGCCTCCAGCCCACCCTCCTGGAAGCGGGTCTGGAGGGGATCTGGACCCCGGTCCTGGTGCCCCGCATCGGCTGCTGCGAATACCGTTGCACCCTCTGCGGCCAGGTGTGTCCCACGGGGGCCATCGGCAGGCTTGGCCTGCGGGAAAAGGCGGCGACGAAGATCGGCCTGGCCATGATCGACAAGGGGCGGTGCCTGCCCTTTGCCCATGACATGTCCTGCATCGTCTGCGAGGAGGTTTGCCCTACTTCCCCCAAGGCCATCTGGCTCGAGGAGGTTCGCGTGCGGGATCGCCGGGGGCGGGAGATGCTCTTGAAACAGCCCCATGTAGATCTTGAACTCTGCGTGGGGTGTGGAATCTGTGAAAACAAATGCCCGGTCCTGGGCCGGCCGGCGATCACCGTAACCAGCCTGGGGGAATCCCGGTCCCGGGACAACCAGCTCCTCCTGGTCCCTTGAGCGGCAAAAAGCCGGCCAGCGCCGCCGTGCCACCCTATCGGTCCCGTACGCACAATTTCCCTGCGCCGCCCCCATTGCTGGTGATCTTCCGCTCGTTACCGGGGATGATAAAAACGGGAAGGCAGTAAGCTTTTCGTGGCTATTTCGGACGAACGAGGGAAGCAACCTGCCGCTGGTTAAGGAATGTCCAGGAAAGTTTCCAGTCCGGGGAAAACGGCGTGGTTTCCTTCCCACCGGTAGGTGAGGACGTCGATATTGAGGCGCCGGAGCCTCTCCTCCTTGCCGGTGTCGGGGGCGGCGGGGAGGACCAGAACCAGGCGGGGGGGGCGGGTGGCGCGGAGGCTGTTGACAAGGAGCCGGGTGGCCCCTTCCTGGATGCTCTTATAGAGGTTGTCCGTCTTGATCTGGAAGATCGTCACCTCGCCCCGGGGATCCAGGGCCAGGAGGTCCCGGAGACCATCATTACCGAATTTGCAGCCTATTATTTTCAGCGCGGCGGCCAGATCCTTAACGACCAGGCCGTGATCGCACTCCCCGGCCGTGTCCCGGAACAGCTCGCACCGCCGCGTCCCCAGGAGTTCCTCCCGGAGGCGGAGGTCGTCGAAGCCGATTTCCGTCTGGGCGGAGGGGGCCGCCATATCCTTGATCTTTTCGATCTTGCCGACGAACTGGGCGACCTGCCGGGCGAAGCGGGGGGAGGGGAGGACGCCGACCACGGCCACGGATGCCTCCTCCCCGCCGTCATCCATTTCCATCCAGACCCCGCGATACCGCTTTTCGAAGAGGGCCTTGCCGACGCCCTTCCGACTGCCCCCTAATTTGCCGCGGTGGACGACGAAGATCCGCCCCCGGCTGTCCGTGGCGAAGGCCCCGCCGATCCGCCGATCGATTCCCTCTTTGGCAAAGTTGATCTCGCAGGTGATGGACAGTGAGGCGTCGGACCGGGGGCGGTCGGTCCCGAAGGCGTTCCAGTACCGGTTCTCTTCCCCCTTGCTGGGGTAGAACCACAATCCCAGTTCCTCGGACCACCAGACCCGCGCCCGGAGACTGGCCCCCTGGTGACCCAGGACAACCGGTATCTTTTCCGCTGCCGCCACCCTTATCCTCCGGGCCAGTTGCTGTCGGCAGCGCTGAATGGTTTTGGCGTCCGTAATGATCTTGAGCATGTCCGACAAATAATCTCCCGGTTCGATCCCGTGAAGGCGACGGTTTATCAAGGCATGTTCGCTTTATGCCCGGCAAGATACAAACATCAGCCGATGATGTCAAGGGTCTCGGGATGGATATGCGAGCCCCGGGGAACGTCGCCGGCGCTATGGTCCGGCGGTCCTCCTCGACGGTGCCGGCCGGTTGGAGACGACCGCTTTCACCGGCGCCTTTTGTGGTTCAACCGTAGCGACGTGAAGGAAAGCACTTCCTTCCAGCTCTTGAAATCAAGATGTGAAACGGTCTTCCGGGCATGATCGGGCGGCCGGGTTACCCGCCGAGGTAGAGCTTCTTGACCTCCTCGTTGTCCAGAAGTCCCCGGCCGGTGTCCTCGATGCGGGTGACGCCCAAATCGAGAACATAGCCACGATGCGCCGTGTTCAGGGCCTTACGGACGTTCTGTTCGACGATGAGGAAGGTCACTCCCCGCCGGGTATTGAGGGCCTGGATCTGCTCGTACACCTCTTCGATCATCCGAGGCGCCAGACCGATGGATGGCTCGTCCATGAGGATCATCCGGGGTTTGATCATGTCGGCCCGGGCCAGGGCGAGGAGCTGCTTTTCCCCTCCCGAGAGGTTTCCCGCCCGGTGGTGCAGCTTGTCCTTCAGGACGGGATAGGATTCCAGGACCTCACCGATGGCCCGGGCCACCTCCCGCTCGTCGCCCAGCGGCGTTCCCCCCATCTCCAGGTTCTCCCTGACCGTCAGGGAGGTAAAGACATTGCGTCCCTGGGGGATGAAGGCAATCCCCCGCCGGACCTTTTCCTCCGGGGCGAGGTGGGTCACGTCCCTTCCGGCGAAGAGGACCTTCCCTCGCCGGGGTGTGATCAGGCCGAACAGGGCCTTGAGGAGGGTTGATTTTCCGGAGCCGTTGGGGCCGATGATGCATACGATTTCACCCTCGCCGGCCCGGATCGACGCCCCGTGGAGGACTTCAATCTTCCCGTAGCCTGCATATATATCTTTTCCCTCCATGCCCGTCATCCCAGGTAGGCCTCGATAACCCGGGGATCGTTCTGGATCTCCCGGGGCGACCCGGAGGCGATTCTCTCCCCGTGATCGAGGACGAAGATATGTTCGCAAAGCTCCGCCGCCACGTCCATGTTGTGTTCGATGATGAAGAAGGTCCGTCCCTGGTCCTGCATCTTCAGGATCATGTCGATCATGGTCCGGATGAGGCGGGGATTGATCCCCGCCGTCGGTTCGTCCAGGAGGATGAGCTGCGGTTCGGCCATCACCGCCCGGCCCAGTTCCAGGAGCTTCTGTTGGCCGTAGGAGAGATTGCCGGCAAACTGATCCTGGAGGTGAATGATCCCCAACATATCCAGAAGTTCGCAGGCCTTTTCCCGGTGCTCCCCTTCCTGCCGGCGGACCAGGGGGAAACGGAGCAGCAGGGACCGGAGGCGTTCCCCCGCCTGTCCCTTAGGGGCCAGCAGCATGTTGTCCATCACCGTAAGGCGGGGGAAGACCCGGGATAGCTGGAAGGTTCGGATCAGTCCCATTGCGGCCAGACGGTGGGGCATTCCGCCGTCTATGCGCCGGTCCTGAAAGAATATTTTCCCGGCATCGGGACGGATCAGGCCGGTGATGAGGTTGAAAAGAGTTGTCTTGCCGGAGCCGTTGGGGCCGATAAGCCCGGCGATCTTCAGTCCGGCGAGGCTGAGGGAGCAGCCGGCCACGGCCTGGGTCCCCCCGAACGATTTCGTGACGTTCTTAATCTCGAGCAAAAGTTTCCTTCCCCTTTTCCCTGATCAGGCCTTCCGGACGGAAGATCATCAGGATTACCAGCAGCAGGCCGAAGACCATCTGCTGCAGCGGTCCCAGGATGCCGCTCCATTCCGGCGGCAGTCGCAGCAACCGGATCGATTCTTGAAAAAAGATCAGCACCGCCGCCCCGACCACGGGACCCCACAGAGTCCCTTTTCCCCCGAGCACCACGATGAGCAAAACGACGATGGTTTCGGTGAGGGTAAAATCCCCGGGGCTGATGAAGGTGATGAAGTGGGCCCAGAGGACGCCGGCCAGACCGGCGAAGAGGGAGCCGATGACAAAGGATTTCATCTTGTAGGCAAAAGGGTTCTTGCCGAGGATCGCCGCCGCCGTCTCGTCGTCTCGGATGGCCTTGAGGACCCGTCCGAAGGGGCTCAGGGTCAGGAAGCCAATAACGAGAAAGGTAATCGCCGCCGCCCCCAGGACCAGGGCGAGATAGGCGGGCAGGGTGTCGAACTGCCAGGAGAACAACTCCGGCCGGGGGATACCGGGAAGCCCCATGGGTCCTTTCGTCCACTCTTGCTGGTTTTGGAGGATCATGCGGACGATCTCCGCGAAGCCCAGGGTGGCGATTCCGAAGTAGTCCCCCTGTAGTTTCAAAGCGGGAATCCCGATGATCAATCCACCCAAACCGGCGGCGGCGATACCGGCAGACATGGCAAGGGGAAAGGACAAACCGCCGAGGGACAGGAGGGCCGATGTATAGGCACCGAGGGCGAAGAACGCCACATGGCCGAAATTGAACAGTCCCGTATAGCCCACTTCGAGGTTCAGGCTGATGGCGAAGATGGCGTAGATGGCCGTGACAATTGTCAGATGAAGTAACAGGTCCATCAGTCCGTCCTTTCACCGGCGACGATAAAGGGCCTGCTGAGCAGGATCAGCACCATGATGAGGAAGGCCACGGCGTCCTTGTAGCCCGGAGAGATGAACAAGACGGCGATGTTTTCCGCCAGACCGATGATCAGCCCGCCAATCAGGGCGCCCCAGAGGTTTCCCACCCCGCCGATGAGGGTTGCCGCGAAGGCCTTGATGAGGTTTGCCACCCCCATCTCGGGATGGAGGTTGGTGTCCATGGCCATCAGGATTCCCCCCGTCCCGGCAAGGAGCGACGAGATTATCCAGGCCCATAGGATCGCCTTGCCGGTATGGATGCCGGAGATCCGCGCCAGGTCCAGATTGTCGGCCAGGGCGCGCATGGATTTGCCGATCCGGGATTTGAAGAAGAGCAAGTAAACGCCGACGATGCAAAGGAACGAAATGACGATGATGACGAGTTGCTGCGGGGTGAGGGAAACACCGAACCACCGGAGCCCCGGCCGGATCTCGAATCCGTAGGTCCTCACTTCCGCCCCCCAGAAAAGCTGGGCGGCGTTGCGGAGGAAAAAGGACAGGCCGATGGCGGCGATCAGCAGCGTCAACCGGTTCGACCGCCGTAGGTGCCGGAACACAGCGAAATCCATGCCGGCCCCCAAAAGCGCCGTCATCCCCAGGGCTACGGGGACGGCCGCGTATAGGGGCAAGGCGAAAGGTTCCGCCAGGGCCAGGAGGAGAAAATAGGCCCCCCACATGATCAACTCGCCGTGGGCGAAGTTGACGAAGTTGAGAACCCCGTAAATCAGGGTCAGCCCCATGGCGAAGAGGGCATAGATGCAGCCCGCCAGAAGGCCGTTGATGATCGTCTGCAGGTAGTAGGGGAGGGAATCCATGCTGTTAAAGGAGAAACCGCTCCGGCTGCTACTTCTTATAGTCCTCGATCTTGCCGCCTTTGACGATCCAGATACCGATATCGGCCTTCTCCATTCCCCGCTGCCGATCAAAGGTCTTGTCCCCGGTCACGCCGTAGTAGCCTTTGGAAACCGCCGGTAGAGCCTTGCGGATCCCCTCTGCCGTGTAGCCGCCCTTTTCGATGGCCCGGGCGGTCAGATATACCATGTCATAGTTGTAGTCGCCGAAGATGGGGATCTTGTCGTTGCCGTACTTTTTCTTGTAGGCGCCTTTGAAGGCCTGGTAGGCCTTGGTGTCCTGGGGAACCGAGGGATAGGTTCCCATGACGCCCTCGGCGGCCTTGCCGGCCAGCTCCACCATCTTGGGGGCCCGAGCGGCGGACCCGCAGAGCCACTGGGTCTTGATGCCCAGCTCGTAAGCCTGCTTGAACTGCACCGCCCCTTCGTTAATGTAGGTCAGATTGACGATGGCCCGGGGGTTGCCCTTGGCGGCCCGCAGGAGCTCGGTGCGGTAATCCGTTTTCTTCTCGTCAAAGGGGATGATATCCGTGACGACGCCACCCATCTTCCGGAAGCTTGTAACGAAGCCGTCCTTAAGGTCCAGCCCCCAGTCGTTGTTGATGTACATCACGGGAAGCCGGCGATAACCTTGATCGAAGGCCAGTTTCGCCAGGCGCTGCCCCTGCTTGGAATTGGAGGGGATGATCCGGAAAATGTATTTGCCGGCCTGGGTAAGCTTTTCCGCTGTGCCCTGGGCCGACAGCATCACCACCCGGCTTTCCTGGGCCACCGGCGCCGCGGCCATGAAGTTCGAGCTGCCCGCCGGGCCGAAGATCACGGGGACTCTGTCCACGGAGATCAGCTTCCGTACCGCCGATACGCAATCCTTGGGGTTGCTCTTGTTGTCCTCATAGACGATCTCGATCTTCTTTCCCTTGATGCCTCCCTTGGCGTTGATTTCCTCCACGGCGAGATCCACGCACTTCTTGAACCCCTCGCCGTAAACAGCGATGCTTCCCGAAAGGGCGAAGGCGGCGCCGACCTTGATGTTGTCGGCCGCCAGGGCCGGGGCGGCGGCGAAGCATGCCAGCAGGGAAAATACCGACAGAAAAACGATGAATCTTTTCATGATGCGACCTCCCGCTATTTATTGAGGCATCTTTCCTATAGTTAATGTCCGGCCCTGTCAATGAAAAAGGGCCGGTGACAATGAGATTCACCATGGGGGTTGCGGAGAATCAAGGGCCGTGCTAATCAGGCAGATCATCGGGAGGTGAAGACATGGAAAAAATTGATCCCCGGAAATATCGCCGTATCGTCTTTTTCACCGGCGCCGGGATGTCGGCGGAGAGCGGCGTCCCCACCTACCGGGGCCGCGGCGGCATCTGGAGCCAGTATCGCTGGGAGGAGTTTGCCTGCCAGGAGGCCTTCGACGCCGATCCGGAAAAGGTGCTCCAATTTCATGAGCTCCGCCGGGCGGCGGTCCTGGCCTGCGCCCCCCATGCCGGACATGCCGCCGTTGCCGCGCTGGAAAAAAGCCATCCCGGGGTGACGGTGGTGACCCAGAACATCGACGGGATGCACCAGCGGGCGGGAAGTGGAAAAGTCATCGAACTCCATGGGAGTCTCTGGCACCTTCGCTGTCCGGAGCACGGCATTACGGAGGATATCGGCGAGAAGTACCGGCGTTTCCGCTGCGAGCAATGCGGAAACTGGCTGCGACCGGATATCGTCTGGTTTGGAGACATGCTGGACCAGTACGTGATGAGCGCCGCCATTGCGGCGATCCGGTCCTGCGATCTCTTCGTGAGCATCGGGACCTCTGGGGTCGTCTATCCGGCGGCGGGCTTTCCCAGCTTCGCCAAGGGCAACGACGCCCGGTGCATAGAAATTAATCCCGAGGCCAACGAGATATCCTCCCTTTATGACGAGGCGATCCGGGAGCCGGCGGGGAAGGCGCTTCCGGAACTCTTTGCTTAGGAGCCCCGGTTGTTTCGTCGCCTGATCGGCCGCCGGGTGAATTATAGAGGCGGCACCGCCGTGAAAGAGAAATCCGCGCGGGCGGAAGTGGTGGCTGGGTAAGCCTGACGTGCATGAAACGCACATGATGGTGTCCTGATATGGAGTAAAGCATATAGAGGCTTTTTCATATGAATTATCATTTTTGTCCAACACCCGCGCACGATGAAAATGGTTTAAGTGAGATCGTATGGATGTGTTTTCATGATAAAGACATCGTAAGGGAGCGACCATGTACACTGCCGAGTTTACGATTTATGACCTGATTGCCCGCAATGCGTCCTTGCATGCGCGCCGGGAAGCGGTGACGGGCGGTGGCTATCCCCTGAGCTTCGGGGAATTTCACCACCGCTGTGACGCCTTTGTCGCCGGTTTGCGGGGGGAGGGACTTGCCGCCGGGGACCGGATCGCCCTTCTGGCGGGAAACGAGCCGGACTTTCTCCTGCTCTGCGTGGCGGCGGCCCGGCTCGGCGCCATCGTCGTGCCGGTGAACTGGCGATTGGGGCCGGAAGAGATCGTCTATATCCTCGCCGACACCGCACCCCGGTTCCTGTTCTGCGGCCGGGAGTTTCGGGACCAGGCTCGCCGGGCCGCAACGGGGATGCCTTCCCTGGAGAAGCGCTTCGTCTTTGCCGGCGATGGAGAAGAAGCGACCACCGCGGAGACCGGCAGTGATGATTTCCTCACCTGGCCGGCGGAAGATTTTACCGCCGCGAACGTGTCATTGTCTCCCGTCGCCGGGCGCGGTGCCGATCCGTTCCTCATCATTCATACGGCGGCTATGGGCGGCAAACCCCGGGGATGTATCTTGAGTCAGGACAACCTCATGGCAACGGCGGTGCAACTGGCCCATCTGCTCCGCCTCGACGACCGGGACGCCTATGTAGGTCTCCTGCCCCTCTTCCATATCGGCGGGATGGCCATGACCCTGGCGACGATGCTGGCCGGCGGCCGGAACATCCTCGTACCGCGATTCGACCCTCCCGCCGTCCTCCGTATCATCGCCGCATCCGGCGGCACCTTTTTCGGGACCTTTCCCCCCATGCTGGGCGCGCTCCTCGATGCGGCGGAAAAAGGGGAATACGATACGGCGGGCCTGCGCCTGGCCTGCGGAGTGGACGCCCCGGCGACCATCGAACGATTCCTGCGGGTCCATCCCCGGGCGGAATTCTTCAGCCTCTACGGCCAGACCGAGGTCATGCCCGTTTCCGGGGGCAATTACCGGGATTGCCCGGGCGGCATCGGCCGTCCGTCCCTGCTGGCCCGGGTCGCCATCTGCGACGATATGGACGAGGAGGTTCCGCCGGGGACGACCGGGGAGATCTGCGTTCGCTCCCCCGCCGTATTCCGCGGCTACTGGCGTCTGCCCGGGGAAACGGCGGCCGCCGCCCGGAGCGGCCGGCATCATACCGGCGATCTGGGCCGTCTGGATGAGGAAGGCTTCCTGTGGTACGCGGGCCGGAAGCCGGAGAAGGAACTCATCAAGACCGGCGGCGAGAACGTCTATCCCGCCGAGGTGGAAAAGGCCATCCTGGCCCACGGGGCGCTCGCCGAAGCGTGCGTCTTCGGCGTTCCCGATCCGGAATGGGGGGAGGCCGTGCAGGCGGTCTGCGTCATTGCGGAGGGCGGCCGAGTGAGCGCCGGGGAACTGGGGGACTTCGTGGCGGCCCGGATCGCCCGCTATAAAAAACCGAAACACGTGATCTTCGTCGCGGCGCTGCCCAAAACTCCGGCGGGGAACATCGACCGTGAGGCGGTGAAGGCGACCTGGGGAAGGAAATGCTTGACCGGAGGCAACGCCGGCGGGCGTAGCGCTTAAGTCTTTTCGCGGGACTTGTTTTCGCCGCCGACCAGCTACATTCAGCTTATCAGGCCTCTTTCCTTCATGACGGCCGGCTTCAGGTATTTTGCCATTCCGGTGCGCATAGGGCGGAATCCCAATTTCAGATAAAAATCTTCCCGTCCAGGGTTGGCGTAGAGGATGACATTGCAGTGGGAGAGCCGGGCGAGCATTCTTTCCATGATCAACGTGCCCAGCCCCCGGCGCTGATGTGGCGGCGACACGGCGACGTCATAGATCGCCGCCTGGTAAGCGCCGTCGGAGATCGCCCTTCCAAAACCGATCAGTTGTTTCCCGTTATGGAGAAAGACTACGGCGAAGCTGTTGAGGAAGGCCCGGCGATGCAATTCCGGATCACGAGAGGCCATGCCCACGGCGCGCAGGCAATCGCGCACCGCCGCCCAGTCGATGTTGTCGCAATCCTCCTGGATGACCAGATCACCGGCGGTCATGCGAGTCTCTGCTTCCATTATGCCTCCTCACTCTCCGCCGCTCCCGGCCCGCAGATCGATCAGCTCGCTGACGGTGGCGAACAGCTCCCGATGCCGGGCATCGATTTCGTCTATATGGATGCTGAATTTGGGATCCCAGACGATATGCTCTGCTTGCATCTCTTTACGGCCTTTGCATTATCCGTTAAAGATCGTAAACCTCGTTGGTTCTTTCTTCCCGGTCCATGCCTCGTTCCGGACGGTATTTTGCCCCAGCCGAGGAGACGTGGTCTGGGGAAGAGGGAGAAGCGCCCTCTATTTCCAGGAAGCCCGCGAAGAGCGCCTGGGCTTCCCGGCCGATCTTCCTGGTCATCTGTCGGGAGAAGACGCCGAAGAGCGGGGCGGCGATGAAGACCAGCCACCGTCCGGCAACCCGCTGGGTGACTTTGGCGGCGATCTGGAAACCGATGGCCCGGGCGATCCTTTCGATGATCGGGGCGCTCAGGGCCTTGACCACCAGGCGGACCCCGACCCGGCGGATGAGCTGGTTTCCCACCGCCAGCCCCAGGGCGTTGGCGAAGACCAGAAGGACGATGGAGTGGTTGAGGGTTTCCAGCTTGTGGTGGAATTTGGCGATCTTGTGGACGAGGCCGATCTGGATCTTCGTCACGGCGCTGATCTCCGGCAGGATCGTCGCCAGCCCCAGGGGCCCGGGCACCGCCCCCAGGGATGTGCTTACCCAGAAGGCCTTTTTCGCGGCTTCCGCAATCATTTCCTCTGGAGTTCCGGTGACGACTACCTCATCCGGATTGGGAGCAAGCCTGGTGAGCAGGTCGAAAAACCAGTGGCCGCCTTTGATTTCCGATGGTATCTTCTCGTAGGGCACTTGCTCTATCTCCCGTTTCCTTCCTGGGGAAGATGTTTTCGAATCGCCCCATGTCTCTTTCCGCTCATAGGATCCGATCCCGCTGGCAGGGGGCTTAAGCTTTGAATAATGCCGTATTACCTCATTCCCTCGGACGCGAGACTCCAGGACTATTTGAAAACACTGGATGCCCGATCATCTCCGGCATGACTAATTGATCTTTACCGAAGACCCCGCAAAGCTCTCTGCTTCAGAGCGCCCGACCCCTCTTGAAGGCCTTCTCGCCGGTTAGGGATTCCACGAGCTTTTCATATTTCTCATGGATCATCTTCCGGTCGAAATCCCAGAACTCCCCAAGCATTTCATCCAGCTCGCCGTCGCTGAAGTACCGCTGGCATTCATGAAAAAACGGCTTGTCCTCCTTGGTGATATGGCGGGGATAGAATGTCGCCAATTCCTTGAGCAAAGCGACGATATCCGCGACGGCCGCCCGGTCGCCGGCCACGTAACGCTCCTTTGCCGCCACAAGCTTTCCCACCGTCCGGCGGGAATAGACATGTTCCTGGATTAACTCGTCCATGATCCGGGCGTGCTCGGGGGTCAGTTTCTTTTTCTTCAACTCCCGAAAGAGGATGTCCTCCTCCTTGCCGTGATGGGTACGGTCCGCATAAATGCGGATGAAATCGACGGCGGTGTCGATAAAGACCGGGTTTACCTCCTCGGACGCCTCCATTCGGCCCGCTTCATTCTCCACCACCTGGAGCATCTTCTCGATCAGGCGGTGCTCCCACATTAAAGGTCCAATCGGTTTCATAGCGCCACCTCCAGTTTTTTTGTCGGCAATGAATCTATCTTGACGGCATCGTAAAAAGTCCGGATGCTTCGAAAGCGGTTCATCCCTCGTCACTGCGACGTACGTCCCAGTACGCCTCATTCCTCAGGATTCGCGCGCCTCGCCTGCGGATCTTTTTACGATGCCGTCCCAAATGGGACATTTTTTGCGCTTTTTACGATGTCATCTATCTTGCCCGATAATGCTTTCCTCGTCCAGGAAAATTTGACGCTTTCCATGAACATGCGGCCGCTGCGAACATGCAGCCGCTGCCGTTCCCGGCGCGGCGCCGTTTTAGCGCCTCTTGGCGATGACCGCGAATTCTCCCGTTTTTCGATCTTCCGGACGCTGATTACTTCATTGCCACAATGGCCGACGTAAGGCAAGGGCGTAAACGCGAGGAACCGTCCGGAAAGGGTATCCGGAATAAAGCCTCCCGAACCGCTCGTCAATCATTTTCGAGATCGTAAGGACCTCTTTTGCCCACCGTCTTGATGGGTTCATGGGATTCATGCCCCGCAGCGGCAAGGCACTTATAATCTGGTTATAAAACTATATTATAATATTATAAAGCAAATATTTGTTAACTGGCCGGGACGGCGCAACGGTATCCCCGGCGAGGAGCGTTGAGAATCGACGGTCAGCAAACTTATGATATAATAAAGAAATTAACGATCTGAAAAAAATTTTACCCCCAAAAAAATGACCGCCGGTCAGTAAAGATGCGTGGCGCCTCAAAACGACCTCAAGTTCCAATAGAAGATTTTAGAAAATCACGCAATTGGCGGCTGTTCACGCAAAACCAATTTCTCTGCCGTATGAGAACTGGTGTTTCCAATCCACATGCGGGTGGGCCTTTATGAACGGCTCTTTCCCGATCCTGTTTATGGACTCCATATCGACGGACACGGGATTGTACCCGCCGACAAATCCGGCATCGGGAGCGATAATGGGATGTTGTCCCGGCAGGCAGTCGCATTCCGAGGCAATGTTGAGCATTGCATTGACAAGCACGGCCCGGCCCTGGATTTGCTTCCAGATTGCGGCCGCCGTTTCAACAAGTTTTTCCTGAAACACATTGATGTCGGTGTTCCAGCATATTTCCAGGGCCAGTTCCGGACAGAGCCCGATACACTGAGCACATCCGATACACAATTCCTGACTGTAATCAGGATACCCGTCCGCGGCAATTTGCGCCGCACCCGAGGGACAGATGTCTACACATAGACCGCATTGCGAGCAACTGTTCTTTTCCAGCCGCGGACGCGCATCGGAGTGCATGCGTTGCTTTTGCGCCCGCGACGCCCAGCCCATGGAGATATTCTTTATGGCGCCGCCGAATCCCGAAACCATGTGCCCCTTGAAGTGGGAAAGAATGACAAAACCGGACGCCCTTTTGAATATGTCCGCCACCTGTACCGTTTCGAAATGCCTGTATCCCGCGGGAATATCGATGACGGCCCGTCCATCGAGTCCATCGGCGACGACCACCGGACAGTCGAGATATGCTTCGCTGTAACCGTGTGCTGCCGCGGTTTTCAGGCTGTCGCTTCCGTTGCGACGGCTGCCTGAATAGAGAACCGAGGTATCAAAAACAAAGGGCGTCGCTCCCAGTTCCCGAAGCCAGACTACGATCTCCCGCGCGAATACCGGCGGCAGAAAGGTGTGATTCCCCTTTTCCCCCCAATGGAGTTTGATCCCAATATTATCTCCTTTCCGGAAGGGATGCGGCATTTCATGGAGAAGCCTTTTCAGGGTCGAAACGGATTCATTGCCCAACCCAACACACTGACGGTAGATCGTGCCTTTCATCTTTCCTCCGATACAATGTTTTAGTACGGACCTTTAAATTTTAAGATTGATATCATTATATAATTGTTTGAATCAGCTCGTTCGGAATGACATCGAAAGAGTTATCTTCCGTAATTGCTGATGAATATAACCCAAAATCATGAAAAATGCATCTGCCGATTGACAAGCAGAGTCGGGGCGTTTGCCTGTCAGGGAGAATTTTGACGGAAATATACCGTTTTCGAAGATTCAATCCAGGCGTTTGTGGAAGCGCAGGACGGCGGCGGTGAAGACGGCCAGGCCCAGGACCGTCAGGGACAGATACTGGGGCCACAGGACGTCCATCCCCACGCCCTTGAGGAAAATGCCCCGGATGATCACGAGGATGTAGCGGAAGGGATTCAGGTAGGTCAGCCACTGGACGACCACGGGCATGTTGGCGATGGGGAAGACGAAGCCCGAGAGGAGAAAGGACGGCTGGAGGAAGAAGAAGGTGGACATCATGGCCTGTTGTTGGGTGGCGGAGATGGTGGAGATGAACAGGCCGATCCCCAGGGTGCTCATGAGAAAGAGGCAGATGGCGAGGAAAAACAGGGACAGACTTCCCCGAATGGGCAGATCGAACAGATAGACGGCGAAGAGGAGCACGCCGGCCATTTGGATCAGGGAGATGACGATGTAGGGGATGGTCTTGCCCATGATCAGCTCGTACGGTTTCATCGGCGTCACGATGAGCTGTTCCATCGTTCCCCCCTCCTTTTCCTTGATGACTGCCATGGAGGTGAACAAAAGCGAGATGAGCATGACGATGAAGGCGACGATCCCGGGAACGAAGAAGTGACGGCTGTAGAGGTTGGGATTGTACCAGGTGCGGAGGCGGCCGTCGATACGGCCGTAACTCAACTGTGCCGGAAAGCGGTCCTGGAGGAACTGACGGTTCAGGCGTTCCATGACGGTCATGACGTAGGAAACCCGGATCGCCGCCATATTGCTCACCGTGCCGTCGGCAAGGATCTGGACCTCCGCCGTTTCCCCCCGGCGGATCTTCCGGGCGAGATCGGGGCCGATCTTCAAGCCGATGTCCGCCTTCCCCCGGATGAGGATCTCTTCCATTTCCTGTGAGTTATGAACAATGTTGTCGATCTGGAACAGGTGGTTGGCGCTGAAGGCATCGACGATCTTCCGGCTCTCCAAGGTTCGGGATTGATCGAGGAGGGCGACATGGATAATGTTGATATCGAAATTCACCACATAGCCAAAGATCAGGATCTGGATCAGGGGCGCCACGATGAGGATGGGGCGGTTTCGCTTGTCCCGAAAGATCTGAATGAATTCCTTCCGCACCAGTTCCCGGATCCGCAGGCGGCACATGTTACATGCCCTCCCGTTTCAAGACGATTAGATTCAAGGCCCCCAAGCCAGCCGCCATGATGAAAAGCACGACAAAGTTCGGCCACAGGAGGGTGAAGTCGGCGTTCTTCATGTAAACCCCTTTGAGGATGTCGATAAAATACCGGGCCGGGACGATGTAGGTGATGACCTGAATGGCCGCGGGCATGTTCATGATGGGAAAGACGAAGTCGGAGAGGAGCATGGAGGGGAGGAAGGTGACTATGGGGGCAATCTGGTTGGCCACCAGTTGTGACTTCACCGCGGCGGAGATGAAGAGCCCCAGGGTGATGGCCACGGCCAGATAAAGGGCGCAGGCGCTGATCATGAGCCAGAAATCAGCCTTCATGACGATGCCGAAAAGGACCTGACCCATAAGGATGGCGATAAGGACGTCGGCCAGGGTGATGAAGAAATAGGGGATGGCCTTGCCGACAATGAAATCCCCGGCGCTCACGGGGAGGGACTTGATGGTCTCCATCGTCCCGTTTTCGTACTCCCGGGCAATGACCAGGGAGGTCAGCATGGCGCCCACGATCATGATGATCACGGCGATGATGCCGGGAATGATGAAATTCCTGCTCTCCAGATCCTCGTTGAACCAGATGCGGATCCTGCCTTCCAAAGGGGGCCGCAGTTGCTCCTGCCCCTGGCGATTGAGATAATTATGAAGGGCCGCGGTGTTCTCCCGCTCCAGAAACGCGGTGATGTAGCCGGCGGAGATGTTGGCGAAGTTGGGATCGCTGCCGTCCAGGAGGATCTGGAGCGGCTCCTCCCGGTCCGCCTGGATATTCCGGGTCCAGTCCGGGGGGATGACCACCGCCAGGATCGTCCGGCCGTGATCCAGCCAGGCCGCCGCATCCTCTGAGTTTCCCAGCCGGGCGGCGACGTGGAAATAGGGTGAGGCATCCAGGCGGCGGATCAGGTCCCGGCTCCGGGGGGTGTTGTCGTGATCGACTACGACCGTCCGGACGTTATCCACGTCGAGGCTCAGGGCGTAGCCGAACAGGAGGATAAGGATAAGAGGGATGGCGAAGGCGAGGTACAGGCTCCGGTAGTCCCGGATGAGATGATAAAATTCCTTGCGGGTTATGGCGGCAATTATCCGTAGGTTCATCTTACCGGATGCTTTTCTCCCTCCCCTTCAAGAAGAAAGTTGGGGTGTGGATGGGTTTCCCGTCGTGTCAGGTATAATTCTCAGTTCTTCATCAAGGTAATAAACGCGTCGTTCAGGTCCGCATCCTCCCGGTCCGGGCAGGACCGGGCGATGATCTCCTCCGGGCTTCCCGCGGCGACGATGGCCCCCTGGTTGAGCATGACGATTCGCTCGCAGTGCCGGGCTTCATCCATGTAGTGGGTGGTGACGAAGATGGTGATGCCCCCGGCGGCCAGCCGGCGGATCAAATCCCAGAAGCGCTGTCGTGTCACGGGATCGACGCCGGAGGTGGGTTCGTCGAGGAAGAGGATCTCCGGCTCGTGCAGGAGGGCGCATCCCAGGGCGAGGCGCTGTCGCCATCCCTGGGGGAGTTCCCGGGTGAGGCGGTTGCGGACGTCGCCCAGTTGAGTCGTCTCGAGAATCAAGGCGGTCCGCTCCTCCCAGCGGTACGGGGGGACGTTATAGACACCCAGGTAAAAACGGATGTTTTCCCCGGGGCTGAGATCCTCGTAAAGGGAGAATTTCTGTGACATGTACCCGATGGCGCCCTTGATCTCCTCGGGTTCCCGGAAGATGTCGTAGCCTGCCACCATCCCTTCCCCGGCGGTCGGGGTAAGGATACCGCAGAGCATCCGGATGGTAGTCGATTTACCCGAGCCGTTGGCGCCGAGAAAACCGAAGATCTCTCCCTTCCGGACGCTGAAGGTAACCCTGTTCACCGCCGTGAACTTGCCGAAGCGTTTCTCCAGGTCTTTGACTCGAATGGCGATACCGTTCGCTGATTGCTGCATTATTAATTAACTAATATTATATGAATAACCTATTACCATTCCAACCTCCCTCTTGAAAAGGGGGAGGAGATAATGCGTCTCCCCTCAGGGGAAGATACTGCCTTCCCCTCAGAAGGGATAGCCGTCGCTTTCCCCGCCCTCGGCGGGAGGTTCCGGGTGGGGATGGGCAAAAAAGGCATCTTTCCCGATTTCGGCGTCCGCCTCCTGAAGGCGACTGATCATGGCGGCCTCCAGGGAGGGGAAGGCGGTCCGGATAGCCGCCGGCGTCGCCACGTCGATGATTCGGGCCTTATGCATCAGCGCCAGGCCGCCGCATTTTTCCCCCTCGTCGAGGTAGGCCGTGGAGACGAGGATAGTCATGCCCTCCCGGCGCATCTCGCCGAGGATTTCCCAGAACTCCTGGCGGGAAACCGGATCCACGCCGTTGGTCGGCTCGTCGAGAATTAGGAGGCGGGGTTCGTGGATCAGGACGCAGGCCAACCCCAGCTTCTGCTTCATGCCCCCGGAAAGGGCGCCGGCGGGGCGGTCGGCGAAGGGCAACAGATTGGAAAAACCGAGGTATTTTTCCCGCCGCCGCTTCCGTTCCGGGCGGGGAATCCCGAAGATGTCCATGAAGAACCGAAGGTTTTCGTCCACCGTCAGGTCGGCATAGAGGCCGAAGCGCTGGGGCATGTAACCGATCAGGTCCTTCACCCGGTTCTTTTCGGCGGCGACGTCGTGGCCGTCCACGGTGATCCGTCCCGCCGCCGGTTTGATCATGGTGGCGATCATGCGCAGGAGCGTGGATTTGCCGGCGCCGTCGGAGCCGACCAGGCCGAAAATCGTTCCCGCCGTCACCTTGAGAGTGACGTCGTGAACGGCCTCGACGGCGCCGAAGCGCATGGAGACGTGCTCGATGCTCACAAAGGAGTCCGGGTGTGCGGTCATGTTCCTGTCCTCTCGGCCGGGGGAAGAGATATTGACTCCGTCCCGCCGCGATCGGGTCGGAAATGCAGAGGCGGTACCGGAGTCCGGAACGATTCGCCGGCCAGTGCCATCTATTTCAGCCAGGCGTCGGCCGGCATGCCGGTCTTGAGGGCCAAGTCGGGATTGGGTATGGAGACCTTGACGAGATAAACCAGCTTCACCCGCTCCTTCTGGGTCTGGATGATCTTGGGGGTGAATTCGCCCTCCGGGGATACGAAGGAAACGACGCCTGGGAAGACGTGGTTCGGGAAGGTGTCGATCTTCACCTCCACCGCCTGTCCCGGCCGGACCTTGCCGATGGCCGTTTCCTCCACGAAGATCTTAAGATCGATCCGGGAGAGATCCGCCAGGTTGAAGACCTCCCGGCTGGGAGAGACCACCTCGCCGGGTTCGACGTTGCGGCTGGTGATCACGCCGGCAAAGGGGGCCCGGAGCTTCGTGTAGGCCGCCTGGATCTCCGCCTGTTCCATGGATGCCCGTGCCAGCCGGACCTGGGCGGTCGCCGCTTCGATTTCCCGCCGGGCGATGTCGATCTTCTTCAGGTTGCTTACCGCTTGGCTGAGAGCGGCCTTCCCCTCGGCCAGGCGGGAAACGGAGGTATCGTAATGTAACCGTACGGCATCCCATTCCTTTTCGGCGACGACCTTTCGCTGGTACAGTTTGTCGTAACGATCCTTGTTCCGCCGCGCCTCCTCCATGATCCGTCGGGCACTCGTGACGGCGGCCTCGGCACGGATCACGTCCGCCGGCAGGACCTTCTGATACACCTGAAGTGAGGTTTCCGCCTGCTCCTGACCCTTAACGGCCCGGGCGAGGGCGGCCCGGGCCTGGTCGCAGCGGCTCTGGAATTCCGCCGCATCCAATTCCGCCAAGACCTCTTCCTTTGTCACCGCCTGGCCTTCCCGGGCGTGGACGGCGATGACCCGGCCGCCGGCCTGGAAGGCGAGTTTGGCGTCCTTGGCCTCGATGACGCCGGAATAATAGGTTTCCCGATGCTTGTTTTTCCACTGGCCGTAATAGACGTATCCACCCACGGCGACGAGCAGAGCGACAAAGACGGCCAGGACGACGCGTTTCTTCATTGACTTACCCCCATGGCCCTCTCCAGCCGGGCCTGGGTGATGAAGTAATCCCCCAGGGCCGTGAAGTAATCCGATTTAGCCTTCGTCAGAAGCGTCTGGGCGTCCAGGACGTCCGTGGAGGTGGCGACCTGCTCCCGGTAGCGCTCGTTGTTGATCCGGAAGTTCTCCTCGGCCTGATCGATGGACTTCTGGGCGACAAAGACCTGCTTTTCCGATTCCCGGACCAGGATGTAGGCGGCCTTCACTTCCAGGGTCACCTTGTCCCGTTCGAGGATCAGCATGCTGCCGGCCTGATTCTCCCGGGCGCGGTGGGCGTCCACCTGGTTCTTCGTCTTTCCCCATTCCCAGAAGGTCCAGTCCGCCCGGGCCATGAGGTACCAGTTTTCCATGCTCTTGTAGGTGCTGCCCTGGAGACTGCCCGTATCCCCGAACCGTTCGTAATGGCCCACGGCGCTCAGCGTGGGAAAGAAGTTGCCCCGGGCGGCCTTGACCACCTCCCGGGCCTGTTCTACCTTCAGGGCGTGGGCCTTGATTTCCGGCCGCTGGCTGTAGGCGGTTTGGAGACATTCCTCGACGGCTTTAGGGAAGGGACGGTAAGCCAGGATGTCCTCCACTTCCACTGGGGCGTCGATCGGCCGCCGCAGGAGGGTGTTGAAGCGGGACTTGACGATCTCCAGGCTGTTTTCCGCCCGGACGAGATTATGCTCCCCGTTGGCGAGCTGAACCTCCGATTGGAGGAGATCGTTTTTCGGAATCAGTCCGACGTCGAAGAAGTGCCGCGCCTCGTCCCGGTGGGACTTAAGCTGCTCCACCGCCTGGCGGGCAACGCCAAGGATCTTCTGCGCCTTGAGGATCTGGAAATAGGCGCTTTTCACCTCCTCGACAATATTCTGGGCGGCGGCCGTTTCATCCACCCGGGCGATGTCCTCGCCCTTCCGGTTGGCCTGGTAGTTGGCCAGGATGGAGCCGCCGGCGAAGAGGGGTTGGCGGAACTCCAGGGCCCAACTGTAATTGTCCTGGGTGCCCACGGTGATCGGACCGCCCGGCGTCGTCAGGGGGGCGGGAAGGATGGGGGAGGAAATGGTCATGGGCGGCATGTTGGTCCAGGGCGCATCGTTGAGGCGGGTGTAGCTGTAAGAGGTGCTGAGTTTAGGCAGAAAGCCCGTGAAGGCCTCCTTTTTCTGGGCCTCCGCCCCCTTCACCCCTTCCTTGGCCGCCTGGACGACCATGCTCTGTTTCAGGGCCATGGCCACGCTCTCCGCCAAGGTGAACCGGCATGGAGCGGTGGAGGGAGTGGCCGCTGTCATTTCCGGCCGGACCGCCGGGGATTGTCCCAGGACCGGGGAGAAGGGAAGGAAGGCGAGAAGCAGCGCGACGACAGCCAGGAGACCGAAACGGGGGACGCCTGGTCTGGCCGGGATCGCCGTCTCCGGCGGGGGCGTTACGGGCTGGTTGCTGACGGCCGGCGGCCATGACCGGCGGCCGGATTTTTCAACGGGGGTCATCATCATCGTTCGTTACCTCGGCAGCTGGCCGGAGAGGCTTTTTGATTCCCCGGAGGATCAGGTTTTCGACCTCCACCGTTATCCGGGGGGTGATTTGCTGATCCAGGGCCTTGACCGCCGCGGGGATGTTTTCCCTGCGGCTCCGGATCGGGCCGCTGGCCTTGTAGAGAATCAGGGAGCCCACTACCGTCATGTGAATGAGGAAGGGCGTCACCGGATAAAAAACGCCCCGTTCCCGGCCTTCATCGAGGATGGCGGTGATGAGGGCGATGATCCGGGCGAAGTCCTGGATCACCAGGTCCGGCAGATTCTGGCCCCCCGAGGCGATTTCCCGGAGGAGAATGGGTCCCATGTGGGGATTGCCCTCCACAGCGTCAACAAAACCCCGGATGTAGGCCCGCAGTTTTGCTTCAGGAGTAGCGCCGGTTTCGATGCACGCCGAAATCGAATCGGCGACATGACCGATGGCGCCGTGCAGCACCGCGGCATACAGGGCCTCCTTGGCGCCGACGTGGTAGTAGATCATGGCCGTGTTCACACCGGCCCGGCGGGCGATTTCATCCATCCGGGCGCCGTTGAAACCCGCCTCGGCGAAGATATCCGTGGCGGCGTCAAGGATGCGCGCGGTGGTCAGGGATTGTTTGTCCGTCATCATAAACCATCCGGTTGGTTCAACTAAACGGTTGGTAGCAAGATTTTCCCTCCCTGTCAAGGGGGAAAACACCCCTTACGGTTCGTCGGCGCTGTAACTTCCGGCAATCATCAGTTGCAAATGCTCACCGAGGGCTGCTTCGGATCTTCTCTCCGGGTCGTCAAACCGGCTCCTGTAAGTTGGGAAGCGCCTATTTCTCCAAGGCGATCCTCAGGACTTCCAGCATGTCGTCCACGAGGTGGAAGGCGATGTCCTTGCGAATCTTGGCCGGGATGTCGCCCAGATCCTTCTTGTTCCATTTGGGAAGGATGATGGTCTTCACCCCGGCGCGGTGGGCGGCCAGGACCTTCTCCTTGATGCCGCCGACGGGGAGCACGAGGCCTCGGAGGGTGATCTCGCCGGTCATGGCCAGGTCTTTCATGATCCGTTTGTTGGTGAGCAGCGAGGTGAGGGCGGTGAGGATCGTTACCCCCGCCGAAGGGCCGTCTTTGGGGATGGCCCCGGAGGGTACGTGGATGTGGATGTCCACGTCCTCGAAGAAATCCCGGGCAATTCCCAGCGATTCGGCGTTGGCCCGGATGAAGCTCAAAGCCGCCGACGCTGATTCCTTCATCACGTCGCCCAACTGTCCGGTGAGGGTAAGTCCCTTTTTCCCCTTCATGGCCGTCGCCTCGATAAACAGGAGATCTCCGCCTGTGGGCGTCCAGGCCAGCCCCATGACGACGCCTGGTTTCGAGGTCCGGGCGGTCGTTTCCGTGGTGATCCGTTCCGGACCCAGATAGCGGTGGATGTCCTGCCGGCGGATCTTGGCCCGTTCGATGTCGCCGGCGGCCACCTGGCTGGCGACACCCCGACAGACGGCGGCGATTTCCCGCTCCAGGTTCCGCACCCCCGCCTCCCGGGTGTAGCTCCCGATAATGACCCGGAGTGCTCCTTTGGTGAAGGTGATCTGGCTCGGCTGCAGGCCGTTCTCCCGGATCTGCCGGGGGAGGAGATAACGCTGGGCGATGTGGAGCTTTTCCTCCACCGTGTAGCTCACCAGCTCGATGATCTCCAGGCGGTCCCGCAAGGCCGGCGGGATCGTGTCGAGGATGTTGGCGGTGGTGATGAACATCACGTGGGAAAGATCGAAGGGAAGATCCAGATAATGGTCCATGAAGGAGAAATTCTGGGCCGGGTCCAGGACCTCCAGGAGGGCCGAGGAGGGATCGCCGCGAAAATCGCTGCCCAATTTGTCGATTTCGTCGAGCATGAAGACCGGATTATTGGTTTCCGCCCGGCGGATGCTCTGGATGATCCGGCCGGGCAGAGCGCCGATGTAAGTGCGGCGGTGCCCCCGGATCTCCGCCTCGTCCCGGACGCCGCCCAGGGCGATGCGGACGAACTTCCGGCCCAGGGAGCGGGCGATCGACTGGCCCAGAGAGGTTTTGCCCGTTCCCGGGGGACCTACGAAACAGAGGATCGGTCCCTTCGTGTCCGGTTTCAGCTTCCGGACGGCCAGGTATTCGATGATGCGCTTCTTGGGCTTTTCCAGGCCGTAGTGATCATCGTCGAGGACCTTGCGGGCCTTTTTGATGTCCAGGTTGTCCTCCGTGCCCTCCCGCCAGGGCAGGGTGAGGATCCAGTCCAGATAGGTGGAAACGACGTTATATTCCGCCGAGGATGGATGCATCCGCCCCAGACGCTGCAGCTCCCTCTCCGCCTCTTTCCTGGCCTCCTCGGGGAGGTCCTTGCCGGCCAGCTTTTCCCGGTATTCCTCCACCTCCACCTTGGTTTCGTCCTCTTCGCCCAGTTCCTTCTTTATGGCGGTCAACTGCTGGCGCAGGTAATAATCGCGCTGGCTCTTGTCCATATCATCCTTCACCTGGGACTGGATCTTATTGCCCAACTCGAGGATTTCCACCTGGTGGTTGACGAGGCGGGTGACCTCACGGAGGCGCTTCTTGGTGGCCGTAGCCTCCAGGATGCCCTGCTTTTCCTCCGCCGAGACGTTGATGATGGAGGCGATCAGGTCCGCCAGAACGCCGGGATCGGTAATGGTCTTGGCCATGGCGCCGAATTCCTGGGGGAGAAAAGGAGTCAGTTTGACGATCCGCTCGAAGAGGCTCACCAAATTCGCCATGAGGGCCTCGATTTCTATATCCTTGCCTTCCTGTTCCTGGATCGATTCAATCCGGGCCTGGAGATAGGGCTTGCCGGGGATGAATTCCCGGATCCGAAACCGCTCTATCCCCTGGACGAGGAGCTGGGCCTTCTTCTCCGCCGCTTTGGCCATCTTCAGGATAACGGCGCTGGTCCCGACGGCGTGAAAATCTTCCGGATCGTAGGTCGTCTCCGGCGGGCTTTTTCTGGATAAAACGAGACCGATAATCCGGTCTTTCGCCATGGCTTCATCGACGAGTTGCAGGGACTGGTCTCCGAAAACCTCCATGGGCAGCATCATCTTGGGAAAGACGATCATGTTGAAAAGCGGCAGGACGGGAAGGGTCTCGGGTATATGGATAACCTTCAAATCTTGAGCGGTTTTTTCTTCAGTCATGTCCGTGGTCCTCTGTCGTTATATTGTGGTCACGATTCCGAACCGGTCGGGCCCAGAACGGGGATGCGCCTTTCCCGGTCCGGCGGAATTTTTATCAGCCGGATTTCCAGCAGGCCGTTGGCATAGGTCGCCTGGACCGTTTCGGAATCCACGGGGGCGTGCAGGGCCAGTTGACGTTCGAAATAACCATAGGAGATTTCGGCGAGATGGTACCGCGTCGTTCCGGAAAAATAACTCTGGTCACGTTTGCCGGATATCTTGATGGTTTTGCGGCTGACCTCCAGATGGATGTCTTCCCGGACGACACCGGCCAAATCGAGGATAACAACGATTGCATCCGAGGTTTCGTAGATGTCCGCATGGGGCCGCCAGGTATGTTCTCCGAGGGTGAACGCCGGTCCGGAGATATGAAACATGTCATCGAGCACATCCTGAATCTCCTGCTCGAACTTGCCCCGCTCGTTTTTGAACTTGATCTTGATGTACCCCATTTTTCGATCCGTCCTTTTCATGGATTATGAGTATGCATGATATATCATCATCCCGAGATGTCAAGTTTCCCGTCGCCGGGGGGACTAAAAAATTGCAGCCTCGGGACGATAAATATGATAAGAACTCTTTCCCGGACGGGGCAATTGCCCCCGGAGTCCCGAAAGAATCATTGAGGATATGGATATGAAGATACTCGTCACCGGCGGCGCCGGCTACATAGGCAGTCACACCTGCGTGGAACTGTTGCGGGCGGGCCATGACGTCGTCATCCTGGACAATCTTTCCAACAGCAAGGTCAGCGTGTTGTCCCGGATCGAAACCATCACCGGGCGCCGGCCGGCGTTTTTTCACGGTGATTGCCGGGACCGAAGCTTCCTCAGGGCGGTGTTCGAAGTCCATCCCGGCGACGCGGTGATACATTTCGCTGGTCTCAAGGCGGTGGGCGAGTCCGTAACCCAGCCCCTTTTCTACTATGAAAACAATGTCTGCTCGACCCTCGCCCTCTGCGAAGTCATGGCAGACCATGGTTTGAAGCGCCTCGTGTTCAGCTCTTCGGCCACGGTTTACGGCGATCCGGCCACGGTGCCCATCCGTGAGGATTTTCCTCTGGGTCCCACGAACCCCTACGGTCGAACGAAGATGATGATAGAACAGATCCTCCAGGACCTGAAGACGTCGGATCCCGAATGGCATGTGATCCTGCTGCGCTATTTCAATCCCGTCGGCGCACATGAGAGCGGGTTGATGGGGGAAGATCCGGCCGGCATCCCCAACAACCTCATGCCCTACATCAGCCAGGTGGCCGTGGGTAAGCTGGACCGTCTCCTCGTCTTTGGGAACGATTACCCCACCCCTGATGGAACGGGGGTCCGGGACTACATCCATGTCGTGGACCTCGCCCAAGGACATCTGAAGGCCCTGGAGCGCCTTGCGGAGGCCGGCGATTTTGGTATCTACAATCTCGGGACAGGCCGGGGCTACAGTGTCCTGGAGATGATCCGGGCCTTTGAAAAGGCCGCGGGCAGACCGGTGCCCTATGAAATCGTGGGCCGGCGCTCCGGCGATATCGCCGTCTGCTATGCCGATCCGGGCTTGGCGAAAAAGGATCTGAACTGGCGGTCCGTGCGAGGGCTAGAGGAGATGTGTGCCGATGCCTGGCGCTGGCAGTCTCGCCATCCTTGCGGTTATCCGTGAGCACGTATTATTGAAAGACAGGATGTTTGATAAGACATTACTTCTGATCCCGGACCCCTGGCTATGGCGAAGATCTGATGAGTTATCTTTTCGGCAGCATCCTGATGGTCTCGCCCCGGGATCTCTGGATGATCCCCCTTTTTCACCACGGCCGGTCTGGCGGTCAGCTATAGGCCGGATCTTCCCGCTGGGGCGATGACCATCGTCATTGCCGGTCTGGCCTACATCCTGGTGTCGGCCGGCAAGCGGATCGTTCACCGGCGCCGCTGACATTGCCCGCCATTTTCGGTGTTCCGGAGTAAATAACGATGTGCTCCGTGATAAAGATATGTTAATATCTTTGCCTAAATCACGAGGAGGTTCCGCAATGGCTTCAGCAAATACCGCAAGTGAAGAAAAAAACATCTGGAAAGTGGTCCGGGTGGCCGGGGAAAATAGTGATGTAAACTCGCTCTTTCTGGAGGGAAAGGATGAGAAGTTCACCGCCAGAAAAGCCGGCCAGTTCGTCTCCATCAGGATTCCGGCCGCAGAGGGCTGGAGCGAACCGCACCCTTTCACCATTTCCGCCGCCCCGGAGGATAACCTCCTGCGACTGACCATCAAAAAGGAAGGCGTTTTCACTTCCGCCATCCCCTCCCTGACGCCGGGGACGCCGGTGAAGGTGATGGGACCTCTCGGTGTTTTCTGCCAGGGGATTGACGACCGGCCGGAGATCGTCATGCTGGCCGGCGGCGTGGGCATCACACCTTTTCTCAGCGTTTTGAGGCACTTCCGCAACTGCGGGGCCAAAAACCGGGTTATCCTCTTCTGGTCGAACAAGACTCTCGCCGATGTCTTCTGCCGGGAGGAAATTGCCGCGATGACCGGCGAGCTGCCGCTCAACGTTGTCCATTGCCTGAGCCGGGAAGATGACGTACAGAGCTATTTCGACGCCCGCATTCCGGGGGTGAAGTATGAACAAGGCCGGCTGAGCGCCGAGATCATGAAGAAGCATGGCGTGAAGGAAAACGCCGCCTGCTATGTCTGCGGTCCGCCCCCCATGATGGACACCGCCCTGAAAGAGCTGGAGAGCCTGGGCGTGGATCCGGCGCAGGTGGAGCAGGAACGGTTTGTCTGGAAAAAATAGCCTCTCCGGGCGTCATCCTTGGCGATCTCGCAAAAGTCGCAAATCTCCCTCCCCTTCAAGGGGGGGTCGGGGTGGGGATGGGGCTAAGCCCTCCCTCGCTGGCGGGTCAGGGGTTTTTCTTCGGCAGCAGCTCGTCCCAGTTCGCCGGTAGGCGTATCTCCTTGCTCATGATGCCCGCATCATACCAGCCCGGAATGAGGGTGCTCTTCTCGCCCGTGCCGCCGGCGACGAGAATCAACAGTTTGCCGATCAGGGGGCTGGGGATCATGGCATCGGGATCTTGCACCCGGAAGACCCAGTCCGGCATGCCCTTCCGCAGCGCCGACGAATCGAGATAGCGTTCCTTGTACAGGCGGAAGGGGATCTTCGCCCGGTCGGTGATGTAGGCGATCATCCTTTCCCTGGTCCATCCCTTGTCGGCCAGCATCTTCGCCGTATCCTGGGCGATGATCAGCAGCATCGTCTCGCGGTAGGGTCTTTCCAGCCCCGCCAGATGGGCGGCGACCAGTTTGAGGAACCCCTCGTCGGACTGACCGATCCCGAGAATGCTGTGGGTCCCCTCAGCGGCCATGACGGCCAGGACGTTTGCCGCCCGGGGGTGCCCCAGTTCCATGTGCAGCGGTCCCCAGGGGTTGGCGGCGCTGTTTTCCGCCAGCATCATGACGAAATCCCCCGGCTGGCCGATGGTGGACATATCCGTCACGCCCGGCCAACTGCCGCCGATGTTCTGGATGATCAGGTGGAGAGCCCGACTGATGGAGGCATTGGCCTGCCAGCCCCGTCCCAGGGTGTTGGTTCCCGCATTGACATCGAGCTGTTCCACAATGGGGCCGCTCAGGATCAGCAGCGGCGCATCGGGGTTGGTGGTCGTCGCCAGACCCTTCAAGTCGAACTCCGGTCTGGCCGCCAGTTCTACCGCGGCGATCAGCACCGGCATATATTCGGGCCGGCAGCCCGCCATTACGGCATTGACGGCGATCTTTTCCACCGTCGCCTGCCCGCCCATGGGGTCAAGATTGGCCACGAGAAAATCGGCCGGCAGGTCCGTACCCTTCAGCATCTCCTTTACCCGTCGTTCCGTCGGCGGCACGATGGGAAGTCCGTCGGTCCATCCCCGCAGGTAAAACCACTCGCTTACCTCGGAGAACTCATCATGGCGGATGCCGATCCGCTCCTTCTTTACCCCGGTGAATTTCCCGGCCAGGAGCGGTCGCTTCACGCCGGTTTCATCCATGATTTTCTTCAGGATAGTGTCCACATAGACCCCGTCGGGCTGTTGACCGGCGGGATTGTAAACCTCGACGGTGCGCGGCGCCGCCGCGGCGGGCGCCGACAGGCAAAGGATAAGCAAGCCGGCGGCAACAGCGCCCCAGAAGGATTTTTTTTTGCTCCGCTTCATTTTCCCGCTCCTGAGAGAATAACGGAGGGGGACGAATGGTCCCCCTCCGTGTTTAATGCCACAAGTGAAGCTACTTCTCCATAACCGCCGATACCGGCCGGTTGTCCGTCAGGAAGGGAATCCATATCTGGGATTGCTTCCCCGACCCGCCCGTCACGACGATCTTGATCTGCTCCGGTTGTGTAAACCGCGGAAACATGGTGTTTTCATCGTAAGGGCCGAAGTCCTTGGGCACGATGCACTGTCCCGGTGAATACCCCGAGTACGGCAGGACCGCTTTCTTGACGAGGTAGTTCTGGACATCCAGCTTCGTCGGAAAGTCGCGGTACATGGTGTCGGCATGCTCGGGACCGACCAGGAGGAAAGCAAACTTCACGCCGTTCTGCCAGGTGGACGGCTGATCCAGCCTGGTATAGCATGAGGTGATGCCGCAGGATGCGCCGGCCAGACCCACGGCAAAAGTGTTGAGGAGATCCTTCCCCTTGACGCTGTTGTGATCCGTGTTGTTCGTCCCCATATAGGCGCCGAAACCCGTCACGACGCTGTCGGTTGCCTTGAATCCGTGCTCTACGGCATAGGATTGCTTCCAGGGATTCCGGCTCTCGTTTTCCGCAACCACCATGGCCACCAGATCCTCCCTGCTGCCCAGGGTGCTCTTGTCGGAATCAGGCGGCACGGAGCCGCCGACAATATCGCCGACCAGATTGACAAAATAGCCAAGGGAAATATTAACCGGCATCTGTCCACCCAGGGCGCCCGTGGAAGCGGAGATGCCCAGTTCCTTGACGACCGGTCCGTTGATGACGAGCAGCGGCGCCGTGGGTGCTGTCGTCGTGCTGTTGCCGCGCCAATCGAAGTCCGGTTCCTTGAGGACCTTGACGATGGTGAGAAGCAGCGGCATATGCTCGGGTTTGCAGCCGGCCATGACGCCGATGGTCGCCACAAGCTCAACGGTCAACTGGCCCTGCCGCGGCGGTACGACCCAGACGACTTCGCCGGGCTTGTGCTTTGTCCCCTTCAACATGGCCTTTACGGCCTCGGGGGTCGGGGGGATTATCGGCAGTCCCAGAGACCAGCCTTTTTCATAAAACATCTTGTTCAGAGAGGCATAGGTGCCTTTGAACCTGATCCGTTCCGCCGGATAGGGCGGTTTCGCAGCCGCGGCCACGGCAGTCGTCGGCTGCCATTTGGTAGCCATTCTTATGATTTCCGGGAAGGCCTTATTGGCCTTCGCTCTGACCTCTCCGGCAGGAATCATCCCCATCGGATGTTCGAATTCCACAAAGGCCATCTCGGGAATGCCGGTGCTTTTGACGGTGCTTTTAGCAAGGGAAAGAAATTGGTTTGACGCCAGGGTAACTGTGGGGATGCCGCGTTTTTCTACTTCGGACTGGTCGACCACCAGCCATGAGGTGCAGGATCCTCAATCGGCCTGGGTGGCGATGACGATGTCCGCCTTGAGATCCTTGATCACGTCGGCGATCCGGTTGGACTCCTTGGCCGATCCGCTGATTTTGATTGTGGATTTGTCCACTTCATAAAGTTTGATCACTTTGGCGGTGGGAACTTCTTTCTGGAGAAGCTCGGCAATCCGATTGAGAAATAAATCGCCGTTATGCTTCTCGTTCCATCTCAGGACGATCGTCTTACCGTCCAGAGAGGTGAGGCGCGGCGCCGGTTTGAAGTACTTTACCTCGACGACCCCGGCGGGATTAACGAGCTCCCAGGACTGGATCGCCTCTTTGGCATAGGCGCCGAGCGGCGTCAGGATAAAGACGCCGAGCGCCAGCAGCCACATGACGCTGAATTTTGTTCGTGTTTTCATAACCTTTCTCCTTGTTTTTTTCTTTTCCACGTTTTGTTGAAAAGTCTTCTTCTTTCCGCTTCTTGAATCATTCCGGCCGCACTCACTCCGCCCGGCCGGAAACCATCAGCACAAAACCGCTTTTGGGGGCGTTCTTGGCGTTTGATTGCAGAGAAATGCGCTCCGTAAACGTTCCGGGTCTGCCGATGGAAATGATCAGCATCAGCTCGGCTTTCTGTCCCGCGGCGATCTGCGCCGGCAACGCTCCGGCCGCTACGGCAATGGCGCCGCCCGGCCTGACTTTCACTGCGGTGATTGTTAGCGGCAGTTCTCCCGGATTGGTCACCGTGATTTTCACCTGCTTCGCTTCCCCCGGCTTGACGGCGCCCAGGTCCGTTCGGCGGGGCAATACCGCGATCTTCGGCCCCGGCGCTTCTTTGACCGTGCCGGCCATGACCAGTTCGATCTGTTCCTGTCCGGGGGCGTCCGTCTGGATGGTGGTGATTTTTTCAAAAGGGCCGGGGGCGTTTTTGGTGTCGAAAACGGCCTTCAGCTCCGTTCTTTCTCCCGGCTGCAAGGTGTGCTGTCCCAGCACACTCTCAGTGCATGCTCAATTGGTCCTGATGCCGGTGATCCGCACCTCTTTGCCGCTGATATTCTCCACGACGGCCACCATGGTCGCCGGCGTCCCTTCCTCAATCAAGCCGCATTCGATCCGAACGGGCGAGATGCGCAGGCTGTCGGCGGCAAAGGCGGCGCCGGTCATGACGAACAGCGCCAGGGCAATCAGCAGTCCCCGGATTGACAACGGTCTTTTATTCATTTCGTTTATTTAACCCCTCCTTTCCCGCTTTCGCCGTGGACGAAGCGTTTCTTACCGGCATAGTCGAACTTCGGATCCTGCCCCGGGGTGTGACATTCCCGACAGGTCTTTTCGCCGGGATCGATCAGACCTTTCTTGTTAGCCGGGTTTGCGGCATGGGCGGCCGCCGGTCCGTGACAGGACTCGCATTGCACCCCGGCCAGCTCGGGGGTCAACTCCTGATCCACATATCCCCCGGGTTTTTCGAAGCCCACCACGTGGCACTTGACGCAAGCCGGGAGTTTTTCCTGGGATTTCTTTTTCAGGGTGTCAAATGCCCGGGCGTGGCGGGTTGTCTTCCAGCCGGCCGTCAACTCGCTGTGACACATCGCGCAAGCGTTTGCTCCGGCATAACCCTCCGGTTCAGGCTGGGAATGGCTGACCGGTACGGCGCTGAAGAAGGCGAGGCCGGCGGCGCCCACCAAGATCAGTAATAGCATGGGGATCTTTTTCGTCATTTCGCACCTCACTCCATGGGATAGCCGGCCTTTTTCCAACCCCTGACGGCAGGATCGGCCAATACCTTCACATTCGTGAACCCGAGGCCCTGCAACTGAAAGGCCAGATCGGCGCTGTCCGATTCGCCGGGGCCGCAATCACAGTAGGTGACGATCAGCTTATCCTTCGCAAACATCGGCACATCGGCATCGGTGACCTCGGCTTTCCAGGGAAACGACACCGCCCCCCGGATATGCCCCCGGTCATAGATCTCCTTCAGTTGGGCATCCAGAATGATAACCTCGGCTTTGGCGTCGACGAGCTGCTTCAGTTCTTCGACAGAAATGCGCGGTATTTCGGGATGCCCGGCAAAAACGGCGGCGGCCAGGAACACGCCCAGCAGCGCCGCGGCGATGAACAGTGGATACTTGAATCTTTTCATCATCTTTCCCCCCTTCTCTCTGCATTTTGACGTCTTTGAAAGTTTCTTGATGGTTATGATAATGAATTGAACTCCATTTGTCCATAAGACAAATGATGAAAAATACATAGGGCGAATACCCCGGAAGCGACCCTGTGGAAAAGCGGTTTGATAAGTCATTACTTCTGATGGGTTAGAGTATAGGAGCGCGGTATTTTCGTGTCAAGGGATATTTCCATCGGAAAACCAGGGGCGGATACACAGCAAGTGGATCGGCGGTGATCCTGCTGGCGTCATCTGCTCTCTTTCTGTGCGACTTGCCAGTCTGGTAGGCATTTTGAGGTGTTTTTTGGACAGACCTTTCCGGCACGCCTCTTTTTTCGCTGCGTTATGCTTCGATGTAATCGTCCCCTCCTGATCCAGGTACTGCATCCTGTGAGAAAGGCGCCCGAATGATGTAGCGGGCGAGGTTCTCCATACCGATGCCGGTTCCGAATCAGTTACCGGCAATGGCAATATCATGTCAACGGGCGGCAAAAATCCGTCCGGAACCCGGAATTACTTTGACTTTTTACCGTGCTTTATGTAAAAATATTATTAAAGAAGACATGGGAGGATAGATGAAATCAACAGTTACCCTGTATGTGCTGCTCTTCTTTTTTTCCCTGTCCGTCGCCGTCATTCCGGTTCAGGCCAGCAGTTGCGTCCAGTGCCACACCAGCGACGCGGTGATGAAGTCCCTCTACAAACAGCCGGCGGTCACCGCCGGGGAAGAGGGGGAGGGGTGAGCGGGAGCGCCTCCGCCAGTTAGGGCGGAAGACATGTACAAGGGCTATCTGGTGGATAAGGATCTGCTCAAGAAGGATCCCCATTTCCGCATGGGTTGCCGGTTGTGCCATAAAGGCAATGAAAAAGGGCAGGGCAAGGAAGCGGCACACCAGGGACTGGTCAAACGACCCTCCGATAATCTGCGCACCTGTGGGATGTGTCACCGTCAGATAGCAGACAACTATTCAAAATCACTTCATTACACTACTGCCGGACAGAGAAACGGCGTCATGCCGAGGTTTTCCCCGGAGGAACTCAAAACCTTCGACAAGAAGGTGTTCGAGCAATCCTGCCGGAGTTGTCACGCCTCCTGCGGCGACTGTCACGTGAAATCCCCACCCATCGGCGGGATCGGTCTGGGGCTGTTTCAACGGCATAAATTTGTGAAGAAGGATGAGAGCAAAACTTGCGCCTTCTGTCATGGCGGCCGGGTTTATCCTGAATATACGGGAGAATACGGCGGCAGTCCCGACGTCCATTACCAGAAGGGCATGGCCTGCATGGATTGCCATAAAAAAGCGGAATTCCACGGCGACGGTACAGCCTATGCGACAAAGCAGGAGGTCAGGGATCGTCCCTCATGTCGTAACTGTCATAAACTGGGTCAGGAGGGGAAATTGACGGCCCGGGTATCCCACAAGCGCCACAAAGACAAGGTGAGCTGCTACGGTTGTCACACCGCGACCTCATATCGCCAGTGCCAGGACTGCCATGCCGGCAAGGGCGCCACCTCCCAGCCGGTGTTGCTTTTGGGACTGAATCCCAGGGACCGGAAGACCCTGACCACCCTGCGTCTCATCCCCACTGTCCGGGAAACCTTTGTCAAGGCTGGGATTAAGATGGAGAATTTCGACGCCCTGCCCAATTACTGGGACTCGCCGGTGCACAACATCCGCAAACGTACCGAGCGGACCCGCAATTGCGATGTCTGCCACGTCGAACGGGCCCGTTTTCTTGACGTGGAAACGATGATCAGAGGCGGCTCCAAAGAGAATCAGCGTCTGATCGTGATCCCGAAGCCCATTAACAGATAATGTATGGCTCATCCGGATGAAAAAAATTGACCTCCTCATTATAGCCTTCGTAATGATCTTCCTGGGTATCTCCTGGTCAGGAGAGGCGGCGGCTGGGACGCATCGGGATGTCTGGCTGAAAAATGAACGGGGGGACAGGATCAGCCCGGGTCGTAACGACTCCGACCCCTACAGTCCCAGAAAAACCTGCGGTGTATGCCATAATTATTCAGTTATTAATATAGGATACCATTTCCAGCAGGGTTTCGACAAGATAAACGATCGCTTCGACGCCAGGCGGCGCTGGCATCTTTCGCCGGGGATGTTCGGTCGCTGGCTCCCCACGGCTGCCGCCGCCCGGCTGGCGGCCAAAAAAAACACGGATCTCCGGCAGATAGATCTATCCACCTACGACTGGATCGGTGGCGGCAAATATGAAGGGAAAAGCAAGGTTGCCGCCGTGGCCTGCGGCTGGTGCCATCCCGGCGGCGGACCCATGGAATACGGCCGAGACGCCGGAGGACGGGCGGACCTCACCCGGAATCTCGCTGCGGGCGAAAAACACAGCAAAGAAAAATTCGACGGTGATTACAGCTCTCTCTGGACTCCGGACGGAAAGAGCCGGTTCCGGGAAAGCGGGGTGGTGGAGGCGGATTGTCTCCTCTGCCACAAGCCGGATTACGGTTTACGCGAGCGGAATGAGCAGCTCAACCGGCGCAACTACCGCTGGGCTGCCACGGCCGGCGCCGGCCTCGGCAGAATCAGTGGCGCTGTTTTCACTTACAGCCGGCCGGGAGCGGGACCCAGTGATCCCGGTTTCCGGGAGGGCACGTGGAATCTCTCCAAACGGCCTGTCACGGCTTACCGGTGGACGGACCGGCGCCTGTTCGCCCCGGAGGGTCGTCTGCGGGGTCAGGTGATCAGGAAGCATGTCGCCGACCGGAATTGTCTGCAGTGTCATGGCGAGGGAGAGGCCAAGAATACCGGCGGACGCCACGATCCGGAATTTGACGCTCATCTTCGCGCCGGCATGACGTGTACGGACTGTCACCCCCTGGCGGGAAAATCCTCAAGTGAACGTCTCCGCCATCAGATTGCCAAGGGAAACTCCACCCTCAATACCGTCCGGGATGATCTTGATGAAATGGGCATGAGAACTTGTGTCGGCTGCCATGGCGGCGGCCGTTATGCGGCGCCGCTTTCCAGGACCTCCCGGGAGGCCAGAAATCCCCAGAAGAAGCATCTCGCCAAATTTGCCAAGGCGTCCTTCCATACCTATCTCATAAGTTGCGGTGGCTGTCACAGCGTGGCTCAGCCGGGAAGGGGCATGGCGGTCCTGGACATGAGCGCCGGACAGGAAACCGGCTATACCGCCGACAATCTGGAGGGAGTCCGCTGGCTTCCCGATTACGACCGCCCGGCAAAGGAACCCTGGAAACCCTGGCTGGCCAGATTGGGAAAACAGGGTGATGCGGGGGAGCAATATACCCCCGTCGTTCCCAAACACCTGCAATGGTTTGGAGAAAGACAGGCCGGTGGCGAGATCCGTCCCATTCCCCTGAGGTATGTGGCTCAGGCGGTGAAAGCCGTTCCGGGTTTGTCGGTGCTGACGGTGGGTCTCCCGGGGGGGGATAAGGGGAAACGTTGGACAGTGGTGAAGGATGACGATATTATTAAGATGTCGCGCCAGTTGACCGGACTGGGTTTCCGGGAGGTGGTGTTCGTTTCGGACCGGGTTTATCAGGCCGGTACCCAGGGGTTGAAGGCGACACCACTGCCGGGGCCGCCGGTGATGTACGGCGTCGAACACGGCGTCATCCCCCTGGCGAAGAAACAGGCATACGGGACGAAAGGCGCCGGTGAGGGATGCGGCGACTGCCACAGCGATACGGCGTCATTTTTCAACAAAATGACCATAAAGAATCTCCGGGGAATGCTCAAGGACGATTATCCCCAGCTCAAAGATCCCAATGCCGTACCCCAGTATGAGTCGTGGGGGTTGAAGGGCACGCCGTCTTATGAGTAAGGGAGAATAACCGGTGCGCGTCATGAGGAAATATAACGGAATGACAATGATTGCGGTACTGTTGTTTGTCCTGAGCCTGGGAATACCGGCCGCCGTCCTTGCTGCGGACGAAAAGCCGGCGCTCGTCGAACCACAGGCCGTGGTCTGGATGCTGGACAACCGCGAGAAGATCGTGTTCATCAATGTGGCAAGTAATTTGGAATGCCTGGACACCCGTATTCCCTCTTCGCTCTGCATGGAGTGCGGAGAGGGGGTGGCGAAGGCGGAAGAGTGGCCCCGGGACAGGGAGACGAAGATAGTCTTTTACGACGGCAATGCCACCGCCGCTCCGGGGTGTGAACTGGTGCAGACCGCCCGCACCAGGGGTTACAAAAAGATCTATTTCCTGAAGGGAGGGCTTACGGCCTGGAAAAGATCCGGATTCGAGGTAGAGACCATCGACCGGATCCCGCGGATAAAAGGTCTGGCCGTAAAACCGGAAAAGCTGAAGAGCTGGCTGGCCGCCAACAGTTCGGCACTGCTGGTCGATCTTCGCCGGCCCGCGGATTTCAAATCGAGAAGCATTGCTGGTGCCGTCAACGTGCCGCTGGCCTCTCTGCACAATACCTATCAGGACATCTATTTGGACCGCCCACTGCTCCTCATCGATCAGGACGGCAGCCGGTCTTTTCTTGCCGCGGGCTATCTGCACCGCAAGGGTCTGGAAAAGCTGTACCGGCTGGAGGGAGGGATGGCGGCGTGGCAGGAATGGAACAAACGGAGGAAACCATGATCAGGATCCCGGCCACCGCCCACCGATTCCTGTTGATGCTCTGCCTGGCAGGCTGGTTGCTCACCCCCGCCCATCTCTCCCTGGCGGCTGTTGAGAAGACAAAGGTGCTGATCCACCAATGCCAGTCCTGTCATGATGAAAATGTTCATAAACAGGACTTTCTCGCTTCGGCACACGGTAAGAACACCTGTGTGAGCTGTCATGGAGAAATCAGCGACCTGGGTCGCCATATGACGGGCGAAAGCGCGCCGGCGCCGGTGAATTGTGCGAGCTGCCACCGTGACATCGCCTCCCGTTTCAAGAAGAATGTCCATTATCTAAAATTGAATTTCCAGTGCCAGGATTGCCATCACGATATCCACGCCATCCGGAAATCCGGGGTGGAGCTCGAGAAGGCGGCGGTGGATAATTGCTGTCAGTGCCATGATTCCCAGGATTATGTGCTTTTGGGGCACAGCGGTTCTTTTCTCAAAGGAAACGCCGATGCCGCCTCATGCGTGGACTGTCACGGACTGCACGACACCCCTTATTACGATCCCACCCTGGAGAGGGATGTTGCCGCTGCCCGGGAAAATTACACCCGCCGGTGCCGTTCCTGTCATAACGACGCGAAGATGGACAAGCGCAACCGCTTTTCCACACAGGCCGTAACCACCTTCGACGACACCTATCACGGCAAGGTCTTCAACATCGGTTATCCCCAGCGGGTGGCCGGCTGCGCCGACTGTCACCGCGGCCACAACATCCTGCCTCGGGGTCATCTGCTGTCCGCCATGCATCCCGACCGGATGAAGGAGGCCTGCGGCACTTGCCACCAGGGCTTCCACGACCGTTTTCTTTCCTTTGTTGCCCATCCCGATCCGCTGGATGCCAAGCGGCACCCCGTGCTCTACTGGACAAATGCCTTCATGATTACCTTGCTGGGAGGCACCTTCGCCTTCTTCTGGCTCCATACGCTTCTCTGGTGGTGGCGTACTTATCGCGACAAGTGCGCGGAGGCCAAAGCTGGGTTCGTGGAAAAGCACCTCCTGCCCGAGTGCCGGGAGGAAAAGCAGATCCAGCGTTTCTCCATGCAGGAAAGGATCATGCACGTCCTGTTGATTCTCTCCTTCTTTACCCTGGTGATGACGGGATTCCCGTTGAAGTATTACGACTCCCCCTGGGCGAAAATCATGATCAATATCTGGGGAGGCGCCTATCGGGCCGGCATCTGCCACCGCGTGGCGGCCCTGGTCCTCTGTGGTCTTTTCCTTTATACCCTGTGGCTGTCCCTGCGGTTTCTCTTCCCGGGAGGGAAGATGAAAGGGTGGTTGGGGCGGCTTTTCGGTCCCGATTCCCTCTTCCCAAATCTGAAGGATCTACGGGACGTCATCGGCATGTTCAAATGGTTTTTCGGCGGGGCGGAGATGCCGCGGTTCGACCGTTGGACCTACTGGGAAAAATTTGATTTTTTTGCCGTCTTCTGGGGCATGACTGCCATCGGCGGTTCCGGGTTCGTCCTTTGGTTTCCGGAACTCGCCTCCTATCTCATGCCCGGCTGGATGATCAATGTGGCCACGGTAGTGCACTCCGAAGAGGCTTTTCTGGCCGCGATCTTCATCTTTACTATCCATTTCTTCAACAACCATCTCGTTCCCAACAAGTTTCCCCTGGAGCCGAATGTGTTCACCGGCCGCTATCGCCTGGAGGCCATGCGTCACGAGCGTCCCCTTGAATACGAGCGCCTGGCGGCGGAAGGGCGTCTGGAATCCCTGAAGAGAGAAGGCCCGGGCATCTGGCTGCAACTGTTTTCTTCGGCCTTCGGTCTGGCCAGTCTTATCCTGGGCTTGATGCTCACGGCACTCATTTTCTGGGCGGCGCTATTCTACTGATCCGAGGTTACTTCTAAGTAAGTCGCACGTAACTAATTGGATTCTTTAGATACGTGTTTGACGGTTTTGGGCCGGTTTCATGGCACAGACTCGACTTACTTCTTTTATACAGGCCCGGCAGTCGGCGGGCTAGGGCGCTTTTTACGATGTCGTCAATATTAGCTACGCTGATTCTTCGAATTCATGGCCGCAGTCATTACATTTGACCCTGGCAAAGCCGTTGTGCGGGTCGCCGCAATCGAGATAGCGATAGATCACCTGCTCGACATAGGCTCGCCAGAATCCGTATTGCCGGGAATAATACTCATCATAGACCAGGTCTCGAAATAGTCCTCTACGTAGCGGTAATAATCGGTAGCGGATGTATTTATGTCCTGCAGTTCCTAGCGGATCTGCGGCCACGTCCGGCGGGATTGAAGCAATCGCCGTTTTAGTTTATCACCTGTAACCTAAATTCCCGTTAAAGTTGTAACTATGCCATTGGACTGATATCAAGGGTTTCCATGATCAATCGCTGTGGTTTAGTAATTTCCGTTAGCATCTGACCATACTTACCGGAAAAACGGATTTGAG
>Ga0302251_1000192_pt1 | contig 71868 bp, 53 predicted proteins | sample AAG_RA_Gln_MG_FD_193534 | JGI IMG/M metagenome (GOLD analysis project Ga0302251, IMG submission 193534) | Enriched activated sludge microbial communities from anaerobic digester in WTTP, New Holstein, Wisconsin, United States - AAG_RA_Gln | ecosystem: Engineered > Bioreactor > Anaerobic >... | reverse complement strand
ATGTTCTTGTGCTCCATACTCTCTTTATACCACGAAAGCCGAGGGGGTGCAATCCATCTTTCAACCCATTATTCCAGTATTCCACCATTCCATTATTCCAATTGTGAGCGAAGCGAACTAAGTTCTGAACTGATTGCAGGACTCATCAATAGAATGAAAGTTCTAGAAGGATTATACAGGAAGATTCTTGAATTCATAAGTGTTGTAATAAGTGTTGTCTCATCAATTATTCTTCACAGTAGGTGAACCAATGAGAGAACCTCTCCAGCCTGGCAGTACCATTAAAGATGGTGAGTATGAAATTACTAAGCTTCTGGGGAAAAGTAACTACTCACATATTTATACAGTAAAAGATACAGCCCACCACAAGAGCTATCTGATGAAAGAGCTCTTCCTGGAACAGTCAGGTGATGCTCCGGAAGAGTGTATGGTTCGTTTCCTCGAGGTCGCAGAAAATATCGCCTCGCTGAAGCATAAGAATCTTCTCAAAATCGTCAACTATTTCATCATAGATGGCAGGTATTTCATACTCAGAGAGTTCATCGAAGGAAAAACATTTGAGGACATTTTGAAAAAAGGGCGCAAATCATTCAATGAGTCACAGATAAAAAGCTGGTTCATGCAGATATTCGACACTTTTCAGCATCTTCACGATCATTCTCCGCCCATATATTTCGGTCCCCTGAAAGCTTCCAACCTTATGATAACACCAATGGGGCGTGTAAGGTTCGTTGATTTCGGAATCGATCGTTTTTTCCCGGAGCACACAAGAAAAGAGATTCTGGCTCAAATGCCGCCGGGCTTTGTACCGCCTGAATTCGCCAGGGAAGACTACTCAGAGATTCGCAGTGATATTTATGTGCTCGGCACAATTCTGTATTATATGCTGACAGGAAGAACACCTGGGGACAGCCTCGATTTTACAGCGGAAGAGAGTCCTCTGCAGGCAATCATACCAAGGTATGAGCCTGCAGTAAGAAGAGCACTCGACAGCGACCCGGAAGGCCGTTTTGAATGTGTGGAAGATTTCAGGAACGCACTTCTTTCCGGAGATTCAAAAGGACCTGAAGGTCCTCCGGAGATGATAACCTCCATCAAGGAGCTTGAGATCAATAATGCCCGCCCCAATGAAGAGATCCAGGGCAGGATTCACATAATGAATATCGGAGGAGGAAGGCTTGCAGGAAGAACCTGGGTTGACTGCAACTGGCTATCTCTGTCCTCCCAGGTTTTTGATGGAAACGATCTTTACATCGGATATACTGTTACTACCCACAATATGGCGCACGGTGTTCCACACTGTGGTAATATCTTCATTAAATCACGGACAGGAGAAAAAGTCATTCCTGTAAAGATTGTTGTGGAGCCGCTTGGAACACTGAATATACCTGGACCTGCAATATTTGTGATTCTTTTTCTTTTTCCACTTCTATATGGGATTTTTCAGTTTTATTACCTCAACTCAACACTTGGTGCGATTATTCAGAATATCGTGTCGCAGATTCCCAATGATATTTCTGATAAGAACCTCTTCACATCACCATCAAAGATCCTGAAGGAGATTACTCTGCCGCAGATGCTGCACTACAGACTGAGCTTTAATAACTTCCTGCTATATGTGTTCCCATGGACGTGCTGCTTCCTATCCTTTCTATTCTATGGGAAGCTGAAAAAACCGGTAAGAAAGCAGTTTTTTCCTCTCTACCTTCTTTCACTGACCGTTCCTCTAATCTGGTACATTGTCATATTATCACTTCGCTGGCCCTGCCTGCCAAACAAAGAGCATCTCATATTCCTCAATCATCCCTCCTTAATCCTGATCAATCCGGATCTGCTGTCATTCCAATTCATTCTGATTGGCTGCTTCTGTTCAATCTACTATGCAGTGCGAGCAATAGAGAATGTGGCATATTTCTATACCGTGCGCCCTGCAATAGATTATCTGGTAACCACATTGATAGCAGTAGCCTATCTTGCATATTTTGTCTTTGTGATGTTTCTGATGAAAGCCCCGGCTCTCTGAAGAACCTGGAACAACAGATATCACAAAGTGGAGAGTTACTTCTTATCTGCAGCAGCTGGTGATAAAGCTTTTCTGCCCACAGCCAGTGTATATTCATAAGTCAGGGAAGCCATATTCCATGCTGCGAGCCCTATTATCAAACCTGTGAAGATATAGAAAAGCAGCAGGAGTGAGATGACAAAGGGAGCCTGGCAGTGCAGGGAGAGCTGAATTCTGGTTATAAGTGATTCAATGACTGCCAGTGAACGGGCGCCTCCGAAGAGCATATACGATAAAAACGGGAAGATCAGTGTAAATGAGTTCGCTGCAGCGCCGGAGAATAAAGCCGACATCCTGCCCTGCCTGATAAGAGCAGAAATAATCTCCACAATGACTGCTTCAGAGAAAATGGCTACTGCAGGCATCAGTTTGTCAGCGCCAGCATACATCAATTTGAGGATTGCGGTGATCAGGCCTACAATCACAATCACGCCTGTTCTAGGTATCATCTTCCTGGCCAGAAAATAGAGAGTAAGATTGAAAAGAAGCATGAAAGTGCCTGCCAGAGGCATCTTCACAATGTGTAGAAGAGTACCCATACCAATCTCAATGACTCCATTCGTCGCGGAGAGAATTCCTACAAGGGTGAGCTCACGGGTTGAATACTTCAATGTTTAATCTCTTCCCTTACTGCTGATGAAGATTTATTGATCACGCTGTGGAGCACATTTTTTAATTGACTCACATCATAGGGCTTGATCAGATATCCCCTGAAACCATATGCTTCGTAATCTGAGATTGCCAGATCTTCTGAATAGCCGCTTGAGGCAATTGCATTCACATTTATGTCCATCTGTTTCAGAAGGGCGATACATTCCTTTCCTCCCATTCCACCGGGAATCGTGAGATCGAGAATCACTGCATCATAAACCTTATTCGCCTTAATCGATCTGGAATAAAGCTCCACAGCCTCCTTGCCATCATTGGCGCATTCCACCTCATACCCGAGACGGGAGAGGATTTTCACAGCGCTCCTTCTTACCATCTCTTTATCATCCAGAAAAAGTATACGCCTCCCTATTCTGGCAGCCTCCCTTTCAAACGAATCAGCCCTGGCGTCAATTTCCTCACTGGATGCAGGGACAAAGATTGTAACTACAGTGCCTCTCCCTCTCTCCGATTCTATACTTATGTGACCGCCGTGACGCTTAATGATAGAGTAGCAGATGGCCAGTCCCATACCTTTTCCCGGATGACTGGTTGAGAAGTATGGATCGAAAAGCTGCGAAAGATTCTCCTGAGGTATGCCTGTTCCTGAATCAGCAATCTCCATCTTTACATATCGACCTTCTGCAAGTGAGGTATTGCCTTTTCCGGAGCTGAAGTTCTCTGCCCTTACACGTATTACTCCGGCACCGCCCATTGCTTCCGAAGCATTCAATATCACGTTACTGATAACCTGATTCATCTGATTCACGTCCACTTCCACCGGCCACAGGGAAAGGGGCATATTGAAATCACATTTCACCGACGAGCCTTCAAGCGTAAACTTTGCAGATTCCTCTATCAGCTCTGCTATTGATGCTGTTTCCTTGACTGGTGAGCCTCCCTTTGAGAATATCATAAGCTTTTGTGCCAGATCGCGCGCCCGAAGAGAGGCCTTTTCCGCTTCGCTGAGACACTCGTAAATTTCGCCTGAGCCCTCTGTATACATTTTCGCCAGAGAGACATTCCCAAGCACTGCCGTAAGGACGTTATTAAACTCATGAGCTATGCCTCCGGCAAGCCTTCCAATAGATTCAAGCTTTTGTACCTTCAGAAGCTCAGACTGGATCTTTCTTGTCTCCGAAATATCCTTGAATATCATTACTGCGCCCATCACGAGACCGCGTGCAGACTCTATCCTGGTAATCCTGTATTCTATCGGAACGGCTTCTCTGTCAGGTCTGAAAAGGAACGTCTCAAATGCTGAATGGCTTGTAATGCCTTCTCTTATGACACTTAAAATCGGATTCTCATCCGGCGCTGCTTCATCTCCATCTCTGCATATGAAGACTTTTTCTATCGGTTCTCCAATGGCCCTGCTTTTTGAGATTCCAAGTATCCTTTCTGCAACGGGATTGATTAGAAATATCTTTCCGAGTGAATCTGTCGCCAGGACTCCATCTCCAATACCGTTCAATGTTACAGAAAGCCATTCCTCTCTCTCTTTTAGAATATGTTCCATCCTGGCCTTATATAGAACCATTTCAACCATCGTTTTCAGCTCCCTGTCCTGAAACGGCTTTATAATGAACCCGAAAGGCTCGGCTTTCTTGGCCTGCTGTAACAGTGCATCATCTGTATTGGAGGTGATAAACATCACAGGGACCCCATACTGTGAATGAATGCGGCAGGCTGTCTCTATGCCGTCAATCTGTCCTTTCAGCATGATATCCATCAGGACTAGATCAGGATTCTCCGACTCAAAACGCTTTAACGCAGATTCTCCTGAGGACTCGATGGAAAATATCTCATATCCATAAAGCTGGAGAGTTCTCTGTATATCGTGAGCGACAATACTGTCATCCTCTACAATCATGATACGTGGTTTCATGGTATATACTCCCTAGAGTGTCCCGGTGATCGAACTGTTCTTCCGCAGCGTCTCACCGGAAGCCATCTGAACTGTTTCAGATCCTTCATTCTCTGCACATGCAGTGCCTGTTTTCCCATTGAAAGCACTCATGGAAACCTCAATCCCTTTTTCCAGACAGAGAAGAAGCGCGTCATTGATTCTGCTGAAGATCTCAGGCAGATCGTCTTTCTCCATTTCATTAAATTCACCAAGAACAAAGTCCATAGCTTCTTCTCCACAAGAAATGGGTCCGATGCCTATTCTAAGACGGGGAAATTCATCGGTGCCAATCTCCGATATAATAGACGAAAGCCCCTTCTGGCCTCCGCTGCTGCCGCTTCTTCTTATTCGAATTGAGCCGCGGGGAAGGTTGAAATCATCACAGATTACCAGGATCTCATGGGGAAGGATATGGTAATGAGTCAATACTGCTTTGACACATTGTCCGGAAAGGTTCATATATGTCTGAGGCTTGGCAAGAACTGCAGCCGAACCTGCTATCATCGCCTCGCCAATGAGACCTTTCAGACGCCGGGCCTGCACATCGATTCCGTATAAAGCTGCAAAGGAATCCAATGCCAGAAAACCTATGTTGTGTCTGGTCGCCTGATACTCTTTTCCAGGATTTCCAAGCCCGATAATCGCTTTTATACTCATGACATTTTTTCAGTCTGTGATAATGAAAATAATGAGGAGAAGGATAATTACAGCCTCCAGAGAGAAATCATCTTCATCCTCTTTCCCTGCAATGATTCAATTATATGAAAGGAGCAGTTATGAATATACACGAAACAGATGAGCCCCTGTTCTGCGAGACAGTTGTATCGTTTATCGAAGGGAAAGTCTCAGTCAGGAATATCCCTGAGGAGATCATATCGGATATAAGTGTCAGCATAAGAGTCAGCGAAGAAGGCTTTGCTCAGGCTTCTCGATATGTAAAAATCGATGAGCCATTTCATTTCATTGTTTCACCAGGCAGTTATATGCTTGAGTGCAGCCTGGATCAGGTGAAAATAAGAACTGAAACCTTCAAGGTCAAATCCAGCGAGAGAAAAGTGGTTCGGTTCTGCTTCAAAAATGAAGGTTGAGAAACGTCCAGACTTTCAATCGCCGGATCAGACAGCTTCACTCTATCTGGCAATCCTATCCTTTATGGACACAGGTTTTGCAGAACTTCTCCTTTACATCGTCGGTTTTAGCTTTTTTAAGTGCATCTCTCAATTTGTCAAGAGACTCCTCACTGGCATCCCCTGTTCTTTCTTCAGTCCTGAGCTGTTTTCTTATATTCCTGACATTTCCTATCGCGGGACATTCAGATTTCACAAATCCCCCCTTTTCCTTCTTGAGGGGGCAGTGAGTGATTATTTTCTTGGGATTCTTTTTCATCGTCTCTCACCTTTCTACATGATATATTCGATTGCTTTTCCTGATAATCATCAGCCATTTCCATTCTGTGCATTCAGTCGTACATCACATTATACCATGGCATTTCAAGAGCATCCAGCTTTTTTTCTATTTTTCTCCTGAAGGAGTGCTGTCTGAACTGTCCGAAGGGGGCTTCCGTACTGTTTTATCTTCAGTCGCTGCGCTGCTTTTTTGCTGCGTGCCTTCATTCCCGGGACCTGCAGCCTCCTCCTCCGTCACTGCAGTCTTTTTCGACGGTTCTTCAGTATTCTCGTGTGTTTCATCACTCTCTGGCTCTGTGACATTCATGACAATCAGATCATCTTTCGGTATATCCTCTACAAGATCGGGGAAGAGGCGGATCAGAAAGATCTTAATGGTTGCAGCAATAGGTACTGCAATCAGCATGCCCATTACGCCGAAGAGTTTGCCCCCGGCCAGAAGGGCAAAGAGTGTCCAGAGAGGGTGAAGCCCGACCTGCTCACCTACAATTTTGGGCGAGATGAAGTTATCAAAGACCTGGTTTAGAACTATTATCACTGCAAGAATGATTATCGCTGCAAGCAGCGGGTTGTGAGTCGCGGTAAAGAAGGTGATCAATGTGCCTGATATCAGTGTTATGGCCATGCCGAAATACGGCACTATGGACATCACGCCTGCAATACATCCCAGCAGGAGTTCATATTTGGAGTGGAAGAAGAATGAGACAATATAGGCCGCTATCATTATGGAGACACCAAAAAGGCCGGATACCATGATCTGCCCTTTCAGATAATTTACAAGCATAATATTGATCTCACTGGAGATCAGAAGGACTTCCTCTTTGTGCTTTCTGTCTTTTATGAGGTACATGATCCTTTCTTTGAGAGGATCAATGACACAAAGGAAATAGAATGTCATTATGGGGATAAGTATTATGAACACAATGTGAGAAAGTGATCCAATGATCCATGAGCTGATACTGCTCAGAATTCTCATTGCGACCTGTCCAATCTGTTCCTGCTTGGATTTAAGCATTCCAATCAAGGCCTGCTCATCTCCGAAATGCTGCTTAAGAATGGGATATCTGTTTATGAGCCCCAGATAGATGATTGACGTCTGTGTCACAAAGGCGCTGTCCTGCTGATCGTCGCCGGACTTCACTGTTTCAGAAGGTGAAGCCACACACATAGTTGAAGAAGATGGAATAGCAGCTGTTCCGGATGGAGACGGCAGAGCAGGTATTGCTGTACCGATGCCCGGAGTCGGTGAAACTGTTCTGAATCTGACATTATAAGGAGAAGGCTCTCCGGTAGAAGATGCAGATGGTAATGCAGTCCTGCCGGGATCATCTCCCTGTTCCTTTGTATGTCTGTCGTACTGCAGCATACCTTCCCGTTGAACCTCACCGAGATATCTGCTTATACTATTTTCCAGCTGGTCGGCCTGTCTCACCACAGGGGGAACAATCAGCACAATGAAAAGCACAAAGAGAAGGAAGACTATCAGAAAGACTCTCATTACAGCGTAAGATCTCGGCACACCTTTCTTCTCAAGAGCATCGACAAAAGGGTCCAGTATATAGCCCAGCACAAAGCTTATGATAAAGGGGAGAAACACCTCTCTTACCCTGTATATTATCAGACAGCCTGCCGCTGCAAGAATCCAGTAGAACCAGCCGGGAAGCTTCAGTCCCTTTGCTTCTCTATTGTGCTCCATTTAAATCACCCACCCATCATTCACATTGAATTGTATGATACTATGTTTCAAATGCTGAAGTCAAGAGAGAGGGTTTTCACCGTGATCCGGATAAATCAGAGAGTATGAAAAGAGGTGCGATACAATGAAAAGATCTGTTGTGTGGATTCCAATTCTTATTGCAATATGTCTCTTCATCTCCTCGTCAGCCCTGCCGGGCCGTCAAGGTCAGGTTCCTGACAGCCAGTCCATCAGAAAAGAGCTTAAAATTCTGAGGGGGCTCGATTTAAAGCAGGATATTCCCTGGAGCCATAAAAGCAGAGAAGAGCTTCTTAAGATATTTAACTCTGAGATCAGGAATAACAAAAGCCGGGATGAACTGGTCGGAAGCTCAGCTTTTCTGGCCTGGATGCATCTTGTGCCTGAGGGTTTCGATCTCTCTGCCTTTTTTGGATCATATTTCGCAGAGAGTGTCTCAGGTTTTTATCTCCCTGGGACAAAAACCCTTTACCTTTCCAGGGACAAGGCAGCCTCTGAGATTCCGTCGGCTCTGTCCGCATCAGGATTCGACGCACAGAAGATTACTGCGCTCCATGAAATGGATCGTGCATTGCAGGATCAGTACTTTGACCTCACAAAACTGCTGAATTGCGGGCGGGAATCAGGGAACGATGATATCAGCACTGCACTCTTGTCACTTATCGAGGGAGATGCAGCATATGTCACCTTAGATGGCATCTTCAAGGAGATGAATCAGGACCTCCTGTCAGCCCGAAACCTGGACAGCCTGATCCCGATGCTCTTTGCCGGAGTCTCTGCCAGGAAGTCAAAACCTCTACCTCCTTTTCTTGTCAGCTCCATCTCAGCTCCCCATACAGAAGGATTTCATTTTATCAAGGACGTCATTCTATGCGGCGGCTGGGATCTTGTCAATGCTGTCTATGGAGATCTGCCTGATTCGACCGAGCAGATCCTCCACCCTGAGAAATACCTGGTGGAAAGGGACTTCCCTTACACAATAAAAATGGCATCGATAGCCGACGAGCTGCCTGAAGGATGGAAAAAGCTGGAACAGAATACAGTTGGAGAACTGAGGCTCAAAATCATATTCAACTCCTTCTTTCCGTCACATAACAGAAATTCCTCATATGAAGGATGGGGAGGCGATACATACAGCATTTATAAACGTGAAAATGAATATTTTACAATCTGGATAACACTGTGGGACAGCTCAAAGGATGCAAACGAATTCTTCGATGGATATGCCAGAGTTTTAAAGAGAAAATACAGCGGCCTGAAGATAAAAAAAGAGACAAAGAGCATATTTGACGGAAACACCGGTAATAAGTCAGTATCGATGGAATCCAGAGACAAAACGGTTTTTATTATGGAGGGTGTTCCTTCATCACTCGCCGCCTTCCTGAAAGACAGGCTAATTTCTTCCAATGTGGAAAGGAAAGAGCATACTGTCAAGGTGAAAGTGAAAGAGTTGAAGAAACAGACCGGATCAGCACCGTCCGGTTCTGCCATTGCCGGCACAAGCGGAGCCAGAATCGAATTCAACATGTATACAAACGGGTATTACGGGTTTTCCGTGCAAAAGCCATCCTCATGGATTTTCAAGCCTGCCCAGTACAGCTCCCGCACTCCTTTGACAGTTGGCAATCTTGATACCGGAGCATTTGTAACATTCCAGATTATTCCTTCTGATTCTGCTGTCACACAGGATGTCATTGAATTAAACCTGACAGCATTCAGCACGCGGATGCTCAACGGCTTTTCAAAGACGGGAAAAGGCACGAAGTCTATCGGAGGCAATACATTTTACTTCATCAGGGGAGCAGGTAAAGACAGGTCGACAAAAGTAGCGACCTCTCTTACTGCTTATGGAGCATCGATTCAGAAACGTGTTTTTGTAATATTCTATCTGGTTCCCAGAGACAAAGAGGCTGATTCTGAATATGATATAAATTCTGTGATTCAGAGCGTCCGCTTCATATAGACATTTAAGTATCAGCAGACAGGAACGATTGCGCATACCAGGCTCGAACACAAGCCCTGTAAAATATATTTTGACTTATACTGGATGATCTTTTAAATTTGTGGTATACTATATACAGTGATAATCAAGTCTTCTGTAAAATATCAGCGCGCTTCATTATCCTGAGAGACGAATTTTCACAGGCTTCAATTCCTCTCTGAACCTTTGCCTATTTTCTGAGACATCTCTGAAAACCAATCACCAAAGGCTTAGTTGAAGAAAATACTTTTGTAAGGGAGAAGAAAATGACAACAACATACGAATATGAAATGGACGGCATCAAATACATATGGAATGGAAAGATGTGGTATGAGGACGAAAAATACCTGGAGCTTCCGGTCAAGATAACCAACAGACTGGACAACCTCGTCAATGCAGAGGACAAGGTCATAAACGCCCCGATTCAGCAGAGCATGGCTGCAGCGAAAGCAGCTTTGCGCACTCAGTCTCGAAGAAAAAAGACCGCTGCAGCAGTCGAGGAAGAATGACAGCACCATGACTCAATGAAGCCGCGCAATCATACTTCCATTATGAGCAGGTGGAGCCAGCGACCAGAAGGGGCACGCCTGCTCATGTTATTCCAGGAGGCGAAGGGAGCGCTGTTCACCGGTAATATCAGCGGTCTGGTATTTCCAGTCAAAGTAATCCTTTCCGCTTTATTTCAACATACAGTCGCATCAGAGAATATGACAGTGACTGAGGCCTGCAATCCAGCACCGGAACGCCGCGCTTTTTCAGTGCAGTTTCTGTCTTGCGCCTTTCGGATAGCAGATTGACTGCCACTGCTTTTCTGAAGAGAGTCGATGAGTCGTGAGGATATGCATCTGCAGCCGCCGAGAGAGCAGGATCTCTGACCATCACGACAAGCGGCAGATGGCGGGGATACATCCCTGGAATACACTGCAGAAGAGAAGCCGCAGCACCCTCTTCTGCGAAATCTGTGAATATCACTACCAGACTCCTCTTCCTGTGTCTCCCTTCCATATACTCAAGAAGAGAGAAATAATCGGTTTCCGTTCCCGATGCCTCAACATCCTGGCAGAGTGAAAAGAGGCGCTGGAACTGTTTCTTTCCCCTGTCAGGCGGCAGAAATCTGCTTACCTTGTGAGAGAACAGCAGCATCCCCACTCTGTCATCACGCTCAAGCGCGACGTGTGAAAGAAGAAGGGAAGCCACAACAGCATATTCCATACGTTCAAGACCTGCCACTTCAGCTCTCATGAGCCTTCCTGTGTCTATTGCCAGAAGAACACTTTCAGTTCTGTCCTCCTCAAAGCTTTCGACAATGAGTTTTGCTCTTCGCGCAGAAGCCTTCCAGTTGATATTGCGGTACTCATCATCCCGGTGGTATTCCCTGAGGGATTCAAATTCAGTCCCCACACCGCTGAAAAGGCTGCGACGATTACCGGCTTCTCTTATCGAGCGCCGCGAGGCAGGCGATTGAAATCTCATTACACCAGCTATTGCCGGAACAACCTTTATCTCTTCTTTCTCTCCTCTGCTGAACTGCCTTATGACCAGCCCCATAATGCCATCAATACGGATTCTGAGTGGTCCGAAATGGAATGTTCCCCTCTTCACAGGAACCGCTGGATAAGTACACTCAGCCTTCCCACCTGGAGAAATGACCATCAGAAGCGGTGCATCTGATGCATTGAAAGGCAGCGGTGGATCATCTCTGATGGTTATTCTGACTTTGCGCATTGAGCGGTTTTCAGCTTCAATCATTACGGTGTTTTCAGCACCACACTGGAAAAACGTTGGAACAATCCGCCTGATTATTATCTCAGGTGGATGAGGCGTCATCAGATAGTCAATATACACCGCGGTCAGAATGAGTCCGTCGAGCACAAGAAGAGCCGTCAACGGATCGATTTTATGAGAGACACAAAGCATCGCCACTCCAGCCAGAAACATCAAAAGCAGCGCGCGCTCAGTTATAACCATAAGCTCCTTTCTGCCTGCAACTGATTACCTGGGAACATTGACAGTCCTCAGGATGTTTTTTATCACTTCATCTGCATTAACTCCGTCCAACTCTGCCTCAGCCTTGATCATTATCCTGTGCCTGAGCACCGGACAGGCTACTCGCTTTACATCATCAGGAATGACAAACTCTCTACCGCTCAGAGCCGCAAGCACTTTACTGCAGAGAAGAAGATTGATGGAGCCTCTCGGACTGACTCCCATGAAAAGAGCGCTGTTCTTTCTTGTCGATCTTGTTATTTCGGTTATATAATCTATTACCGGATCACTTACAGATATCTCCTGTATCTCGCTGGCTATTACGTCGGGCTCCGGAAGCAGAACAGTTGAAATGTGACAATCCTTAAGGTTGTGAGCATTGAACCCCTGATGATATTTTCTCACCACTTCCCGCTCTTCATTGAATCCGGGATATCCTGTCAGGATCTTCATCGTGAAACGATCGATCTGAGCCTCCGGAAGAGGATATGTCCCCTCAAACTCCAGCGGATTCTGCGTTGCGAAGACCATGAAAAGAGGTGGCAGATAACAGGTTTCCCCTTCAATGGTCACCTGCCTCTCTTCCATAGCTTCCAGCAGAGCAGACTGTGTCTTGGGAGGCGTTCTGTTAATCTCATCAGCCAGAAGAAAGTTGGTGAAGATCGGACCCTTCTGTAATCTGAACTCATGTGTATGCATATCATAGATATGTGTGCCTGTCAAATCTGAAGGCATCAGATCAGGAGTAAACTGCACTCTTTTGAACTCGGCCTTTACGATTGCAGAAAGAGTCTTTGCCATAAGAGTCTTGGCAGTACCAGGTACTCCTTCCAACAGTACATGGCCTCCTGAGAGGAGGCAGATCAGAATCTCCTGGATAACCGCCTCCTGGCCCACTATTACCTTCTTCATCTCTTCTGCTATTGTGGAATATAGTGTTCTGCATTTAACTGTTGCCATATGATTCTTCCTTTCCCAGTTCATCTAATCGCTGTGCAGTCGCGATGATTGTCCTGGCATCGAACTTACCGCCATTTATTATTTTCTCACATCTTTCCAGGACTGACAGAGCTTCATCATAACCACATTTCTTCTCATCAGACAGACATCTTGAAAGAGCAGGCAAATCTGCTCCTGAAGGCAGCCCACATCGCGCCGCTATCCTGCCGCGCACATCACAAAACAGAATTGCAAGCACGTCCTTCTCTGCTCCGGCCCGCTGAAGCAGTCGCGCCATAACAGAGATGAACTCCCTGGAATCTCTCTTATCATGAGATGGAAGCGGTATCATTCTCTTGAATCTTATGCTGCGGGAGAAAAAATAGAGCAGAGAGATCAACAGAAATTGCAGAATGAACAGCTGTAACGGCAGGCTGAAGAGCTGCACCAGAGAGCGACCCTGTGAGAAGCCGTGGTGATATTCATCAAAACTGAGAGATTTCGTGCTGTCATTTAAACAGGGTATATTCATCATTGCCAGAGCATTATCTCCTTTCAGCAGTCCTTTGTTTGAAAAGATTTCAGGAGCCGTTATAACAGTAATATGTCCATTCCCGAGAGCCAATCGTGACATGACTGTGCCATATTCATCGAAGATTAGGTATTCCACATCAATGCTTCTGCTGAACTTGCTCCTCATTCCGGAGGTGATGATGATGCTTTCTGCACCTCCCCCTCTCAATGCAAGCGTAACAGGTATTCTGCGGGGTCTTGTCATTCCGCCGGGATATATGATGATTCCAAAATGACTGTAAATGGCGTTTGGGCTGTCGTCTGCCACCACCAGTTCACCTCCCTCCCTCACCCACTTTTCCACGTGGGTGCATTCACTGTCAGAGAAGTGCAGAGAGGGCGAGACTGTAAGAAGCACATCATCGTGATCGGCAAGAGAAGAGAGGGGTTTTCTCCATGCAGAGACTCTGAATCCTGTCTTCCTGAGGAGCAGATAATAGATCCTTCCACCTTCCGGAGCCTCTGAATAGATGGAATTATCAGACGTAAAATCCAGATTTTCCTTCATCATGTGGAAACAAAGGAGAAGGATGACGATCAGCAGAAGCACCAGTAACTTCCATTTGACAACGATCTTCACAACATCAGCATCTCCCTGCATTGGCTGTATTCCATCTTGAACTGTGAATAATCATCCAGAGTTACCGGCCTGACTGCATAGTATCTGCTCTCAAAAAGCTCGTAACAGCTTCTGAAAGGCTCTGCCAGGCCTGTAAGGCTTCTGGACTCGATCATCGCCTCCACCTCGCGAAGCGTGGAATGCTCCAGATCTCCCGAAATCCCCCGCCGCTCGAGAGCCCTGAGCAGGGCTCTCATGAGCATTCTCATAGCTTCCTGGTATTGATGCAGGCCTTCCATCTCTCCTGCCTGTTTTTCGAAATCCGGCTCATCTGATTTCGGAGAAGAGAGCGGGATATAACGGCGGGATGTAACATTCCCTGTCATATTTTTTTTCAGGGCTGTGAAAAGGAAGCATATTATTGTCACGCAGAGAACGAGTACCAGCGCGGTGAATACATACCAGATGAGCTCTCCCTTTTCAAGATGAGAATTCAGCATCTCCAGAAAATCAGAGGCAGGCCTCAATGCTCTGTCCAGAAAGGCAATGGCATCTTTAACAGCTGGAGCGGAAAAAAAGTTGTCGAGAGGACCGATCTCTGATGCCGTTGTCGCCTCCCCCTCTCTCAGGTGAGCAAACTGCCGATCCCTGAGGATCTCATTCAGCGTTCTTTCCACCTGTTCTTTCTGCAAAGACATATGCTCACCTCTGATTTCTTCAGTATTACTGCAATTCAGGACCCTCCCTGAGCTTTTCTTCACAGCGCTCTATCGACAGCCATATATCCCAGGCATCTTTTCTGATCTTGAGATCACATGCTTCCAGAGTCTCAGTAAAGGCTGCGAAGGGAAGAAAAAGAAATACTGCAATGATTGAAACTGAATAATGAGTCACCTGGACAGCAGCAAAGGCGGGAACAAGCAGAATGCCGCGGGTCAGAATCCATAGAACAGAGGTCCTCCAGAAAGAACCGCCTGTCAGAGTCCAGCTTCTTCTGAAGCACTGTATGACACCGGATCGGGATTCCAGGAACAGAAGCGGAAGAGAAAGTGAAAACCTGACGCTGAATGCAGAGACAGCTGCAATGAGCATTATAACTGCGACAATCATTGCTTTTCCGCTGCCGGAAGGCTTTGTTGTTATTTCTGCAGAGATTAGCAGTATTAAGGTAAAAAAAGACAGGCCTGCCACAGAGATGATTGCATGGACCGTCAGAGAGCCGGCCTTCTTCAGCACTGTGAACATCAGCTCAGAAAAAACCAGTCTGCGCCCTCTTAAGGTCTTCGATACGGCTTCTGCAAAAAAAGCTCTCGTACACATGAAAGACAGCATCAGAAAAAGAATCTGTATGACGGCAGATATGACACAGCCGGCCTCCAGCTCCGGCCTGATCTTTCCAATGTGTCGTGTGAGGCCCAGCAAAGCATTTACAATGAGCATCGGTGGACCTTCAATGAAGAGCACCGCTCCCCAGAAAAGCCAGAAACGGCTCCACACAAGATCCACCGATTCATCAAGTATATCACCTGTTGTCAGCGGTCTCGGTTCCATATGGTGCTGCCTGTTGCTTTTCATTCTCTCAGCCTGAAGCCGGTGTAGATCATTCTTGTCCGCCCCTCTCTGTTCTCTCTGTAAAGAACAAGAGTCGTCATTCTGGTGCAGAATGGATGCGGCACCAGCTCTGGAATATCTGATATGGTGACATTCCTTCCCCTGTCGGTCTGAAACTCCGTGATGGACAGATTTTTTCTGGATGCTCGATAGAAATGGATAATCTCATCGATCGAATCAAGGGAGTACATCTCCATAATTGACTGAATCATTGCTTTTTCCTGTGGGGTCATCCCCTGTGCCCTTTTGCCTGAGATGAATGTCGCATCAGGGTACAGCGGGATTGAAAAAGAAGAAATCTCCGGAGTAATTGACTGGGTGAATGACTTATCATTAACAGGATCAGTCACATAGCGTTCCTGAAAGCTTGAAGGCTCTGCAGATGAAACATTGCCGGACAATGGACCGGATTGAGCAGGTGTCGGCAAATGACGATTCGCTGCATCCTTCTCTGTTTTTCCGATTCTCCCGCAGCCTGACAGAATGAGATACAATGTGATAGCCAACAGTAGAAGGATGAGATTCTTCACTCTCTTCGACCTGTTCCCTGCAGCTGTATGAGAGATATGGCAGCTTTCGGATTATCTCTGACCTCCGGCTTCAGAGGGCTCTGAAAGCCGGATCGGAGCATCGCTGTATCTCTATGCAGAACCTTCTCTCCCCCGGCCTGCTTCTTTGAGCAGTCTGATGTCTCTCCTCCGAGGTGAAGCGGCAGAAATATGCCTGAACAGTCAAGCATCATCGGCCGTTCAGGTGCATCGACTGTAATTGACACAGCCTTTTCGGTCCTCGGGATTATGGTGGGATTCGGTGTAATGCATCCAGCTATGGCAGCAGTCTGATAACATGTAAGGGTTCCGGCCAGAAGACCGTAAATACCCAGTCTGGCAAGATCACTCCTGCGTGACGGCGCCAGTGCGCCGATACCTCCAATTTGTATTGCGATGGATGTTAAGTTGGCAAAGCCGCATATCGCATAGATGGCTATGACTACAGAGCGGGGAGAAAGGGCCATCGTGCCGTCCGTCAGACCCTTCCCAAGCTCACTGTATGCGACAAATTCGTTCATTACCATCATCTTTCCCATCAGGCTGCCCACAGCGGGACATTCTTTCCAGGGAACACCGAGAATCCAGGCCACAGGAGAGAAAATGGTGCCGAATATGGTGTTCAGATTAAGCGTTATCGTGGTGTGGAACAGAGAGCCCGCCACGTTTCCAAGACCTGCCAGAATTGCATCTATCATCGCTATCAGAGCGATGAATGCGAGCAGCATAGCTCCCACATTCAGAGCCATCTGAAGCCCTACAGAAGCCCCTCCGGCTGCGGCATCGATGACGTTGGCCTCTGTGCGGGGGAGATCGACTTTAACCGCGCCCAGTGTCTCAGGTTTCTCTGTCTCAGGGATCAGCATCTTAGCCATCACAAGTGCTCCAGGAGCCGAGATGACACTTGCGGTCAGCAGATGGCCTGCTGCATCTGGAAACACGCCACTCAGCATCCCGACATATGCAGCCATCACTCCACCTGCAATGGTGCCAAATCCACCTGCCATAACTGCAAGAAGCTCTGAACGTGTCGTATTCTCGATATATGGCCTGATGAGCAGCGGAGCCTCAGTCTGTCCCACAAAGATATTAGCTGAGCAGCACAGTGTCTCGGCTCCGCTGGTGTTCATCACCTTAACGATGATCCGCGCCACAACCTCGACAACTTTCTGCATTATGCCAAGGTAGTATAGGACGCTCATGAATGAAGAGAAGAAGATTATTGTTGGCAGAACCTGAAAGGCGAAGATGTAGCCGAAGGTATTCGTGTCGCTTACCAGACCTCCAAATATGAAAGAAGAGCCCTTTTCAGTGAATCTGAGCAGCATAACCACAACGTCGTTGATGGTAGAAAACAGCCATTTCCCGGGAGGGGTAATCAGTACTATTACTGCGAAGATTATCTGCAGAAGAAGCCCTGCCATAACAGTCTTCCAGTTGATTCTCCTTCTGTCTACAGAAAAGAGATAGGCTATCCCGAGCATTACAAAGATACCGAGGAAACTCACTACTCTGCCTGCCATATCGCCCATTGCTGCTTCACCTGTTCTTTCATAATCCATGATTTTCAGACAGAAGCTGAGGCCTGCCTGAACGTTGTTAAAATATGCAGTTTTGCAGAAACTATACAGCAACGCCTCCATCCGACCCTGCCAGAATTTTTCTTGATTTGCTTCCGTTGGCCGGGCCTACTATGCCTTTCCTTTCCATCAGGTCGATGAGGCGGCCTGCCCTGGCATATCCTATCTTGAGCTTTCGCTGAAGAATGGATACTGATGCGTGACGCTCGGCCATTATTATCCTGAGAGCCTCGCTGTATAGATCATCATCAGAATTATCATCTTTGTCACCCTCTCCCTGAGTGAGGTCCTTCTGTTCAATATTGATTGGGATAAGATTTGCCGGCGGCGGCTGTTGAGACCAGAATGCCACAATGCCCTCAGTGTCCTCGCTGCTTATGTATGCGCCCTGTATTCTGCGTGGATCAGCCGCATCGCTGGGCAGATAAAGCATATCACCTTTCCCCAGAAGCTTTTCTGCACCTACACGATCCAGAATCGTCCTGGAATCAACCTGAGACGTGACAGCGAAAGCTGTCCTGGACGGGATATTTACCTTGATGAGGCCGGTAATGACATCGACTGAAGGTCTCTGTGTCGCCAGTATGAGATGAACACCAGCGGCGCGCCCCATCTGGGCAAGCCGGCAGATATGCTTCTCCACCGCTGCGGATGACACCATCATCAGATCTGCCAGCTCATCAACTATTATGACAATATACGGGAGTGGAACCGGCGCTTTCTTGTTATACTCAGAGATATTCCGCGCCCTGTAGTTGCCGATCTCGTCATATCGGGCATCCATTATCTCAGTCATATGATGAAGCACCAGTGTGGCAATCTTGGGATCGGTAATAATCTTCTTGTCACCGGATGCCTTTATGTCGATCAGATGAGGTATTCCCTCATACATTGAGAGCTCCACCCTCTTGGGATCGATCATCACCAGCTGCACCTCTTCAGGTGTGGCCCTGAACAGTATGCTCGCGATGATGCAGTTGATGCATACTGATTTACCTGAGCCAGTTGAGCCTGCAACCAGAAGATGCGGCATCTTTACGAGGTCTCCAAGTATGGGCTTGCCTGTGATATCCTTTCCGAAGGCAAGAGGAATAACGGCATCCTTGTTCCTGAACTCCTCGGATGACAGAATCTCCTTCACATGCACGATGTCGATCCTGTCATTGGGTATCTCGATACCGATACAGGACTTTCCTCTCACAGGCGCTTCGATTCTTATTGATGGAGCCGCCAGCACCAGGGCGATGTCGTTGGTCAGGTTTGTGATCCTGCTGACCTTGACACCTTTTGCAGGCTGAAGCTCATAGCGAGTGATTGAAGGACCACGCTCAATGTTTATTACACTTGCTGAAACGCCGAAGCTTTCCAGAGTCTCGACCAGAACATTTGAATAATCCTTTGAAGCTTTCTGCTTCTTTGGAGCATCAACGGCACCTTCAAGCATCGACAGCGAAGGTAGTGAGTATCCCTCTTCTTCAGAGAATTGAGACTCCTGGTCTCCTTCTTCCCAATCCTCATCATCAAAATCTTCATCTGCATCTGCCTCTGCATCTTCGCTGCGGACAGGCTTCACTTTCCTGACTGCCTTTGCCTTTGCTTTTGCAGGCTTTTCGCCGCTTGAAGAGACTTCAACCCTGATACGCTCAGCGACACTGGCAGCCTCTTTCAGATGCCCCATCATCCTTGTCTCTCTTGATGGCTTATCCTCTCCATCGCCAGTATCTTTCTTTTTCCTTCTGAAAAGCCACGATATGATCCTGGCCAGACTGCGGCCGATAAAAGAAAAAAGAGCGCCTGCCAGCCTGAGCAGAGAAAGCAAGCTTCGACCTGAAGCCTTAAGCACATCTATTGTCCTGGGCCCCAGGAACAGAAATATGGAGATGATAAGCAGAGCACCCAGAATGATGCAGGTGCCGCCCAAACCGAGACTCCTTTTCATGTGCTCGGCAAGAGCCTTCCCCCACAGACCACCTTTATCAGTGATGAGATACCGGCCTGTCTCAACAGTCCAGAAGACAACTATAACAAGAAGAGAGAAGAATGTAAGAGCCGGAACTGGGAAAGGGTGTATGAGCCTAACGCCGATTATTATTATAAGAAATGGAACTGTAAAACTGGCCCATCCGAGCGTTCTGTTAAGCTCCAGACCTATGATTGAGCCCATATTTCCTGAAAGAGGAGGATTAGCCGCGCAGAACATAATAAAAAATCCCATTGCAACAAGAACCAGGCCGAGGCATTCGCGCCACGGCACTTTAAAGGGTTCATCTGTTTTCGCAGAGATGTTTCCGTTTTCCGGCTTGTTTCTGGGCTCTTTCCTCCTGGTTTTCATAGGGTCCTTACTTCTTCCTTGACATGAAAATCCCTTCTCTGATAAGGCAGGACAATATCGGCTATAATTGAACTATACAATGGCAGACGTTATGAGCCATACTCCGGAACAAACTGTGGAAAAGCTGACGCTGATCAACTGTCCAGGGAACCTGCCGTGAACATATCCATACCATATAGAGAAAAAAAAACAAGCCTCAGCATTCCCGACCAACACTCCGTAACCATCCTTGAATCAGGGAAGGCGGAAGAAGCGGAGATGCTGTCTCTTTTTCGGAAAAGTATGGCTGATGTACACGGAAGTGTCTCGCTGAAAGACTTTCTGACAGGAGATGAGAGAGTTCTCTGTGTAGTAAATGATGCCACAAGACCAACCCCGACATCTGATATTCTGGGCTTTCTTGCCGATTATCTCTTGAATCTTCCTGTAAATTACATCGTGGCCACCGGAACCCACCGCCCCCCTTCAGAAGACGAGATGGCGCAGATCTTCGGCACTCATCTGGAGGCTCTGCGGGATAAGGTCATGATTCACCACTGTCGTGATTATGAGAGGCTCTTCCATGCCGGCAGAACCTCTTATGGAACTGATGTCTATTTCAACGTGGCTCTGCGTGAGTTCGAGAAGGTTCTAATAATAACCTCAGTAGAGCCTCACTACTTTGCAGGCTACACAGGGGGAAGAAAATCGCTTAATCCCGGCCTTGCCGGCGAAAAAACAGTGATACAGAACCACAGACTGGCTCTTTCTGCCCGGTCAGAAACGTGCGCACTCGATCAGAACCCTGTCCATCTGGACTTCATGGAGTCAGTGAATTATCTGCACAACAGATTTTTTGCGGTGCAGACCGTTCTGGACAGAGATCATTCAATATGCTGCATGGAAGCCGGAGATCTTTTCACTTCCTTTGACGCAGCGGTCCGAAAAGCTGATGAAATATTCTGTGTGGACATCGAAGAAAAATATGATATAGTCATTACAGTGGCGACATTCCCGCTGGATATCGATCTGTATCAGTCACAGAAATCCATTGAAAATGGGAGACTTGCTCTGAAGGAGGGAGGGATACTGATATTTGTCTCATCCTGCAGAAAGGGCAAAGGCCCCTGCCAGTATATGGATATGATGGCAGAGGCCGGATCAGTTGATGCAACAATCAGGATGTTGAGTGAAGGTTATAGATTCGGATATCACAAAGCAGGAAAGCTGGCTGAAATGATGAAATGGTCTGAAATCTGGGGCGTAACCGATCTGGAAGACGAATTACTTTCCAGCATTTTCATAAGGCCTTTCAACTCCATCCAGAGTGCACTCGACTGCGCCATTGAAAAAAAAGGACGGAGCGCCACTGTCTGTGTGCTGATGGATGGAAGCCATGTGGTTCCGAGATTGAAAGGCAGGCAGAATAAATGTCCACTGCCGCAGGATCAGTGAATGGGGGACTGGCATTTCGGGAAAGCGGCACCGGACAGCCAAAGGAGGTAATGAGCCAGTCGATATGGAACTCTTCCTTAGGTATTACAGGAGGAAGACATTGTATAAGAATGTCCATATTCATCTTCATCTCTTTTTGATTATATTGTCTCTTCTTACAGGATCCTGTGCGCGCCAGCCAGGTCCGGAGGATGCGGTCAAGAACTTCTGCAGAAATGTCACTGATAAAAAATGGGATTCTGTATGGGATTCTATCACCTTTCAGAATCAAAAGGATTTTGAAGAAAAAGTCTTGAATCCAATGAAACTCAGCATAAAAGCAGCACCACAGGAGCATATGGAGCTCAGGCACCCGACTCTCGGTGTAAGTGCCGACGACCTTCTCAAGATGTCTGCAAAAGATTTCTTTATTCTCAGTCTTGAGAAGACTGATGTTCGTGAGCAGATGCTTAAGAGGATTGCTACTCTGAACACTGATGTTGAAAAGGTAGGCATAAATGGAAATACAGCCAAGGTAAAGCTGAAGGACAGGCCACAGGATATAACTCTGCAGAAGGAGAACGGCGTCTGGAAGATCTCAATCTTTTAGCTCATCATTTTCCAGCAGCTTTTCCGTTCACGATCTTCCAGGATGAAATGAGTCCTTCAAGAGGGAATTGTTTTTTCCATGTCGTATCCTTTAGGATAACCCGATTGTTCATCCAATGAAATATAATTTATGCATAGGGGGAGACCATGAGTAAGAAAGATGCAAGAAAACAAAAACGTCTGGAACTATCAGCCGGACAGCCACAAAAGCCAGAACAGCCGAAACAGGAAGAGCCGCAGCACGAAGCGGCACCTCCCGAAGCATCAGTCCCTTCACCAAAGGAGGAACCGTCTGCAGCACCGCACAAAGAAACAGAGGCGGTGCCGCATGAAGTAAGACATGAAGAGCCTGCTGCACCGGTGGAAGCTTCACCGGAGCCCACAGAAAATGCCGGCACAATGCATAATGAGATGAAGATCCTGAAAGAGGTGGTCGAGAATCTTAAAGCAGAGCTGAAGGCAGTTTCATCAAAAGCCGCAGAGGCTGCAGGTCATGACAGCAAAGCCATTGTAGATGAGATAAAAAGCTCTTTTGGCGGTCAGGAGCAATCCATGCTGAATCTGAAATCTCAGGTTGAAAAGATAACAGAGCACATGGGAGAGCTGGTCCATTCACGGGACGGACTGATGGATGTGAATAAGAACATAATGACATTTTTTGAGGAAGAGCTCCCCAGACTCAGAGAGACAGTGCACTCCAACGCCGCAAAGTTCACAGAGCTTAAAACCGAGCTTGAAAACATTGCAGACAGAGCTGCTGGTGCACCTGCAAAGACTGACGGTGTGAAAGCAGGAATAGCCGAAGATGCTGTTGATAAAAAGATCTCCAGCGCCATAAACGCCGTTGAAGCGATGGCAAAAGAGATACAATCGAAAGCTGATACAGGCATCCGGAACCTGGAGACAGAGATCCTGAATATTTCTGAACAGCTTGAGCTGATGAAGAAAGAAAAGCCGGCACTGTCACAGGGCGCTGATACTGCAGAGCTGAAAGCACATATTGAGGAAGTAAAGTCAAAGAGTGAATCTGTCCAGAATGAGCTCGGCTCGTTCAAATCAGAGATGACCTCAGCAATCTCGCAGCTCAGGGATCTCAGCAGAGGCGGTACAGAAGCGAAAGTGCCCTCAGAAGAGCACCTCACCAATCTGAACGCCACCGCTAAACTGATAAACTTCATTGAAGACAAGGTAGGTGCCATCACCGTTACGGGTGCTGCTGAAACACCGCTTCACAAGCTTCTGGAAGCGGGGAAACAGTCTGATCTGTACTTCACAATGAACAACCTGCTGGAAGTAATGATCAATCACAAAGCGCCTGTGCTTCATCTCCGCAAAGACTCCCCTCCTCTGGTACGTGTCGATGGAGAGCTCATTCCGGTCGGAGATCAATTGCTCACTGATAAGGATTGTGCATTTCTTGTCCATCCATATCTCACCAGAGAGCACCACAAAGCGCTTTTGAACAGAGAAGAGATTAATTTTTCAATCTATCACAAGAAATCGCTCTTCCGCTTCAATGTGTTTATCCATCGCTCATCTATCGGTGTGACAGTGAGAATGCACCCGCAGGAGATTCCAATCTTCTCAGATCTCACACTTCCTGATGAGCTCAAGAAAAACCCCATTCCCAATAATGGACTCATACTCATAGCCGGACCGTCAGGTTCAGGGAAAAGCACAATCGCAGCATCGCTTATCGATCATATCAACAGTACCCTGAAGATGCACATTGTTACACTTGAAAGCCCGATAGAGTTTATCCACAAGGATAAGCTGTCTCTTATAACTCAGAGAGAGCTTAGAAACGATTTCCACTATATGAACATTGCTTTTCTTCAGTCGCTGAAGAAAGATCCCGACCTTGTCTTCGTTTCTGAGCTTAACGACCCTGAAGTTCTGATGAACGCACTTGTCGCCACCAACTCAGGCCATCTCGTAATAAGTACCATTAACAGCTTCGATGCCGTGGGAGCTATCGAGAACATCGTTGAAACCTACACCGGAGAAGCCCGCAGAAGAATCCAGATCCTTCTTGCCCGTGGGCTCCGTTATATCCTCGGGACCAGGATCATTGACTCACAGGGCGGTGAGAACAAGGTCTATGCGCTTGAAGCTCTGGTCAATAATAAAGACATAGCTAAACTCATCACCTTTAATAATGTTGATAGCCTCTACACTTATATGGAAGAGAACAAGGCACAGGGAACAAGAACACTCCCTCAGGCTATTACCGCTCTCTATGAAAGCGGAATCATCTCTGAAGATGATTACCATAAGCAGAAAGAGGAGCTCCAGCGTCTTTTCAAACATTATAAGGAAGTAGCTGCAACCACACCATAACACCATTAACAGCACGTGGTCATGCACGGGAAAGGAGCAGATTTTTGGGCACCATACAAGCTGCAGGAATCTGCCTGGGAGCCTCTACACTTGGTATTGTAAAAGTAAAAAAGAATAACGGCACAATCGAGATAGAGAATGTCACGCTTAAAAACCATGAGGGAAACCCCCGGCTCTATCTCGAGTCAGCCTTCAGGGAACTGACTGGGCTTCCTATAGTCATAACAGGAAGAAAGCTGAAAAACCTGGTAAACCTTCCCCAGATTACTGAAGTAGAAGCTCTTGAACAGGCATTGAAGTTCATATATAAAGACAGGATAATGCCGCCTCTTGAAGCAGTAATAAGCGCGGGCAGTGAGACTTTTATCATTTATCCTCTTGACAGCCACGGTCTTGTAAAGGGCATACAGACTGGAAGCAAATGCGCCTCGGGCACAGGGGAGTTCTTTCTGCAGCAGTTGCGCAGAATGAATGTGACAGTTGATGAAGCGATCAAGAAGGCGCTCAATGTAAAGCCCTATAAGATATCCGGCCGCTGTTCGGTTTTCTGTAAAAGTGACTGCACTCATGCACTGAATAAAGGCGAGCCGATCGGAAACGTTGCTGCCGGCCTCTGTGAGATGATGGCGCAGAAAATGATTGAGATTCTGAGGCGGATCCCCAAGAAGAATGTCATGCTCATCGGCGGAGTCTCGAAGAACCAGGCAGTAATCAAACTGCTTTCCCGTGAGATTGAGAACCTTATTGTGCCGGAAGAAGCCCATTATATGGAAGCTCTTGGCGCTGCAATAAAGGCGCTGGAGGGCACCGGCAGCTCAGTCAATGAATTATCTGAGTTGTTTAAAGGACACGTCCATTCATTTGACTTCCTCTCCCCACTCGTGGATTCTGAACAACTGGTTACTTTCAAAAAAACTGTCAGAGGGGCTGTCAAAGAACGTGACGAGTGCATAATCGGGCTGGATGTCGGCTCGACAACCACCAAGGCGGTATTGCTGAGAATAAACGACAATGCTATTCTGGCCTCATGTTACCTGCGCACAAACGGCGATCCTGTAGGAGCCAGCAGAAAATGCATTGACAGCATTAACAGCGCCATCACAGTCCCCATAGTGATAAAGGGTCTCGGGGTAACCGGCTCAGGGCGATATATTGCCGGACTCTATGCAGGCACCGATGCGATAATCAACGAGATCATCGCCCACGCCGAGGCGGCCCTCTATTTTGATGATGGTGTTGATACCATCTTTGAGATAGGCGGGCAGGACGCGAAGTATACTTATCTCACAAATGGTGTGCCCTGTGATTATGCAATGAATGAAGCCTGCTCGGCAGGCACCGGATCGTTTCTGGAGGAATCAGCCAAGGAGAGTCTTGGTATCGAGATGGAGGCAATTGCCGAAATAGCGATGAAGAGCACCAGGCCCCCCAATTTTAACGATCAGTGTGCCGCTTTCATAGGAAGTGATATCAAGAGTGCCATCCATGAAGGTATTCCTGTTGAAGATATCATCGCAGGCCTGGTCTATTCAATCTGTATGAACTACAACAACAAAGTGCGCGGCTCCAGGCCGGCCGGAAGCAGGATATTCATGCAGGGCGGCGTTTGTTACAACAGGGCTGTTCCGATAGCCATGGCATCATTGATCGGGCTCCCTATTATAGTTCCGCCGGAGCCCGGACTCATGGGAGCCTTCGGCGTAGCGCTGGAGGTCAAGAAACGGCAGAGTCTGGGATTCCTGAAAGAAAAGCTCTTTTCACTCCCTCTGCTGCTCAAACGCACCGTCGAATATGGCAGAGAGTTCATATGCAGCGGCGGAAAGGAAAAGTGTGACAGGAAGTGTCTGATAAGCACAGTCAAAGTGGATGATAAATCCTTCCCCTTCGGCGGAGCCTGCAACAGGTATTATAATAAGCAGCTAAACAGAGAGGAAAAGGAATCTGCGAATGTTATCAATGACAGGTATACCCTGATCTTTGATAAAATGGCTACCCTGAAGCCTCCTAAAGATTCACCGACAATCGGACTGAACCGATCCTTTCTGACTCACCTCCTCTACCCTCTCTACTATAACTTCTTTACACTCCTTGGCTTCAGAGTGGTGCTCCCGCAGAAGATGCGGGAGGAAGGTGTGGAGCGGAAGGGGGCTTATTTCTGCCATCCCCTTGAAGCGGCACATGGCTATTACTATGACCTGCTTCTTGAAAACACTGATTATATATTCCTTCCACACGTAAGAGAGATAAGCGTTCCCAACAGCGTTTCAATGCGCCACGACTTCCAGGCCACATGTCATCTGCTGCAGTCTGAAACATACTGCCTCCGTGAGGCATTTTCAGACATGGAGAAAGGCAGGAAGATTCTCAGACCAGTCTTCAACTTTTCACAGGGCTATGAGACTGAGAAGAATAACTTCATCAAAGTGGCGCGGAGTCTTGGAAAAAAGGGGAAGCTTCCTTCCGTCGCCTTTGACTATGCTATTGAAAAGCAGCGTGAATTCTTCAAATCACTCAAGGATCTGGGCAGGGTATTTCTGGAGGAGCTTGAGTCAGAGAGTGATGAGAAGGCCGTCGTAATATTCGGGAGACCTTACAACTCCTTCACACCTGATATGAATATGGGGATCCCTGAAAAGTTCGCCTCCAGGGGTATTCCGGTGATCTCATATGATGTGCTCCCCTTTGATGAAGAATACTGTGATGCTCATATGCACTGGGCAATAGGTCAGATGCTGATGAAGGCTGCCAGACTGGTGAAAAACCATCGTCAGCTCTTCGGCGTCTATATCACCAACTTCAGCTGCGGTCCTGATTCATTCCTGCAGCGCTATTTCAGAGAGATTATGGATAAAAAGCCATCTCTGACGCTGGAACTGGACAGCCACACTGCCGATGCCGGCATCACAACAAGAGTGGAGGCCTTCCTCGATATAGTCGATCGCTACAGAAAGCTCAACATTCCTGAAATGAAGAAAGTTAACAGCTATAAGCCTGCAAGAACGATTGTTGAGAACAATGCAGCGAAAGTTATCACTTCTGACGACAGCGTCCTTACACCAAAAGACTCAAGGGTAAACCTTCTGATTCCTTCCATGGGTGCCCTTCTTACCGAAGCGGCAAGCGCGGCCTTCCACGGTTCAGGGATCAGGACAACTCCTCTTCCGGAGCCTGATTTTGAAGTGCTGAAGCTCGGACGGGCTAATACCACCTGCAAAGAATGCCTCCCTCTCATTCTGATTACAGGAATGATGGAGAAGTATCTTCAGGATGGAAGACCGAAGGACGAGATGACCCTGCTGTTCGTTCCTACTGCAGAAGGCGGGTGCAGACTGGGCCAGTATCACGTCTTCCTCAACAATCACATCCGGAAAAAAGAGCTGAAGGATACTGCCATTCTGGCGCTGGACAGCGAAAACAACTATGCCGGCCTCGGAGATGACCTCATGAAGCGTATCGTTTCAGCGATGATCATCTCAGACATCATGGATGACATTTACAGCGCAGTCTACGCCCTGTCTCTGAACAGGGAAGAAGGTGTAGCCACCTTTCGAAAAGAGTGGAACAGGATTCTCGAAGCACTGAAAGGCTCGGAATCGATGGAAAAAGTGCTCGTTCAAGTGGCACAGAATCTCAAAAGGATACGGCTTAAAAAACCTTTCGAGGAAGCCTGCAAGGTCATGCTGTGCGGCGAAATCTACGTGAGGAAGGAGCGTTTCGCCTCCGGCGGTATAATCCGCTCACTCGGCGAGCGTGAGATTGTGGTGAAAACATCATCGTCCCACGAGTGGATGCTCTATGTGGATTACATGATAAGCACGAAAGTCTACGAATCTCAGTACGGCGTGCTGGAGACAATCAACCACTACATCAAGCATTACTATAAAAAGATGATTGACACACGATACAGAAAGATCCTTGCTGCTTCAGGCCTCTATGAATTCGAGGAGCTGAATATTGACAGTATCATGGAGTATGGGAAGAAACTGCTCAGTGTATATATCGGTGGTGATCCCATCCTCAGCTGTGGTTCATCGTTGAAGGATATCCTGCACAGCATAAGCGGTGTAGTATTGATTGGTCCATTCGCGTGTATGCAGTCGCGCATAACAGAGGCAATTTTGTGTGAAGCGATGACACCGGAGAGAAAAATAGAAGTAGAAGGAGGAGTATACTCTATCCCTGATGGAGTGAATGGCCTTCCCTTCCTGGCAATTGAGACAGACGGGAATGTATTCCCCCAGCTCATCGAAGCCAAGCTGGAAGCCTTTGCTCTGCAGAGCGAGAGGATACACAGATTGACAGCAAACCATGATAAAGCCTGCAAGTGAACCAATAGTACAGAAATGGACTTTGAAGAGAAGATTGAGGAGGTTTATCTTCAGAGTAGTGCTGCAATCTCGAGCCAGGAGGCTCACCAGGCATATCATGGACTCCCTTGAAGACTGCTCCAACCTTATAGACTTCGGCTGCGGCGACATGATTCTCACCGAATGCATAGACAGTATGACAGATAAAGAAGTAGTAGGTGTTGACACCGTCAATTCGAACCTGTCAAAGCTGCCTCTGATACTATATGACGGCAACAGGCTTCCCTTTGATGACAAGTCTATCGATGCTGCACTCGTAGCCTTTGTTCTCCACCACTGCAGCGATATCAGCAAGATGCTTGCAGAGCTTAAAAGAGTGACGAAGAAGAAGATAATAGTGCTCGAAGAGGTGTATAAAAATTTCCTGACACAGAAGATCCTGCACTGTCACGACTTTGGGAACAGGCTTCTTTCATCGAAGATGGAGATCCCTCTTAACTTCCTTACTCACGACGCCTGGATCGAAACATTCAGGGAGCAGAATCTCTCGGTGAACAAGTCATTCAGAATCTACCAGTATCCGGTGATGAACCTGACTCACCAGATATATTTCGAGCTTGGCGTCGATAATATATGAGCGTCTCTGCTATTACCATCCCATCAGTCCACAGCAGCGGGCGCAGATTGGGAATACCCCTCCTGACTCCTTGAGAGCCTTTCTGAACTTCTGGTAGGGCTCGTCATTGAAGATTTCAAGAAGGCCTTTCTGCTGAATGTTCCCAACCACATAGTCCGGATAATCTCTGCACGGCGATACATCGCCATTAGGCATCAACTCCGCAATAAGCCAGGGGGTGATGCATTTCCCATATCCGAAGAAGTCGCCGGGATCGCCGTAATAACGGGGTATATCTTCGATGGGGAGATCCGGAATGAAGAGATAAGGGAAAGGATATTTAGTACGCTTGATCTTCTTGACACTCTCAATCAGGGCATCTGTATCGATCCTGTTCACTTCATGCAGATAACCTTTCCACGATGTGGGAGTGCAGCCCAGCGATTTCTGCATCACCTTTGTGTGCCGCTTCCCGATCTCCTCTGATGTGAACCACGAATAGTAGATAATCATGCAATCAGCCTGGATCTCTTTTCCCATATCCAGAATCTGATCGAGTATATGGGCGTTATCCCGTGAGACTGTCACAAGTATCATGATATAAGGAAGTGTTTTGTTCAGCTTTCGCTTCATATTCTGCACTGCATCGATTCCGGCTGCCAGTGTATCGAAGCAGTCTTTGGAGCCTCTGATTTCATTGTGAATCTCCTTGGTGCCGTCAAGAGAGAGCATCAGGGCTTCCCATCCTGTGGTGACTATCTCCTCGGCATAATGCCTGAGCTTGATGCCGTTGGTCACCAGAGATATGATGAAATCCTTTTCCTTCATATACCTGACCAGTGGAATGAGATCAGGATAGAGAAATGGCTCTCCGCCCCATATATAGATAAGAGGCTTCAGATGAGCCACTTCATCAACCATCTTCTTGTAAGTGTCGAGAGGCACGACTTCCTTCAATTCCGTATTGGGTTTTGTCAGATTGTAGCCTTTTTCTCCCCATTGGCCGCACATCTTACACCTTAAGTTGCAGAGATTGGTAATCTTGATGCTTATCTGGGAAAGAGGAAGGCTCTTTCCGTCAAGAAAGTTATAGTCAAACTTGACTGTGAGATGCTTCCTTACCAGGCCTTTTACAGTCCTTGTAAGTATATAAGGCGTCCTTGCGAGCTTCATGAAAAAATCCAGTGGAACATAGCTGTGCTTTTTCTTCATTATTGTTCATCTCTTTCCGAATATGTTTTCGATATTGCCCTCTGAACAGCAGGTTGTCCGGAGGAGGCCAGTCTGTGTATTTTCATCCTCCGGCAGCAGAGGCTGCGGAAGATTTGGATATTTATTTAACTATAGTTACCCGCTGAGAGCCACATACCCTCTTTCAGCAATCAATCCAGAAATTTAACCGATATCACCTTGCCGTCATGAGCCATCTCATATACTATGCGGCGCCATTCAAGACTCCACGTGGAAGCGGATCTGACCAGTGAGAGAAAGCCTGCATACTGTCCCAGAAGGGATAGCATTACCCAGTAAATATAGCTCTGCCTGTCGCGATAGTTGAACTTGTTCAGGCCGATGGTGGCAAGAAGAAGTAGCAGTAAAACTGCAGAAATCTTTGCCAGATTGGCATATTCAGGCTTTATAATGCCTGTAATGATACAGACAAAAGCTGCGGCTATAGTCACTGTGATAAGAGAATAGACGATCAATGACGCGCACCACATACCTCGGAGATAGAGCTTGAGGAACATCAGCTGCCTCGTGAACCATTCCACGTTTCCATCCCAGCTTTCTATCACGTTGCTGCTAACTGCAATGCAGTGAGGTACAAATATCCTCTTCAGGCGGTATTTGACGAGAATATTCGTCAGGCTTATATCGTCGACTACTGTACAGGCCCAGAGAGATGCCACTTCATACCTGTCAAACACTTCCTTCTTGATTGCCATCGACCCTCCCCAGAGGCCTTTGGTTGATGCCATCAGGATGCAGATATAGGCGCTCATCATGGAATGAAGCGAGCCGAACAGAGTTCGATGATTCGGTGTGAGCCATCTGAAACCCGTGCTTGCAGGTATGTCAGGCCTGGAGAGAGGAAGTACCAGGTCTTTTATCCAGTCTGGTCCTGGCTTGATATCTGCATCGGCAAAAATATATACATCGCTCCCGGAATCTTCCTCGATCGCCTTCAGAAGGTTATGATTCTTCTGGCAGCATCTGTCTGCTCTGCCTGATACGAGATGCCTGCTGTGAGAATATCGAGATGTAATATCCCTGATCACTTCCACAGCCCCATCGTTTTCACTTTCAGTGATGAAAGTCACCGAGTAATGGGGATAGTCTTGTGATACAATCCCTTCAAGGTAGGAGATCAGGTTTTCCTCGAGCCCCTTGCAGGGAACAAATACTGCCACTCTTGGAGTATATGCGCTGTCAAAGGTCGGAACATAGAACAGGCGGTAAAGAAGCTTGCCGTAGAGCAGGCTCCGCAGAGTCAGGACCAGGTTGAAAACTATTGCGGCGCTGAGCACCGCAATGAATAATATCTCCAGTGTCATTGTTCTGGTCCGTTCTCCTGAAGTGGGATGGTTATGATATATCCTGTAAGCTCAAACACTGGAAAGCTTCATTAAAATTATCACGGTTGGGCAGGGTTATCAGCAGGTGGAGGTGATGGCGGTGCCGGAGGCGCCTGTTCCGGTGCATCGGGGATCTTGGAAGCCACCCAGTCAACGAACTTCCCTCCCAATTCTGCGCCTTTTTTCATGCCATCCCACGCCCCTCTGAGTGCACCTTTGGAAGCAGCATACGCCCCATCCAGGGCTCCTGGGATGGCACTTGCGAATGCTGAGCCCACGATTGGGCCGGCCACCGATCCGATGATCAGCCCTGGTATACCTCCGGAGATTAATCCGGCAACTGCACAGGTGATGAGACCTCCGGCCGCTCCTGCAGCCCGGAGCAATCTGGTTCCTTCCGGTCCGACCAGTTCGTGCGGTTTCTCAGATGCCGCACCTTTAACACCGCCTTTTACAGCACCAGGGACGCTGCCCGCTGCACCGCCTGCGGCTTTGCCTATTCCTCGGAACATCTTGTGGATCAGGCCTGCTTCATCGTGAGTGCTTTTCTCTAAACTGTCAACAGGGGGTTTTGCCGACTCCTCCTTATTCTCCTTCCTCACCTGTCCGACTCCTGTATCTAAGCGCTGAATACCTGCTGCTGCAGACTTGATCGGATCCATGGCAGAACCCTCCCTGTTTTGAATGCTGTATATGTATTATAACATCTCCATCAGTTGAAATTGTTAACATTTTGTAAAAATAAGGACAGACTCCAATATTAACATTTTGTTAATATTGGAGTCTGTCCCCATTCAGTCTACCAGGAACTGAACTGTATCACTTGTCTTTTCTCCGTCTGCCTTCACATATACCTTATGAGTGCCTTTCCTGAGAAGCCATTCAAAGGTGAAGGGATATCCGGTTTCCCCTTCACACTTGCCATCAACCCACCACTCTACTCGTGAGGTACTCTCAGGCACAACTGTCTTCAGATGGACAATCTGATATTCCTTTCGCAGTATCGGATCTATACGGAAGATATCTCCATCTTTGGGATATATCACGACAGGATTCATCGAAGTCCCGACTTCCTTCCTTTCATGCGAGCTTTCGCTGTGCGCAGGAGGCATCTCCATTCTTCGCTCAGACATCCATTCTGCATAGAGAGGAGGATAGACTTCATAGACTCTGCGCTTTGCGAAGCGCAGAGGGCATCGTGATGAGGCTTCCATTCCTGTGCGTATATCGATGGTTACTTCCCGGTGGACGGTACAGCTTTCATGAGGCTCCTTTCCCAGAAGAAACAACTCTTTCATGCATTGTGGACAGGCCCTGGATGGAATGGCACCGGATGATGGACATATCTGGTATTCGACTATGCCGTCCGGACGAAAGAAATCTGCCGGCCTGTCTGTTCTGTGAAGAAAGCGCATGACATTTCTGAAAAGAGGACCGGCACCGGTGATCCCTGATACTTTTTTCATCTCTTTCCCATCGAAATTGCCCACCCACACTCCCACAGTGTATCGCGATGAATATCCAACTGTCCAGTTATCGCGGAAACCTTTGGATGTGCCTGTCTTGGCTGCGCAGGGGAAAGGTAGATCGAGTGCACTGCAGGTTCCAAAGGCAGGCACACGGGCTTCCCGGTCAGAGAGGATGTCTGTAATCAGATAGGCAATCTGAGGAGAAAATACACAATGCCTTGCCGATTCCTGTGAACTATCAATGCGGAGACCTTCACTGTCCTGGACACTCTGCACCATTCTGTAATCAATCCAGTCGCCTCCTCTGGGAAAGAGGCTGTATCCTCTGACCATCTCCAGCAGTGTGACTTCGCCGCTTCCCAGAGTCAGGCCGACACCATAGAAATCCGGGTTTCTGTCCAGGCTTTCAAAGCCTGCCAGTCTCAAACGCTCCAGCAGAAACTCGGGACCGATCTGCTGAAGAATTCTAACGGCAGGAACATTATATGAACACGCGAGAGCCTGCCTGAGGCGCACCGGCCCGTGAAATGTTCTGTCATAGTTTTCCGGAGTGAAATCCCCGTTGTCAGTCGGAACAGCTGTTTTCAGATCGGGAAGCAGAGTGGCGGTGTTGTAGTTTCTTTCCAGGGCCAGCGCATATGTGAAAGGCTTGAGAGCCGATCCGGGCTGTCTTCTGGCAACAGCAGCGTTGAACTGTCCTTCAACTCCCCAGTAGTCCTTCGAGCCTGCAAGGGCCAGAATCTCACCAGTTGCATTATCTATGACCACGACCGCACCATTGGTGACTTCATAATCTTCCAGAGCACGTATCTGCTCCAGGAGAAGCTCTTCCACTTCAGTCTGGATTGTGAGATCGAGTGAGGTGAAGACTCTTGCAGCCTTTCTGATACCTTTGTCACAGAGCCATTTCTGAATGAGATCACAGAAATGTGGAGCCAGATAGCTCTCCTTCTTCTCCATGATCGACACTTCCTCTTTGACAGCCTCGTCGAAGGCTTTACTGTCTATCACACCTGTATCCAGCATCCCTTTCAGAATCTCACGCTGTCTTGTCAATATTGGATTCATATCTCTGCACGGGTTATAGAATGAAGGTGCCTGCGGTATTGCCGCAAGAAAAGCCGACTGGGCGAGGGAAAGATCCCTTGAAGGTTTGTCAAAATATGTGCGTGATGCCGCTTCAATACCATATATCTGGTTGCTGTAAGGAATTTTGTTAAGATACAGCTCCAGGATCCTTTTCTTCCCCAGAATTCGCTCCATCTTGAAAGCGTACAGCATCTCCTTACCCTTGTTGAAAAAGCTTCTTTTTGACAGATGAAAGCAGAGCTTGGCATATTGCTGGGTAATTGTCGATCCACCGGAGACAATTCTCCGGGCTTTCAGATTCTGCAGCACAGCTCTTCCAGAGGCCTTCAGATCGACTCCCCAGTGAGAATAGTATCGCCTGTCCTCTGCAGCTATTGTTGCAGACAAAAGGTAAGGCGAGATTTCTTCGAGAGAAACACGGCAGCTCGTGCCCTCTTCATCGGAAAGCACGGTCCGCAGAACATTTCCGCTTCGATCACAGATGTTACATGAGACAAGAGTGCCTGGATCTGTCGCCTCATCCGGTAACGGCATCACAAAGAAGATAAGCAGGGCCAGCACTGCAGCTGTGAGAGTGAATAAAATCACCCTCACAGCGAGCTTTTTCTTCATTTTATCTCCACCGATCTTGACTCGGAGTATCCAAAGACCTCAGGCTCATACATCATCTCAGCCTTGGTGTTGGGAAGTGAATAAGTTCCAAAATGCAGCGCTCTGACAAAATACGTAAAACGGTGTTCACCGGCAGTCAGAATATCGGCAAAAAGAAGCATTCTGTCATTATAAGTCTCAAAGTGATTGAACGTGCCTCCCCAGAGACCCTTTTTCTCTGATGCCCTGATCTTGCCCAGCTTTCGAAGCAGCTCAGCCTTCTCAGTGGCAAACTCTGTGTTCACTGCTGTAAATCCGCCAGGCAGAGGATCGTTGACAACCACAAATGTTCTTTCCTGAGGTGTCACAACGCTGAGCGTCACCTTGTAGACCGCTCCCGCCTTGAAGGTCCCATCGCTGCTTCGCACCTGATCTATCGGCTCTATGGTTTTGAAAACTGCCATGCCCTCGTCTCTGCACGGTATTTTATCAAGCGGTGCATAACGCAGACGAAATGTATAGTACATTCTCCCCTTTCCCTTTCTCTCAATAGAGAGCGGCATTGCTTTGCCAAGTGTCATATCCTTCATCGGCTTTTCTGCCGATTTTACCTCTAGCTGCCTTCCTTTGTATGTATTCTTAAGCAATATCTCATTACCCAGCATCACAGTTCCGACGAAATCCGGCACGTCAGATTCATAGATTTTGAAGTATGTTCTAAGAGCATCATAGGCGAAGACGTTTTCCTGGGTGGTATTCCAGCGTCCGTTCTTCTGAGCCTGGGCAAGCCACCGCGCCATTCTGGGAGCCTCAGGGAATTCAGCCTTCACTTCCAGAAGTGCCTGAAGCAGTAGAGCAGTGGTTCGTATATTACTGTTCAATATCCATCTCATCGAGGGACTTTCTCTGTCCTCAAAGTGAGCCGTTGTGGGAGTCAACTTCATCCTGTTCATGAAACTGTTTATCAGCGATGTTTCCATGTCCTTGTGTTTTCCTTCAATATGAATAGCTTTCAGCAGCATTGCCTCACCGAAAAGCGACATGGCGGACTTCTTTTTGAACAGAAGCGGGATATAGGAGGGATCACCTCTGCCCCACAAATACAGATCATAGAGGGCATAGCTCTTGATGGTCAAAGCCGCATCCTTGTCATAGTAATATTTCCATACATCCTCGGAGCCAGTCAGCAGGCTTCGCAGATATCTGAGCCCTTTGTCTGCCACTTTTTCATTGACCCTGTAACCGGCCTTCTTTGCCATCGCCATTGCATAGAGTGTATAGCACGTCAGATATTCATTTTCATACTCGCTGTCAGGCCAATATCCGAGTCCTCCATTGGATTTCTGGTATTTTTCTATCACATCGAGATAGCTCTGAATGAAATCACGGTATTCCCTGCCTTTCAGGCTGGAGCTGAGGTTAAAGGCCTCAACGAGATCCTGCGCCATTACAGCAGGTAGAATTCTGGAGATCTTCTGCTCGAGGCATTCATAAGGGTAGTTGATGAGATAGTCAATGCCGCCTTTCAGGCCGACAAGCGCAGTAGAAGATGTGGAAACCTCAAGAGAGCCAATCAGCGGATCAACAGATTGAGGAATCTCGATGCTCTCCTGCTTCTCATTCCTGTCAAGATCGCCTGATGTTGCAACAGCTTCTGTCAGAACCGGCACGCTGACCGGGATCTCACAGATCAGGCCATCAGACTCGCTTCCCATCTTTGCAGCAAACTTCAATACACCCTTTTCAACTCTGTCTGCCTTCAGATTGAAGAGCACCTCCTTCTCTTCTCCGGCATTGATGCTCACTGTCTTCGATGAGGGACCGTCAATGGTGAGGCCCTGGTTCTCAAGCATAACCATCACATCGCCCTTCTCCTTTGTTCCGTTGAAGACCATCACGCCTGCCTGGAAAGAGTCGTGGAGCCTTGCAAAGCGAGGGTGGGATGGCTTGAGAAGCAGCGGTTTGGCCACTACAATTTCAGACTGCCCTGATCCAAAGTTGGAATCCTTCGTGGCAGCCACCGCCATAAGCCTGAAGGTTGTAAGATTGTCAGGAAGAGTGAAGTTTACTATGGCCTCTCCTGCATTATTCGTTATAATTGAAGGGTTCCAGTATGGAGTGTCCTTGAAATTGCTTCTCATACTGAATGCAGACAGATCTGCACCGCCGCCGCCGCCGCTGTTCTCGCCCTTTTCACCGAAATCTCTCTGTCCGATGATGTGGAGCCTCTCCTCTGCCGTATCCACCCGTAGAGAACGTGGCCCATAGAAAGCGTCGAAAAAGTTTGGTGTCTGATAATCGATGAGGCTTAATACGCCCACATCAACTACGGCGAGACTGACCTCGCCTGCCACAGGCTTGCCATTATTATCGTTGAGCTTCAGTGTGACTTTGACCTTCTCACCTGGCTTGTAATTCTCTCTGTCGCTCGAGACTGCCACCTTCAACTTCTTATCATCGGTGACAACAGGTATATTGACATAACCAATTTTGAAGGAAGGCTTTCCCAGATCTTCCCCGTATGGTGAGAACTTCTCCTCAGCTACTCGCCCCTGGATGAGCACGACAGAGACGAATATATTGGGGAGATCATCCTTGTAAACATCGAACTCGATAACTGGTGTGCTGCCCTTCAGCTCCTTCACCTGCCTGTTGATGATATACTCACGCTCGTAGGTGATCAACGCACGGGCGTTTTCATAGGGAGATTTGACAATGATGCGCGCCTTATCACCGGGTCTGTACTTCTCTTTATCCTTGACGAGCTGGATCATATCATCTTCCTGTCTCTCCCACGCCACATAGTCATCACCTGAGGCATAGAAGCCAGCTTCAGAATAGATGCTGTTCTGCCGCGTATCTATGCCGCTTACCTTTACAACATAATACCCTGCCTTTTCAGGTGTATAATCTATCTTGACAGGCTGTTCAGTTGTCCTGATATCATATGATTTTACCGGCTCGTCCTTCTTCTCAGTAATCCATTCACGTGATCCGTAAATGCCGACCTTTCTGATAGAGTGCCAGATCCTCCTGGCTATCTCCACACGCAGTTTCTGTCCGCCTTTTTTCTTTCCCTCCGGTGTAACAGTTATTATCTCGACACTCTGAGGCTTCTTAACTGACCCAAAGGTGGACAGAGGCTTAACCCCGATATAATACTCACCCTTATGCACTACATAGGAGCCTTCACCGTAAAGCTCCACTCGGTTTGCCGACTTCACCGAGCCCTCTACGATAAGCATCATTGTACTGGTGACGCTCTTGTTATTCAGCGGTGTGCTGACATTGACAGTACCATCTCTGGCCAGCTTTCCGTCACCACTTCCGAGAAGAATTGTGCTGTCTTCACTGTTCTCATAATCCATCGGGCCGAAGAGATACTCGTCGCAGCCTTTGGGTGTGAAGTCGAAAGGAGACAGTCTGAGCTTCCACGATACTTTGTCATTTGCCATTGGAGCCCCGAAGAGATACCACCCCTTCACACTTCCGCGGAATGTATCCTGGAAGATGTAGCTGTCCCTGTCTGAATTCACAGTCACCTTAAAATCTGCCGGGACATACTCCTCGACTCTGAAACTGTCATAAGCCACCTGATTCTCAGATTTGCCGGATCCGATATAGAGCTGCATTGCATAATGTCCGGTCGGGGAGCCTTCCTTAATGGGAACGTCTACATCAAATGAGCCAAAGCCTGACAGCTTCACATCGGTCTTGAAAACCACTTCATTACGGGAGTTCCTGACTTTGAATACAAGCTTTTTTACAGATGATATTATCCATTTACCGAGCTTCTTCTCTCTGAATACACCCTTTACCTTAACCTGATCACCTGGTTTATACAGCCCTTTCTCTGTATAAAGATCGCCCTTGAACTCTTTATCATCAGGATCATAATCATAATCAAGATTGAAGGAATATGGAGAGATCCCCCAATCCCACGATGAGTTGATGAAGGCACAGTCTTTATCTTTGCTGGCAAAAACCCAGATTGTAGGCTTTGACCACCGGTTTTCCTTATGCAGTCCGAGATCTGCCCTGCCCTTTGTGTTGGCAATACCTCTCTCATCGGTTTTTCCTTTCCAGAGCACCCTGTTGCCATCATCCCTCAGCTCCACATCAGCACCTTTGACAGGCTTTGTGCTGCTGAGCTCAGTGACCCAGACCACACCGTTCTCAGGTGAGAACTTGGCGGTGATACCCAGGTTCGTGACCTGAATAAACGCCTTCTGATACCGATCCGATTTTCTGGAATCAAGCAGATTGTCTATCTGCACAAAGACAAAGCCTGATTGGTCCGTTCCCAGAGCCTCGCTGAGCTCAATGGGAAGAAAGCGCTCTTCATTTCTGGGTGTCCTGTTCTCCCACATTTTATCAACACCAAAGAAGCTGCCTCCGGGGTTATACAATCTGTCATAGTGGAATGCATCTCCTGTATGCATTGGTATCACCCTGTTTCGATCCACCCTGGCCATCTGAAGCTTAACTTTATTCACATTCAGAAAGCTCACAGGGAGCTGCCTTCTGGACAGGGCTTCTACAACGCCTGTGCCGGTAGTAAGGGAGACTGAAGGGGCAAAATCTGTGGTTCGGAATGTAAAGGTCTCGTCCCGGGGGAGAGCGTTACCGAACATGTCTTTCAGATTTTTCGAAATAGTCACTCTATATTCAGTCTGGGCACTGAATCTGATGTACAGCTCAGGTGAAGCGGTCTCGTAATCATTTTCTTCATAATAGTCCGGAAGCTTTATTGCAGGAGAGAATGAGATATTTTTAGCCAGATCCTTGTAATAGATCGGATTGGTGAAACGGAGCTCAAGACGGGAATCGGGATCCTGTTTCCTGGGAAGGGAGGACCGCACAAGCCCGAAGATGTTAACAGTAGAAAAGTTTACAACTGCATCTTCGAGACTTCCCAGGTCACCCTCTCTTGCCTTGAGGCCGGCAGGGATAATAACACGGTATTTGTATGAAGGGTTCATTGGAGCCTTTGGCGTCAGAACCAGAACATTATCGCTTCTCCATTTCTCATCAAACTTCAAATCCTTCGAAGATCCGCTTCTTGCAGTAAAATCAACATCCTTCTTGCTTCCTTTTCCATCTATCGATATGAGCTTGATTGCCCCTGCGGTTCTGGCAGGATCCATGGGCATGTTGTACATCAGGAGGATGCTGCTGTCCAGACTGATCCACTCCTGTTTTTCTGAAGGTACGCTGCTTCTGAGCTGCGGGCGGAGAGTCTCAAATGTCCATTCAAAGTCCTTTTCGAGCACAGCACCGAAAAGAGACTTTGTTCCGGCAGGTACTGTCGCCTTAACTGTCATGCCTCCAGGGAGGGGCTCTCTGGGGGTAAACTGCAGGGTCGACGTTCCAACCCATCTGTACTTTCCCTTAAGAGGTGGTTCAAATCTGAGCGGCCCTGTCGATTCATCCTGAGGGACAGTGGTTAGCGGTGCCATTGGCTGATTAAAAGTCACAGTAACTGTATCCAGCTCATCCTGCTCTGTCACACTGCCAGAAGGTATTCCCATAACCACATTGAGCTTTCCAAGCTTCTCAGGTGGAGGTGGAATCGCACTTTTTTCAGCTTCCTTCTTATTGCAGGAGCAAAGCCCCCACAGCACCGTCATAAGGACAATCAACATATAAAACAGTACCGGATGTCTTTTCATCTTCTACACCTCTTTCATATTTCAAAGCTCCAGCGATATGCAAGAATGCCATTATTCCGCGTATACAATTATAACACCGGGAATCCTGGAATAATAGTAAATATTTACCATGCACATTACAATATCAGATATCGATACTGCACTTTGAATGTGAAGCATTTCCAGGACTAGCAGGGCACCACAGGAATCTCGAATGTGAAAGTGCTGCCATTACCTTCAGAGCTTTCAAACCATATCCGGCCTCTATGCTTCTCCACAAGACGCTTGACAATTGCCAGACCGATTCCGGTGCCGTGGCTCTGCTTTCTGGCCTTCGGGGATCTGCTGAAGATATCGAATATCTTGGCTTGAAAATAACTCTCAATCCCCCATCCGTTATCCTTTACCGAAAATTGATGAAATCCTGAAACCTGCCGGTATGAGATAGATACCTGAGTTCCCCCGAACTTGACTGCATTTTCTATCAGATTATACAAAATATGGTATATGACCGCAGGTCTTCCTGTAATCACAGGCGGCATGCCCGGATCAACGCTGACCTCTGCCATCAAGAGCATGTCTTTCCCCTCAAGAGCTGAAAATACCTGGCTGAAGATGAAAGAGAGAGCAATCTCCTCGTATTTATCCTCCTCATGATCGAGAAAATAATACTTCCTCAGATCCTCAATCATCTGGATAGTCTCGCCGGAGCACGATACTATCCTGTTCATCATATCCCTTTCATCATTACTGAGCCTGTCTGCCAACTGCTCTGAGAGAAGCCTTGAAAACTCCATGGTGCTTATTAGCGGTGTCTTGAGGTCGTGGGCGACGATATGACCGAATGCCTCCAGATCCTTGACTTTCTGTGAAAGCTCTCTCTGAAGCCTCCGCTCGCTCGATATATCAATGAATGAGATGAAATAGCCGTTGACTTTGCCGTACCCATCACAGAGAGGCACTACATAGCACATCACATTGAAAAAAGTGCCATCTTTCCTTATTGCTATAGATTCATCCTGCCATCCTTCCATCGGTTTATCTATCTGAACGCGCTTGATGACCTTCGCCCTCGATTCTTCCTCAAAAAGAAGGGATATCTCTTTTCCTGAGAGCTCATCTCTATCATATCCCCACATTCGAAAAAGAGCCTCATTTGCAAAGGTGATGTGGCCGGTCCTGTCGATGGTGGCAATCCCGGATAGAACGCTCTGTACAGCATCATAAAGCCATTGTATCTGTTCCTGACTCTTCTTTCTTTCTGTTATGTCTTTGGTTATTGCGATAAACCCTATCGGCTTTCCCAGCTTATCACGGATCACATTTGCAGTGAGCTCACCGTAATAGCATGAACCATCTTTCCTTACGAGTCTGTATTCCTTGTCATTGACACGTCCCTCTCTGAGTGTAACTTCCCTATTATGGATGGCAGTTTCACGATCTCTCTCGTCAATCATAATAAGAGAGCTCCGGCCGAGCATCTCTTCCTCATCTGCATAACCGTGATGCTCGAGTGTGGCACGACTCACCTTTATAAGATTGCCTTCAAGATCTGTCACCACTATCGAATCACTGACAGAGAGGAAGATGGCATCAAGAAGCTCCGGCGAGCTCTTCAATGTCTCTCTTGCAATGTGCTTTTCGTTCAATTTTCTCAGGTTATCAAGAATATTTTCTCTGTCCAGCTGATTGCTGTTCAATACACATGATGTCCTGAAATCAGCGCACAGCTTGCTGGATATTCCATTTCTACTGTCGTTGATAAAAAGGACCGGTATATCTCTGCCGGAGTCCTTGAAATATTCCTGAAGAGAGCTCGACATTCTTTCCAGCGCAGTGGTCTTCGAGATAATGACATCGAAGTCTGTGCCCATGACCTTCTGCATTACCTCACTGACTGAGCTGGCAGTCTCTACATACAGTTCATGCTCTTCCTTCTCAAGAAATATCAGCGCACTGTCACTGCATGCAATCTCATCCTGAAAAAGCAGCACCCGTATCTTTTCTGCCATATCCCCGCCCCCTTGAAAATGTATACAACATATTGATACCCGTTCTATACAAGATCTTTCTATGACAGCCTCAGTGCTCATAGACACGACGATTCTATAATGTTATATATTCGCCTGTGGAAATAGCATCTGTTCCCGGCAGTGATAATTACGCTCCTGAGGCTGCTTCTCTCGATATTCAACAGCATTGCTAAAAAATCCTGTTGTACAGTGAGCATCTGCACAACAAAGTCACACATCTGAAAAGAAGGTGTTTTTACACAGAGCATGAATAACTGTATCTGTTCCAGCAGAGGCCGGACTTTCTGGCCTCTCTGCATTGAAAGGCTTTCCACAAATTGTCTCGGCAGCAGAAAGGGGTAAATATGAAACGCATACTGGTCACCGGAGGAGCAGGGTTCATCGGCTCTCATCTCTGTGAAGCACTTCTCGCAGAAGGCCACGAAGTGCTGTGTCTTGACAACCTCTTCACCGGCTCAAAGGAAAACATTGAAAAATTTCGCAGCAACTGTCATTTTGAGTTTATCCGGCACGATATCATAGAACCGATTATGCTTGAAGTCGATGAGATATACAATCTGGCCTGCCCTGCCTCTCCTCCCCATTACCAGTATAATGCCATCAAGACGATAAAATGCTCCACACTCGGTATGATCAATATGCTTGGCCTCGCCAGGCGCGTGAAGGCAAAGCTTCTCCAGGCTTCCACATCTGAGGTGTACGGTGACCCTGAACTGCACCCTCAAAAGGAGACTTACTGGGGAAACGTCAATCCTGTAGGCATCAGATCCTGCTATGACGAAGGGAAGCGCGTCGCTGAATGCCTCTGTATGGACTATCACAGGCAGAATAACGTAGACGTGAGAATAGTCAGGATCTTCAATACTTATGGACCTTCAATGGATATCAATGACGGAAGAGTAATCTCCAACTTCATGGTACAGGCGCTTCGCAATGAGCCTATTACAGTATATGGCGACGGCTCGCAGACAAGAAGTTTCATGTTCGTGTCAGATCTTGTGGAAGGTCTCATCAGAATGATGAACAGCAGTGATTTTCCCGGGCCTGTGAACCTTGGAAATCCAGAGGAATATACCATCCTGGATATTGCAGGCAGGATAATAGCTCTCTGCGAATCATCATCAGAAATCGTTTTCAGAGAACTGCCTGGAGATGATCCCAGAAAGAGAAAGCCTGATATCACGCTTGCACAGCTCAAGCTGGAGTGGAAGCCGGCAATAACTCTTGAAAAAGGCCTCCCCATGACAATGGATTATTTTTCCAGGAAGCTTGGCATTGTCAAAAGCTGATCTTCCAGCGACAGTATGAGCACTGATGACAGGAAAACTGGTGAAAATACACGATGAGAGAGAGAATCAGCAATGTGCGGGATATGCGGTGTTTTTGGACGAGCTGACAGCGATACCATCTCGAGAGCCCTGCCTCTCATTGCCCATCGCGGCCCTGATGATGAATACCAGGTATCTGGAAAACTATTCACTCTCGGAGCTCGAAGATTGAGCATCATAGATTTGGAGAGTGGGCGCCAGCCTCTCTGTAATGAAGATTCAACTGTGTGGGTCGCACAAAATGGTGAAATATATAATTTCCCGCAGCTCAGAGAATGGCTTCTTGAGCGAGGGCATAATTTCAAGACAAGAAGCGACACTGAAGTTATTGCCCATCTATATGAAGAATGTGGAGAACATCTTTACGAAAAGCTTTCCGGTATGTTTGCCATTGCAATATGGGATGAAAAGAGCAGAAAGGGCTTTCTGTTCCGGGACAGACCCGGCAAAAAGCCTCTCTACTATCTCAGATCAGGCGAGGCGCTCTACTTCGCTTCAGAGATAAAGTGCCTTCTCAATGTGCCGGGTTTCAGGCGGGAGATACAGTTTGAAGCACTTCACCACTATCTGAGCTACAAGCACGTCCCGGCACCTCTCACCATCTTCAAAGGCATTCAGGCGCTCCCTCCAGCTCACAGCCTCAGCTTTGCCAGCGCAGACTGCGAGCTCTCTCTCCGCCGATGCTGGACTGTCAATTTCAACTTCTTTGAGAACAATACAATGAGGGAAGATGAGATCGTTGAGATAATACTTGATACACTGAGAAGCGCTGTCAAAAGCAGGCTGATAAGCGATGTACCGGTTGGATTCTTTCTGAGCGGTGGTCTTGACAGCAGCCTCTCAACAGCAATTGCAGCCACTCTTTCTTCTCACAGAATTAAGACATTCACTCTCACCTACCCCAGCGGGCAGGCTGAAAGTGGAAAATTTGAAGATCAGCAGTACGCCAGGAAGATATCGGAGCAGTATGACACTGAGCACTATGAAGAGATTGTGGATTTCAGCGATCTCTGCGAAGAGTTCCCAAAAGTGATCACTCACTTCGACGAACCCTTCGCAGGTGTCATCTCCACCTATTTTCTGGCACGCCTTATAGCCAGGAATGTTAAAGTCGCGCTTTCCGGAGACGGTGCAGACGAGCTCTTCGGCAGCTATCTTTCTCATCGTCTCGCAGTACCGCTGTATAACTTCAGGATGTTCCGCGAAACCGGCGATGAGCGCTATAGAGACTTTTCGCCTTTTGAAGACAGAATAGAATATCTTGAAAGACTGTGTGAAGAAGAAGAATGGAAGTGGCGCTATAAAATACTCGTATTCTCTGATGAAGAAAAGCAGTCACTATACTCACCACTTATGAGAAGCTGCATAAGCGGGATTTCCACAGAAATGCATCTGAAAAACTATTTTTCAGAGCTGAAAGCCTGTGATCCTCTGAACAGGATCCTGGAGGCTGAATTCCTGTCTTTCTTCCCCGATCAGGTCCTGGCTTTCGTCGACAGGCTCTCAATGGCTCACTCACTTGAAGTGAGAACAGCTTTTCTTGACCACGATTTTATCTCTATGGCTTTCAGCATACCTGGTGCATTGAAGAGAAAAGACAACGAGGTAAAGTATATCCTGAAAAAAGCAGCACTGGCCTATCTTCCCAGGGAGCTGGTCTTCAGGAAGAAGGAAGGCTTTGTCCTTCCAATCAACCAGTGGCTCCTGCATAATATGGAGAACTATGTCAAAGACGCTCTCAGTGAGAGTCGGATGAGCCTTCACGGCTTTTTCAACGTCCAGACGGTACAGAATCTGCTGCAGCAGTTTTACTCAGGAAGAGAGGAGCTTGCCAACAGAGTTCTGAATCTCCTTACATTCCAGATATGGTATGAGATCTATATGGTATGAGCACCGGAATTGAAAAGTGAGGAAAGAATGACAATCGGAATACTGCAGCCCGGCTATCTTCCCTGGCTTGGCTTCTTTGAACAGCTTTACAGAAGCGATCTCTTTGTCATGTATGACGATGTAACCTTTGACAAAGGCGGCTGGAGAAACAGAAACAGGGTGAAGACACCACAGGGGATATGCTGGCTCACCGTTCCTGTGATGAAGAAGGATCTCATTCACACTCTTCTGAAGGATGTTGAAATCAATAACAGCACACCCTGGTGGAAGAAACATCTGGGCACAATGCTGCAGTGTTACAGAAAAGCACCCTATTTCAGGGATTACTTTCCAATCTTTGAGGAGGGTTACAGTATGAGATGGGACCGGCTCATTGATCTGGATATGTTCTTTATAAAGAAGCTTATGAATGTTCTCGATATTGAGCGTCCCATCCATTTTTCCTCATCTCTCTCGGTTGTCGGTGACAGAAATGAGCGCCTCATAAACATCTGCAGTCATTTTAAAGCCACTGTCTTCTATGAGGGTAAAGCCGGAGAATGTTACATAGACAGGGAGCTTTTCAGAAAAAGAGGGATTGAGGTATTTTTTCAAGACTATCAGCACCCTGTATATTCGCAGCTTTATGGGGAGTTTATCCCCTATCTCTCTGTCGTGGATCTGCTCTTCAATCATGGCCCTGCAAGTCCTGCCCTGATTACCCACAGAGGAAGTACACCGCTGTCTCTAGAACAATAAGAGTAGAGAGAAGGAAAATGCTCATAATCAGGAGCATAAGTGATGAAAACATGAATGAACACCATATCGAGTGGTTTTAGGAGGCAGAATGTATACACTTCTTGTCACAGGTGGTGCCGGCTTCATAGGTTCCAACTTTGTTCACTATATCAGGAAAAAATATCCCAGTTACTCTGTCATAGTTCTAGATGCACTGACCTACGCCGGTACAATGGATAATCTTCCTGCCTCGATAAACGAAGAGGATAATTTTTCATTCTGGTACGGCAACGTCAGAAACGCCGAACTTGTTGATTCGCTGGTGTCTCAGGCAGATATTGTGGTTCATTTCGCGGCAGAAACACACGTCACTCGCTCCATCTTCGACAACCTGCTGTTCTTTGAGACAGATATACTGGGGACACAGGCCGTGGCGAATGCGGTGGTAAACCATACCAGAAAGGTAAAGCGCTTTATCCATATCTCTACTTCAGAAGTATACGGCACTGCTCACACAGATCTGATGGACGAGGAGCATCCTCTCATGCCTATGAGCCCTTATGCCAGTGCCAAGGCTGGTGCAGATCGCCTTGTCTATTCATACTGGGCTACCTACGACATCCCTGCAGTAATCGTAAGGCCATTCAACAATTACGGGCCCCATCAGCATCTTGAAAAGGCCATCCCGCGCTTCATCACGAGCTGTCTTCTCGATGAACCTCTTACAGTCCACGGCGATGGCTCAGCAGAACGCGACTGGATCTTCGTAGAGGATCACTGCAGGGCTCTGGATCTAATAATTCACTGTGAGCTTGACAAGGTCAAGGGTCAGGTCATCAATCTGGGAACCGGCAGCAGTATGAGCATACAGAAAATCGCACAGTCGATTGTAAAAGCGATGGATAAGCCTGAATCCCTCATCACCTATATCTCAGACCGGCCCGGACAGGTGGAGCGCCACACCGCTGCAATAGAAAAAGCCTCCAGTATTCTTGGCTGGAAGCCTGAAACAAGCTTCGAGAAAGCCCTGGAAAAGACCATAGCGTGGTATTCTGACAATCGCTCCTGGTGGGAAAAGCAGCTCTGGATGCGCCATATCCCCATAATTACGAGAGACGGCAAAAGGAGCATGCACTGATCACAGCGTTTCTGATGAAATAATCTTATATCTCCTCTGTGTCAGACAGGAGGAACATAACTGTGACAATGGTCAGCGTCAACGGGACAATACAGCGCGAGGACGAAGCATCAGTCTCTGTCTTTGATCACGGATTTCTATATGGCGACAGCGCTTATGAAACACTAAGAACCTACAACAAAAAGCCCTTTCTGCTGACAGAGCATCTGGAGCGCCTATCACGCTCATGCAAATCGATAGAAATAACAATTCCCTGGGGAGAGGACAGATTCAGGGATGAAATGACAAAGCTTACAGATAAAGTAAGATGTGAGGAGTATATCTTTCGCATCATCATCACAAGAGGCAGGGGCCGCGTCGGTTACAGACACGACAACACACAACAGCCTACTGTCGTGATAATATGCTATGAATTCCTGGGTTTTGCACCGGATCATTATTTGAAAGGGATCACTCTGTCAGTTGTTAAAACCCGTCGTTATCCTGTTGAATGCCTGAATCCAGGTATCAAGTCAAGTAATCTTCTTAATCTGAGACTGGCCTACAAGGAAGCAGAGAAAAAGGGGGCAGATGAAGCTCTGATGCTCAACCTGGACGGTAATATCGCCGAATGCTCATCGAGCACCGCCTTCTTTATCAAAGACGGAGCTGTCATAACTCCTTCACTGGAAACCGGCATATTGCCAGGGATTACGAGAGAGTTCACTCTCAGACTGGCAGCAGAGCTTTCAATCCCGACCAGAGAAGAGACAGTGGCTCGGAGCATGGTGTACGAATGTGATGAGAGCTTTATTACAAGCACAATCAAATCCATACTCCCTGTACGGGCCATCGATGAACGGATTTTCTCACCTCTTCCAGGCCCTGCAACCCTGAGTCTCATGAAGGCTTTTGAAGAGGCTACACAGAATTACCGCTGAAGAGGACCGACGCATGAGATAATCAGAAGCAATATGTACTTCAGTCCTGTCTTATAATGAGCCCGTATCCGGCATCATCGCTTACAGCAATGCACACCAGAAAATGATACTGATATGCACAGGCATTTAAAGCTCAAATGGTATCAATTCTTTTGAATTAATATGAGGAGGAATCGGTATGAAAAGAAAGATCGCGATGGAAAACATGAACGGTGTGCTTTCAAAGCGGGAGAAATTCTGGGATCTTCTGGATGAATATCTGCAGCCTGATGAACGGGCAGTGGCCTGCAGCATGGCTGACCATATGGAGTATACTCAGGCAAAAGAGAAATATACCGCCAGAGACATCGACTTTTACATGAGCCTCGCCTATTCCATCAAAGACTTCATGATGGAACGGATGAACGACACTCATCACGAATACTATAAACAGAATGCAAAGCGCATATATTATCTGTCTCTGGAATATCTGATGGGGCGGACTATGGGTAACAGCCTCATCAACCTCAATATGTATAAGATTGTAGAAAATGTTCTGGAAGGAATCGGCTTCAACCTTACAGATCTGATGGACTTCGAGCCTGATGCGGGACTGGGAAACGGCGGTCTCGGAAGGCTCGCAGCCTGCTTCCTGGACTCGATGGCTACCCTGTCCCTGCCTTCGATGGGGTACGGAATCCGATATGATTACGGCATATTCCATCAGAAGATAGAGAACGGCTGTCAGATAGAGCTTCCTGACAGGTGGCTGAGATTCGGGAACCCCTGGGAGATCCCGAGACACGATTACGTATATGAAGTCAACTTTTACGGACAAGTCAAACAGTATACCGATGAGAATGGGATATTCAGAAATGAATGGACTGACAGCAAGAAGGTGCTGGCACTGGCCTACGATACACCTGTTCCAGGTTACGGCAACAATACTGTGAATACTCTCAGACTCTGGTCGGCCAGGGCAAGCAACGAGTTCGAGCTGGAATACTTCAATCAGGGAGACTATATAAAAGCAGTAGCTGCAAAGGACATCTCAGAGACCATCTCAAGAGTTCTCTACCCCAAGGATGACATAATCAGAGGCAAGGAGCTCAGACTCGGCCAGGAGTATTTCTTTGTATCTGCAACACTGCAGGATATCATCCGCCGCCATAAGGTAAAGAATCCGTCACTGGACAATCTCCACGAAAAAGCAGCCATACAGCTCAACGATACACATCCGGCTCTTACTGTGGCTGAGCTGATGAGAATACTTGTAGATCTGGAAGAAATGTCATGGGATAAGGCCTGGATTATTACACAACAGACCATTGCCTACACCAATCACACCATACTCCCTGAAGCTCTTGAAAAATGGACCATAACTCTTCTTGAAAAGATGCTGCCCAGACACCTCCAGATAATCTATGAGATCAACCGGCGCCATCTCGACGAGGTGCAGGCCTCCTTCCCGGGAGATAACGAGCGCATGTCCCGAATGTCAATCATTGAGGAAAAACCGGAGAAATCTGTCAGAATGGCCAATCTGGCCATAGTGGGAAGCCATTCAATAAATGGTGTGGCACAGCTGCATACAGACATACTGAAAGAGAGTCTTTTCAGGGACTTCTACGAGATGTGGCCGGAGAAGTTCACTAACAAGACAAACGGAATCACGCAGAGACGCTGGCTGCTACTGTGCAATCCTGATCTCGCAGAACTTGTTACAGGAGAGATTGGAGACAAGTGGGTAACCAGCCTTAAAGACCTGAATAGCCTTGCGAAACGTGCAGACGATAAAAAATTCCGGAAAGCCTGGAGAGATGTGAAGAGAAAGAACAAGGAGAGTCTTGCAGAGATTATCAGAAATCGCACAGGAATCGATGTCAATATAGATTCCATCTTCGACTGCCATGTAAAGAGAATCCATGAATACAAACGCCAGCTTATGAATGTGCTGCACGTCATAACCCTGTATAACAGAATAAGAGAAGATCCTTGCTGTGAATTCACACCAAGGACAGTCATCTTCGCCGGTAAAGCGGCACCAGGCTATGCCATCGCCAAGCTCATAATCAAACTCATCAACTCAGTGGCTGACAGGATCAACAACGATCCTGACACAGGTGACCGCCTCAAAGTAATCTTTGTCCCCAACTATGGTGTCACAATCGCTCAGCATATATTTCCGGCTGCCGATCTCTCTGAGCAGATCTCCACTGCCGGTATGGAAGCGTCAGGTACCGGAAACATGAAATTTGCACTGAACGGCGCACTCACAATCGGTACTCTCGATGGAGCCAATGTCGAGTTGATGGAAGAAGTGGGAAGCGACAACATCTTCATATTCGGCCTCAAGGCCGATGAAGTGCAGGCCGTAAGAGACCACGGCTACAATCCATACGATGAAGTGAATAAAAACGATGAGCTCAGAAAGTGCCTGGATATGATCTCCAGAGGTGAATTTTCCGATGGCGACACTAATCTCTTCAAGCCTATCATCGACTCGCTCCTCTCAAAGGGCGACTATTTCATGGTTCTTAAAGATTACAATGCATACATAAAGTGCCAGGAGGAAGTGGGACGTGCATTCAGGGATAAAGACTGGTGGGACAGAACATCAATCCTGAACAGCTGCCTTTCTGGCAAGTTCTCAAGCGACCGCACGATAATGGAGTACAATAAGGATATATGGAAAGCCGGCCCTGTAATTATTGAGCACAAGAGAAAAGCCGGAACCATTTCTGTGAAAGAATAGTCCCTTCCCCTTTCATTGAAGGAGAGTCTGCTGCAGAATCAGAGAATACAGCGCTGTTTTAAAGATGCAGAAAGAAGTGGTTCAGAGGGGTTTACACCCTGATGAACCATTTCTTTCTGTAGAGGATCAGAAGAATAAGCCACCATATCAATATATAAAGAGCGGTATAGCTCCAGGAGCCATAATGCAATCCCAGAAGAGCGATAAGAGCTTTTATTGCCGCCTGCTGCAGCGAGACTGATCCGGCTCCCGTATCTATCCTTACGACCTGAAGGATCAGCACTTTCACCAGTATAGGCACAACATATGCAACAATGGCATTGGAGCCGAATACATACAGGGGAAAAGCCCATTTCTGAAGCCTTTGGAGGTCTATGATTATGTACAGAAGCTCCAGTACCAATGTTCCCAGGCCTGCCATCAGTAAGATATAAGAGGGTGTCCAGACTGTTTTGTTAAATGGGAGCGCAAGGTTCCACAACAGGGACAGCCCTGTCATCGCCGCCCCTGTTGCTGCCATTATGAGGAGTCTCTTCTGTTCGCTCATTTCTTTACTTCGCAGAAGGCCTGCGATAACTGAGCCGATCATCACGAGAGCTCCAGTCGGGATTGAAGAGAAGAGTCCCTTCAGATGAAACGGCGCCAGAAATGTCGTATTGAGATAATAAATCAGGTTTCTGTTCTCCTCAAATACTCCGGTGCCGATTCCGGGTACAGGTATCAGTTGAACTGCCGCACCGTAAGAAAGAAGAAAGACTGCAGCCACGGTGATGCGAAGTGTCCATCTGAGACGATAGAGAACAGCTCCTGTGAAATATGCAAGCCCGATGATCTGAAGCACCCCTAGTGAGAAGACAGGGCGCTTGACAATACTGCTTTCTATCAGGCAGCCCAGAAAAACAAGCATTGCAGTGCGCTGTGCGGCTTTAAGAATGAAACGCCACCAGGGAAGACCTTTCCTGGAGAAAGATGCAAAGGAATAAGGCAGTGCCAATCCGACACAGAAAAGAAACCAGGGAAACACAAAATCTGCAAGATACACTCCGCCGTTCCAGGGTGCATGGGTAACGATGCGCGGTGTTGTCTCATCAAGAGCCATATTGTTCACGATGAGCATCAGAAAAATGGTGAAACCTCTCATTGCATCAAGGGACAGAAGCCTGTCCGGCTTTGACTGCAGCTTTGATCCGTGTTCTGGGCCGAGGATTTCCATAGCTTTGAAACCTGATTATATATTGTCTGCCATATCTGTTTCTTATTCACACTCTACGCGGCATTCCGTTTACACACCTCGCCGGTCACCACATCTATCTGCTGAGAACACTGATGGACCTGATAACTTCCATTAAATGCTCTTTCATTGTCTTTCCGTTCATTAAATGTTTTTCTTCATCGCCGCGCGCTATCATCCCCCTCACATAATTGACTCCTGCTGAGTCAACGATAACTGCCCTGGTCTGCCAGAACTGTGTGATACTGTTGGCAGAATAGACAACATCAAGCACAGCCGCACTGCCTTCCTTAAGATTAAGCTCAAAGGGGGACTGGGTGATACGGGACAGAATCTGGTGGTTTTCCTCATCTTTCTTCACCCATTCCTCGACGTACTGCATTGAGCTGTCACATCCGTGCCTTTTCTTTTCTCTGGATAGAAAGATGAAGATATCAGGCTTCACCTCCGAAGAAGGAGGAGGCAGATGGGTAAAGGCGACATTGGCCTTCCCTCCCCACTGTGAATCAATTGCCACTGCCTGACTGTCAATGATCCAACCCACAGGAAGTGTGATGTCGAAGTTGTTCTTTTCGTCTCTGTATACCTTTACCATTCTTATCAAGTCTTCATCAATCTGATCGCCTGGATGTACTGTCCTGGCTTGATGGTTCATCTTCTGGCCGTGTTTCCCGGCAGAATACTGCGGATCGCCTGCATTATAATGTCCGGAAGGCATCGAAAGATTTGGAATTTCACGATCGTTTTTTCGCGGCCTCCCGGGAGATCGGACCGGATATCCAGGCGCATTGATGTAAGGTTTAGATACGGGCCTGTCCGGTGAAGCCAGACCTGCTCCACCCGGCTGGTGAGTTGCTTGTCCTGTTGATTCCATCGACGGCCTGACCTCAGGAGGCCTTTCCATTCCGGCAGGTTCTGCCTCTGTCGCGGAACCTTGCCACGCAGAGACAGGACTGTCTGCTGCTGCTGTTACCACCGGGCTTGTTATTGCAGCATCAGAGCCACCTGCCGGTCTGGCTTTTTCATCTCTTCCCCTGCCAACAATCCTGTCAACTATCAGCATACCCAGAAATATTACCAGGAGACATACAAAAGCAGTTATCACCGTCGGCAGAGCTTTCAGTACCTTATTGTTGAAGGCTTCTCTGTCATTACCGATGTGAATGGCATCCGGTTTATCACCGCGTCCGGGAGGCGTCTCGCCAAAAGGCTCCAATATAGGAAGAGGAACCTCTCTGGAGTTCAAAAGAGCCTGCCTCATTTCCAGCACAGTGTGGTATCGCCTGGCCGGATCCACCTCCAGGGCTTTGATAATGACCCTCTCAATGCTTTCGGAGAGCTTCGGGTTAATGGTACGAACCGGTGTAAAGACAAATGGCTCATCTGAGTTTCCCCTGCCATTTGTTGCAAGATAATGAATAGTGGCTCCAATAGTATATATATCACTCCGCTGATCAGTCTGTGAACCTCCATAATGCTCCGGTGACGCAGTCATTGCGGAGCCCATCGGCTCGGTATCTTTGCTTTTTCCCTGTTTGTATGCCCTGGCAATTCCAAAATCTATCAGATGGAGCCTGCCGCTCCTGTCTTTTATTATGTTTTTTGGTTTCAGATCGCGATAGATGACCGGAGGCTTCTGGTTATGAAGATACTCAAAGATTTCACAGAGCTGAAGAGCCCAGCCGAGCAGCACCTTCTCCTGGATGAATATGTCTGGGAAAGGGGAGATGAGCCTGTCCATTGTCTCCCCTTCGATATACTCGGTTACCATATAGTAGAATCCATCATATTCGAAGAGATCATATACCTTTATGATCAGAGGGTGGTTAAGGCGTTCCAGAATGAACTTTTCCTGATTGAGAGATATGACCTTTTTAGGATCGCCGGCCTCCACCTCTTTCACAAGATATCTTTCCCCCCCTCTGAAGGCGGTGTATGTAATGCTCATACCGCCGGAGGACAGATAGTTGAGTCGGTATCCATCTTTCAGAACAGTGTCGGGAGGGAGTACCAACAGCGGGAGGTTGTCATCTCCTCTTGTACCGTCAGGTGCAGGAACTCGAAAAGACATGTTGCGGACCTTTCTGCATATTATGCTTTCTAAATTATAATACAAAGAAACACAAAATAAAAGAGAAGGAAGAGAAGTCAGGTTGACATTCCGACTGATTCTCTTCCCTGTGAAGGGCTATTACAGTTTTTCCAATCAGGCCCCCATTTCCTCATTTGAAAGCTGCTTCCAGCCATTGGCCTGAAGGTTACCGATATACACCTCTCCATCAGACTGCGCGTTGTCTGCCTCTCTGCTGTCGCCGGACAGAGTGGTGCCATCTGCGCTTGAGTTGATATGAGTTCTCCCCTGCCCTGAGTATATATCCATTGATTCGAGGGTGCCATAACCGTTTGTTGAATCCCCTCCGGTTGAATTCATAGTTAATTTGGTGCCGTCTGACAGAACATAGCTGCTTGTTGCAGACTGCCAGTCCCACTGGTCGCCGTCCGACTCATCTACGTGCGGATCGCCCCAGATCGTGCTGGATTCACCTGATTTTGTGTCTGTTATGGTAGCAGTTGAATTTGCTGAATCATATTTAATCTCATATCCACCAGGCGTGAGTGTCGTGGTAGTGCCATCTGAATTTTTTACAGAAGTGTACCCGTCAGGAGTCTTTGTCACTTCATTGCCTTCATTGTCGGTGAAAGTCTGCGGGCCCTGTGGACGGCCTTCCTGTGAACCCTGAGCTGAGCCTGTCTGGCCTCCCTCACCGGTCTGCCCTGGGTCGAAGTTGGCGAAATGGTTGGCGCTGGCGCGATAGTCAAGCTGCTGTCTTGCCAGCACGGGATCTTGCCTGGGATCCAGGTTATTCTCATCGTTCCATTCAACACGGTTGCTGATTCCCTGTTGCGCACGATTCAGGATTCTGTTCTCAAAACCATCTATATTGCCCTGCTCAGTCTGGTTTCTCACATATCCCTCTGAGTTGTGCTGATACACCGGGCCTGCGGGAGATACACCTTCCTGTGGTCTCATCGGTATTACTGACATTGTTTTTTCCTCCTCTTGAATTTTTTGTTCTCTTTGACTCCATGGTATCGAAAGAATATCAAAGACTACTCAAGAGACTCTCAAAAACAAGTCAAAGAAATTACAGAAGGATGAAAAGATACATTAATCGTGTAACATTTTCGAAAGCCCCGGGACGCTGAAAATGCACGGACAGCAGTCTTTCAACAGTTAAAGAGGCTCTGCGATATGAAAGGGAATCGCTTTGAGAGTAGAGAAGAAAGATAGGGATCACCGGGAATAATGATACAGAATTGCAGGATAGACAGGAGCGATCGGAGCTGAAACGTTGAAAAAAAGCAGTGAAACAGTAATTGAAAAGGCTGCCGAGCTTCTCAGGAATTCTCTCAGTATAGTGGCCTTTACTGGAGCGGGAGTGTCAACTGAGAGTGGAATTCCCGACTTTCGCTCTGCAAAGGGGATATTCAGGGATCTTGAAAAAAAGTCTGAAGCGAGTCCGGAAGAGTTCCTGAGCTACAGATATTTCCTCAAGAATCCCGGAGCCTTCTATACCTATTATAGAAAAAACCTGATTCACAGGGACGCCAGGCCCAATGACTGCCATAAAGCGCTCGCGGCGCTTGAAAAAGCAGGCAGACTAAAAGCCGTTATCACACAGAACATCGACAACCTCCATCAGCTTGCCGGTAATAATACAGTCATAGAGCTTCATGGAAATGTGGGACAATGTTACTGCCTGCAATGCAGAAAAAGGTTCGGTCTTGAATATATTCTGAACCCATCCGTAAAAGTACCCAGATGTGAAGAATGCGGCGGACTCATCAAACCTGATGTGATAATGTACGAAGAGCGCCTCGATAATGAAAAAATCGAATCTGCCATGCACGCAATCAGTTCGGCAGGAGCCCTTCTCGTCATCGGCACGAGCCTTCTTGTGCATCCTGCTGCAGGGCTGATTCGCCACTTCAGAGGACATAGATTCATTATAATCAACAAATCTCCCACCCAATATGATGAAGCTGCAGATATAGTCATCAGAGAGAGCGCCGGCAGGACGATGAAAATGCTCGTCACTCTCCTCGATATCCCGCTGCCTCCCGATGATCAGATGAAACAACAGATTGATAAGTAAGAGGTATGAAATGAAATGTCCAGGCTGTGGAGCCGATAATCCATCCAGGGCCAGATTCTGCCTGACCTGCAAGGTGCCCATACCTCAGATCCTGCATTCGATGGAAGTGAAACCGCCCACACCGGTTCTTATATTTCTCAGAAAGATAAGGAATGAGATTGAAAGCGGCACAATGGACGCTGACAGTATAAGAGCGTCATACAGCAAGGTGCTTGCGCATATGGAGACACAGAGACAGGACTTTCTACAACGCTTTGAGAGCCTGCACCCGGCTCTGAGGCAGCAGTCATCACAGGATACAATCGCCGCCATGGAAGGCTTCATAGAAGCAGTGGAGGAAATGACCGCATATCTGGAGGATGGTGATATCACCCACGTGATAAATGGCATGAATAATGCGGAAAATGCCGATGTGCTTTTCCAGAACTCTCTCGGGCTCGACGATGAGACAGCCTTTTCATTCAGTCAGAGAACTCTGATTCTTCCCCCGCCGGAGCGGAAGAGCTGATATCCATGTTATGCGCTGAAGAGAAGCTGAAAGGCTCCTGTCGAAAGATCAACTCTGTCGCATACCGAATAAGTAACATACCTCTCGACATTCTCACTGAAAGACTTCAACGGAGACATTTCCTTCACATTTCCGATCTTTCTGCATTCGAAGGCAGCAGACTCTGTATCAGGGATTCCAAGGCTGTGTGTATAATCAAATGTAGTATCCTCGTTGATTTCATCTTCTGTCTGGCTGGAATCTGAAACTGATGAGCCATCACCCGACTTTGCTGCAAGGAGCCCAAAGAGGTTTTCTCTGAAGCTGTTCCCTATCATGACCTCTTACCTCCCATTCTCTTTTTCTATAATTATTTTAATCATAAATTATCAAGAGAGGGTCAACATTCAGTCAAATACCGGTCAAATATCTTTCACAGATGTAACATTTTATCTTCCTGCTCTTTGTAATACTCAGAGGGAAATAAGGGGCTGTCAAGAAATAGTTCATCATGGCCGGAGAAGGGATTACCTCAAACCCACGAGAGTCACTTGACAGGGAGCATCTGGCGCTGCTTCTGGAGGCCAGCGAGCTTCTGACCTCATCTCTTGATATCGAAGAGATCCTCAATATCCTGATGGATCAGGTCATCAAGGTGATCAACGCTGAAAGGGGCTTCATTCTTCTCCGGGATGAAATCGACAGGGAATGGCAGTTCAGAACGGCCAGGGCAATCGACAGGGAATCCATCGACAGAGATGATTTCAGGATCTCCCGAAGCCTTGTGGACAGAGTCGCCCGCGAAGGAGTCTCACTGCTGACGAGCGATGCCCTTCAGGACAGACGCTTCAGGGATCAGAAGAGCGTCTCTCTCTTTGCCCTTAAATCGATACTGTGCGTGCCGCTATGCATACAGGGCAGGATACTGGGCGTCATATATGCCGACAACAGGATGGAATCAGGTGTATTCGGCAGCAGAGAGAAAGCCCTGCTCGAATCCATAGCCAGGCAGGCAGCGAGTGCGCTCGAAAATGCCAGGCTATATGACACGCTGAAACGAATCCACGAGGAGAGCATGGAAAAAGCCCGTAAAGAGCTTGCCGAGACACAGGCGCAGCTCTTCCAGTCCTCCAAGATGGCTGCAGTGGGGCAGCTTGCGGCAGGAGTGGCACACGAGATCAATAACCCTCTTGGAGCAATTGCGTTGAACATCTCGTCGGTGAGAAAAGCCTTATCTGATGAGCGGCTTCAGAAGCGGCTGGATATCATGGAGAACGCCACGGCGAAATGCAAGGATATCGTACAGCAGCTTCTCCGCTTCTCCCATCCCGCCTTCAATGCACCTGAAAAAGTCAATGTATGTGACCTTCTCTCAAGCACATTGACGCTTATGGAGTTTCATCTGAGAAAAGAGAATATCGACCTTCAGCTCAGAGTGGAAGAGCCTTTAATCGTCATCGGGAACCTGGGCGAGCTGTCCCAGGTGATCACAAATATCCTGATGAATGCCAGGGATGCATTGAAGGGCACTCCACCGGAGCACAGGAGGACTATCCTTGTAAAGGCTTCAGAAAAAGCGGAAAAGGCGGTCCTGGAAATTTCAGACAACGGTCCGGGCATCGATGAGTCGGTCAGAGAAAGGATCTTCGAGCCCTTCTTCACCACAAAGGGTGTCGGCGAAGGAGTGGGGCTGGGACTGTCGATAAGCTTTCAGATCATAAAAAAGTACAACGGCGAGATAGCTGTGACGTCACAGCCCGGAAGAGGCACCTGCTTCATACTATCATTCCCGAGAGCGAGGTAGCTGATGGCAGAAAGAATACTTGTAGTAGATGATGATGAATTCATGCGCAGCAGCCTGCAGCTTGAGCTTGAAGCGGCGGGTTTCTCAGTTTTCACGGCAAAGGATGGCATGGAAGCCATTGAACGCTCCAGAGAACAGCATTTCGACCTGATTGTCTGTGACGTCAGAATGCCAGGCATTGACGGTCTCGATACTTTGAAGACCATCAGAGAGGTTCAGCCCATGGCCAGGAAGATGATCATCACCGGCTATGCAAGCCCTGACGCTCCTGTTACAGCCCTGAAGATGAAAGTCGACGACTATCTGCTGAAACCCTTCAGCTCTGAAGAGTTCCTTCAGAGCGTAAGGAATGCGCTCAAAGAATACCGGAAACACTCCCTTCAGCAGAGGAGCCCTCTCCGATTCAAAGACAGCCTTCTCACCATCATCTCGGCCATACTCTTTGAAAGCAGGTTTTCATTCCTTGTGGGCCACTCAGAGCGGGTGGCCCGTCTGGTCCTTAGAATAGGCAGGAAGCTGGGGTTTTCACCACAGCGCCTTCAGAGCCTCTATCTGGCGGCACAGCTTCACGACATAGGCCATATAGAGCTCCCTCCCTCCATTCTGGAGAAGCGTGAATTCGACAAAGATGATCTTGCAGTGGTGAGAAATCACCCTGTCATTGCCAGGGACATGCTCTCTCCCTTCTGCGAGCTCAGTGAAATTGCCACTGTCATCTTTCATCACCATGAGAAATGGAATGGAAGCGGCTACCCCAGAGGCCTCAGAGGCGATCAGATCCCTCTTGAATCGCAGATCATCGGCCTCGCTGAAATGTATGACAGCCTGGTGAGCGAGCGGCCTCACCGGAAAAGAAAGAGCCCGGAAGAAGCGCTGGAGCTGATGAAAAAGGAAAAGGGCATAAGCTTCGATGGCGAGCTCATAAACATACTGCAGGAAGTCTCGCAAAGCGGTGATTATCAAGAGATTCAGCCTGTTCCTTCAGCTCCGGAATATCCTGAGCGCGCTATCTCTCTCATCAACCTCGCCGATCTGTACCGCGGCATGGGCCATTTCGATGTGGCGCTTAAAGCCTATACCCTTGCCGGCGAACTGCTCAGCAGCGAAGAGACACCGGAACTGCTGATCAGAGTGCAGCTCGGAAGAATGCTGATCAACAATGGGCAGGGAAAGACTGCAGAAGCCCTGGAAATAGGCCTGTCGGCAAGACAACTTGCAAGGGAAAAATCTCTCCACTACCTGGAGGCCCAGCTGGCAGTTGAAATTGCAATGATAAAGCTGAAATGCGGAGACGATGAAGGTCTTCCTGAGCTCATACTTCAGGCACATGAGACCTTTACCGTCTGGGAATCAGCATATCAGAGGTGTGAAGCTGCTTTCCTGCTGTCGGTATACTACGCCGGAAAGGATGACAGCCTGTCACCCTTCACCTCCTTTTTCAGGGATTTCCTGAGATGTACAGAATCCGGTCGCTTCAATGAGATTCTCCGCTCCAGGTCTGAGCTCTCCATCAGGCCTGTGCGCTGTGCCCTGGAGCACGATATTGAGCTGGATGCCGTAAAAAAACTTTTCAAAGCTCACGATGGGGCACCTCTCGAGATCCTGGAGCGCCTTATGGACTATGACAATACCTCGCTGAGACTCAAAGCCCTTGACATCATCGCAGGAATAGATGACAGCCGTGCCAGAGCAATCCTTTCAAAGACTCACCTGGACAGCGACAGACTCATCAGAGAAAAATCATCGCTTCTGCTCAAGTCTTCCGGAAGCTCTCCATCTTCACCGCTGCTTCAGATATTCTTCTTCGGAAAGTTCAGAGTGCTCACAGGAGACAGACTGATCGAAGATGAAGTATGGCCTACCAGAAAGATGAGAAGCCTCTTTGCCTTTCTCGCCTCCCGCCGGGGCGAGATAAGGAATGAAGATACTCTGATGGAGCTTTTCTGGCCTCAGGGCAATGATAAGGCCAGGCATTCACTGCACAACTGCATCTCACAGATCAGGAAAATGTTTACCCGTTTCATCGGTGAGGACTCGAGAAAGCTCATACTGCGCAGGAGAGACGGATATACCTTCAATAAGGACGCTTACTGCTGGCTCGACCTGGAAGAATTTGAAGCGCATACGCAGAGAGGGAAGTCCCTGGTGGAAAGCTCACGCTGGGAAGAAGCCCTTCTCGAGCTTCAGAAGGCCGAAAGACTCTATGCCGGTGAGTTCCTGGAAAGCTCTTATGAAGACTGGAGCGGCAGCCTGCGGTTCAAGAGCTCAGCCAGGTTCGTGGAGATACTTCGCATTCTGGGCAGATACTTTTTTGACAAGAAAAAGTACGAGGTAAGTGCCGATTACTGGAAAAAGATCCTCACTCACGACAACTGCATGGAAGATGCGTATCTTGGCCTGATGATATGCCACACGGCTCAGGGCAACACGAATGAAGCGATAAGAGTCTATCACGAATGTGCCAGAACGCTCAGACGTGAGCTCGAGCTTGCCCCGCCGGCATCAATCGTGGAGACATATCTCAGACTCATCGACGGGAAATCTGTCGAGCTCAGGATTCCGTGATGCGGCGCTTTCCAGGAAATACGCTGAGAAGGTGGATTCCGGTTATGTGGCTCAATCCCTTCAGCCTCGAGGCTTTTGGCCTGTAATCTTGCTGTCTACACTTGGTACAGATGATCACCCATAAACACCCAAGACTCTATACTGGTGGTCAGGTCTAGCCTTACCAGGCGGAATTCGCATCCTCTATGTAATGTGCCCTTTACTCGGCGTATCGGAACTTTTTTAAAACAATAACAATTTGCAGGGATGGGGGGTACTCAGGTTACCGTGCTTTTACGGGCAGAGACCTCATGATACAGCTCAAGCGTCTTTCTGGCACAGAGCTCCCACGTGAAAAGCCCCGCCTGTTTCAAGCCTTTTTCTATAAGATTTGTGCGCAATGCTTCGTTCCCAAGAATCTCACTGATTGCCTGAGCTATCTGCTCAGCTGAGTGAGGGTCAAAAAGGCGGGCAGCCTTTCCCACTACTTCCGGGAGAGAAGAGGTTGAGGAACATGCGACCGGTGTGCCACATGCCATGGCTTCCAGGGGCGGCAGACCAAAGCCCTCATAGAGAGAAGGGTATATAAAAATATCAGCCATGTGGTAAAGGAAGGGAAGATCGGCCTCCGGAATGAAGCCAAGCAGGGTGACTCTTTTTTGGATGTCCCATCTCACAAGAAGGCTCTCGATGTTTTTCCTGAAGAATGGGTGGATTTCTCCACCTATGATGAGTGGTATTGAGATCGAGTGATCTTTTTCCAGAATATGAAGCGCTTCAAATAGGCTCGCAAGGTTCTTGAAGGGGAAGAAGTTACCGATATAAAATAGATAGTGGGCCGGCAGATTGTATCGCGCCCTTGTTTTTAACATTTTATCGTCATCCAGATCTCTCCTGAAATTCCTGCTTACTCCCAGATGGATCACCTTTATCTTTTCCGAATATGTCCCGAGGATTCTCTGAAGATCAATGCTCGTGTTTTCAGAGATGGCAATAATGGAGGCTGTATGATTCACTGAGCCCAGTAGAAAGCGATAGAAGAGCTCCAGTATTCTCCGCCTGCCGGTAAAGATCTCTCTTCGGTAAATAGTAGGAGTGAGGTCAAATACTGTAATCACCGTGCCGTTATTTTTCTCCCCCGGAGCATAGTCAAGGGTAAGATGGAAGGGGCTGGGAAAGTGAATTACATCGAGCCGGTAGCTTTTCAGTTCTCTTCTGAGAAAGATGCGGTCACGAAACACGTTGAGTTGCTTCATAAAGAAGGGCACCTCGATGTGATTGACTTTAAAGCCTTCAGGGAATTTAAAGGAAAGATCGAAGGCTCTTCCCCTGAACGAGATAAGGAAATATTCATTCCGATCGTCTATTGAGGCAAGGTTTTGAAGCAGGTTGAAGGTGTAGACGCCAATGCCCCAAGGCGGGCTCCCAGATTGTAAAGAGCGTACATCAAAGCCGATTCTCAAGTGGACCTCCCGGAGAACAGTTTTTCCTGTCTCGGCTTGGTTCTTTGATTTTCATTATCATCCCAATGATTGCGCCATCGTGATCGAGAATGATAAATCCGTTTTATCTCCATTAAAATATTTTACCACAAGGTCACAGTAAATCCTTTATCTATTGCAGAGGTAAAGAATAGGGGATCGGTTTTAAGGATTCCTGGGGAGAGAGGGCATTCCTGAGTTCCGAATCCCGGATAAAAGGTGGCTCCATACCTGCAGGGTGTGATATTCCCGAATGTCTGGATTGTATAAAGGAAGAGATGAAGCTGTCATAGAAAAGTTCAATAAAGTAACTGTGGAGTCAAGTATGATGAGCAGCAGTGATCTCTCTTTGGACGTAAAGAAGAAGGGCTCGGAAAAAGAAAGCACCCTGTCTGTCACTGTAGCGGTGGTGACCTCAGACATTAGGAAGCCTTACGCGAGAAAGTGTGTCGCCCTTCTTAAAGAATTTACCGAGGCCGCGGAACTCCTGGTCCTTGACAATAACGGCAAAAAGCCTTTCAGCCATCCTGTAGAGATGAACAGAATTTTGAAAAGTGTGGAGACCGATTTCCTTGTGCTCCTGGATGACGATGTATATGTGGGCCCTCGATGGCTTGAGGGGCTTCTTAAGTGCATTGACGAAAAGACAGCAGTAGTGACACCGGTACACAGGGACAGGAACAACGCCGTCTCCTACTCTGGAATATACATAACTGAAGAAGCAGCCCAGGGAGAGCATCTTCTGGATATGCCTCAGGGTGTGAGGGAGGTGCAGACATACTGCAGCGCCATTATGCTTCTGGACTTAAGGAAGATAGGGCATATATTTATGAATACCAATTACAAAAAGTATTTTTTTGATCAAGTCCATGGACTGGAAGTATGGGAGACCGGTTTCAAAGTTCTGTGCACCCCGGAAGTCGTTGTTACCCATCTCTCAGGAGCCACATCAAAAAGGTTTTCTTCTCACATTGAGCAGCTCTACGGAGATGATCGTGCCACTTTTATAAAGGAATGGATTTCAAGCGGAAGGCTCTCAAAGCTGGAAGAGGGTATATGGCATCAGGTTCCCCTGTTCAGGGAGCATAAAGAGATTGCTGAAAAAATAGGATATATTTTGCAAGGGATTGAACAGGAAGAAGGAAAAAACATGGAGCAGAACCTCGATAAACTGATGGAGCAGGTAAAAGAATATAACATATACAGGAATCTCCTCATAGAGCGCCTGGACAGATACAGAGCCTCTCTCACTGAGAAGGGCGCCCCTGATCGGGAAAGGATAAAAATGTGCACAGATAAAATGGATATTCTCATATCCTCAGTACCGTCCAGGGGAGGAACAGCCATCCATCCCATCGAGAGAGCTGCAATGAGAGTTCTCATTGCCCTGCTGGGGCCTTCCCGATATCTCCGCATGAGGAAAGATCTGGGAATATTCCTGAGAAAGACTTCGCACTGAATCTGAGAATTGTTGTATAATAACTACATGGATGTCAAAGCGGAATATACGAAAACCAGAAAAAGAGTTATCATGAGAAGGGGGGTCATCTGGCTGGGGCAGACCTGCAATCTGCGCTGCAAGTTCTGCTATTTTGTAGACAGGATAAAGGCGAAGAACCACCCAGAGCACCCCTTTATGTCCATTGAGAAAGCCCGGAAGATCTGCGACACCCTTGTGGAGTTTTATTGCAACAGCTCTATTGACATTCAGGGCGGGGAGCCCACTATTTATCCCGCCATTGAGGAACTTGCCCGCCACTGCTCCGCGATTGGCCTTTTCCCCACACTGATCACCAATGCAATCGTACTGGCCAACAAGGATTTCTGCAGAAAGCTCAAATCTGCCGGTGTGAGGGATTACCTTGTGAGTGTGCACGGCATAGGCAAGCGCTATGATGAGCTTGTAGGTTTTGAGGGTGCTCACGACAGGCAGATTAAGGCCCTGGACAACATGTCGGAGCTTTGCATACCTTTCAGGTTTAATACGGTGCTTTCAATGACGGCCCTTCCTGATTTAAAGCGGATTACCGAGATAGCCATTGAAAGAAGGGCAAGAGTGCTGAACTTTATCTCCTATAATCCCTTTGAAGATCAGAAAAAGGAAGGCAAGCGCTCAAGTGAGAATGTTCCGAGACATTCTGAGGTGGCTTCCAGCCTCACTGAAGCGATGGATATGCTTGAAAAAGCAGATATAGAATGTAATGTCAGGTATTTTCCACTCTGCCTTGTCGAAGAACGGCACAGGAAATCTCTCTATAACTTTCAGCAGCTGCCTTATGACCTCCATGAGTGGGATTATGCCTCATGGGCGTGGACAGGAATGCAGTCCCAGAGAATAAAGAAGGGAGACACTTCCCCACCTGTTTCACTGGAGGAATCTCTGAATAATGCTGTTCCCATACAGGGCCCCATGAAATGCCTATCCACGGTGGCTAAAGCGGTAATCTCGCGCTTTCCGGAACTGAGGGCTCCTATGGTATCGGTACGCGACAAGATGGGCAGACTGCTCCACAGGACCCGGCCTGAGCCACAATCCTCCCCTGGAGCAGAAGCCCTCTACAGGGATTATGCCAGAAAGGTCAGCAGCGAGCTCTATACATATGGGAATGCATGCAGAAGCTGTGGTGCGCAGGCCATATGCGATGGATTTCACAACAGTTATGCTGCTATTTACGGGACAGATGAAGCCAGGCCGATACTCACCACCCAGAAGATAGAAGATCCCACCTTTTTCATCAGGAATCAGGACAAAGTGGTTGAATCTGAAGAATACGGCTGGGCTCTCTGATATGCAGAAACAGAAGAGTATTTGTTTTACAATTATTTGACAAGGTGCAGTCTATTGGATAAAATACTGCTATGGATAATGAACCTGAAAAAGAGTTTATCAGCAAGATTCTTGAGGATGAAGACCCTCTGGACGATGAAAGGCTTTCTGACTCTGGAATAGCTTACCCTTTTGTTACCGTAATCGTGACGCTCTATAATTACGAAAAGTACATAGCTTCCTGCTTGAAATCTGTGGCTAGGCAGAAGTATCCCAGTTTTAAGTGCGTTATTGTAGATGATTGTTCAAAAGATGCCTCTGTTGAGCGGGTTAATGATTTTATCAATTCATCTGAGGCCGGTGACAGGTTCACCCTTATATGCGCTGAAAAGAACGGTGGGCAGATGGCCGCCTTCAAGACAGGGCTTGCCCATGCTGAGGGACCCTTCGTAGTGCTCCTGGATGCAGATGATCTGCTGCTGGAGGACTTTATAGAGACTCATGTTAGAGCTCATCTGAGAATCATGCATCTTCCCGTGGCATTTACAAGCTCAAACCAGTACCATATAGATGAGAACAGCCAGATTGTAGCAGGCATGGATCCAAATCTGCAGTCCGGAGGAACGTACAGGTATGTCAAGCCTGTTCCGCTTTTTCAGCCTTTCTGGCTGTGGGCGTCAGTGAGCTCCATGATGTTCAGGCGAACCGTGCTGGAGTATATTATGCCTGAAAATACAGGGCCTTTCAGGATATGTGCAGATTACTATCTCTGTCATTTTGCACACCAGATAGGCGGGTCACTCCTTATTCCCACTGTGCATGGATGCTATCGTCGCCACGGTCAGAACAATTTCTGCTGCAACCCTGTTGTGGGGAGGAGCATCACTGCAGGGACACAAGACAGGTACCCTGAGCTTCAGAAGAGCAGGATTCACATATTGTCACACCTTCTGAAAAATTTTGAGAAGTTCTGCGTCCTTTTCACGGAAGCTCAATATGTGACACTGCTGCTCAGAGTTATCAGGCCCGGGGAGATTATAAGGCAGGCATTGAGCTTCAGGAAGCCCAATTTTTTTTCGCGAAAATCCCTCTTTTTCACAGGAAGCCTTTTTACCCTGAGTTGCCTTTCCGGTATGAAGGCGAGCTTTATGAGCTACGGAAGGATTAGGAGTTGGTACAGGAAACTCTATGATTTATCTGAAAACCACTGAGCCTATGGAGACTCTTTTATTATAGAAAAGACAATCTTTATGGAATCTCTGAAGAATTACGTAAAAGTTCACCTTCCCGGCAGGGCTCTGCCAGTTATTACCTCCCTCTACATCAAGTTGAGACAGTTCTTTTCTTTTTTTTTCTATTTTGGATTCAGGCATTTCTGCCCGTGCTGCTGCGGGCATTTTAGAAAATTTCTCCTCTACAGGGCTGGGAAAAGAACAGACATTGTCTGTCCTGTATGCTTTTCCTGGGAGCGCCAGAGATTTGTGATGCTCTTCCTAAGAGAAAGGACCTCCTTCTTCTCAGGCCACCTCAGGGTGCTCCACTTTGCCCCTGAGAAGTCCTTCCGGAAAGCCTTTAGAAAGATTAAAGGTCTTGACTATGTAAGTGCTGATATTGATCAGAATGTGGCGATGCTTGAAATGGATGTGACAAATATCCGCTTTGTTGACAACACCTTCGATGTGATCATATGCAACCATGTGCTGGAGCATGTGGCTGACGATAAAAAAGCCATGGGAGAATTATTCAGAGTCCTCAAGCCGCAGGGATGGGCAATCCTGCAGGTTCCCATTGATGCAGCGCTGGAGCATACAGCTGAAAACCCGGAAATAGTCTCCCCGGAAGAGAGAGAGAAACTTTTCGGGCAGTTCGATCACGTGCGCCTCTATGGCCGGGATTACCGAAAAAGGCTGGAGGAAGCAGGGTTTAAAGTGACTGTCCATGACTATGCCCGAGAATTAGGTCCCGTCTTGAGGGAAATACACGGTATCCCTGACACAGCAAGCGAGCCAGATATTTATTACTGCGAAAAGCCCCGGTTATAAGTTATGACAATCCTTAGACATCCCTGAGCCTGCAGGATGAATCTTTCAGCTCTCTTGCGAAATTTCTATTGCAGTAAACATATGCCAGGTATCTTTCAAGCTTCATCAGAATAGAGACAAAGCCTTTGATAGTTTCATCCATGGGAGAATTGGCACCTTTCAGTCTTTTCATTTCATCCAAAAGTGCACTCTGCTTAACGTAGAATATGTGTTTCATGCAGGAATAAAGACCTCTTGCATACATGTTCTCCCGAGAAGTAATGAATTCTTTAGGCACTATCGAGCTGTCTTTGTGGTTTTTCAAGAAATAAAGGAAATTAGAGAAGAAAGCGAAGGATTGATCAAAATCCCTCATCATTTTTTCACTATATTGCTCATCCGAATGAAAACGCGCTGAGGTGAGCACTTCGTTTATATAGCAGAACCCCGACTTGAATGCAATAATATATCGTAGAAAAATATCATGAAGGAAGCCAAGTTGCCCTATGCTTCCTCCGGCTTCAATAAATGCAACGCGCCTGTATATAGTGGAATAGCCGAGGAGATCCAAACCCTGCCAGCCTTTCTTGATAAGCTCCGGAATCTTTTCAGGGGGGGTAAATGCATTTTGAGTGTCCTCAGGATTGACCAGATCAAAGAGATGTTTTCCTTTTCCATCTATCGCTTCTACATTGGCACAGCACATATTGGATTGTGGATACTGGGACAGCAGAGCCACTGATTTTTCGAAAAGTCCAGGTTTCAGCCTGTCATCGGCAGCTCCGGCATAGATAAACTCGCCGGTGGAAACATCGAGCCCCTTCCGGAAAGCCTTGAAAACCCCGAGGTTCACCTCATTTTTCAACAACCTTATTGAATCAGAACTATGCATATACCGTTCGATAATTTCAATGCTGTTATCTGTTGAAGCATCATCCACGATAATTATCTCTTTTGCATCATATGATTGGGCAAGGAGTGCCTCAATGGCCTCAGCAATGTAATTAGCATGGTTATAGTTGGGTATTATGGCGGAAAGCACCGGCTTGGTATACATAGGAATTATGATTATATTTTCATGTCATTTCTCCTTTCTCTTTCTTCATATTGAAAGCTCCTTCAGGGACAGTACGTATATCCTATAGCGCTCATCTAAAATACCCCCCCAGCGCTCACTTAAAGGATACCTTTCATTCCCATGAGATTGCACAGCTGTGATGATATATCCCGCCGAATACCCCGCCTTTTTGTGTTTTACCTTATCCCGCCAGCTCAGTTCACGAGCAGGGAATGAGCTTTTCGCTCTGATGCCGCTTGTGGACTGGGCTTTCATCTGAGGGTTTTCCCCCAATGTAAAGGCAGAAAAGGTTCGAGGAATCTGACTGCCTCGATAAAGCTTTGATTGTTGACAACCATAGCCAGGTCAATGGGGTTAAAGTTTCTCTGGCATCGGAAGCAGCGGGCAAGGTTGGTCTTATGATCTGTGGCGGTGTGGAATTCGCAGCAAAGAGGGCAGAGAAAGCGCAGATAGCTTTCAGAGTATTTGAAAGGGAGCTTGAGAATTGAGGTAACGAGATCATTAATGAGGATCTCATTACGAAGCGCTCGCAAGAAAGTGGCGGATAGGCGCTGTGGGCTCATTTTTATTTGTCTTTCGTGGCATAGATGATATTTTTGGGTCTGATGCTGATGCACTCTTTCATGTTGAAGACAGTGCAGTTGACCGTAATCCTGTCAAGCAGCGCAGCAGTCAGATGTATATTATTGAGAAAGTTCTCCCATTCTTCGAAACCCAGTTGAGTGGTGAGGATCGTGGTGTGTTTTCTGTTTCTTGCCTTTATCAGCTCGAAGAATAGCCCCGCCTGTTCCTTTTCTATTACACTATACCCGACCTCGTCAATGAGCAGGATATCATATGAGCTGAGCTTTTTGAGGAGTTTGTGTTCTGTATGATCGGCTCTGGCCTGAAAAATCGTATTGATCAAGCTTCCGAATTCAATGAAATAGCCCCTGTAGCCCTGATTGATGGCATGGACAAGAAAAGAAGTGGCGAGTCCTGTTTTGCCACAGCCGGTCGGCCCTATGAAGATAAGCTCCTGTCTTTCGGTAATGAAGCGAAGTGAGTCATAAAGCTCCATCACCATCCTTTTCTTCAATCTGGGCTGATTGGAAAAGGGAAAGGTGTCCATCACAAGTATCTCAGGGATATTGGCTTTCGCGAGACGACTCAATCGTGCCTTTTCTTTCCTGTCGGCATATTCTCTGGTGATAATCTTTGTCAGAAAACTCTGATAAGAAGGCTGCTCTTTCGTAGCCTCCCTGAAAATCGTATCCCAGTTTTCCAGAGTGTATCCATAGCCCAGAAACTGAAGCTGTTCTTTGACATTTTCATCCATAATGGTCACTCCATCGTATCTTCTGTGTTTTCTTCTTCAGGTTGGGGCAACACCGTGAGCTCTCCCTCGCGGGAAAATCGTCCCTCCTGATAGGCCTGCCGCTCTTCGTAATCGGTTTTCAGCACGATTTCGGGTATGTGATAGAGATCCTTGTGCATCAACTGATAGGAAATTCTTTTCAGTCGCTCAATATCTGCCAGGCGATATTCCAGGGCTCGTGTTATGGTTGCAATAAAAAGGCCGGGTGCAGTATTTCTGAAAAGCCCATAGAGCTGTCGGATGAATTTGGACTTCTGTGGTAAGCCTGAATCCCCGGAGCTGACAAAATCAAGATAGTCTCCGATCCGACTGTCCAGAGCCCGAAGAAGTCTTTCCTCCTCGTGGCAGGGTTTCTGGAGATGTCTGGGTTCATAAGGATTGGTAAGAACTCCCCGGGGAGTGTACTTTTGATTCCTGAGCCCAAAGGCCGGCAGAGGATACTCCACTGGTAGCTGGTGTGCTGTAAAGATCTTGATACGGTCAGGGTATTCAATAACCGAGGCCTTACCCCTCAGCTTACCGGGTATCCAGTAATAATTGGCCTCAAAGGCGACGTAGCCGTATTGGTCAATTTCTCTCTGATAAGAGCGATAAGGCGGCTCGATATAGCCGGGCAATGGGATTAAATCAAGCTTTTCCTCTTCAAACAGGTCAACAGGGATAAGGCGGGTGTGGGCCAGGGGACGGCGGGCATAGTAAGAAGTAGCCCATTCAAGTGCCTGGGTGTTAAGGTCTTCAATGCTCTCAAAGGTGCGTCCAGGAAAAAAATTCGTCTCTACAGTCCAGAAGTTTCTCTCTGTGCCCGCCTTGCGGTTGGCATGTCCTTTTTCATGGGCCAGCCACTCGAATCCGTATGGTTTGGCAAAGGCTGTCATCTCAGGGTTGAAGACCGCGTCTTTGCCTGTACCACGGAGAACCGCCAGATTTGTGTTGTCAATTACGCAGGTTCTGGCGCTGTATCCCCAGAACCAGAGAGCTTCATGGAGGAAACATTTCATGCTGAACCGGTTGAAATGCGGATAAAACCTGATATATCGCATTTTGGAATAGCGCAGATACAGGCCGCTTAAGATGACTGCCATATTCCTGTTGCCTATGTTTAATCTGTAAGGGCTCGTATCATGCTGCATCTCCTCCCCTGGGCCATCAGGCACCTGATGGCAACGGGTGGTGGCCTTCCGACCAATGCCGAGCTCTCGAATTTTGCGGGTGAGAGTGGAATAGCCAATTGCTATTCCCTCCTCATCTGCCAGGATCTCACGAACGCGCTGTACATAGCCATCACAACGGGCATACAGCCTGTCCAGCAGATCCGGATCTATCTCTTTCCTGTCACACCTGGTCTTGGCGGTAATTTCGAAACCTTCAGCCAGTATTTTTCGTACTATCTTGGGTGTAAGATTGAGGAGCCGGGCTATCTGTTTCTTCTTTTTCCCTTCCTCGTAAAGTACAAGAACTGCTTTTCTCTTCTCTTCGTTGATCATAAAACCACCTCAGTGTCTTTATGAAGAAATCAATCCCTTTCAGGATACCCTCGGTCAAAATATCCGCTTCGGGAAAAAACTCGGAGCTCTTCAATCTGGCATCCTTAAGCTGACGCGGAACTCTGACAATACATCCCTGCACAAGCTCAAGTCCCTTGAGTGTTTTTGACTCCCATTCATTGAGGGAA
>Ga0302251_1000191_pt1 | contig 71888 bp, 62 predicted proteins | sample AAG_RA_Gln_MG_FD_193534 | JGI IMG/M metagenome (GOLD analysis project Ga0302251, IMG submission 193534) | Enriched activated sludge microbial communities from anaerobic digester in WTTP, New Holstein, Wisconsin, United States - AAG_RA_Gln | ecosystem: Engineered > Bioreactor > Anaerobic >... | reverse complement strand
CCATGATCTCATCGGCGGAGGACAGGATTTGGATTACGTCCCCCTATCTGGTGCCTGAGGAAAGCCTGAAAATGGGGCTGATCACCGCGGCGCTCAGTGGGATCGACGTCAGAATTATCATCCCGTCCAAGCCGGACCATTTCTTTGTCTTCTGGTCGACGCAGGATAATATCGAGGAACTCCTGGAGGCCGGCGTTAAGGTCTACGAGTACCAGACCGGCTTTATTCACAGCAAGGTACTGCTCATGGACGGCGTGGCCGCTTCGGTGGGGACTGCAAACCTGGACATTCGCAGTTTGGAGATGAACTTCGAGGTGAATGCTTTCCTTTATGACCCTGATGTGGTTCGCAGGCTGGAAGAGGACTTTTACAGAGATATGGATGACAGCATCCAGTTAGACTATGAAGAATTCAAAATTAGGCCATTCCGCAGAAAACTGCTTGAAGCGGTGGGCAGACTGGTGTCGCCGCTGCAATAGCAAACGAGGAGGGAAACATGATTTATTGGGGTGTGATTATCGCCATTATTGCCATCGACCAGTGGTCGAAGCAGCTGGCGATCAGCAAGTTATTGCCGGTACGATCCATTGAGTTGATACCGGATGTGTTTCATTTTACGTTTACGCGCAATACCGGCGCGGCATTCAGTATTTTGAGGGATAAGCAGCTGATCCTGATCATCTTCACGTCACTGGTGATCCTGTTTATGATAGGGCTGTTGTACCGACAGATCAAAAGCGGCAGTTCAGTGCTGCTCCTGCTGTCACTGGCCATGATCATAGGCGGCGCCTTAGGCAATCTGATCGACCGGATGCGCTATAATTATGTGGTCGACTTTTTCGACTTTACGTTGATCAATTTCGCGGTATTCAACATAGCTGACATTTTTATCACGGTGGGGACCATTGCGCTCATGCTCTATGTGATTGTGGATGGGAAGGCACTCGACTTTTGAAGTTGGAAGCGGAGGGTTGACAGGTGCCAGCCGCAGACGCCAGCCGCAGACGCCCACTTCCACTTGGACTGAAGTGGAAATTGGTGTAATAGACGCCCACTTCCACTTCAACCCTTAAGTCATAAATTATACAACAAAACAAAAAAGCGGGCCGCGGCCCGCTTTTCTCATGCTTGAAAATTTTGAAAAAATAATGCTGGGGAGGAACCACCCACCCCAGCATTTATTAAAAGCCAATATTTTTTGAAATTCGAAACTGCACCTGCTTCAAACTTTAGTCTTAGACGTACTTCCTAATCATGGCCGGCGCCAAGCGGCACTTTTCTTCTGAAACCGCGCAAGGTGCGAATCTGAGACCACCTTGAAGCGGGATCGCAAAAAGGTTTTCCTCCTTAAGCGCGTTTGAAACTGCGACCGGGTCTTTGCATGGAATTGTGATGAAAAAGCCTTCCCTGAACGGGCAGGTTTCGAGCCCAACCTTTTGAGCCTCTTCCATGAAAGCTGCGTTTCTGCGGTCCAGCAGGGCCTTAAAGATCTCACGCTCTTCCTCAACCTTGTCAAAAAGTGCAGGATCCTTATAAATATCTGCCAAGATCCGCATGGCAGCGCGTGTACCGTTCGACCATGCCGCGCGGTTTGAGAAGGCGCAGACGTCTTTGAATTCCGCAGCCAAGTCCTGTGTGGCCGCCAGGCAAATAATGGCACCGCCCCGCATGCCGTACATGGTGTAACCTTTGGAGAGGCTGAAGGCTGTCAGAACAAGCAAATTCTGCGGCAAGTCGCCGAAGTGTTTGAAGAAGTCCCTGGAAGCGTCAATGCTGCCGGCAAAATCAATGTAGGCGACGTCGACCATAAGGATAATTTTCTTGGAAGCATCTGCTGCCTTTTCCCTGAGGAAACTCATGATTTCCTGCCATTCCCCGTCGGAGATGGAATAGCCCGTCGGGTTGTGAGAAGGCGTGTTCAGGATGATCAGAACGCGCTCCTGGGCAGCGATCAGCTCTGAAGCTGCGGCTTTAAACGCATCGACGTTCATGCCGTTGTCTTTGAAATACTCGAAAGTTCTGACGCGGCGGCCATGCTCTTCTGCAATGGTCTTGTAGGGTGCCCAGTACCAGTTGGCGATCAGGATTTCATCACCCATTTCCGTGTAGTTCCAGACAGCATGCTTGATGGCACCTGTACCGCCCGGTGTCGCGACGGCCTCTGAGTAAGCCTTTGGCTTATGACCTCTGAAGCACGCGTCCTGTACGGCGCTCAAATAATCCGGCAGACCGGCGATAGGCGCATAAGCCCCGAGTTCCGAATCCGGAAGAGTGCGGAGCCGTTCCATCACTGAAGGAAGGAATGCCAGCTGACCACGATCGTCCATCAGAACACCCAGGGTGGAATTGATCACTTTTTCAAAGCCGTACTTTGCTTCAGCGTCCTGTGCCTCGCGGCCTGTGCCGAAAATGATGTCAGGAACGACGGGTCGCTTGGAATGCGGCGCGACCATGCTGAATGAACTGCTCATAATTAAACCTCCTGTTGATCCGTGTATTATGTCCGCTGAACCGGGCCGAGAAATCACCGGCGGAGACACATTTTCAACTATCATACAAAATCGCTTCGTGAAATGCAATGTCAGAGTCCAGAAAATTCTAACTTTTGATGACTATCGGCAACGGTTTTCATCAGAAGTTACGCTATTTCGCGCATTGGGATCCGCGAAAACAACTTGTCAATTAAGACCCTGAAGAGGCCGTCAAGATTCCCTCGCGGTCTACTCTGAAGTGGTGTATAATGTGGTAGACAGGCCATTACAGGCTTTTTGCCGATGGTGTCGTGAAGGAGTTGTGCGAATGTCGTTCTTGCGGTCTTATCTTAAATTCACCGGCATTATGCTGGCTGCGTCGGTCATTCTGGGGATATTGGCGGCGCTGCTGACGGAACTGAAACTGCTGCAGGGCATTTATGTCGTTCTATTTGCAGTGGGTGTACTCTGTTTGCTTTACGCGTCAGCCATGCTGGTGGGAACACCTAGAAAGCGGTTTGAATACTATATGAAGATGGAGTATGATTCAGACAGCGCAAAACCCAAAAATGCCAAAACCTATGAGTCCTTTGGCGTATTGCCGGGATTGCTCGGGATCACAGCCATTGTCTTCGGGTTTTTACTCGAGGCTTTGAATAGATCACTGTAAAGGGAGGAGCACTATGTCATACGAATATTTGAAAGTCGAACAGAAAAATGCCGTCACGGTTGTTTCGCTGAATCGGCCTGAGGTGCTGAACGCGCTAAATGAAGCTGTACTTGTGGAACTTTACGAGTGCATGGAGCAGCTTAACTCGGCACTTGAGACCAGAGCAGTGATTCTGACAGGGGCAGGCAGAGCTTTTGTGGCGGGCGCGGACATTCAGGCCATGTCGGTCATGTCGCCTGAAGAGGGGCAGCGGTTCTCCGAACTGGGCATGAAGGTGATGACTCGGATTGAAACCCTTGAAAAGCCTGTTATTGCTGCGATCAATGGCTTTGCCATTGGCGGGGGCTGTGAACTTGCGCTGGCGTGTGACCTTCGCCTTGCCGGCAAGTCCGCCAAGATGGGACAGCCTGAGGTCACCTTGGGGATCAGTCCCGGATTTGGTGCGTCCCAGCGGCTCCCTCGGCTGGTGGGAATGGCTTCGGCCATGGAACTGATATTGACAGGCGCTCTGATCAAAGCTGAGGAAGCGTTGAGAATTGGGCTGGTCAGTCATGTCTACGAGGACGAGGCACTAATGGAGGAGGCCTTGGCACTCGCTGAGAAAATCGCTGCCAACCCATGGGTAGCGGTCAAGTACGCCAAGAAAGCCATGCGTCAAAGCCTGGATCTTGAAATTGGCCAGGGCTGCGCTTATGAAAGCGCGGTGTTTGGCCTGACCTTTGCTACCGAAGATCAGAAAGGCGCTATGAAGGCATTTGTCGATAAATCAAAATACACGGCCAAGCACCGCTAGGGGGAGACAAGCATGAAAACAATAGGAATTATTGGAACTGGTACCATGGGCCTTGGCATTGTTCAGGCTGTCGCAATGAGCGACGTCGAGCGCGTTGTGGTGAAAGGCCTTAATGATGAACTGCTGGATCAGGCGTTCTCAACGCTTAACAAAACCTTTTCCAAGCTCGTTGAAAAGGGAAAAATGGATCAGGCGCAAATGGAAATTCTGCTCCACAAAATATTCGGGACCACAGAGGATGAGGACCTGGCCGATTGTGACCTGATTATTGAAGCTGCCGTTGAAAACATGAAGATCAAGAAGGAGATTTTCGCAGCGCTGGATCGTGTGGTTAAACCAGGCGCTATTCTGGCAACCAATACTTCATCTCTCAGCATCACGGAGATTTCTTCTGCGACGAATAGACCAGATAAGGTTATTGGTATGCACTTTTTCAACCCGGTACCTTTGATGAAGCTGGTAGAGATCATATGCGGCATAGCAACCTCACCTGAGACCTACGAGGCCATTAAAGCGCTGTCCGAGCGCATGGGCAAGGACCCGGTCCGGGTGGAAGAGGCTCCGGGTTTTGTCGTCAACCGGATCCTGATCCCTATGATCAATGAAGCCATAGGCGTCCTGGCGGATGGTGTAGCAGAGCCACAGGACATAGACAAAGCCATGATGCTGGGCGCAAATCACCCTATTGGACCTCTGGCACTGGCGGATCTGATAGGCAATGACGTGAATCTGGCTATCATGGAGGTCCTCTACAATGAGTTCGGCGACTCGAAGTATCGCCCGCATCCGCTCCTGAGAAAAATGGTGCGCGGCGGTCTGCTGGGCAGAAAGACTGGTAAGGGCTTCTATGATTACAGCGGGAAGTAAGGTTCTTAAGAAAGAATTAATTTTTTTTTAAGTTACTGGTCTGAAAAAAATTCTGTGGTATGATGGGAATAGTGATTTTTTTGGCGGTCTCAGTTTCTGCTTGAGCCGTGGAAGGGGAATTCAATGAGATACTATGTCAAAGTGTTTTTTATCGCGTTTATCGCGTTTTCACTCATATTCGCCGGCGGTATTTTTGCCTATCAAAAATTCTATACCCCGGGCGGCGGAAGTGAAGTCGATCCATTGAATCCCGGTGATCCGGCTGAAGAAGAACCATCCAATGAGCTTGAGAGAATGGTTAAAGACGGCAAGCGGATCAACGTGCTTCTGATTGGTGTTGACGGCGGCCGAAGCGACACACTGATGCTGCTTTCCTTTGATCCGAAGTATAAACTGGGGAACATTGTTTCGGTACCCCGTGACACTTATTTTCACGTTGAAGGCAAGGATGCAGCGGACCTGAGAAAGATCAACGCGGTCTACGGCTTTAAAGGGGATGATGGCGGTGCCCCGGGTGTGGCTAAGGCGGTCAGCGCTATTTTAGGCGTGCCGGTGCATCATTACGTCAAACTTGACTACGAAGCCGTTGAGGCGGTTGTAGACGTCGTCAAGGGCATTGAAATTGATGTGCCGTTCAACATGAACTATGATGACCCATACGCGGATCCGCCGCTGCACATTCATTTTGATAAGGGCTTACAGACCTTGAATGGCGAGGAAGCGGTCGAATATCTGAGATGGCGTAAAAACAACGGTTCTGAAGGTCAAGGCGATTTGCCCAGAATTGGGCGTCAGCAGGAATTTGTTGTAACGCTGGCCAAGAAAGCTATTGGTCTTAAACTGCCTATGGTCATAAAAACAGTCTTTGATTACCTCGAAACGGATATGAATCTGGGGGATATGGTTTACCTGGCTTCTGTGGGCATAGGCGTCGACTTTTCGAAGCTTGACTCCACAACTATACCGGGTGATGTCGGCATGAAAAATGGCGGATCCTACCTGTTCCATGATCCTGAGGAGACCTACGAATTGATGAAAGGCATTTACGAACGCACACCGGAGAGCGATGCAGCGGCTGAAGCAGAGGCTGCGGCAGCTGCTGAAGCGGAAGCGGGCACTGGATCTGAAGATAATGAAGATAAAACAAATTAAGGTGATAAACGGGTGCTCCATTAGGGGTACCCGCTTTATGTTTTTTGGTTGAAATTTGACTGAATAATTCCAAATGAAGAAGGAGTCCCGTGCCAATTTCGATTGAAATTGGCACAGGACTCCTTCTTGAACACTCTATTCGAGCATTAACTTACCAAGCTCGTTGATATTGCCTGCGCCCATGGTAAAAACCAAGTCACCTGATGCAGCATGGCCTTTCAGATATGAGGCGATTTCTTCAAAAGATGAAATATAGTAGGCTTCTTTGCCTGAAGTCTTAATCAGTTCTGCGAGATCCTTTGAGTGGATAAGCCCGGTATCCTTTTCTCTGGCAGCGTATATATCTGTTATAATCACGACATCCGCCTGCTCAAAGGCCGTTGAGAATTCATTCAGCAACTCGTGGGTACGCGTATAAGTATGTGGCTGGAATACACAGAATATTCTATTGTGGGGAACGTTTTTCGCGGCGCTGAGCGTTGCTCTGACTTCAGAGGGATGATGGGCATAGTCATCAATAATTTTGACCCCATCTGTTTCGCCTAAATGATCAAAGCGTCGGACAGCACCCTTAAATCTGGAGAGCGCCAGTGCAGCATCCTCCGCCGGAATGCCCACATAGGTTGACCCGACAAAGGCTGCCAAGGCATTGTAGATATTGTGTCTTCCTGGTACTTCAAGATGAAGCGATGCGAGATTTTTGCCTTTGTGGTTGATATTGAACCGTGGAAAACCGGATGAGGTGAACTCAATGTCGGTCGCCTGGTACTCGCAAGTGTCTGAAAGTCCAAAAGTTATTACACGGCATTTGGCTGCACCCGCAACTTCGAGACAATTGGCATCATCTCCGTTCAGAATGAGGACGCCGTCTGCAGGGGTGTCGGAGATGTAGCGTCTGAAGGAATCCTTGATGTGGTCAAGATCCCTGAAGTAATCCAAATGGTCTGCTTCTATGTTGAGGACGACAGAAATTTTTGGCTTGAAGCTGAGAAAGCTCTCTTTATATTCGCAGGCTTCAGTGACGATTATATCCCCATGGCCAACGCGGGCGTTGCTGCCAATTTCCTTAACCTCTCCGCCGATGAGGAGCGTCGGATCCAGGTCGCTCTGACTGAGGACAACAGACACCATAGAGGTCGTGGTTGTCTTGCCGTGAGAACCTGAAATGGCAAGACTTTGTTTGTATTCCCGCATAATGATGCCGAGCATATCCGCCCGGGTAATGCACGGAATACCACGCTCAATGGCACGAGCCAATTCCGGATTGTCAACCCCTACGGCAGTTGTATAGACGACGACGTCCACGTCATCCACATGAGAGGCCTCGTGGGTAAAGTAAATTTTGATGCCTTTCTGCTCCAGGTTGTCTGTCAGTGTGCTGTGCTTCAAATCAGATCCGGAAACCTGGTAGCCGCGGTTATGCAGAATTTCTGCAATGGCGCTGACGCCAACGCCGCCAATTCCGATCAGGTGGTACTTTTTATTAAAAGGATTCAATTCCAGCATATCGATTCTCCTCATTTTGGGCAATTAAATGCATCACTATACATCAGGCACCGTTAACCCTGAGTTGAAGTTGCGGGCAGGTGTGTTGGTTTAATCAATAAAAGGTCAGAAGACATTATACCATAAATAAGCAGGAAGAATACATAGTAATGTACTGTGGTCGACATAATTCTGCGCTGGATGGAGTTGGCAATATGAGAAAAGAAAAAAAGATCGTTAAAAAGCTTGAAAATACGAAGATTCAATTAAAATCCTTCTTGAAATCCTAGAAAAAAGCGAATAAACTAGAGATAAATCTTTATAACATTCGGTTGGAGGGCGTTCATGGACAATAAGCTGAAACGCAATGAACGGATAGGAGCTATTGTGAAAGTACTTTGCGACAGACCAAACAGGATCTTTACCCTGGGTTATTTTACGGAACTGTTTAATGCGGCAAAGTCGACGATCAGTGAAGATCTCGTCATCGTCAAAAAAATCATGGAGACCATGTCCTTTGGTCGCGTTGAAACCATCGCGGGCGCTGCGGGGGGAGTCAAATACATTCCGGTAGTTGTACCGGAGCGCAGGACTAAAATACTGGAGCAGATAGCGGATAAAATGCGCGATCCTAAAAGGATTATTCCGGGCGGATTCCTTTATATTGGAGATTTGCTTTATGATCCATACTTTATGAAGGACGTCGGGGAGATCTTTGCAGAGATGTTCTCCTACAGAGGTATTGACTATGTGCTGACTGTAGAGACTAAGGGCATACCACTGGCCATGATGACGGCAAACGGGCTTAACTGCCCTCTGGTCGTAGCGCGCAATGAAAACCGTGTTACGGAAGGCGCTACCATCAGCATTAACTATGTCTCGGGCTCGACAGGGCAGATTCAGACCATGTATGTATCGAAAAACGCCATTAAACCAGGATCCAAAGTTTTAATTATTGATGACTTCATGCGTGCCGGCGGTACGGTACTTGGTCTGATTGACCTTGTCCATGAGCTTGGCAGTGTCGTGGAGGGCGTCGGTGTACTTCTTGAGACCGCTGAGCCTGCAAACAAAATGGTGAGTGAGTATACCGCGTTGTTGACGCTTGAACGGGTTTCCAGAGAAGAAATCGTTGTCAGACTGAAACAATAATGGTCGGCTGAGGAACCATCGGTAAAAAATGTAACACAAAATTTAAAATATTTCGAAAATATTTTTATTATTGAAGGATTTCTGGTGTCGGTGTTGAATTAGTATCGGACGTGTTCTGGTACCCTGTAAACACTAAAACTGGACATACAACAGCAGTATGTTATGGTTTTAGAATTTGCAGGGTACTAGCGTTAACTCAGACAGAGCGAAAGGCAGGTTCGAGAGGATGAAAATAACTGACGTCAGGATTCGCAAGCTGCGGGATGAAGGCAAAATGAAGGCCGTCGTGTCGGTGACACTGGATGATGTCTTTGTCGTACACGACATCAAGATCATTGAAGGCCAGAGTGGCTTATTCGTCGCTATGCCGAGCAGAAAAGTCGGCGAAGGCGACTACCGCGACATTGCGCACCCTATCAACCAGGAGACGCGTAGAATGCTTCAGGACGTGATCTTTGCAGAGTATGACCGCGCGAAGACCGTCGGAGAATTTGACGAAGCAGAAGAACTGACTGACCTTTAAGCGTTCCGAGAAAATGAGTTGACGCGTCTTGCATGCGGCTCAGAATGGAACGGACTGTGCTGAAGCACGGGCGAACATGAGCCCTGCTTCAGTATTTTTTTGTCTGGGCCCCTCATGATTTATTTCTTCTGTTACCGCGGTTTGTTAAAAATATGGTATAATCCCTTTGAAAAGTGTTCAAACGGATCAAAAAATATAAATTCAGATATAAGGAGTCGAAAGGCATGAGTTTAGCATCAATTATTCTCGCAGCCGGCGAGGGGACGCGGATGAAGTCAAAGCTCCCTAAAGTACTGCACCGCGTTGCAGGGAAAGCTATGGTGGAGCACGTTATGGATGCTGCAGCAAAAGTCGGCTCAGACCGGACCGTTCTGGTCGTTGGCAGCGGCAAGTCAGCAGTCGAAGCAGCCCTCAGCGGCCGGGAGGTTTTTTTTGCCCATCAAACAGAGCGGCTTGGAACAGGCCATGCTGTCTCTATCGCCCTTGAGGCGCTGGGAGACGAAGCGCATGTTCTGATTCTCTGCGGGGATACGCCGCTGCTGTCATCAAAAACTTTGGAAGCACTCGTTCAGCATCATAAAAACTCAGGTGCGGGTTGTACTGTACTGACGGCTGAACTTGAGCTGCCATATGGCTATGGCAGGATACTAAGAGACGTGGACGGCAGCGTGCTGGGCATTGTAGAAGAGAAGGATGCCTCAACCGAGGAAAAGTGCATCAGAGAGATTAACTCCGGCGTTTATGTCGTCAAGCGCGAAACACTGCTGGCGGAAATTCCGAGGATTAAAAATGACAACGCTCAAGGTGAATATTATTTGACGGATTTAATCAAACTGGCTCGGGAGTCAGGTGACAAAGTCGGTGCCTACAAGACTGCGGATGCTTTAGAAATCAGCGGCGTCAATTCCAGAGTCCAGCTCAGTGAATGTGAAACGCTGCTTCGCCAGCGTATCAATAACGCTTTGATGCTGGAGGGTGTGACCATGATTGACCCTGCTTCGGTTTATGTGGATGCGGACGTTGTCATTGGACGCGACACAGTGGTCTATCCGGGATGTATTATCGAAAAAGGGACGGTTATTGGTGAAGACTGTGAAATTGGTCCGAACGCAAGACTGAAACACTGTATAATTGGAAATGGCGTTACCTTCAAGGACTCCACGGGTATTGAGAGTTCTGTAGGGAATGATTCAACCGTCGGGCCTTACGCCTATTTGAGACCGGGTACTGTCCTTGGTCAGCGTGTCAAGGTAGGCGACTTTGTGGAGATCAAGAATTCCAATATTGGAGATGACGCAAAAATCTCTCACCTTACTTATGTTGGAGACGGGGATGTCGGAGAAAATGTCAACCTTGGCTGCGGCGTTGTCTTCGTCAATTACGACGGCAAGAAGAAGCACCGCACCGTGGTCGAAAATGACGCGTTTGTTGGCTGCAATGTCAATCTGATTTCACCGGTGACGGTGGGTGAAGGCGCCTATGTTGCAGCGGGCAGTACCATAACCAAAGATGTACCAAGCGGCTCCCTCGCCATTGCAAGAGATAAGCAGAAAAATATTGAAGGCTGGGTCAAGCGGAAAAACCGTTAAGGAATAACCTACTAATAAGCCAATTTCCGGAGACTGTGAGATCCGGAAGGGAAAAAGACTGACTGGAGGGTCATCATGCACACGAAAGGCAAAAAGATCAAGATTTTTTCAGGCAACTCAAATCCTGAGCTTGCGAGAAATATTTGCGCGGAAATCGGTCTTCCGCTGGGAGACGCTGAGGTAACGAGCTTCAGTGACGGAGAAATCGCAGTTAATATCAACGAGACTGTACGCGGTGTGGATGTTTTTATCATTCAATCCACAAGCATCCCTAACGTCAACAATTTTCTAATGGAACTTCTTATTATGATCGACGCCTGCAAACGTGCATCAGCCGGCAGAATTACTGCAGTCATTCCCTATTATGGCTACGCGCGTCAGGACAGAAAGGCCAAAGCTCGTGATCCAATCAGCGCAAAACTCGTCGCCAATCTTTTGACAGCTGCAGGCGCGGACCGCGTTCTGACCATGGATCTCCACGCGGCTCAGATTCAAGGCTATTTTGACATTCCGGTGGATCATCTCATAGGTGGTCCTATCCTGGCTGATTACTTCTCGAAGAAGCAGATTGAGGATCTTGTCATTGTATCGCCTGACCTCGGCAGCGTCGCACGTTCCAGAAAGTTCGCGGAAATGCTGGATGCACCAATTGCCATCATCGACAAGCGTCGTCCAAAAGCGAACATGAGCGAAATCATGAACGTTATTGGTGATGTCGCCGGCAAGAATGTCATTTTGATCGACGACATGATTGATACCGCCGGTACAATTGTCAATGCGGCCAAAGCGCTGAAAGATCTCGGCGCGAAGGATGTCTATGCTTGCTGTACACACGCCGTTCTGTCTGGCCCGGCCATTGCGCGCATTAAAGATTCGGGCATAGATGAGCTGGTCGTTCTGGATACTATCTATCAGAAAGATCGCGACAAGCTCGACAATCTCGTTCAACTTTCTGTAGCGGGAATCTTTGCAGAATCAATCCGCAGAATTTTCAACAATGACTCGGTTTCGAAGCTTTTTGACTAAAATTTATTTAAACTCAATAGGACAACAATAGGGCCGGGCATCTTCTTCCGGCCATTTTTTTGTTATAATGAATCTGTCTCATAAGTAGGAGGAATAAACGTGTATCTGATTGTAGGCCTTGGCAATCCGGGGAAGAAATATGATGCGACACGGCATAACGTAGGCTTTGAAGCCATTGATGTCCTCGCTGAACGATTGTCCGTCAAGGTATCCAAAATAAAGTTCAAAGCCTTGATAGGCGAAACGGTTTATAAAGGACAGAAGGTGATCCTGGCAAAGCCGCAGACCTTTATGAACCTCAGCGGCGAGGCGGTTCACGATATGATGCGGTATTATGGCATTCCTGTTTCAAATCTCATCGTCATATATGATGACTTTGACACCGAAATAGGAAAAATCCGCATTCGAAAGAGCGGCAGCGCAGGCTCACACAACGGGATGAAGCACATCATCTACAGGCTGGCGGACGAAAACTTCCCGCGTATAAGAATTGGTATTGGCCGCCCTGGTCCGGGATGGATTATGGCGGACTTTGTGTTGTCCAGATTTGATAAAGAACAGGTGCCCGTGGTCATTGAAGCGGTAAAAAGCGCCGCGGAAGCCGCGCTTTGCATCGTCGACAGCGGCGTGGATCTGGCCATGAACCGCCACAATGTCAAAGGATAAGAGGGATTGAAGTGAGGGCATTACTAAAGGCTTTAGCCAGTACAAAAGAATACCGCACGCTCATGGACGCCTTTGACAGAGAGGTCCGGACCATTTCGGTCGACGGACTGAACAGCCGGGCTATGGGCGCTTTGGTAGCGACACTGCGTCAGGATCTGAAGGGCAGGATGCTCGTCATAGCACCAAATGACAGTGAGGCCAGGGAATTTTTGGATCAATATGCCGGATTCTCCGAGGATGCGGTCTATATCCCGGCGAGAGAGCTGGCTCTGTTTGATTCCTTCGCTCATTCAAGAAGCGTCATTGACCAAAGGGTTGCGGCGCTATGCAGTTTGCTCGACAACGAAGACGGCATGGTCTATGTCGCGCCGGTCGAAGCCTTGTCAACGAAACTGGCGCCGCCGGAAGTATTTGCTTCGGGCCTAATCCGGCTTGAAGTGGGCCAGACCATGGAAATTTCGATGTTGGTTCAAGAACTCGGCCGTCTTGGTTATATGAGAGAGGAGATCGTCGAGAGTCCGGCGGCATTCTCTGTGCGTGGCGGTATTCTCGATGTTTATCCGGTGGATCGCCCAGAACCGGTGCGTATTGAGTTCTTTGACGACGAAATTGATTCGATTCGGTCTTTTGACCCTGAGACTCAGCGATCGGTTGAAAAACTGAGTGCAGTGAGGCTGAGACCGGCGACGGAATTTGTCCTCAATACGCAGATTGCCGAAGCTATTTTGAAGAAACTGGACAAGAGAATCAAAAAGAAGAATTTGGATGATAAATATTTAGCTCATCTCGAAGAGGTTCGGGAGGCTATTTCACAGGGTTATGCCTCTGATGATCACGACAAATATTATCCACTTGCGTTCGAAGCGGATTATTCAACCTTAATGGACTATTTTGGCCGGGAGGATTTGATTATTATCCTCGATGACGCCAGAGTTCACGACCGCTATAAAATGACCTATGAAGGATTTCTTGATAATTTCAAAAATTATCTGGAATCCGGAAGAACGCTCCCCGAAATGGCAGAGCGGATTCCTGCTCTGAACCAGATGTTTGATCATATGCGCCATACCAGGCTGTTAACGGTGGATGCCCTCATAAAGCGCACACCGGATTTTGTCGCGGGCGAACGCGTTAAATTTGAGACCATGGAAAGTGCGCCTTATTACGGAAAAATGGAACTTCTGATCGCTGATTTGGAGCGATGGCTCAGTCACGGTCAAAGTGTACTGCTGGCGCTGTCAAGTGAGTCCAGACGTGACAATGTCGCTAAGGAGCTGCAAAATGCAGGGCTTTCTGTGGATGTTTACCGGACTGAGGCCCCTGACCTTAAACCGGGTCGGGCTTCAGTCTGTCTGGGGACTGTATCAGCCGGGTTTCAGCTGATGAGTGCCAGAATGACATTGCTAACAGACAGAGAGATCTTTGGAGCGCCGCAGAAACGACGCACAGCCAAAACTAAGACCAAGGGCCAGATGATCAAGAGTTTTAACGAGCTCACTGTCGGCAGTCTCGTGGTGCACGAGTCTCACGGCATTGGACGCTATATTGGCGTGGATCAGCTCACGGTGGATGGTCTCAAACGTGATTACATTAAAATTGGGTATTCCGGAGATGATTTTCTATATGTGCCGGTGGAAAATATGGACACCCTCCAGAACTATGTCGGTGCTGAGGAGGCCAGCGTCAAACTTTCCAGACTGGGGACCGCAGAGTGGTCCAAGGCTAAGGCCAAGGTCAGGAAAGCCATTGAAGATATGACGGAAGAGCTCGTGGCACTCTACGCCGCCAGAAGCAAAGCGGTGGGATATGCCTTTGCGGAGGACAACGACTGGCAAAAAAACTTTGAGGACATGTTTCCTTATGAGGAGACACCGGATCAGCTCCGCTGCATTGAGGAGATCAAGCGGGACATGGAGACGCCAAAGCCTATGGAGCGCCTTCTTTGTGGAGACGTTGGCTATGGGAAGACGGAGGTTGCCATCAGAGCGGTTTTTAAGGCGGTTATGGATGGGAAACAGGTCGCTTTTTTGGTGCCAACCACGATTCTGGCTCAGCAGCATTTCAACACAATGCAAAACCGGTTTTCAAAGTATCCCGTCAAGGTGGAGATGCTCAGCCGTTTTAGGACGAAAAAGCAACAGGATAAAATCATTGATGATCTTAGAACGGGACTTTTGGATGTGGTTGTGGGCACTCACAGAATATTGTCAAAAGATGTCGTCTACAAAGACCTGGGGCTTTTGGTGGTCGATGAGGAGCAGCGCTTTGGCGTTCGCCACAAGGAATCCATCAAGAAACTTAAGGCTCAGATCGATGTCCTTACCCTGACCGCCACACCAATACCCAGAACCCTTCATATGTCACTTTCAGGCATCCGCGACATGAGTTTAATCGAAGATCCGCCAGAGGACCGTTATCCCATTCAGACCTATGTGGTGGAATATGATGCGAGTCTGATTCGGGAATGGATTCTGAGAGAGGTTGACAGAGGCGGGCAGGTATTCTTCGTTCACAACCGCGTACAGGATATTGACCGCATGACGGCCCGGCTGTCGGAAATGATACCTGAGGTTCGTTTTGATTACGCCCATGGCCAGATGCCGGAGCATAAGCTTGAGAATCTGATGGTCTCCTTTATGAATCACGAATTTGATGTTCTCGTAAGTACGACTATCATTGAGACAGGACTCGACATGTCCAATGTCAATACCATTTTGATCAATGACGCGGATAAAATGGGCCTGTCCCAGCTCTATCAGCTGAGAGGGCGGGTGGGCAGAAGCAACAGAATAGCCTATGCCTATCTGATGTATCAGAAGGACAAAGTGCTGACGGAAGTGGCAGAAAAGCGACTGAAAGCAATCAAGGAGTTTACGGAACTCGGCGCGGGCTTCAAAATAGCCATGAAGGATCTTGAAATCCGGGGAGCGGGGAATCTTTTGGGTTCGGATCAACATGGCCATATGTCGAAAGTCGGCTATGAAATGTACAGCAAACTCCTCGAAGAGCATGTTCGCAAGATCAAGGGCGAGACGGTGGAAGAGCAGTTTGAGACCACGATTGAGTTCTCCATTAATGCCTTTATTCCTGATGATTATGTAGCCAACAGCGACCATAAACTGGAATTGTATAAAAAGATTGCTGCCATACGGGATCAGCGGGATCGCTTTAACATTGAGGAGGAGATTGAAGACCGGTTCGGTACCCTGCCAAAGCCGGTGTACAATCTATTGGCAATAGCACACGTCAAAGCCATGGCCCAAAGGCTGGGCATCCGTCTGATTCGTGAAGGAGAAGATCATGTGATTGCGAACTTCCAGCACAATGAGCGGATGGGGATTCAGGTAGTGGCGGAAACTTCGGCGGTTTACGGGCGCAGAATTGCCTTCAATATGAGCGGAAAGCCTTATTTCAAGTACAAGTTCAGCCAGCCAAAGCTGACAAAAGAAGACAAGGCAAAAGAACTTGAAACCTTATTGTTAAAAATAATCTCTATGAACACGAATTGATTTGTTATATAATCGAGTTTGAGTCAACATAATGAGGGAGTGTGTAAATTTTGAAAACAATAAAGCGATCATTGAGCCTGACACTGGCTCTGATATTGGTATTGGCGCTTTCACTCGGGGGTTGCCAGAAAAAGGACAGCACTGGTGCAGTGGTGCCTGAAAATGCGGTTGCTGTAGTCAATGGCGAGGTTATGGATCTCGAGACGTTCAACAAGGCATTTGCCATGGTGGAGCGCAGCTATAATGAGCTTTACGGGGATACTATCTGGACACAGGAAATTCAGGGTCAAACGGTTAGAGACATGATCCGGGAGCGGATTCTCGAAGCTATGGTTATTGAAAAGCTCATAATCGGGCATGTCTCTTCCACGGATTATAAACTCAGTGAAGAAGAGGTTGAAGAGGCCTACACGGCGTTTATGGAAACTGCAGCAGAGGACGCAGATCTGACAGCGTTTTATGAAGCAAATGGCATTGATGAAGCCTATATTAAATCCCAAATTGAATCCAAGCTTTATACTGAAGAATTTGAGCGCCAAGTCTACACGGAAGTAGAAAGTGACACTGCCAATCTTGAAAGTTTGTACGACACCTATCCTCTTCAGGTCGACGCGAGCCATATTTTGGTCGCCGAAGCTGCTCTGGCAGATGAGATCAAAGGGAAAATTGCTGCAGGTGAAGATTTCGCCGAGCTGGCAAAGCAGTATTCCGTTGATACAGGATCCGCCCAAACCGGTGGTGCACTTGGCCTATTCGGAAGAGGCACCATGGTTGAAGAATTCGAAAAAGCAGCGTTTGCTTTAAAAGCAGGCGAGGTCAGCGAAGTGATCCAGTCACAGTTCGGATATCACATCATTAAGGTTCATGACGTGCAAACGCTCAACACCATGAAAGCGAACGGCGCTTCAGAGCAGGAGATCGAGATCCAGAAATCGGCACTGATGAGCAATATCGCACAAGATGCCTACCTGGCAAAGATCGACGCATTAAGAGCTGAAGCCACGGTTGACACATATCCTGAGCGCATTAAATAGTACGGAAGATCAGCAGTGGTCTCCGGAAAATCAAACACAGCACTTTGAATTGAAAGACCTGAGGGATTGACTAGGCCGACTATTCAATCCCTTTTTCGTGATATAATAGTCACAGCAAATCCACGGAGGGATCGATATGCCTACACCCGACAGTAAGAAAAACAGTTCATCCACCTTTATACGCGGCGCTGCGATTCTTGGCGCTGCAGCGATTCTGGTAAAAGTTCTAGGCGCCTTCTTCAGGATTCCTCTCGGGAATATCATTGGCGACAAGGGGATGAGTTATTATCAGGGCGCATATGCCTACTACATTATGCTTTTGACAGCGTCCACAGCCGGAATTCCGACCGCCATAGCCAAAATAGTCTCAGAACGCCTGGCCAAAGGCAACGAGCGAGGTGCCATGAGCATTGTGAGAGTGTCCAATATCCTCATGCTCGTCATAGGTGCGGCATCTGCCCTCCTGTTGTTCATCTTTGCGCCGTGGATTACCGAAGCCAACGAAAACTACGGCTCGCTGATGTCCATGCGCGCCCTTGCACCGGCACTTTTCTTTGTGTCTATGATGGCAGTTTACCGCGGCTACTTCCAAGGGCGTCAGATGATGGAGCCATTCGCCATTTCTCAGGTCATTGAGCAGCTGTTCAGAGTTGTGGGCGGTCTTGGACTCGCTATTGTCTTTCTTCAGTCCGGCTTTGAATTCGCGGCTGCCGGCGCGACCTTTGGCGCTACTACTGGTGCTGTCATTGGGTTTGTGGCGGTTTTTTACATGTACAGAAAATTCGTTAAAACCAGCGGGATTGATTTTGAACAAGGCACCGGCGAACATGAATCGTTCTGGAAAGTTCTCGGTGAAATTCTCATGATTGCGATTCCAATCACCATCGGCGCTTCGGTCATGCCTATAATGGGCTTGTTTGATGCCTCAATTGTCATTGTCAGGCTCAAAGAGATCGGCTTCAGCGGCGCGGATGCAGAATCCCTCTATGGGCAGCTATCCGGCTTTGCGCAGTCCATTGTGAATCTGCCGCAGGTCATCACCGCAGCCGTACAGATCAGTATAGTGCCTGCAATTGCGAATCTCAAAACTTTGGGAGACAACAAGGGTCTGACCCACAATGTCGAGACGGGGATGCGCCTGGCCATGATCATTGGTTTGCCGGCTGCTGCAGGCATCTCCCTCCTGGCGGAGCCAATTATTCGCCTTCTCTATTTCAATCAGCCGGATGTCTGGGTGACCACTGGAAAAATCCTGGCGGTTTACGGCTGGGGGATCATCTTTTTGTCGCTGTACCAGATCACTACCGGAATTATTCAAGGCTTTGGAAAACCTGTCCTGCCGGCGATCTTTCTCATGGCCGGCGCGGTCTTTAAACTCGTGCTGAACTATACGCTGGTGAGCATCCCAAGCCTTAATGTCCTCGGTGCAGCCATCGCGACTGTAACGGCCTTTGCGGTAGCGGCCGTCCTCAACGTCGTCTATATCATGACCCGCAAGGAAATCAATCTCAATATATCCAAGGTGTTTACGCGTCCAATAATAGATACGGTGGTCATGGGTATTGTGGTTGTGGCTTCGTTTGCCCTGTTCACTCTATTTATCCCGGGACGGTTGGCGACAGTCGCGTCCATTCTGCTGGGCGGCTTCGTCTATCTGATTATGCTCTTCGTGACGGAAACGATTACAGATGAGGACATGGACATGATGCCCGGCGGCTCAAAACTTAAGAAACTCGGCGCGAAACTGCGCATCCGCAAAAACGGGAGGTCCTGATTATGGCGAAGATTACCATAGTGGGCATGGGTCCCGGAACGCTGGATTTCATGACCATTAAAAGCCTTGAAACCTTAAAGAGTGCACCAATAGTCAGCTTGCGCACAGCCCGGCATCCGGTTGTCAAACCACTTGAAGATCTGGGTTGCAGGTTTGTGTCCTACGACGATTATTATGAGCAGCACGAGACCTTTGACGAAGTTTATGAAGCCATTGCTTCAGACCTTCTGAAGCGCGCAGTTAATGAAGATGTTGTATACGCGGTGCCGGGCAGTCCCTTCGTGGCGGAAAATACTGTGGAGCGGTTGATTGAACTGGCGCCGCTTCAAGGCGTTGAACTTGAATTTGTCCATGGTACCAGTTTTCTGGATGCCATGATCCATACTTTAAAAATCGATCCTGTCTCCGGACTGTCCATTCTGGATGCCTTTAAGATTGAAACCACTGAAATAGTACAAACGGTGGACCTGCTGATTCTTCAGGTGTACGACCAGGCGATCGGCTCCATGGTCAAACTGAGGCTGATGGACTTTTATCCGGATGATCACGAAATACTAATAGTCAGGGCGGCGGGGATTCCGGAGGAAGAAAAAGTCACGCGGATTCCCCTATACCAACTGGATAGAGCAGAGCATCTGGATGCCCTCGACCATCTGACCTCGCTTTGGATTCCGAGAATTGACACCATGCATGATCACCGCTACAGATTTAGTGAACTGGTAGACATCATGAAGAGGCTCAGAGACGTGAATGGCTGTCCCTGGGACCGCAAGCAGACCCACCAGTCCCTGCGGCAGTACCTGATTGAAGAGGCTTACGAGGTCGTGGACACCATAGACAATGACGATCTGCCGGCACTGGAAGAGGAACTTGGCGACGTCTTGCTGCAGGTGGTCTTCCATAGTGAGATCGCCGCTGAGAACGGGTATTTTGATGTCACAGATGTTGTTTCGGGAATTTGCAGGAAACTCATCCATCGGCATCCACACGTCTTTGGGGAGCTTTCTGTGGAGGATGCGGAGGAAGTCGTCACCAACTGGGAGCAAATCAAGCGAGAAGAAAAGGACATTGAGTCCGTGACGGAGGCAATGAAGCAGCTGCCTATGGCACTGCCGTCGACACTGAGGGCTTATAAAGCCCAGAAAAAAGCGGCGGTTGTGGGTTTCGACTGGCCGGATGTCGAAGGCGCCTTTGAGAAGATCCATGAGGAAATCGACGAGCTTCTGGAAGAAATGCGTGCTGAAGAGCGCGATGAGTCTCGACTGGCAGGAGAGGTTGGCGATTTGCTGTTTGCGGTCATCAATGTCAGCCGCTTTTTGAAGGTCAATCCGGAGCTTGCGCTCAATAAAACCATTGAGAAATTTATCCGGCGTTTTCAAGCGATTGAGGAAAGTGAGCCCGCAAAAGCCCGCGGATTGGAAAATTTATCCTTATCAGAGATGGATAACCTCTGGAATCGTGCAAAAATCAACGATTTGTAGGCAAAATCCTAAAAAATGTCTTGAAATGACAGGTACTTACAGGATAAGATAGTAATAGCTTATAACGAGCCGAAATACTTAGATGAGGAGGGTTTTTAGTGAACAAGGCTGAATTGGTAACAAGCATGGCAGAAAAGTCCGGTTTGACTAAAAAAGACGCTGAGGCTGCTTTAAACGCATTCATGAAGAGCGTCGAGGAAGCGCTTGCGAAAGACGATAAGGTACAACTCGTCGGCTTTGGCACGTTTGACGTCAGAGAGCGTAAAGCAAGAAAAGGCAGAAACCCAAGAAATCCAGAAGAAGTGATTGCGATCCCAGCATCGAAGGCACCTGTATTTAAAGCCGGTAAAGCGCTTAAGGAATTAGTCAATCTGTAGTCACTATAAGAAAAAGCAGCTGGCAAGCTGCTTTTTTTTTACCAAGAGCATGGAGGCACCTGAAGAAAATGAGAATTGACAAGTTTTTAAAGAACAGCCGTCTGATCAAGCGTCGAACTGTGGCAAAGGATGCGTGCGAACAGAGCCGCATTGAGATCAATGGAAAACAAGTAAAGCCCAGCGCCAATGTCACTGTGGGGGACAAGGTCACCTTGAGAATTGGTGAGAACTACATAACGGTCGAGGTCCTGGCGCTGACAGAGCATGTCACAAAGGACAGCGCCAAGGAGATGTATCGCATTTTAGATGAGAATTAGTACCGACTGCTGAAGCTGGCGAATGAAACATCTTGGCACAGAGAATTGCAGGGGGGATCACCTATGAAGCCGGTCAAAAAAAAGAATCCGCTGCTCAGGCATAAATTCCTCGTCCTGTTCATCATTGCATTTTCGATCTACTTTGTCGTTACCGTCATCAATCAGGAGATCAAGTTAAGGGACCTCAAGGTTGAAGAGGTGCGGCTGAATCAGGAAATAGAGCGGCTTAGCGAAGAAAAGGAAAAACTCGAGCAGGACTTGAAAGAGTCACAAAGCCTGGACAACATAGAAAAAATTGCGAGGTCAAAGTTGAAAATGGTTATGCCGAACGAGATTATCTATGTAATCCAGGAATAGTAAGGGTCGTGAACAAAATTTACAAAATTCAGGACTGCCGAGGTTGACAGTCCGACTTGCTTTCACTATAATTGGAAGGAACAAAACATTTAGGAGGAATGATTGATTACTATGTCCGCTGTTGAAATCGGAAAAATCGTTGATGGGGTGGTCACCGGAATTACCAGCTTTGGAGCATTTATACAGCTTCCGGATGGAAAAACAGGACTGTGTCACATCTCAGAAATTGCTGACAGTTACGTAAAGAATGTTTCTGATTTCCTGAAGGAATCACAACCGGTCAAGGTCAAGATCATCAATATTGATGAAAAAGGCAAGGTCAGTCTGTCTATTCGCCAGGCTATGCCTAAACCGGAAAACGCTCCGGCTGCTGCCCCAAGCCAAGGTTATCAGGGAAGACCACAAGGCGGCTCGCCAAGACCACATGGCAATGGGCCAAGACCACAGGGTAACGCGCCGAGATCACAGGGCTACGCGCCAAGATCCTCTGAATCGGGAAGAGATCAGCGTCCAGGTAATCGTCCTTCAAGTCCGGCACCATACTTTTCACCAAAACCACAGAACTTTAGGTCCGAGCGAACCAATTCGGGCGGTGGCTTTGAAGATATGCTGACGAGCTTCATGAAAGACTCGGATGACAAACTCAAAGGCATTAAAAAGAATGCCAAGTCGAGCCGCAGAGGCAACGGCTTTAGCACGAAAACAAAGTAATGCAATTCGCCGGCCTGGACCGGCGATTTTTTTTATCATTGAATATGAGATGAGGTGGATCAGTGTGGAGAAAATCTCGGTCATTGATATGGGGAGCAATTCGATCCGTCTGCTTATGGCAGAGTTGGAAGGCGGAAAATTGGTCGGTGCTGAGAAACTGCTCAGTATGACACGACTAGGAGCAGGCGTGGATCAGACCGGGATGCTCCGGCAGATGTCCATGGATGAGACTATTGAAGCGGTCCGCGCGTTCAAAGCTTTGGCCGATGGTCGCGGCTCCCGCCTATTGGGCGCCTTTGCAACAAGCGCGGTTCGCGAAGCGGGCAATGGTCATGCCTTTGCCAGACGTGTTGAGCTTGAGACGGACGTTCCCGTTGAAATTGTCAGCGGTGAAGAGGAGGCCGTACTGGGCTTCCAAGGGGTCTTAGCCGGCTTGACGCATCCCGGTCGGGTGCTGGTCATAGATATTGGCGGCGGAAGCGCAGAACTCATTCTGGGGGACTCTGAGGGGATTGCCCACAAGGTTTCACTCCCGCTTGGGGCAGTGAGGATGACTGAGCGCTGGCTAAAGAGTGATCCGCCTGAGCCGTCAGAGATGAATGCTCTTAGGGCGGACGCGCTGGCACAACTGGAGTCATGGCGCGGGCTTGTTCTTGGATATGAGCCAGAGGCGGCTGTTGGCATTGGCGGGACGGCAACGACGCTTGGCGCAATTGCGCTCGGCATGAATGACTATGATCGGGAAAAGATTCAAGGCTTTGAACTCTCCGCTCAGTCGCTGGATCACATGATCCACAGACTTTCTGAAATGACACTCGAGGCGCGGCGTGAGGTGCCGGGCCTGCAGCCAAAGAGGGCGGATATCATTGTTGCTGGGGCGCTGGTGCTTGAGACTATCTTGAAAGCATTTGACATGACTGGCTATGTGGTCAGTGATTATGACAATCTTGAAGGTCTGCTGGTGTCAAGGGGCCATCTGAAACTGTGAAGCGGAATAGATCAGTCGCATAATGAGATGGATCCGGGGCGGCGGCTCCTGGACAGGCATAAAAATGGTAAAATACTGGCTTGACGTGATCTTAGGGATCGTGTAATATAATGTATGTGTTTACAGGGTGCTTGAGGCGTGGCTTCAAATCCTGGCCTTGGCGGTGTAGCTTAGTTGGCTAGAGCGTCCGGTTCATACCCGGAAGGTCGGTGGTTCGAATCCGCCCACCGCTACCATATTTTCGATTTCTTAGATCATGCCGGCATAGCTCAATTGGTAGAGCAGCTGAATCGTAATCAGCAGGTCGCGGGTTCGAGTCCCATTGCCGGCTCCACTTAAACCATTGGAAATGCCAGATTCTTCTTTTAGGAGAGTCTGGTGTTTTTTTGTTTTTGTGGGTTTGTCCCCAGTTCGCAAGCAGCTGCATTAATGGCTGGTTCTGCCGCCTGAATAACATCTGCCTTGACCAAACAGGAATTTTCATTCAAAATTGAAGTATGAATAGTCGGAATTGTGCGACTGTCAAAACAACGTCAGTGTGTTGGAGAAAGGAAACTGTGTGAGATGAAAGAGGTCGCAGTCATTGCGTTTGAGCAGAGCTATGCGGATTTCATTAAAGGGTGCCTTGAAGTGTATCTTGGGAATCAGGCGAAATTTAATGCCTATTCGGCAAGAGAGATTGATCGCATGGACTATATCCGCGAAAAATACATTGCAATCTCAGGCTTCACGGTTTTTAAGAAAGTCTACGAGAAGATAAGAGAGTCCTCTGTGCTTCAAGCACTGCGGTTTACTTTGAGCAGAGAACAGATTGATATGCTTAAGGATCTGCCGGCAAGTGAAAAAATACTCTTGGTCAATATCGACTATAGAAAGTGTATGGAGGTCATTACCCAAATCTATGAAGCCGGATATAAAAATCTCGATTTGGTCCCCTACTATGGGGATGAAGATACGAGAGATAAAAGCATTGTGATTGCTATAACACCGAATGAAATGCAGATGATGCCTCCGGGCATGGAACGAGTCATAAATTTTGGGGAACGTGTACTGGATATCGAAAGTGTGATTGAACTCGCTGAAAAGATGGAAATTGACGGCATTTTCAATTCTGATGAAGCCAGAAAAGCAAAAAATGATGTCGTACTGACTTCCGGAGGCATTGCCAAACTGCTGGGGGAAAACGAGAACCTTCTGGATCAGATCAAAGCACTGATAGAACTAATGGAGGATGGTATCATTCTCACGGATCTGACGAGCCAAATCTACCTGGCAAATCAGAAAGCGAAAAACATGCTCAAAAACAAATCCGGAATTATTGAAGGATTTGCCATAGCGGATATTCTGCCTGAGTTGAAACTGGGTGACGACACCATGCCGCAGAAGACTACTGAAAAAATCGTCACCATTGACGGTGTGAATCTGGTCATCAAGGTTTCGACAATTTATTCGGACAAATTAAAACGGGGAAATATTATTACTTTGAGGAATTTCGAAGAGCTTGAGGACAGACAGCATTCAATCCGTTCAAGGATTGCAGGGAGTCGCCATGAGGCGAAGTACGTCTTCAGTGATATCAAAGGAGAAAGTGTCAAAATCAAAGAATGCATAGAGAGCGCAATGCGTATAGCCAAATCTGATGCTGCGGTACTGATCACCGGTGAGAGCGGCACCGGGAAAGAAGTCTTTGCTCAAAGCATTCATAATGCATCACATAGAAGCAAATATAGCTTTGTGGCTCTGAACTGCTCGGCGATCCCTGAGAATCTATTGGAAAGTGAAATGTTCGGATATGAAGAGGGCGCCTTTACAGGGGCAAAGAAGGGCGGAAAAGCGGGACTGTTTGAAATTGCACATAAGGGCACAATTTTCCTGGATGAAATTGGAGAAATGCCAATGGCACTTCAAAGTAAACTGCTTCGTGTATTAGAAGAAAAGAAAGTCGCCAGAATTGGATCAATTAAGTTGATTGACGTTGATACGCGTGTGATCGCTGCTACAAATAGAAATCTTAAGGAAATGATTCAAGAGAAAAAGATGAGGGAAGACCTGTATTACCGGCTGAATGTATTACCTTTGGAAACGCCTAGTTTGAGAGAGCGTAAAGAGGATATACCGGTATTGTTGGATCATTTTATGAGGGCAATGTGCGGAGAATGGAAGTATTCACCCAAAGCTATGGAGATGCTTTGTAATTATGATTGGCCCGGTAATGTTCGTGAGCTTCGGAATGCCTCGGAATTTTTGTGCAGCCAAGTTAAGAGTTTTATTGACAGAGAGGACTTGCCTGACTATATTACACTGCAAAAAGAAGTATCGGAAGTCAATTATTCTGTCAAACCAGTTGTTGAGAAGCATCAAAGCAATATGTTGTTTCTCCTGAGAGAAGGAAAGAAGTTTGAAATGTTTGAAGGAATTTTAACCGTACTCAGTACGGAGCAGGATAAGCGCCAGAAGTGGGGGCGAATCAAGCTTGAAGAAATTCTGACACAGCAGGGTTATGACTTTACTGAAACAGAAATTCGAAACGGCTTGAGAATTTTAAATGAAATGGGATACATAAAATCTGCGAAGGGCAGGGGCGGCAGCCGGATCACGCTGGCCGGCGTTGACTTGCTGAAGGACATAGGTATCCTGAAGTTTTCCTCGAGATCCTGAACAAGAGATTAATAGATCGACTACGCTTAAAAGCGCGTCCCTCGCTGGGAACGCGCTTTAATTTTTTGGAAAGCCTCTGCCCGCATGCACGAAAGTCTTATACTTCTGCGTGATCATACTTTCTGTGATATCTGTCGAAGGCTTCCGGAACACCTACGGGATGAAAGCTGGTTTTAGGTTTATTAGGTTTAATAAAAGCCATATAAACCTAAAAAATACAAAAAACATCAAAAAAACGCGTATTATTGTATGGCATGATAATTGCTTTATCTATAAACGTCGTTAAATTATCTGAAAATATAAAACCATCAGTTTATTGTTGATTTATCACTCAAAACGCAGGAGGGTTATTATGATATTCGGCATTCTTAAAGATATAAAGGAAGGTGAAAACAGAGTCATCTGCACCCCAATGGAAGTTCGCAGCATAGTTGCATCCGGACATCAGGTTCTGGCTCAAAAAAACTGCGGTTTAGGGTCGAATTTTACAGATGATCAATATCGCGACGCAGGTGCTGAGATTGTCGACACCATGGAAGAGATGTATCGACGCTGTGATATGGTGGCAAAAGTCAAAGAATTTGAGCCAGTCGAATTTGATTTGATCAGAAAAGATCAAATCCTTCTGGGCTGCATTCATCCTGCGGGACACCCTGAAGAAGTGGACGCGATCCTGAAAAGCGGATGTATCGCTTTCACGGCTGAGGATTCCCACCGCTATGGTTCGCCAAATTGTGAAGCAGCGGGAAAACAAGGCGCCTTATTTGGATTGGAATCCATGCTTACCATCAATGGCGGCAAAGGCAAATATGTCGGCGGATTTGTAGGAGCGCCTGGTATGAATGTTCTTATCATGGGCGCCGGAATCGTTGGACAGGGCGCGCTGGAGGTCTTGTACGCCCTGGGCGCCAATTGCACGGTCATGGATATTAATGTTGGCGTCCTTCGTTCCACCTCCGCGAAATACAATGGAAAAATAAATACCATGTTCTGTAATCAAGAAACTATTGCATCTGTCTTGCCTCAGACCGACATGGTTTTGAACTGCGTTAAATGGCCTAAACAGCGAAAAGATTTCCTCATTACAAGAGAGATGCTGAAGCTCATGGAGCCAGGCTCTGTATTGGTTGACATCAGCAATGATGATCCGGGCGCTATTGAGAGCAGCCATGAGACCCATCATGACAATCCTCGTTATGTTGAGAATGGTATAGTTCATTATTGTGTGTCTAATATCCCCGGCGCTGTTGCCTACAGTACCTCTGTCTCTTATGCTGCCATCATGCTGCCATTAATTCTCAGCATATTGAACAATGGTGTCGAAGAAACATGTGTGGCGGATGGCTACTATCGGAGGAGCCTCACTGCCTATAAAGGCTATCTGACACACGAAGAAACTTCTGCAATTCAAGGAAAGCCTTGGATTCAGCCTGAGAAACTTCTGGGAATACAAGATAGGAAGTTGGATTACGCCCCAAATGCAACAAGCTCCAGATCGAAAAATTTCATAGAGATCTAACGCAGCTAATGAAAAAATAATGAGGAGGCTGTTATGAGCGACGGTATTTTGGATTTCGATCAACTCATCAAAGAGGGAAAGCCGCTGCCGGATCTTCAGGCCATCAGGGGCGAACGCTGGTTCGCTCTGGAAACCAGTTCTGAGGAAGACATGGTGAATTACTGGGGTGGAGACTGGGGCTGCGCTTCGGAGTACAACCGGCTTCGGGCAGTTTTATTGCACAGACCGGGAAATGAGCTCAGCAGCTTTGACTACGACAAGGTCCGTTTTAGGGAACCGGTGGATCCAAAGAAGTTTCAAGAGCAGCATGATACACTTGCAGAATACTACCGTGCCCAAGGCGTTACTGTCCATTACACTGAAAAGGTCCGCGAGGACAGGCCAAATGCAGTATTTTGCCGCGACAAATTGTTCATGACGCCTGAAGGCGCAATTGTCTGCAGGTTAGCCATGGCAGAACGGCGGGGTGAAGAGCGCTACGTCTCTGAGGCACTTGGAAGAATTGGGGTACCTATAGTCAGGACAATTTCCGGCCGAGGCATCTTTGAAGGTGCCAACGCCATGTGGGTTGACCGTGAGACCTGCATCCTTTCACTTAGCGTCCGTGCCAATCGCGAAGGGTATGACCAAATGGAATATGAACTCAGGCGCCAGGGCGTTAAAGAGATTATCACAATGCAGATCCCGTACGGACATGCCCACATTGACGGACTTCTGAATTTGGCATCCCCGGAAGTGGCGGTGATCCATGCCAGCCAGGTACCTTACATGGTCGTGGATACCCTCAAGAAAAAAGGGTATCAAATCATAGAAACACCTTCTCATACAGAGGCGAAATACGGTTACTCTGTCAACTTTGTCGCCATTGAGCCCGGTCATGTCGTGACGAGTGTCGGTTCTCCGAGAACGGTTGAGCTGCTCGAAAAAGCCGGGGTCAAAGTGGATGTGTTGGATTTGTCAGAGCTCAATAAGGGCAAAGGTTCAGTGCACTGTATGACAGCCTTCCTCAAAAGAGACTCTCAATAGGTGAAAAAGACAGAATTTTATGTTTTTTAGCGTTATTTGTCTTAAGCGTATTACTGTTTGAATTAACATCATGATGATAACCATCATGGATGTTGATCATAATTAAAGGGGGAAAACAAATGAACAAAAAGCGATTACTATCACTTTTACTTATGTTCCTGATGCTGATGTCCGTTTTGACAGGCTGCGGTCAGACACCTGAGCCAAGTGAGGAACCAGGCGGAACAGAAACTCCGGCTGTGAATCCTGATGAGGAGATTCTGACGATCAGGAAGACAGCTTCACTCCAGTCAACCGATTGGGAAGCCACAACCAATACCTTCGACATGCAGATCATGTGGGTACAGGTTTTCGAAGGTCTCTATACCATTGACGAAGCTGCTGGCGGATATCAGAATCAGCTTGCAAAGGAGATCGCGATCAGTGAGGATGGACTCACTTACACTGTGACATTGGTTGATGCCTCCTTCCAAAATGGCGATCCTCTGAAAGCTTCTGACGTTGTCTTTAGCTATAAGCGGGCCATGGAAAACTCCCGCTTCAACTACGTCACCTCCATGATCAAATCCGTTGAAGCCGTGGACGACAAGACGGTTGTATTTACCCTCGATTATCCATACTCCGCAATTTCCCACACTTTCTGGTCTATTAAGATCTCAAGTGAGAGAGAAGTGACTGAACAAGGCGACAAATATGGAACAGTGCCGCACACCGCAGCTACAGGCCCGTATATTGTCACTGAATATGATGTCGCTTCAGGGGTTAAATTAACAGCTAACGAAAATTATTGGAAAGGTGTTCCTAATATTAAGAACGTCGAATATATTGTCATTTCTGACGATGCTGCAGCAGTAATTGCCTTCGAAAACAATGAGATCGAGTATCTTGCTGATGCGCCGCTTTCCGAGTGGGAATCTCTGGTAGCTGCTTCAGGTGAAAACAACTCCCTCACCAAAGGCAACAACATTCGTTTCATGGCAATAAACTATTTGTCTCCAACGAACAACAATATTCTTGGGAATTTAAAAGTTCGTGAAGCCATATTCTATGCAATCAACAAAGACAATATCAATGCAGCTGCTGCCAGCGGTTATGGAGCGCCTGCCTATGAATACATGCCTCATGAATATGTGGCAACATCACCTTCATATGAGGATGGCGGATTCAAGATTTATGACTATGATCCTGAAAAAGCTAAGTCCATGCTGAAGGAAGCTGGTTTTACGGATGCTCAAATCGCTGAAGGTATTGATGTGGGCACTCTGATGACTTACGGCGCTGCAACAGCTGAAAAAGCAAAGGCAACGCAAGTTATCCAGGCAAATCTGGCTGAAGTTGGCTTAAAGTGCGAGATTTATGTTGCAGAAGCAGCGCAGGTCACACCGAAGCTCTACGCGCAAGATTATGACATGTGTATTTTCGGAGACAGCGGAAACTATGACTTCAACAACATCCGTCAACAAGTTCACTCAGAGTCTACAGGCATGTACGTAGTAAAATACGCAGATGACAAGAGCCCGTTGGATTATAAGCGACTCGAAGAGTTAGTCGCACTGGGTGTCTCAACTGCGGATGTCGAGGAACGCCTTGGCTATTACACCGAGCTCTGGTCTATGGTCATGGATTCTGCAACTATTCTGCCTCTGTACCACAATCCGGTCGGAATCGTGTGGTCTTCTAAACTCGATCCGGGTGGATTATCCCCTACTTACTACCACATTTATAATTTTAAATGGGTTGAATAATCTAAAGTAGTCAGCAAAGGAAATACACACTATCATTGAAAAGTATGGCATTCCCGTGGTTGAGATGAGGGGGATGCCATACTTTATAAAGGAGATTCGATTATGTACAGATATGTCATTAAGAGACTCCTGTTTCTTATTCCGACAATATTGGGCGTCACGTTGATTATATATGCCGTCATGAGCATCACACCCGGAGATCCCGGCCGAGCGATGCTGGGAACAAGCGCCCTTCAAGCTGACGTAGATGCCTACAATGCAGCGCTGGGTTACAATCTTCCGTTTCCAATCAAGTACTTCAATTATGTCAAAGCCATGGTTATAGATCAGGATTTTGGATTTTCGTATCTGACAAAACAACCGGTGTTTGATGAGATTTGGCCGAGATTCCTTGAAACACTTAAGTTAGCGTTCTTAGGCGTTTTCATAGCCGCCTCAGTGGGGATTCCCTTTGGAATCTATGCAGCTGTCAAACAGTATTCTCTTTGGGATACGGTCCCTTCCCTGATAGCGTTTTTTATGGCGGCATTCCCCTCATTTGTACTCGGGCTTCTATTTTTGTATTTCTTCTCTTTGAAGTTGAATTTATTGCCGTCTTACGGTATTGGCTCATTTGAACATTACATAATGCCGGCGCTTGCTATATCCATCCCACCTGCGGCACAAAATATGCGTTTCACTAAATCCTCCATGCTGGAAGCGATCCGGCAGGACTACGTTCGGACGGCGCGGGCTAAAGGCGCCGCAGAGCGGACGGTAGTGTGGAAACACGCGCTGAGGAATGCACTGCTTCCGGTCGTCACTCAGATTGGCTTGAGCTTGGGCGTCTTGATTGCAGGCGCGGTTGTAGCGGAAAAAATATTTTCGATACCTGGTATTGGAAGTCTGATTGTAGACCGCATCGCTTACAAGGATGAGCCGGTCATCATTGCGGGAACGATCCTGATCTCCATTTGTTTCACACTGGTCATGCTTCTGGTGGACATCATCTATGCGTTTGTTGATCCTCGCATTCGCGCAAAATATTCCAATACAAAGGGGTAGACTATCGTGGAATTGAAAATGAACCCTCAAAAGTATGAGTCCACGACAGTGGATAGCTTCAAGCGTCCCAGCCAAACCAAAGAAATTTGGAGAAGGTTCAGTAAAAGCAAGGGCGCGGTTATTGGCTTTGTCTTATTTTCAATTATAGCTATTATGCTGCTGGCAGCGGATTTTATTATCCCTTATGAAGCAGCGATCAAACAGGATTTCTCTCAACAGTTAGCTGCGCCTTCGTGGGAACACTTCTTCGGAACAGACGGTTACGGTAGGGATGCTTTCGCGAGGCTGCTTCATGGCGGACGGACGTCGCTGAGCATAGCACTGCTGGCTACCTTCTCGTCGGCCGTTCTGGGCAGTGCCCTCGGCGCCATTTCTGGATATTTTGGCGGCAAAGTGGACAGTTTTATCATGCGCAGCCTGGATATCTTTATGTCTGTACCAGATATTCTCTTTACCATGGCCGTAGTCTATGCGTTGGGCGCGAACTTCACCAACCTTTTATTTGCGCTCACTTTAGCCTATTTTACAAACTATGTGCGATTGGTCCGGTCTCAGGTGCTGAATCTCGCGGAACAGGATTATGTTGAAGCTGCCCGTGCGGGCGGATCAGGAAGTGCGAGGATTATTTTGTCGCACATCATCCCGAATGCTGTCGGCGTCATAATTGTCAATACAACATTAAATGTCGCGAAGATTATACTGTATGAGTCAACGCTCAGTTTTCTTGGACTTGGAATGCCGCCTCCGCAGCCTGAATGGGGTTTGATGCTTTCCGAGGCGCGCGAATTTATGCGTACGGCACCATGGCTGATGTTTTTTCCGTCGGCAGCCATTGTTATTACCGCTGCTTCGATCAACTTAATGGGAGATGGCCTGCGCGATGCGCTGGACCCTCATCTGAAATCATAGCCGGGAGGTTTATTCATGGCGCACACAGAAACCCAAAACATACTTGAAATACGAGACCTCAAGGTTATTTACAAAACGGATCTCGAGGTGGTTGAAGCTGTCAATGGTCTGGATCTGACTATTGGAAAAGGAAAGACCCTGGGTCTTGTCGGCGAGACGGGTGCTGGAAAAACGACGACAGCGCTGTCGATTCTCAAACTCTTGCCATCCATCACCGGCCGGATTCTTCAAGGTGAGATTTATTTCGACGGAGAAGACATTATTAAAAAAAGCGAGAACGACATGCAGTCTATACGGGGCAACCGAATTTCAATGGTGTTTCAAGATCCAATGACAAGTTTGAACCCTGTACTGACCGTGGGCGATCAAATTGCGGAAGCAGTTCAGCTGCATAATCCCGATATGTCAAAGGAACAGATCAAAGAACGCGTCGCGGCCACTCTGAATATGGTTGGCATCATGCCGTCGCGAAGCGGCGACTACCCGCATCAGTTTTCAGGCGGGATGAAGCAGCGCGTTGTCATTGCCATGGCCCTTTCCTGCGAGCCGGAACTGTTGATCGCTGACGAACCCACTACAGCGCTGGATGTCACGATCCAGGCTCAAGTGCTGACCATGATCCGGGAACTGCGGGACAGACTGGGTACTTCCATGTTGATGATCACACATGATTTGGGGATCGTAGCGCAAACTTGCGATGATGTCGCCGTCATGTACTCCGGCATCATTATAGAAGCAGGGACTGCTGAGGATATTTTTTTAGGTGATAAACATCACCCCTATACGGTTGGACTGTTTAATTCAATACCAAATCTGGACGTTAAATCCGAGCGTCTTAGTCCGATAACAGGTCTTATGCCTGACCCGACAAACCTTCCAATGGGGTGTGTATTCGCTCCGCGCTGTGAGCACCGCATGGAGGTCTGCCTGGAAGCGCGTCCGGGAGTTTATGAAGAGGGGACCCACAAGATCAGGTGTTATTTATTCTCTGAAGCGCCAGGCAATTCAAAGGCAGGTGTAAACTTAAATGCTGAATGAAAATCCAAACAAACCATTACTTGAAACCATTGAGCTGCGTAAACTTTTCAAGTTAAAAGGCGGTTCGAATCTCCACGCGGTAGATGGTATCAATATGAAGATCTATGCAGGAAAAACCCTGGGAGTAGTTGGGGAATCCGGCTGCGGGAAATCTACGCTCGGCAGAACCATACTGAAATTACTTGAGCCGACGTCGGGACAGATACTGTTTGAAGGAAATGATATAACAAACTACTCAATCAGCAAGATGAGACCCGTACGCAAGGATATGCAAATCATTTTTCAGGATCCTTACTCGTGTATAGATCCAAGAAAATCCGTCATAGAAATCATCTCGGAATATATGTTTATTCATAAACTCTACAAGTCCAGGGTTGAAACCTTTAACAAAGCAGCTGGTCTGATGGACATGGTCGGTCTGGCCAGACGCTACGCAAACTCTTATCCCCATGAGCTGGACGGTGGGCGCCGTCAGCGCATTGGCATTGCCAGGGCATTGTCGCTTAATCCGAAATTCATTGTTTGTGATGAGCCGGTTTCGGCGCTGGATGTTTCCGTACAAGCGCAAAACTTGAACCTTCTAATGGACATTCAGGATGAGCTCGGCTTGGCCTATATGTTCGTGACCCATGACCTGTCCGTGGTCAAGCATATCTCCGATGACATCATGGTCATGTATCTTGGGAAATGCGTCGAAAGAGCGACCTCGGATGAGTTATTTGCGAATCCGCAGCACCCTTACACTAAAGCACTGCTGGCGGCTATTCCAAAGCCTGATATACGAATGCGAAATAAGGAATTTCAGTTGATTAAAGGGGAAGTGTCCAGTCCGGTTAATGTAAAACCCGGCTGTCGGTTCGCCTCACGGTGTGACTACGCGGTTCCTGAGTGTTCGCAGCGCGACCCTGACTTTGTTGAGACATCGCCGGAGCATTTTGTGGCGTGCTATATTGTCAATGGCAGATAAACCGGCAGGCTGTCATGGGTGTCATGACGGACTGATTTGAGACGGGAGAGCGAAACAATGATCATCGGCATACCTAAAGAGATTAAAAAGAATGAATGCCGTGTTGCCGCGACACCTTCTGCAGCAGCGCTGTTTGTGAAAAATGGTCATACTGTGCTTGTGGAGCCCGGCGCGGGTGTGGGCAGCGGCTATCCAGACGAGGCGTATAACAGAGCCGGCGCGCAGATAACGCCTCGAGAAGCGCTGTACGAAAGCTGCGACATACTGTACAAGGTTAAGGAAATAGAGGCTTTGGAATATGAGCTGCTTCACGAAAATCAGATCGTGCTGTCCTATCTGCATTCAAACGCGCACAGGGAAATGACAGAAGAGCTTCTCAAACGCGGCATAACCGGACTGTGCTACGAGGACGTGGATGATGAGCGCGGTGAATTTCCAATGCTGGCACCCATGAGTATACTTGCTGGAAAAGGTGGTTTTTTGGCAGCGCTTCATTTTTCTCAAAGCGTTCATGGGGGCAGAGGGCTATTGCTCAATAGAGTTGCTGGCTTAGCAACACCTGAGATCACCATAATCGGGTGTGGATGGTCGGGGATTGGGGCTGCGGAACTTGCCGCGGCATTCGGCAACAAGGTGACCATGCTGGAGATCAGCAAAAAAGCAATGGAAAATGCACAGGCTAAATTGCCGGTCAACGTAGAACTGTTGTATTCGAACAGGGAAAATTTAGAGACTTGCCTTAAGCGTACGGATGTGCTCATCAACTGCATCCTGTGGCCTAAGACTCGAAAGGATCATTTGGTTTTTCGGGAAGATTTAAAGATGATGAAACACGGCGCTATGATTGTAGATGTGGCTTGTGATGACGCCGGCGCTGTTGAAACCTGCAGAAGCACGTCACATGATGATCCTGTCTATGTCGAAGAAGGGATTCTGCATTACGCTGTGGACAATATACCTTCCGGCTTTGCTGAGACGGCGTCCCAAATGCTTTCGGCATCAACGCTGCCTTATGCACTGGAGATCGCTAATCACGGTATTGTGGAGGCACTTAAGAAAGACCCTTATTTGAGACGGGGACTAACGACTTACAAAGGCATGCTGACACTAAAAGAAACAGCGGATAAGCATGGGATCCCATATGTCGATCCGCTTGTGGCCATCAGCCGTGAGTAAACAGAATCTATTTGTCATAGTAACCAGGCAGAGGAAGACACCGGACTAGGAGGCGTTCTGCATGTCTAACCTTTGGGGTGGACGGTTCTCAAAGCAGATGGAGCACTTTACCGCGGACTATAACGAATCCATCAGCTTCGATCACAATCTTTACCGATACAGTATTATGGGGAGTAAAGCTCACGTCAGGATGCTGGCAGAGCAAGGCATAGTGAGCCATGACATCTGCGAGGAAATTCTTCGCGGTCTGGCTGTTGTTCAGAATAAATTGGACCACAATGAGGTTGAATTCAGTTTTCTTGATGAGGACATTATGATGATCATTGAGAAGGAACTCATAAAAGAGATCGGGGAAGCCGGCAAGTATCTGCATACTGCCAGAAGTCGAAATGATCAGAATGTCGTGGACGAAACGCTGTTTTTGCGGGATGCTGTGAAGAAGACTATCAGTCATCTTAAAGATTTGCTGGAAGTCATTACGGTCAAAGCAGAGGAAGAGGCATATAAGATTATGCCTGGTTTTACGCATTTGCAGCATGCGCAGCCCATTACAGCGGGATTTTACTACATGGCCCATTTTCAAGGTCTGAAGCGGGATGTGGAGAGGTTTCAGGAATCATTGAGAAGGCTGGATGTCAATCCGCTCGGTGCTTGCGCCATGGCGGGAACGACGCTTCCGACGGACCGCATGGTTACAACCAGGCTTCTGGGCTTTTCGGAAACCTCAGAAAACGCGCTGGATACTGTCGCGAACCGGGATGGCATAGCCGAATACCTGTTCAACGCAGCGTTATGTATGACCCATTTAAGCGGATTTGCAGAGGAGATCATTGTTTTCAACTCTCAAGAATTCAATTTCATTACCATTGACGACAGTTTCTGTACGGGAAGCAGCATCATGCCTCAGAAGAAAAATCCTGATATTGCAGAACTTGTCAGAGGCAAGTCAGGGCGGGCGATTGGAAATCTCGTCACGCTGTTGACGGTGCTCAAAGGTACTTTTCTGACACTTAACAAGGATTATCAGGAGGATAAGGAAGCGCTCTTCGACAGTATTCATACCCTGGACCGAACGCTGTTTATCTTTGCCAGAATGCTGGAGCAGATGACGTTCAACGAAGATGTGCTGAGAGAGCACCTGAAAAAAGGCTTTATTGAAGCGACGGATCTCGCGGAATTCCTGGTCATGCATCAAATTCCATTCAGGGAGGCGCACGAAATTGTCGGCCGGCTGGTCAAGTATTGTGAAGGCAGGGGTATGACTTTTTCGGATGTTGGGAAAGTGGATTTAGAACTCGTAGGGTTTCCTGTCGAGCTTGAAAATTTGTCCCAGTTCAGTGTTGAAAACTGTATCACCAACAGGAAAAGTTTTGGAGGCACCTCCTATACGGAGGTCGAGAGGCAGATTGTGAACGCGAAGATGTTCACGGCTGGGATCGCGACCGGCCATTAATTTGTTCCCCTTTTGACCATTGTCAATTGACGTTAAGCCATTTTGGGCTTTGTCGGTTGGCTGTGGTCTTTTATTTGCCTTTAATGAGACCGGGCGGGTACTCCTGAAATCAAGTGGGTATGAATTAATGTAGTCTGAGTACTTACATCAAATCCATAAGCGAGGTAGGAGAATGAATAAAAACCGAATCTATACAATGACCTTTGCAAGCGTCTACCCTATGTACATTGCTAAAGCGGAGAGAAAAGGACGCACGAAGGCGGAGGTGGATGAAATCATCTGCTGGCTGACTGGTTACAGCATGGAGGCTCTGGAAGCCCAAATAGAACAAAAAAATGACTTTGAGACATTTTTTACGCAGGCGCCAAGGCTCAATCCTTCCCGGGATTTGATCAAAGGTGTGATTTGCGGCATTCGAGTGGAAGAGATTGAGGATCCCATTGTACGAGAGACTCGTTACCTGGATAAACTGATCGATGAATTGGCAAAAGGAAAGGCCATGGAAAAGATATTGAGGAAGTGAGCTGGGTGGACAGGTGACCATCGGCAAAGGTCTTCAAGAGGGACTGCGGAAGTGAATGGAGTGATCCGGATGAAATTGAAGAATAAAAAGAAGAAACTCATTGAAAATTATTATCGAGACAAGGCGTCGGACGCCTATATCATTCCGATCTGGCTGGACAGCTATGATGATGTCTTTGATGACTGGGATCCATCCCCGTTCAAAATGAGGGACATTGAAGATGAATTTCTGGACTTCTTGTGGGATTCGGTAGAAGACATACCGAAACGTGATGAAATCATCTTTGAGTTCTTCATTCCGGCGGCCCTTAAAAATGAACAGAAAGAGCAGATTTTAGTCAGTGCCCTTAAACACCATTTTGACTACATGGAGATTCGAAATGAGAAAAAGCTGCAGAAGGAACGGCTTGAAGCCATGAAATACTTTGCCTTTGGGATCTTGTTCTTTATCATTGCCTACATGGGGCCTTTTAAGTCGGACACGCTGGCAATTCGGATCATGGAGGATGGTTTGTTTGTCGGTGGATGGGTCTTCATGTGGGAGACCTTCTCGAACTTATTCATAGAATCCAGGGAGTTCAATGAAGAGCGTCACATCATCAGGCGATTCATGAAGGCTAAGGTAAGATTTGTGGAGAAAAGGGACCCGCTGACATAATGTTACTTGAGTTCAGGCATACGCAAAGACTGAATCCTATTTCGAGGGTTCAGTCTTTTGTGCTTTCAGGAAAGGAAAAATGATGATGGTGACGATAATGATGATAATGATGATAATGATGATAATGACGATAATGATGATACGGAGTGTGATCGAGCACAAGAGATGTAGGCTGCAACCTCTTAAGTGGTAGGTGTGTAAAAATTAATTTACAATAAAACAAGCATTTTTACGAAGCGGCATGATTTTGTTAAATCACACCTTGAATCACCCTGTAATTTTTTTGAAATCCAATTACTCCAAAGATTTGCAAGTGCATCTCCAACTCTGTCACACTGGTAAATTCAGTACATCTGGCTGATGAAAGCCGAGAAATGTCAGACTTGTTCTATCGCAAAAAGCAGCCATATGAAAAATAATTTTGTTTGGCATCAATATTGCATTAGTTTTCATCAGGCTTGTACACACAATACTATTCCGGTTAAAAGACGATTTGTGAAGATAAAGGAGTTGGACATTTTGGAACAACAGAACCTGTCGCTGGCGATAGAGCTTCGCCGCGAGCTGCATCAGCACCCGGAACTTTCCAATCACGAAACGTGGACGAAGCAGCACCTGATCGATTTTCTCAAAACCCATACCAACCTGGAGATCGTTGACCGCGGTCGATGGTTCTATGCCGTTTATCGCGCAGGCGATGACAAGAAAAACATAGCGTTCCGTGCAGACTTCGATGCCATTAAGATGAATGAAGGCATTGAGCTGCCGCATGCTTCAGTCTTTCCCGGCGTTTCTCACAAATGTGGTCATGACGGTCATTCTGCTTCGCTGGCAGGCTTTGCGCTGGAAATAGATCAAAAGGGCGCTGACAAGAATATTTTCTTTCTCTTTCAACACGCCGAAGAGACCGGAGATGGTGCGGCGCAGTGTGCTGTGTTCATTAAAGAGAACGGCATTGAAGAAATCTTTGCGTACCACAACATGAGCGGTATGGCTTTCAAGTCCGTTAATGTCATTGATGGTGCCAGCAACTGCGCTTCAAAAGGAATGATCATTCAAATGGAGGGCAGACCTTCACATGCCAGCGAGCCCGAGAAAGGTGTCAATCCGGCATTTGCCTTTGCGAAAATTATTGATGCTATTCCTGATTTTATTGCGCCGGAAAAAAATAAGGGCATGGTGCTTTGTACCGTCATCCAGGTTGAGGTGGGAGAGAAGGCGTTCGGTGTCAATGCCAGCAAAGGGCAGCTTCTGCTGACGATCCGCGCGCATTATGAGGCTGAAATGGACCGGCTGCAGCAAAATCTTGAGAAATTGGCATCCTCACTGGCAGAAGACCAGGGGATGTCGGTCGATTTCTCTTATCAGGATTACTTCCCGGAAACTTTTAATCATAAGGAGAGCTCGGATCAGATTCGAAAAGCGGCAATCAACAAAGGCTTTGAAGTTGTAGAAATGACGGAGGCGTTCCGGGGTTCGGAGGATTTTGGCCATTATCTCAAGGAGACCAAAGGCGCGATTTGTTATATTGGCAACGGTATGGATTACCCTAACGTCCACTCCTTTAAATATGATTTCAACGATGAGATCATTGAAACAGCTGTTGAATTGTTTAAAGAACTCGCAGAAATGCAAGATTAAGAGAGAAACTAATTCGGGACTTGCTGAAAGAAGTTGAAACGAGTTGATTCAAAAGTGCCGCTGCAGTTTATGGAGACCCCATAACTGCAGTACTTTTTTGGCTTTTTCCGATTTGAACAGGATCAGCCCAACTATTGTCTCGATTTTGTTTTCATTTAATTTTTGCAATACAAATTAAGAACAGGGCACCATAAATGGATTGTGAGCTGTTCAAAAAGCCCTATTTAATAATGACTACATAATTAATCAGGAGGCAATAATTATGAATTATGAATTTAAACGGTGGATCATGTTGGTCGCTGGTGTTATCATAAACATTTGCGCAGGCTTTGGCTATGCATGGAGCGTTTTCCAAAACCCCTTGATGCAACAGTTTGGATGGAACGCGATTCAGGCGTCTCTGGCATACACTTTGGTCATGGGGGTCTCCGCATTACCCATGGCATTGGTTGGAATGGCCCAAGCTTATATATCACCGCGTGTCCTTGTTTTCGCAGGAGGTCTTCTTTTGGGTGGTTCAGTATTTTTTTCCGGATCAATCCAATCCCTTGCTCAGTTATATTTGGTTTATGGCATAGGCGTTGGACTGGGTGTTGGCATTGTTTATTCAGGAAGTCTGTCCAATATGGTCAGATTTTTTCCGGATAAACGCGGATTTTGTTCCGGTGTCATGGCTGCTGGCATGGGAAGCGGCGCGGTCATCATTGCCCCGTTGGCTGCAGCACTGATCTCGAATTATGGTGTTATGCCTAGTTTTAGAATTATTGGCATAACCTTCATAATAATTATATGCGGGCTTTCGTTACTCATTGATACTGCACCGCAAGACTTTGCTCCAAAGGGGTGGACACCCGGGAAAACCACAGCGACCTTAACTGGAGCAGATAAGGATTGGAAGGCTATGCTGAAAGACCCGATATTCTATTTAATGGCAGGGATCTTTACAACAGGTACAACCTCCGGCGTTATGATTATTGGACACGCCTCGCCCATGTTTCAGGAAATCATGCATTTTACACCACAGAAAGCAGCGGTTACGCTTGGATTCCTGGCGCTGTGTAATACACTTGGCAGGTTATTCTGGGGGTGGACTTCTGACAGGATTGGCCGGCTGCAAACGATTTATTTTTTATATGCCATTACAGCCCTCTCGCTGCTCGGTTTGATTTACTTTTCAGGACAATATCTTTTTGTTGTGATGGTTATGTTCATAGGGACTTGCTATGGCGGGTTTATGTCAATGATCGCCTCTTTAACGGCAGATGCTTTTGGATCAAAAAACCTTCCCATCAATTTTGGCATCATGTTCCTGGCTTATGGCTTTGCAGCTTTTATAGGGCCGCGTATGGCTGCTGTTATAAAAATTATGAATCAAGGCGATTATTCACCCGCTTTTATAATTGCGATTTTGATGTGCCTGGTGGGCATCGTCCTTAACTTGGTCACCGTGAAGAAATTAATCAAAGAACGGCCTGCGCCTCAAGTTCAGAGCTATTAGCACGTAATGCAGATGAATGGATGTCAATCCAAATGTTGCTATGCTAATGATTTTGATCTGTTCGACAAGCTTAAATTGAAACCCAAAAGGAAGAAGGCGTCCGCCTTCTTCCTTTTGGGTTTCAATTGGGTAAAATATTCGATTCAATCCTTTACCTGAACTTGACTGCAGTTCCATAGGCAATGACTTCGGCTGCGCCCTGCATTATGGCGCTGGACGCGTAACGGATATTGATGATGGCGTCTGCTCTCATCTCAGCTGCTTCAGCGACCATGCGCTTGGTGGCCAAAGCCCGGGCTTCATTCATCATGTCGTTGTATTCTGTTAACTCACCGCCGACCAATGTTTTCAGGCCGCTCATAATATCTTTGCCCAGATGTTTTGACATGATAGTGGAGCCTTTAACAATAGAGAGAGTTTCCAGTTCTTTTCCCGTTATGAAATCAGTATTTACTAAGATCATCTTTATCCTTCTCCTCTTTGTCAATTTCCTTGAGACGAATGATGAGCGTGTAAACTGCAGCGGTCATCATGCCGACAGCACCGGCACCGACTGCGGCAGCTATGATCTTGCCGAACCAGGGCTCCGGTCCGTCTGTTAAACTGAACGGAATCCAAAGATAGAAGGCAAGATAACCAATGAGGATGGCGGTAATGACAATGGGTGCCAGCTTTTTCATCTTGGATCCCTTCCTTTGCCTTAGTCTCTATATCCCCAGTATCTGACTAAAATTTAAGTTCTGCAATGGCTATGCACCAAACTTAATGCTTTTTTAATCCAAACTCACGGCTTTTAAACCGCTATAAGCCTTAGCCGCCGCTATAAAGTCGCGAAACAGCGGCTGCGGTCTGGTCGGTCTTGAGACAAATTCAGGATGAAATTGACCGGCGACGAACCAAGGATGATCCGTGAGCTCAATCATCTCGACCAAACGTCCGTCCGGGGATAAGCCGCTGAAGACCATGCCGCCGGATTCAAGCTGTGGCCGATAGTCATTGTTGACTTCATATCGATGCCGGTGCCGCTCGTGAATCAATCTGCCATAGGCCGCGAAAGCTTGTGTGCCTTCCTTGACGTCGCAAGGGTAGCGTCCGAGGCGCATGGTGCCGCCCTTGTCTGTGATGCCATGCTGATCCGGCATCAGATCGATGACAGGGTGCCGCGTTAAAGGATTCAGTTCGGAGGAATGGGCGTCCTCAAGTCCGAGAACATTGCGGCTGAATTCAATGACGGCGAGCTGCATCCCGAGGCAAATGCCGAAGAATGGGATTTTGTTTTCCCGCGCGTAGCGGATCGCGGTGATTTTTCCTTCTATCCCCCGGTCGCCGAAGCCGCCTGGGATTAGGATACCATCGGCATCAGCCAGCTTTTCCCTGACGCTCTCGGCATCCACCTGTTCCGAGTGGATCCAGTCGATCTCGACCTTGGTCTGATTGGCGATACCGGCGTGCTTTAGAGCTTCCGCGACGGAAAGGTAGGCGTCGTGGAGCTCGACGTACTTTCCGACCAGGGCGATGCGCAGGTGCTGACGGGCAGTCTTTTCCGCGTCGACCATAGCCTGCCATTCCGTCAAATCCGGCTCGGAGCAGGACAGGGACAGACGGCGGCAGACCTTTTCTGCCAGTCCCTCTTCCTCCAGCTTCAACGGCACCTCGTACAGGGTCTCAGCATCGAGATTCTGGATGACATCCTTTGCGCCTACATTGCAGAACAATGCGATTTTTTCTTTGATCTCACTTGACAGTGGGACACTCGTCCGGCAAACGATCATGTCCGGCTGAATGCCGATCTCCCTCAGTTCTTTGACGCTGTGCTGGGTAGGCTTCGTCTTCAGTTCGCCGGACTTTTCTAAATAGGGCACCAGTGTTACATGAATATACATGACATTTTCGCGTCCGAGATCATACCGGATTTGGCGAATGGCTTCAAGGAAAGGGAGGCTCTCAATGTCCCCAACAGTACCGCCGATTTCTGTAATGACCACCTCCGGCGCGGAGTCCTGAGCAATCCGGTAGGCCCAGGATTTGATCTCATTTGTGATGTGGGGAATGACCTGAACGGTCGCCCCCAGATATTCACCCCGGCGTTCCTTGGAAATGACAGACCAATAAATCCTGCCGGTTGTCACGTTGGAGTTTCTGGTCAGATTGAGGTCGATGAAACGCTCGTAGTGCCCCAGGTCCAGGTCTGTCTCGGCGCCGTCTTCCGTGACAAAGACCTCGCCGTGCTGATAGGGGCTCATAGTACCGGGGTCCATGTTGAGGTAGGGGTCAAATTTTTGAATGGCGACACGTATGCCTCTGGACTTCAGCAGTCTTCCCAGCGACGCCGCAGTGATCCCTTTGCCGATGGATGAGACCACACCGCCTGTGACGAAGATGTACTTGGTTGTCATTTGAATAAGCCTCCCTTTTGCTTGTCTGGTTTTAGAATTTAAAGCCAATAAAGCGCAAAAACATCACCTGAAATGTTGGTTGACAACAAAAAAAGAGTGAGAGGTCCCCCGTTGTCGGATGACCCACCACTCTCAGGCTATCAAGAACAATTTGGCTTTCACCCTTGCGGGTGTGTCATTGATCGAACTGAAAAATCATTTAATAATGAGTAAGTATAATAGAAAGCCCGATAAGCGTCAACCGCAAATCGGGCTCGAATAACAATAAATTTTACTGGAAAAAACTGCATGGCCGATGGTCGACGGATGGCATGCTGATGGGGGGCGCATCACTGTGATTCCCGTGAAGACCTCGTCTAGGATGCGTATTCTGTAAAGCGTTTTTCGGTCATGCTGCAGGCCACAATTCGGTTTCGACCTGCCTGCTTGGCTTCATAAAGTGCGGCATCAACAGACTGTATATGCTCGGCAAGCGACATAGCAGCGTCGGGAATGCAAGTCGACATGCCAATGCTCAGCGTTGCTACTCCGCCAAGGGGAGAGCGTTCATGGGGGAGACATGCGCCGGAGAGCATGCTGCGGATGCCGCTGGCGACTTTGAGTGCACCGAGTTCATCTGTGTTGCTGAGTAAGACGATGAACTCGTCACCGCCGTACCGGGCGACCAGATCGCTGGTGCGCTTCACATTTTGGCTGATCAGGGAAGCAATGTGAATAATCATTTCATCACCGGTGATATGGCCATAGGTATCGTTGTATTGCTTGAAGTAATCGATATCAATCATCAGCAGCGTCAGGGGTTCTTTTGCCCGCTTGGCACGGCTCCATTCCTGAAGGTAGAACTCATCAAAGCGACGACGATTGGCGATCCCGGTCAAACCATCCATTTCCGACAGTGCGGAGAGCTCTTGGTTGAGTTGTGACAGTTCTTGCTGCGCCGCCTCACGCTGCTGAATTTCAAGGTGTAAACGCTCGGATTTCTGAGCGTTCTGTAAAGCGACGGAAAGGTAAGCGGACAACGTGCTGAGGGTTTCCAGCGTCTGCTTGGTATAGACGTTGCAAGTTCTGCTTTGGACCGTGATAATTCCAATGATCTGGTCCTCGACTATCAGGGGATGAAACATAATGGCGGGCATCAGAGAGCCAAAACTGGAGGAAAACTTGCTCACGGATTCCGGGAGGACTCCGGCGTCGGAATTGACCAGGATCTCCTTGCGGTTCCTGTAGCACCAGACTGCAAAACTGTTTTCTCTGGTCATTGGGATATGGACATTGTGCAGTCTGATGCCGTCTTCGATGAGATAGTCATAGCGGATGGCATCCATTTCGCTGTTGTAGAGGCCTATGCCGAAGAGATCCGCAACCATTAGGTCGGAGATGTGCTGATGTATGATGGTAAATATATTTTCCAGGCTCAGGACCGAGGTAATCTGTTTTCCTATCTCGCTTATGACCTTTAGTGTGTGATAGGCGTCCTGAAGTTCATTTGATCTGTCCTCCAGCTCCTTGGCCTTCTGTTCGAGTTCCTGACTGAGCTTGCGATAAGCCTCTTTTTCCTGGAAGGAAGTGTCTGCCTCCAGCTGAATATTGAGGCCGCGCAGCCGCTGCTCCAACTCAATTTTCTCAATAGCCTGGATGGAGGCGTGACGCTTTTTGGAATAGGCCAGTGCGTCTTCAAGATTGCCAAGGGCCTCACAGGCAGGGATCATTTCGTTGTAAACCTGAAGGAGCAGTGTTTCAGATTTGAGCTTCTGAGCGATTTTAAGAGCATCAAACAAAACTTTCAAAGACCGGCTTCGCTCGCCCTTTTCAAACAATGTTCTATGTAAATCGATTAAGACCTCAGCTTCGTGAATCATCTCCATGGTGGACTGATTCAATTGCAAGGCTTTTTTCAACAGGCTCAGAGACACCTCGTAATTGCCTTTTTTTCTTGCAACTATACCCGCGTAATGGTAACACGCAGACTCGATCATAAGATTCTCTTCGTCTTTGGCAAGTCGGATTGCATTGTCAATGTACAGGGTGGCATTGTCGTAGTCTTCCATCTCAAGATAGAGGCCTGCGAGGTTGGAAACTGCCACCGATTTGTTGATGGGACTGCTGACTTCAAGGTGAACTGACTGGCTGAGCTGATAGTATTCCAGGGCTTTTGAGTAGTCTTTCAATTCCCTGTAAATTTCGCCTATGTTGTTCAGAACCCGGGCTTCAATGGAGGGGTCCTCTATCTTTTTACACAGGGTTAAGGCGCGTTGAAAGTATTTGAAACTTAGATCATAGACCTTAAAGTAGAGGTTCACGATCCCCAGGCCATTTAGAATATCTGCTTCCAGACTGGCTTCATTAAGCGTCTTCACCTGATCATAGGCCCTTTTTAGAAATTCTTCAGAATCAGACAGGCTCCCGAGCCGCAGATGGCCTCTGCCAATCAGATAAAGGCTTTTGGCGATACCACTTGGATAATGGATAGAAGCGGCCATTTGGAGTGCCTTTTGGGATAATCTCAAGGTCTCTGCAGGCGTTGTCCGTTCTATGAATTCAGCTTGATTATTCAGCTGATCGACCCGCTCCCGGATGGTGAAAGTCTCGCAGGTGAAATCGCTGCTGTTATTTACCACGGTGCTCAAGTGGATTCACCCTCCTCGCAGGTTGGTTTTTTGTGTTACAATTATACCATAGAAGCAAATGGGATTAAATTGTAATAAATATATGTGAAAAAATAGATAACCATAAGAGTGTCAAATTTTAAAAGGTTGGTGAAAGTATGAGCAAAGTGATGTTCAGCCAGTACTTCCACAAACCCAGAGCTTTTAGGCTTAAGGTGTTCCTGGAAGGGATCCTGGTGGGTTTGTTGGCAGGACTGGCAGTGATTGCCTATAGACTGGTCATTCATGCAGCGACGCCTCTCAGAACGTCAATTTACGGCCGCATAACAGCGGGTGACTGGAGGACGGGGCTGTATTATCTTGCGGCGCTATTGGCAGCCGGTTATATCACCGGAATGCTTGTGGAAAAAAATCCTATGATCAAGGGTTCTGGAATCCCTCAGGTCAAAGGCACTCTTGTTCGGCAGTTTGAAATGAAATGGTATAAGGAACTGCCGGCGAAATTTGTTGGTGGGGTGTTGGCTCTGGGTTTTGGATTGTCCCTTGGCAGAGAGGGTCCTTCTATTCAAATTGGTGCTGAGGTAGGGTCGGGACTGAGCAAGTCTCTTAAGCTTCATCAAACCGAGGAGAAGTACATGATTACCAGCGGTGCGAGCGCCGGATTGGCTGCGGCGTTCAATGCGCCGTTTGCAGGTGTGATCTTTGCGCTGGAAGAGCTGCATAGAAATTTTTCGCCTTTTGTTCTCGCTTGTGTAATGAGCGCCAGTCTTGCAGCGGATTTTGTTTCAAAGCAAGTCTTTGGACTGGGACCGGCTTTTGTATTTCAAGAGGTTCAGCCACTCCCGCTGGCGCATTACCCCTATCTGATTGGGCTAGGTATTCTGGCGGGACTGATGGGCATAGTCTTTAACCGCGCACTGTTCACCAGCCAGGATATATATGGTAAGTTAAAGTCACAGAAAGCGCGCTATACTATGTTGATTCCATTCATCGGCGCGGGATTGATGGGCCTGGTCCTTCCGGAAATGCTCGGAGGTGGACACGAACTCATAGAAATGCTGAGTCATGTGGATTTGCCGCTTTATTTGCTTTTGTTGTATATTGTGGTTAAGATCGCTTTTACAGCCTTTTGCTATGGACCGGGGACACCCGGCGGTATTTTTCTGCCGCTGCTTGTAGTAGGCGCCCTAGTAGGCAAGTTATATGGTGAATTATTGTCACAGTATCTCAATCTGGAATCCATTTATGTGATCAATTTCCTGATTCTCGGGATGGCGGCCTACTTTACGGCGATCGTCAGAGCGCCAATCACAGGCGCTATTTTGATTTTGGAAATGACCAACTCGTTTCAGCATCTGCTGGCGCTTATGACGGTGTCGCTGATTGCCTACGTTTTGACGGATCTGCTCGCTTCAAAACCAATCTACGAAGCGCTGTTGGAGCGTATGCTGAGCGGCAGACAGCGAGAGACGCTTTACGGTAACAGCCATCAAAAGGTCATCATGGAAATTCCGGTAGCTATGAACGCGCCACTGGAATATAGAGAAATCCGGGAAATACAGTGGCCTAAAAACTGTCTGCTAGTTGCCATTCGGAGAGGTGAAGCGGAAGTGATCCCTCGCGGGGACACAAAAATATACCCCGGAGACCTGTTGATGGTCTTGTGTGATGCGGAAAAAGAAGCAGACATCAAGCCCGCGCTGATCCGCCTCGGAGAAGAGATGGAGGAAGGCTTTGCGGGCAACCCGACTTAAGGAGGATTCAAATTGCTGCAGCAAACTCTGCTCGAACGTATACTTGAAGCCGCGCTTTCCAAAGGTGGAGAGTTCGCGGAACTATATGTGGAAGACAAAAACAGAACCCATTTTGAAATGATTGGCGGCAAACTCGAAAATGCCCTGGGGGGACGTGAGTACGGCCTCGGACTGAGGATTGTCAAAGGGATCAACAGTTTTTACGCCTATACCTCAGATACAGAGGAAGCCGCTTTGATTCTGTTCGCAAAGCGACTGTCGGCCATGGCCGGACAAAATGACCCTATAGCCGCGGTAAAACTGAGTCAGAGGCATTATGAACCGCGTCATCATTTTGAAGCGTTGCCTGGAACCATTGACGCAAAGGTCAAACTCCAGTGGATCCGAGACCTCTCATCGAGGGCTGCGGCTTATGATCCAATGATCCGTCAGACGGTTGTCACCTATATGGATGAAGACCAAAGCGTTCAAATTGCAAACTCCGAAGGCCTCTTGACCCAAGATCGCCGGGTACGTACCAGAACATCGGTGAACTGTGTTACAGAGCATGAGGGCGAAATGCAGTCCGGTGGTCACAATCTGGGGGGGCTTTCCGGATTTGAATTATACAAGGATGTAAACCCGGATGAGCTGGCTTTGAAGGCAGCTCAAATCGCGGTGACAATGGCGAAAGCCAAGCACGCGCCTAGCGGACGGCTGCCTGTTATTATTGACAACGGCTTTGGCGGCGTCATTTTCCATGAAGCCTGTGGTCACGGTCTTGAAGCCGCGTTTATTGCCAAAGGCACTTCCGTTTATACCGGAAAAATGGGGGAGCAAATCGCTTCAGAGCTCGTTACCGCCATTGACGACGGGACACTTGTGAATGGCTGGGGCAGCGGTCATGTGGATGACGAGGGAACCCCGACTCAGAGAACTGTCTTAATCGAAAATGGGATATTGAAATCCTATCTGGTGGATCGCTTCAACGGAAAGAAGCTGGGCTTGCTTTCAAACGGTGCGGGCCGCAGACAGTCTTATAAGTATGCAGCGACGAGCCGGATGAGCAATACCTTTATTGCCCCTGGCACTTCAAAGCTCGAGGATATGATCTCAGAGACGGATTATGGACTCTACGCCAGCAGTATGGGCGGCGGCTCTGTCAACCCGGCGACCGGCGAATTCAATTTTTCGGTCAATGAAGCTTACATGATCCGAGGCGGGAAGCTGGCTGAGCCGGTCAAAGGCGCAACGCTGATTGGCACGGGCAGCGAGATCCTCAAAAAAATTGACCGGGTAGGCGACGACCTCGCTTACGGTTATGGCATGTGCGGGTCATCCAGTGGCTCCATTCCGGCCATTGTCGGCCAGCCGGCCATCCGGGTCAGCGAAATTACTGTTGGCGGCAGAAATGGAGGGGACGACAAGTGAAGACATTCTGGATTGAAGAAGCGCTTCGAAGAGCCGCTGATTTCGGCTTTGAAGCCCTTGAGGTCTACAGCGAGAGCGGGAGCCACTTCAGCGTCAAAGTGTTTGAGGGCGAGATCGATACCTTTAATATGGCAAGTTCTGCGGGGGTGTCCGTTCGGGGCATTCGCGACGGCAAGATGGGCTACGCCTTTACAGAAATTCTCGAGTCTCAGGCGGATCTGGAGACGCTCCTGAAAAGCTGCAGTGATAATGCAGCGCTGAATGAAAGTGAGCTTGAACCGGTGCTCTACCGACCATCGGCCAACACGTCCTACGCAGTGGTTGAGAAGACCCCTTCGACCTTTTTTGACACTTCGCCGGCTGAAAAAACCAAAGCCCTAATCGAGCTCGAAGCGGAGATTATGGCGCAGTTCCCGCTGATCAGCAAGATCAGCTATAACCTTTACAGCGAAGGCCGCGGGCGGGTGACGATCCAGAATACGCTGGGGCTTGACCTCGCTTATGAAAGCGACCTGGCTTATACGGTCTTTGCGCCCATTGTCCGAAAGGGCGAGGAGACCAGGAACGAGCACAAGTTTGCGCTCATGCGGCATTTTGACCGGGATCTGCTCAGGTCAGTGGCGGTGGATGCGGCGGAGGCTTCCGTGGCCATGCTGGGCGCGGCGTCTATAGCGAGCGGAAATTACAGGACTGCGCTGCGATATGACGCGGCAGTCAGCCTTTTTGAAGCCATGGTGTCTGTTTTTTCTGCCGAGGCGGTGGAAAAGGGGCTGTCGGCGCTGAAGGGCAAGTTGGGCGAGAAAATTGCCTCGAACTGCCTGTCCATAATTGAAAATCCTCACTTGAAGGATGGTCCAGCCAGTGCGCCCTTTGACAGCGAGGGCGTTCCGACGCAGTTAAAACGCGTGGTGGACCAGGGTGTCCTGACAACCTATTTCCACAACTTGCGCACCGCTGCAAAATCGGGGGTGGCGCCAACGGGGAACGGCTTTCGGGGCTCTTACAAGTCCAGTGTGGGGATTGCGCCCACCAATTTTTATATCGAGCCAGGACAGGTCTCTGCCGATGGTCTCTTGAACGACCTGGGTGACGGCCTCCTGATAACGGCATTTGACGGACTTCATGCGGGCCTGAACGCCATCTCGGGAGACTTTTCACTCTCCGCGCGGGGCTTTAGAATTGAAGGTGGCCGCATTGGCGCGCCGGTGACGCAGATTACGGCAGCGGGCAATTTTTTTGAATTGCTTAAAGGAATCCGCGCGGCGGCGAACGATCTGAAATTTGAGTCCGTCGGTGGGAACAGCGCCTTTGGTTCTCCGACCCTGGACGCTGGTGTTCTTTCAATTTCGGGCAGTTGAGGCGTGTTGGCATGTAAAAGTCACAACGGGTGCTATTCCTTAAGATTTGGTGAAATCTTGAAGGATGTCCTGAAAAAGATTACGGGACATGGTAAGATGAAGTGGATTGTGTAATGAGTTATTTGCAGAGGTGGAAGTCGCTTTGGTTGATAGTGGGGTCATAGGTGTTGATTTGGTGGCGCAGTTGATAAGAACGAATCAGCGCCATCAGATGTTTGAACAGGGTGATAGCATAGCAGTCGGGGTTTCCGGGGGGCCGGATTCGCTGGCGCTGCTGCATGCGCTGCTGACGCTCAGGGAAAGCTGGAGCCTCAGGCTTGTGGCTGTTCACGTACACCATGGTCTCCGCGGCGCGGCGGCAGATGCGGATGCGGCTTTTGTCCGGCTTTTCTGTATGAATCACGAAGTGCCGTTTTATTTGTTTGAAGCTGATATCAGTGCTCTGGCCCGTGAGTCGGGAACCTCCTTTGAAATGGAAGGACGAAAGTTTCGCTACGAGGCTTTCGAGCAGGTTGCCAAGGAGGAGGGCTGCACAAAAATTGCCGTGGCCCAGAATCTGAACGATCAGTGCGAGACGGTGCTGATGAGGCTCTTCAGAGGCTCCGGGCTCAAAGGGCTCGGCGGCATCCTGCCTGTCAGGGAAGGGCGAATTATACGCCCGCTGATCGAGGTCTCGCGGACGGCGATAGAGGCTTATTGCAGCCTGAATGATTTAGAACCTAGAATGGATCACACCAACCTGGAGGCGGATTACGAACGAAACCGAATTCGACTCGAGGTCATTCCTTATCTGGAAGCGCATTTTAATCCCAGATTGGCGGACACTCTGGCCAGAACGGCAGAGTTGTTTAGGGAAGACGAACGGCTGCTGGAACGCGTGACTCAGGAAGCGTTTGAATCGATCAGACTGCCATCAGTCGGCGCGTCGGCGAATGAAGCCAGCATGTCGTTAAAGGCTTTTTCAGGTTATGAACCCGCCCTGAAAAGAAGGCTGATCCGCCATCTTGCCAGAGAGGCCTGCGGCGGGGTCCTGACGGATTTCAGCCAGGTGCACACCGAGGCGGTCCTGGAGCTGACAATGCGTCAGGAGGGGAGCAAATCAATTCAGCTTGGCGTCGTAGAGGCTGAGCGGATCTATGATGTCTTGCGGATGCGCAGGACAGGCGCTGAGGGTCTGAATGAGTCTGATGCGGTGCCGGGATTTCCTGTCTCGCAGTGCACAGAAAATCCTTTGGAGTGGGAAGTGCTTGTGGAGCCCATCACGCGTGAACAATGGGCACTGAGGCGGAGCGCTGCGGATGGCATTGCCGTGGATCTGGATTTGATTCACGGGGCGCTGCGGGTCCGATACCGCGAGCAGGGAGACCGTTTCAAGCCCTTTGGCATGCAGGAAAGCAAGAAACTAAAGCGTTTCATGATTGATGAAAAGATTCCTGAGGCAAAGAGACATAAAATTCCTCTGGTATGTGATGAGAACCGGATCATTTGGGTATACGGGTATCGTATGTCTGAAGAAGTTCGCGTTGGACAGTCGACAGTCAGAATTGGCTGGCTGACGCTCAGGCGGAAGGCGTAAAACTCAATATTTTGAGTGGCAGTCTGAGTTGTTCCCATGTTGAAAATATGTTAGAATGACGAGTATGCACTAAAGCTCTAGGAGGAATTATATGCGAAAGATGTTTAAAAACGCAGCGTTTTATATATTTGTCTTCCTGTTGATCCTGATGATCGCGAGACAGGTGATTCCAACGACCGAACCGGAAATTGTGAATCTGACGCTGACGGAACTGGTTAGCAGTATTGAAGAAGGAAAAGTTAAAACCATCAACCTGGTCGAGAACAACAGCGTCCAGGGCACACTTCAGGATGACGCAGTCTTCTATTCGTACATCCCTTCTGTTATGTCTGAAGATGTCGGAAAGTACCTTTTTGACACCATGACAAGAGCAGGACTTGAAGTTACCGGCACGGCACCGGCACAGGAGCCTTGGATTCTGTCCTTGCTGCCTATGATCTTTGGCGTGCTGATTTTAGTCGTTCTCTGGTTTGTGTTCATGCAAAATTCCCAGGGCGGCGGCAACAAAGTCATGTCCTTCGGCAAAAGCCGTGCGAAAATGATCAAGGAGGATAACTCCAAGCGGATTACGTTTGCAGATGTGGCCGGCTTGAAGGAAGAGAAGGAAGAACTTTACGAAGTAGTCGACTTCCTCAAAAACCCCAAGAAATATATTGAACTTGGCGCTCGGATTCCAAAAGGCATTTTGCTGATTGGCCCTCCTGGTACGGGTAAGACCTATCTTTCCAGAGCTATCGCAGGTGAGGCGGGCGTCCCGTTCTTCAGCATCAGCGGCTCGGATTTTGTCGAGATGTTCGTAGGCGTCGGCGCGAGCCGTGTTCGCGATCTCTTTGAAAACGCAAAGAAAAATTCGCCGTGTATTATTTTCATTGATGAGATTGACGCGGTAGGCCGTAAGCGCGGCGCCGGTCTTGGCGGTGGTCATGATGAACGCGAACAGACGCTTAATCAGCTCCTCGTGGAGATGGATGGCTTCAGTGAGAACGAAGGCATTATTCTGATGGCAGCCACAAACCGACCTGACATCCTGGATCCGGCGCTTCTCAGACCGGGCCGCTTTGACCGGGAAATCACAGTAGGGCGACCTGATGTGAAAGAGCGCGAGGAGATCATCCGCGTTCATGCTAGAAACAAGCCTGTCGCTGATGATGTAGACTTCAAGACATTGGCAAAGGCAACACCTGGTTTTACGCCGGCGGATATTGAGAATTTGTTGAATGAAGCCGCTATTCTCACAGCCAGAAAAAGCGAACGTAAAATACGAATGAGAACCATTGAAGAAGCGACAACCAAAGTTATTGCTGGCGTTGAGAAGAAATCCCGCGTCATCAGTGAAAAAGAACGGCGTCTCACGGCCTATCATGAAGCCGGTCATGCTATACTGGCAGCGATCATTCCTGAAATGGATCCGGTGCAGCAGATTACGATCATTCCGCACGGCAGGGCGGGCGGTTTTACCATGCAGCTGCCGCAGGAAGATCGAAACTATATGACTAAGCGCCATATGGAAAATGAATTGATCGTACTGCTCGGCGGACGCGTGGCTGAGAGGCTCATCCTGCACGACATCAGCACGGGCGCTCAAAACGATCTCTCCAGGGTCAGTGATATTGCTCGGGCCATGGTAACGAAGTACGCCATGAGCGAAAACCTCGGATCCATGTCCTACGGCAGCGAAGAAGAGGTTTTCCTGGGCCGCGACATGACAACGCGACGCAACTTCTCTGAGCAAGTAGCGGCGGATATCGACCGCGAAGTCAGACGTTTGGTGGATGACGCTTATGACGAGGCTATGCGCATAATGAGCGAGAATATCGATAAGCTTCACGAAGTCGCGAATGCGCTTCTCGAGTACGAAACCATCAACGGTCAAGAGTTCAGCATAGCTCTTGAGTCGGGTTTCGAAGCGCTCAAAGAGAAAAAAGAGCATGAAGAGCAGCAACTTGAGGCTGATCGTTTAAAGGATATTGCTATTTACGAAGCGGAGCAGAACCGCCTGAAGGCAGCGCGCGAAGAAGCGCAAAAGCCTGCGGAACAACCGCAGCCACATGCACATGCACAGCCACAGGCACATGCACATACACAGCCACAACCACAATCCGAGACGGAAGAGCAAACCTCTGAAACTGCCCAAGCAGTGACGTCGGAGAAGACGGATGAAGAGCAGCGCTAAATCGCAGCGTTAATTTACCATTTGGAAGAAGGCACAGCCTAAGAGCGCGTTGCCTTCTTCTTTTTTGGTTACAGCGGAATGAGAAGCTCAGGAAGGAAGTCAATAGGCATATACTCCAGTCTCCCCCCTTTTCTGCCCTTCAAAAAAACAGAGTGCACCGCTTGACGGGTTGCATAATCAATCATAATATGAATGAGATAAGGTTTTCAGAAGAGAAAGGTGGCTAAATGATGGATTATAATCAAATGGCGTTGGAACTGCACGAGAAGCATCAAGGAAAAATTGCGGTGGTCTCCAAGGTAGAAGTAGCAGACAGTATTGACTTATCTGTGGCATACACGCCGGGTGTAGCTGAGCCGTGCAGAAAAATCGCGGAAAATAAAGAAGAGGTTTACCGTTATACCAGCAAAGGCAATCTCGTAGCGGTGGTGACTGATGGCACAGCGGTTCTCGGTCTTGGCGATATTGGTCCGGAAGCTGCGCTTCCGGTCATGGAGGGCAAGGCGATTCTGTTTAAGACTTTTGGCAATGTTGATGCATTTCCAATTTGTCTGGCAACCAAGGATGTTAATGAAATTGTACATGCGGTCAAACTGCTTGAGCCGGTCTTTGGAGGCATCAATTTGGAGGACATTTCCGCACCGCGCTGTTTTGAGATCGAACGCAGACTCAAAGAAGAACTGGACATTCCGGTGTTTCATGATGACCAGCACGGAACGGCTATTGTCGTTCTCGCCGCTTTGATCAACGCCTGCAAGCTCACCGGCAAAAAGTTTTCTGAGCTGGATGTCGTCATCAGCGGTGCTGGATCAGCTGGACTGGCCATCGCAGAGCTTCTGCTGGAGCGCGGCGTGGGCAACATTGTGGTGTGCGACCGCCGGGGTGCGCTGTCTAGCCTCAGTGATCATGCCAACGGAGCCCAGCGTCAGCTTATGCCTCGCCTGAACAAACGCGATGAGCAAGGCTCATTGGCTGAAGTTCTCAGCGGTAAGGATGTGTTTATTGGCGTTTCCGGTCCAAATATCTTAAATGGGGAAGCTGTTGCTGCCATGGCCGACAAAGCGATCGTGCTCGCAATGGCCAATCCTATTCCTGAAATTATGCCGGATGAGGCACTCAAAGCAGGGGCTTACATCGTTGGTACCGGCCGTTCGGATTTTGCGAACCAGGTCAACAACGTACTGGCTTTCCCGGGGATCTTCCGAGGTGCGCTGGATGTAAGAGCCCGCGACATCAACATGGCCATGAAGATCGCGGCGGCGGAAGCCATTGCAGCAACAGTGGACGAGGATCTGCTGACCCCTGAATATGTCCTTCCGAAAGCTTTTGACCCTCAGGTTGCAAAAAATGTTGCGGATGCGGTGCGTAAGGCCGCAGTCGACAGTGGCGTTGCAAGATAGGATGACGAGGGTAGTTTAAGTTCCCAAAAGGTGAACAAGTTGTCCAGAAAAAGGATCTAAAAATAAAGAAATTTTAAAAAAAGGCACAGGCACTCATTTTGCTGAAGGATAACATAAAGTCATCCTGCAAAATTGGCTGCAAATGTGCCTTTTTTCTAATTATACGGGTATAATTGTATACAAGCGTTGAAATATGCGGATTTTTTTTTATTATTTTGTCCTGAAATCCTTGTTATTAAATTTACAAAATCAAAACCTCATGTTAATATGAAAGTAAGATTTCATTTTTGGTGGGTGCGCGCATGAAAACATCCGAAATTTTTGTCTCGGGATATGCCAGATTGCCTCAAGGTATCACAGCTGAAGAGATGTATACAGTCATGGTCGTCGGTATGATCGTCGACAGGGATACCGGGCTGATTTTGGACGCGGAGTGTTCTTTAGTCACGGATCTCGCCAAAAAGTTCATAAAAGAATTACTGGTTGGAAAGTCGCTGGATCACATCACGGAAATTGAAGAAGCCCTAACGCAAAGATATTTCGGTTCAGCCCGAAAAGCGTTAATTTCTGCAATTAAAATTGCATACGAGAAGTACAGGCAGGTCCTCAGCGAATCCTAATTCAGAGACGCCTGGAAATTTAACTTGATTTTCAACTGGGCAGAATGACCTTCTGTTCACACCCTGAGGATCACCAGTTAGATGACCGATTGGCTATGCTTTTTTGTAGCTTTTTTTGGAATCTAACTTTTTTTATTGTCACTAATCTATATGGTGCCAGATTACATAATAAAGGGAGGAATGCTCCGAGGATCATTCTGAAAGGTGTGTCTGTTTCAAGTCGGGAGCAGCGGTTAAATAAATTAAGCCAAGCGCAGCAAGTGGCGTTGTTATTAAACCGACTCAGCCTGAATTCCATGCTTCATGACTTTGACGAAACTGCAAGATCTGATATTCTAAAAACCGAGCACTCAAGAGGAGGAAATTTTGCATGTACGAAAAGGAAAAGATTGATGCACTAAAGGCAAAAGTCAATGCTTACAATGAAAAGACAGAAGCTTCCCTCGCCAAGCGTCCTGAACGCTATAAGGTCTTCGAAACGGGTTCCGGCGAACCAGTCAACAGACTTTATACACCGGTTGATGTAGAGGGTCTTAACTATGAGACAGACCTTGGTATTCCTGGCCAATTCCCGTATACACGCGGCGTTCAGCCGACCATGTACCGCGGTCAGCTTTGGACCATGCGTATGTACGCTGGCTTTGCGACTGCAGAAGAGTCCAATAAGCGTTACAAGTTCCTCGTAGAGCAAGGCTCAAGCGGACTTTCTGTCGCCTTTGACCTGCCTACTCAGATTGGCTATGACTCTGACCACTCACTTTCAGAGGGTGAAGTCGGGAAAGTTGGCGTTGCAATTGACTCCCTTGCAGACATGGAGATTCTCTTCGACGGGATCCCGCTTGACAAGGTTTCCACTTCCATGACCATCAATGCGCCTGCGTCTGTCCTTCTTGCAATGTACATAGCAGTAGGCGAAAAGCAGGGCGTTTCAGCAGAAAAACTCCGCGGCACGATTCAGAACGACATCCTCAAGGAGTACATTGCACGCGGTACATATATTTTCCCTACAGATCCGTCCATGAGACTGATTACTGATATTTTCGAATTCTGCTCCAAAGAGGTGCCGCAGTGGAACACCATCTCCATTTCCGGGTACCATATTCGTGAAGCGGGTTCTACAGCAGCACAGGAAGTCGGCTTCACGCTCGCCGACGGTATTGCCTACGTTGAAGCGGCAATCAAAGCTGGCCTCGACGTTGACAGCTTCGCACCAAGACTTTCCTTCTTCTTCAATGCCCACAACGACCTTCTTGAAGAAGTGGCTAAGTTCAGAGCGGCAAGAAGACTCTGGGCTAAAATCATGAAAGATCGCTTTGGTGCAAAAGATCCAAAATCCATGGCGCTCAAATTCCACACACAAACAGGTGGTTCTACGCTGACAGCTCAACAGCCTGACAATAATATTGTCCGCGTTGCAATCCAGACTTTGGCAGCAGTCCTCGGCGGCACTCAGTCCCTCCACACGAACTCGAAGGACGAGGCCCTCGCGCTCCCAACTGAAGCTTCCGTTCAAGTCGCTCTCAGAACGCAGCAGATCGTCGGCTATGAAAGCGGCGTTACCAATACAGTAGATCCGCTTGCCGGCTCTTACTACATTGAGGCCAAAACTTCAGAAATCGAAGAGCAAGCCATGGCTTACATCCGCAAGATCGACGAACTCGGCGGCGCGCCGCGTGCCATCGACCTCGGCTATATCCAGCAGGAAATCATGGATGCGTCTTACAAATACCAAAAAGAAGTTGAATCCAGCCAGCGCATTGTTGTAGGCATGAATAAATACCAAGTCGAAGAAGCAGCACCACAAGGCCTGCTCCGCGTTGACCTTTCTGTCGGCGAAAATCAAAAAGCGAGACTCGCTGAACTCCGCGCGAAGCGTGACAATACAGCGGTTGAAGCAACACTCGCAGCACTTAAGACGGCTTGCGAAGGCACAGAAAATGTCATGCCTTTCATCCTCGACGCGGTTCGCGTGTACGCGACGCTCGGAGAAATTTGCGGTGTAATGCGTGAAGTCTTTGGCGAATATCAGCAAAGCGTAAATCTGTAATCGAAGGGAATGGGAGGATCAATCATGGATAGACCTATTAGAGTATTGGTTTCAAAGCCTGGCCTTGACGGACATGACCGCGGTGCCAAGGTTATTGCGAGAGCGCTTAGAGATGCAGGTATGGAGGTTATTTACACCGGCCTCAGACAGACCCCTGAACAAATTACAAATGCGGCCATCCAGGAAGACGTCGACTGCGTCGCAGTCAGCATTCTTTCCGGTGCCCATGGCACTTTGATACCTAAAATTGCGGAGCTTCTTAAAAAAGAAGGCGCTGATGATGTCCTGCTCGTCGCAGGCGGCGTTATTCCGCAAGAAGATATCCCTTTTCTTAAAGAGCACGGCGTTGCTGAAGTCTTTACGCCGGGTACGCCTACAGATGTGACTATTCAATTCATTCGAAACAACATCAAGCGATAAGCGGTGATGACATGGAACTTGCTGAAAGGCTGCTCATGGGAGACAGGCGCGCGGCAGCGCGCCTGATCACCATGATGGAGAACAAGGATCCGGAAGCTCAAGAAATCATGCGCCAATTGTACAGCCAGAGCGGGAAGGCCTACGTCATTGGGATTACGGGGCCGCCAGGCGCTGGCAAAAGTACTTTGACGGACAAACTTGTCAAGCATGTTCGAAAAACAGGCGCCAAGGTTGGCGTCATAGCAGTGGATCCCACCAGTCCCTTTACCGGAGGCGCCATCCTGGGCGATCGCGTCCGAATGTCGGATCTGGCGACAGATCCCGGCGTCTTTGTAAGAAGTATGGGCGCAAGAGGACATCTTGGCGGTATCTCCGAGGCTACCAGCGCTGCGGTGAAAATACTGGACATTTATGGCGCAGAATATATTTTCATTGAAACCGTAGGTGTTGGTCAATCTGAAGTGGACATTGTCAAGAACTCCGACACGACCGTCATGGTCAGTGTGCCGGGTCTCGGGGATGACATACAGGCTATAAAAGCCGGTGTCATGGAAATTGGAGATGTTTTCGCTGTCAACAAAGCGGACCGGGACGGTGCGAACCGTACAGCGCGGGAAATTGAGATGATGCTCGACTTTTCTCACGCCGATTGGAGACCGCCGGTTAAAATGGTCGTAGCGGTGGACAGCAAAGGCATTGAGGAATTGTTTGCTGCGATCGAAGACCATCGACATTACATGATGGAAGACGGCAAATTTACGCTGAGAAGGGCTGAAAATGCCAGAAATGAACTGTTGGAAATGGTAAAATCCCGTATTGTCGAGCAGCTGCTGAATCATGATGTCAAGGCGGAGCGCGTGGAGCAGTTGGCTATGGACGTTGCGACGCGCGTCATCGATCCGTTGACAGCAGCAGAAGAGTTGATTCAGAGTGTGCTCTAAACATTACGGGTTAAGAGTTATAGAATGCAAACCAGCAAGAAAATGTTGAATTGGAGGTAACAGGCATGAAGGCTTTAAAAGTTGACCATATTGGCATCGCTGTCAGCAACCTTGACGAAGCTGTTAAGGTTTACACAGAAGTGCTTGGTCTTGAACTTGCAGGAACAGAAGTTGTCGAAGAGCAGAAGGTCAGAGTCGCATTTCTCCCTGTAGGCGACACTGAAGTTGAGCTCCTTGAATCTACGTCTCCGGATGGCCCAATCGCGAAATTTATCGAAAAGAACGGTGAAGGCATCCAGCATATCGCTTTCAAAGTCGAGAACATTGAAGAGGCTATCCAGGCAATGAAAGACAAAGGCCTCAAAATGATCGACGAGTCACCGCGCTATGGTGCCGGCGGCGCGAAAATCGCGTTTATGCATCCTAAGAGCACAGGCCGTGTTCTGATTGAACTCAGCGAACGCAACGAGTAAAAATCGACTGGAGGTTATTCGGTATGTCCATCAATAAGATAGAGGATCTTCGCAAAAGAAAAGCAAAGATCATCGAAGCAGGCGGCAAAAAGCGCGTCGAGAAGCAGCACGAAAGTGGTAAATTGACTGCGCGCGAGCGCATGCTCCTCCTGTTTGACGAGAACACCTTTGTTGAGCTCGATGCTTTCATGAAGCACCGCTGCACCAACTTTGGCATGGAACTCGTCGACGCTCCGGCCGAAGGCGTTGTCACGGGCTACGGCTATGTGGACGGAAGACTGGTTTACGCTTATGCTCAAGACTTTACCGTCGTAGGCGGTTCCCTTGGCGAAATGCACGCTGCAAAAATTTGCAAGGTCATGGACAACGCCCTTAAAGTGGGCGCGCCGGTCGTTGGCCTCAATGATTCCGGCGGTGCACGCATTCAGGAAGCGGTCGACGCACTTTCCGGCTATGGAAAAATCTTCTTCAAGAATACACTGGCCTCCGGTGTCATTCCTCAGATCACTGCCATTATGGGCCCATGCGCCGGCGGCGCGGTCTATTCACCTGCACTGACGGACTTTACATTCATGGTGGATCAAACATCCCAGATGTTTATTACAGGTCCGCAGGTCATCAAGACGGTCACCGGCGAAGAAGTCAGCGCAGAAGCCCTCGGCGGCGCCATGACTCACAACAGCATCTCCGGCGTTGCGCACTTCATGTCAGAAAGTGACGAAGTCTGTATCGCAGAGATCCGCAGACTCCTTGATTTCCTTCCTTCAAACAACATGGAGAATCCTCCGGTGTTTGAAACAGGTGATGATGTCAACACCGTCGTCGAAGCGCTCAATACCTTGATGCCGGATAATCCGAACAAGGCTTATGACATGCACGACATTATCCGTCAGGTCGTCGACAATGGCGATTTCATGGAATACATGCCGCATTATGCGAAAAACATCCTCACCGGCTTTGCCCGAATTGGCGGTCAATCCATTGGTATCATTGCAAACCAGCCTAAATTCCTTGCAGGATGCCTTGACATCAACGCCTCTGACAAGTCCGGCCGCTTTATCCGCACTTGTGACGCGTTCAACATTCCGCTCTTGAACATCGTAGACGTTCCGGGCTTCCTTCCGGGCACGAATCAGGAATACGGCGGCATTATCCGCCACGGCGCGAAAATGCTTTACGCTTACAGTGAAGCTACAGTGCCTAAGATCACACTGATCGTCAGAAAAGCTTACGGCGGCGCTTACCTGGCTATGTGCTCCAAAGACCTTGGAGCCGACCTGGTGCTCGCATGGCCGACAGCGGAAATAGCGGTTATGGGTCCTCAGGGCGCAGCCAACATCATCTTCCGCAAGGAGATCTCAGAAGCAGCAGATGCAGCTGCAGAGCGCGCCAAGAAAGTACAGGAATATACAGATGAGTTCGCGACACCATACAAGGCTGCAGAGCGCGGATTTGTCGATGATGTCATCGAACCGGCTGCAACGCGTCCTCGCATTGCGGATGCACTGAATATGCTGTCTTCCAAGCGTGAAACCCGCCCTGCGAAGAAACATGGAAACATTCCGCTTTAATCCAGCGAGGAGTGATATGAATGGGTAATTTTGCAAATTTTGTTAATCCGGAGACCATTGGTACCCTCGGTCTGGGCGAAAAAATCATCACGTCCCTGTTTGTCACGCTGCTCGGCATGGGCATAACCTTTGTCGCGCTGATTGCCATCTGGGGCATCACCGCGCTGATGTCAAAAATCATCATCAGCATGGAAAATAAGAACAAAATCGCGCAGGCTGCGACAGTGGAAAGCTCTAAGCCTTCCTCAGCGGGCGCCTCAGCACCTGCACCTGCTGTCCCTGCAGCTTCGGCTGGGGAGCCGCAGGAGGATGAAAATCTCATTGCGGTCCTGACGGCAGCCATAGCAGCCTCTCTGAACACGTCCATGCACAACATTGTTGTCAGGAATGTCAGACAGCTCCCGGATCAGACGCCGACCTGGTCGCGTGTTGGCCGTACGGAGCAGATGGGCAGCAGGTTCTAGAAAACCCGCACGACATCCTGAATCAAAGAAAAGCCTGAACCACAAAAAAGAATGAACAATAGCCGAGGAGGATCTTTCATGAGAAAGTTTAATATCACGGTCAATGGCAAAGCCTATGAAGTTGAAGTAGAAGAAATCGGAGGCGTGGCAGCAGCAATGCCTGCGCGTCCTGCAGCGCCAGCGGCAGCACCAAAAGCGGCACCGGCTCCAGCACCTGCTGCGGCTGCACCAGCGCCAGCACCGGCACCTGCAGCACCAGCGGCAGCAGCACCTGTTGCAGGCGGCTCCACTGTAAGCGCGCCAATGCCTGGTACTGTTCTCGACATCAAAGTCGCAGTAGGTGACACGGTCAAAGTCAATGACGTATTAATGATCCTTGAAGCCATGAAGATGGAAAACGAGATCATGGCTCCAGTCGCAGGTAAAGTTGCTCAAATCAGCGTTTCAAAGGGAGCTTCCGTGAATTCCGGAGACGTTATGATCGTCATCGCGTAACGATAGAATCCCTTTGGAAGGAGATGACTAAATGCTTAACGCAGTAATTGAATTTTTGCAGAGTACCGGCTTTGTTGCCATAACGTGGCAGCAGATGGTCATGATGGCAATCGCCTTTTTGTTCCTTTATCTGGCGATCAAAAAGGGCTTCGAGCCTCTTTTGCTGGTACCTATTGCCTTTGGCATGCTTTTGACAAACCTGCCGCTGGCAGACATGATGAAGCCTGCCCACGATGGCGAAATTGGCGGACTCCTCTATTACATGTACCAGGGTGTCAAGATGGGAATCTTCCCACCGCTGATCTTCCTTGGCGTTGGTGCCATGACGGATTTTGGTCCGCTCATCGCGAACCCTAAATCGCTGCTCCTTGGCGCAGCGGCGCAGTTTGGTATTTTCATTACGTTTATTGGCGCGATTGCGTCAGGTCTGTTCAATGCACAGGAAGCGGCTTCCATAGCTATCATTGGCGGCGCAGACGGCCCAACGGCGATCTTCCTGACAACGAAGCTGGCGCCGCACCTTCTCGGTCCAATCGCGGTCGCAGCTTACTCCTACATGGCACTGGTTCCAATTATCCAGCCACCGATCATGAAAGCGCTGACCACCAAGGAAGAGCGTATGATCAAAATGGAGCAGCTTCGACCGGTATCAAAAGTTGAGAAGATCGTCTTCCCGGTTGTCGTGGCCATTTTCGTCTCCATGATCGTCCCGCCTGCAGCGCCGCTGGTCGGCATGCTGATGCTGGGCAACCTGTTCAGAGAGTCCGGTGTTGTTGCCCGACTTGAAGATACATCGAAGAATGCACTGATGAATATTGTTGTTATTTTCCTGGGTGTGTCTGTCGGTGCGACCACAACAGCAGAGAAGTTTATCAACCTTCAGACGATCGCCATCGTCATACTCGGCGTCGTTGCGTTTGGCTTTGGTACTGCTGCCGGTGTCCTTTTAGGCAGACTGATGTGCAAACTGTCCGGCGGAAAAATCAACCCGCTCATCGGTTCTGCGGGCGTATCGGCAGTACCTATGGCAGCGCGTGTTTCCCAAGTGGTCGGTCAGAAAGAGAACCCAAGCAACTTCCTTTTGATGCATGCCATGGGACCTAACGTTGCAGGCGTTATAGGCTCTGCAGTTGCAGCCGGTATTCTGTTGACGCTGTTCCAGTAAGAAAAAGCATTATGAATTGATACTTTAGGACTGCTGTGAGATGATGCAATTCATTCCTCAGCAGTCCTTTTGACATCCATTGAAATTTTCAGCGAAACAGTGTACTATTGTTAGCAGTATGAACAAAGCGGGTGATCATTTGAAAGGTAAACTTCTTGAACTTCTCAGACAGCATAAGGGAAAGCCCATTTCCGGCCAGGATCTATCCGGCCAGTTCGGTGTTTCCAGGACTGCCGTGTGGAAGGCCATTGAAGCGCTAAGAGCAGAGGGGTATATCATACGTTCAAGTCCCCGGCTGGGTTACGAGTTGGCAGAAGAACCGGATGCCCTGGGTCCTACGGGGGTGTCGTCGATCGCTGCAAGTTCAGAATTTTTGGATTCAGGTTTCTTTTATCACCAGATCGATTCAACGAACTCTGAAGCCAAACGGTTTGCAGAGGAACATCCGCAACAATCGGCACTCTTTGTCGCAGAGGAACAGACAGCGGGACGGGGCCGACTGGGCAGACAATGGATGTCTGAACGGGGTACAGGTTTATACCTTAGTTTGTTAATCCGACCTGAAATAGAACCTTCCAGAGCGTCGCTGGTGACGCAGATTGCCGCTGTGGCAGCCGCTGAAGCGGTGGAAGAAGTTACCGGTCTGGAGACGCAGATCAAATGGCCCAATGATCTCGTCATTCAAGGAAAGAAAGTGTGCGGCATTTTGGCGGAGTTGAGTGCGGAAATGACGGCGGTCAATTATCTGGTAGTTGGCATTGGGATCAACGTGAACCAGGCACTGTTTCCGGATGACATCAAGGAAAAAGCGGCATCACTGCAACTCCTGGCTGGAAGACGCATCGACCGCCAGAAACTGCTTGCAGAAGTGGTCACTCGCTTTGGCGGCTATCTCAGCGCGCTAACGGATAATGCGGCGCTGGAGAGTATGCATCAAGTGTATCGTTTGAAATCAGCCACATTAGGAAAAGAAGTTCGCCTGGTGGGCAAACAGAATCGAACAGCGCGCGTTATTGACATCACAAAGGAAGGCGAATTGTTGGTCGTCTATCCGGATGGAGAGCGCGATCTCATACATTTTGGCGAGGTTTCGGTCAGAGGCCTTGACTTTTACGTTTAAAGGTGGTTAAAACCATGTTGCTGGCATTTGACGTAGGCAATACAAATATTGTCTTAGGTGTATTTAAGGATCATAAGCTGATCACTCATTGGCGCATGTCTACAGACAAAGGCAGATCTGCGGATGAGATTGGCATTTTTGTCGACCAATTATTTAAATATGAAAATTTGTCACTCGTGGATGTGAAGGCGGTCATTATTTCTTCAGTGGTTCCAACGATCATGTATTCGCTGCAGCATATGGCCATCAAATACTGCAACACTGAGGCCATGGTCGTTGGCCCCGGTATCAGAACCAGTCTCAATATCAAGTATGACAATCCGAAGCAAGTTGGAGCGGACCGCATAGTCAATGCCGTAGCGGCGATCGAAAAGTACGGCGGGCCTGCTATTGTCGTGGATTTTGGAACAGCCACAACCTTTTGCGCCATCACTGAAAACAGAGAGTATCTCGGGGGAACGATCATGCCCGGGATCAAGATTTCCAGCGATGCCCTCTTTGAGAAGACAGCGAAGTTGATGCGGGTTGAATTGATCAAACCGGAGACAGTCGTTTGCAAAAATACTGCTGAAAGCATTCAGTCTGGCATCATCTACGGTTATGTCGGTTCCGTGGATTATATTGTCGAGCGGATTAAACTGGAGATGAAATGGAAAAATCCTCGGGTCATTGCGACCGGGGGACTTGCCTCTCTCATTGCGACGGAGTCCAAGTGGATTGAGACGGTCGACAAATTCCTGACGCTGGAAGGGCTCAATATGATTTACCACTTAAATACGGATAAGAGTTAACGGGGGAAGCTTTGTTGAAAATTGGAACATTTGAACTTGAGAGCCCAGTGATTCTTGGGCCGATGGCTGGGATCACTGACCTTGCTTTCAGAAAAATCTGCAGGGAACAATTTAAGGGACTGATGGTCTCTGAAATGATCAGCGCAAAGGCTATGAGCTTTAAGGACAAAAAGACCGCACAGATGCTGGTGACGGTCCCTGAGGAAATGCCTCTGTCGGTTCAGTTGTTTGGATCAGAACCGGAAGCGCTTGGGGAAGCCGTAATTGCACTTCAGGAACATCCTTGCTCAGTGATTGATTTTAATATGGGATGCCCTGCACCCAAAATAGTAGGAAATGGCGAAGGCTCCGCTCTGATGAGGGATCCAAAGCTGGCTGAAGCGATTGTAAGGACTATGGTTGAAAATTCATCCAAGCCCATCACGGTCAAATTCAGAAAAGGTTGGAACACTTCGGAAATCAACGCGGTAGAATTCGCAAAGCGCATGGAGGCTGCGGGAGCTGCGGCCATTACGGTCCACGGCAGAACCAGAGACCAGTTTTATACAGGAACTGCAGATTGGGAAATCATCCGGGAAGTAAAAGAAGCGGTCGGGGTGCCTGTGATAGGAAATGGGGACATTTTCGTCTATGAAGATGCCCTTCGCATGGTGTCTCAGACAGGCGCGGACGCGGTCATGGCGGCCCGGGGCGTTCAGGGCAACCCCTGGCTGCTGGGACAGATCGAAGCGGCGCTGCTAGGCCGACCGGTGCCGGAGCTGCCTTCAGAGAAAGCGCGCATAGAAACCGCTGTTCGTCACTTCTTAGGTTTAGTTGAGGAGAAGGGTGAGCATGTCGCCGTCCTTGAAATGCGAAAGCATGCGGCATGGTATTTGAAAGGCATTCATGGCGCCGCGAAACTCAGAACTCTGATTAATGTGGAGAAAGATCCTGACCGGGTGATTCAACTGCTCAGAAGTGCACCGAGCGAATAAGACGCGCCCGGCCATGAACACCCTTGATACAGCCGTGTCACAACGTGACCGCATACAAGACACAATCGTGGAACCTTGCTATAAAAAGAACCAATCCTTGACATAAAATGTCTTCTTCAATATAATAGTGAAATAAGTTATTGCGAACATTCTCTCAAATTAGGCTGAATGCTTGAAATAACAAAGGTTTAAGGGCTTTTTACTGCAACTGCACTGAATATTCGGTGCATTTTTCTCTGTAGAGAATCAATTCATGGAGAGGTGTGACTTGCGATGATGTCTAAAGAAGTGCTCATGACACCAGACGGGCTCAGAAAGATAGAAGAGGAACTCGATCATCTTAAATCCGTTCGACGAAGAGAAATTGCGGAGAAGATTAAGGCCGCGCTCGCATTCGGGGATATCAGCGAAAATGCTGAATATGACGAGGCGAAAAACGAGCAGGCTGAGCTTGAAAAGCGCATAATGAAACTCGAAGGGATCGTTGGCAACGTTAAGCTCATCGATGAGTCTGAGATTAAAAAGGATGAGGTCAGCGTCGGCTCTACTGTTACAGTCAAAGATATTGAATTTGACGAAGTGATGGAGTATGCAATTGTAGGGCCTACAGAAGCAGACCCTTATGAAAATAAAATTTCCAATGAGTCTCCTGTCGGGAAGGCCTTGATCGGCAAGCGGGTAGGCGAAACGATCGAGGTTCAGGTTCCGGATGGGTTCGCAAAATTCCAGATCGTCAAGATCGGAAGATAGTCGGAGGTGGCAGAACGTGAGTGAGGAACTGAGTTTAAGCGAGGTACTGCAGGTAAGACGGGATAAGCTCGCAAAGCTCCGCGAAATGGGCAGAGACCCTTTTATCCACGAAAAGTTTGTAAGAACTGCTATGAGTGCAGAGATTCACAATGATTTTGAAGCCTTTGACGGCAAAGAAGTCCGCATGGCCGGCCGTATTATGGCGAAGAGAACCATGGGCCGCGCTTCGTTTTTTGATATTCAAGATATGGATGGCAGAATTCAATCCTATATTCGTGAAGACGCTATTGGCGAAACGGAATATGAGATTGTCTCCACTTATGATATTGGCGATATCGTCGGTATTGTTGGGACCGTGTTCAAGACCAAGAAGAATGAGGATTCTGTCCGGGTGTCGGAAATCCTGCTGCTCAGCAAATCCCTTCAGATCCTCCCTGAAAAATTCCATGGACTGAAAGATACGGATACACGTTATCGTCAGCGTTATGTGGATTTGATCGTCAATCCTGAGGTCAAGAAGACTTTCCTTCAAAGAAACAAAATTTTGAGAGCAGTCAGGGAGTACCTCGACAACGAAGGCTTCCTTGAGGTAGATACGCCAATTCTCGGAACGATTGCCGGCGGTGCTGTGGCAAGACCATTTATAACACACCACAATACCCTGGATATTGACATGTACATGAGGATTGCCAACGAGCTTTATCTGAAGCGGCTTATTGTGGGCGGTTTTGATAAGGTTTATGAGATGGGCAGAATGTTCAGGAATGAAGGTATGTCCATCAAGCACAATCCTGAGTACACTGCAATTGAAGTTTACGCGGCTTACGAAGACTTCCAGTATATTATGGAATTGACGGAAAATCTCGTCGCCCACTGCTGCATTCAAGCCAATGGCACAACCAAGGTCAACTACCAGGGCACAGAGATCGACTTTGCGCCGCCTTGGAGAAGACTGCCTATGACGGAAGCGGTCAAACTTTATGCCGGAGCTGACTTTGATACGGTCAAGACGGATGAAGAGGCGCGTGAATTGGGTAAAAAGCTCGGCCTTGACGTTGACAGCAGCATGAAAAAAGGTCACGTCATCAACGAGGCATTTGAAACTTTCTGCGAAGAGCATCTCATTCAGCCGACCTTTATTACGCACCATCCGGTTGAGGTGTCTCCTCTTGCGAAGCGTAACCCTGATAATCCAATGATCACCAACCGTTTCGAAGCATTTGCCAATACGTGGGAAATCGCGAATGCCTTCTCGGAGCTCAATGATCCAATCGATCAGCGTGAGCGCTTTGAAGAGCAGGTAAATGCCCGCGAGGGTGGCGACGAAGAGGCGCACATGATGGATGAAGATTTCCTCAACGCCCTTGAAGTCGGACTGCCGCCAACCGGCGGACTCGGCATTGGCATCGACCGCATGGTTATGCTCCTGACGAACGCAGCCTCCATTCGCGACGTTATTCTATTCCCGACTATGAAGCCCATCGGCAAACAGGAACAGGGAAGTAAGAAGCAAGGTATGGAAGAGTCAGAAGAAGCGTAGACTGGGATTGCTGTTCCGCCAACGCTTGGCGCATTATTAAGACAAATTGCTGTATGAATTTATAACCAAGTAAATTTTAAAGCCGCTCATCACCAGCGAATCCGTTGGCAATGAGCGGCTTTTTGTTCGTATGAGTCGCGAAACGCGTCGTGAAGAATGTACTGATCAGTGGTATGGTCAAGGTTCAATTATTGTCTGGATTGCCTCGATGCAGGTGGTTATGGCCGATGGTCCATGGTACGCTGCCGTCCAAATTCCCGTTTTGATTTTTGGGGTGCAATGACGCTGCATTTACATGCGGCTTTAAATTGATCGAAGACCCCATGCAAGACTGTCATGCCGGCAGCGTTCGGATAAAGCTGCAGATCCCAGCCAAGACTTAATATTTCCGGAGAGGCTGACCAGCATTTGGCTTCAAACGGTGTCACACAAAAGCCGCTGTCATAGGCCAGAACAGGTCTGAGGAAATGCGTCAGATCACCCTGGTGGACTGTGTCCGGCGCATGCAGCTCAAGGTTGGCAGGCGTTCCAATGTCGCCAAAAAGATACAGCAGAGGACAGTGGGCACGCATTTGCCAGTCGTATTCGCTGTGCTTGCCGCCGGGGACGATCCAAGCTTCCATTTCAAAGTTGGACTTGGGGTTGTCACGCAGTTCAAGCAGTCGGCCCAGAACCGCGTCAAAACCCTCTTTGAGTCCGCCCTCAGAATCACCCATGTCAATCCACAGTTTATCAGGCATACCTGCCGGGTCCAGACTGTCCACATAAGGCATCAGATCCGTGGGGCTCCACCAAAATGACGGTGAGACAATGCCGAGTTTGCCGAATACATCAGGATGGTGCGTTCCCATCATAAACGTGATCAGCCCGCCCATGGAAGACCCCATGAGACCTGTATTCTCAGGACCTGTCATCACCCTGAAATTGGCTTCAATAAACGGCATGACATCCTCAAGAACGAAACGTTCATAAAGTGCGCCGCGGCCTTTTACATTCTTTCCGAAGGTGTGGTAGTCGTAGTGGGCGTATTCGTTAAGACGCTGCTCACCTATGTTGGCTATACCCACAATGATGATTTCTTCCATGGCGCCGCCCTGAATCAGCTCCTGGGCAGTTTGGTGGATTTCCCAGCCCATGCCCGAGTAGGAAGCCTCCCCTGTAAAGATATTTTGCCCGTCATGCATATAGAGGACAGGATAATATCGCTCAGGTTCAATCCGGTAGGAGGGCGGCAAGTAGATGTACAGAGATCTGAAGTTGTTAAGAGCCCTGGAGTAAAAACGGTGCAGAAAATTACAATCTGGATGTGAATAGTCGCTCATAGCGGGTTCCTCTCATTTTGAAAAATTGCTGCCGATGGTCATAACCGCAACACTTTCAACTTCTCATACACCTTGTCGCGATTTACGCTTGCTTTTCGATCATTTCACGTCGAATCTCAAGGCCTTTCTCGTGATCCTTCGTCCTAAAGATGATCCCATAATCACCAATAACAAGAGAGAATATCTTTTCAACTCTATAATGATGCACAATTTCATCCCTATATGCTTCAAGGATGTCTTCCAAAGAACGCTTATAGTTTAAACTGTCTTTTCTTCCAACATAGAAGCAGCTGTATGGCCGTGTCAACTCAGCGTCAAAGACATTTTTTGTCACAACTTTGGCGTACTGTTCAAAAATATTAATGTCATTGGCATAGTTGAACATATCTACAATTTTACCACCCGGAAGCCTAGCGTTCAATTCAAGTGCGACGATCTCTCCGTCTGGCAGGACGAACAGCTCTAAATGGAAGAACCGTTCTTTCATTTTGAAAGCTTTGATGGCCTTAGTGCCCATTTCGACTACCTTTTCATTCAGTTTCTTTGGTATGTAGAAATCCGTGTCATTGCCGTCATTGACAGACTCCATAACGCCGGCCCCGTAAACGAGAGAGGATTGAAAGACTATTTCACCCTCTTGGTCAAGCAAACCGTCGAAGGAATAAATATTGCCATTCACAAAGGCTTCCATGATGTAAATCGCTTGATCCTGCGTGGCATCCCGTTGGGCCATGAAAGATTCAAGCCTTTCCGGAGAATCAATTTTAAAAGTGCCCATGGCGCCTACGCCCCGGTCCGGCTTTACAATAACGGGATAGCCGTGCTTCTTTATGAACTTTTCGGCGTCTTTCATAGTGCCAATTAAAGTGCTTGGCGCGACTTCCAGGCCTGCTTTCTTAAACACCTTTTTCATGCCGGATTTATACTTCACACGGCTCATGTCCTCGGTTTTCAGACCGGGAATGTTAAAGTCTGTCCTAAGACGGGCATCTGATTCCAACCAGTGCTCAATATGGGATTCGATTCTGTCAATTTTTCCATATTTATGAGAGAAGAAGGCGACAGCTTTGAACATCTGATCATAATCTTCCATAGAATCTACCCGGTAGTACTCGGTGAGTGCTGCTTTTAAGTCCGCAGGAAGCGTATCATAAGCATCTTCTCCTATGCCTAAAACATTGACCCCTTCGTTTTTGAGCGCGACTGAAAATGGAATGAAGTTTGCAGGAAAGCTTGGAGACACCACTATATAGTTCATAAAAACTCACACCTTTCGTTTATTAAATTTTTACCATATTATCACATGATACAGAAGTTTCCCAGTTGAAAATTGTAATGTTTGAAAAAGTTATGTAAATCAGTTCTAAAAACGTCTTTTGTCGAAACCTAGTCAGGGGAGTCGGTGCGGAGGTTTGTAGAATAAAGTTTGAAAAAAACTAAAAAAAGTGTTGACTCATGGGTGGTACATAGATATAATTAAAAAGTCGCCGATTCAAAGGTGAGCAAATGCAAGACATGCAAGACTATTCGATCCTTGAAAACTAAACAGTGTACAACCCAAAATTCTGAAATAAAAAGTCGGTTCTGCTTGGAACCGGCAAAGTGATTTCTGATTATGGAAATAACGGAAGTCAGTGTTACAACTGAGAACATGGTACAAAGGTTTTTTCGCCTCTGGCGAAAAACCGCATTTCGAACGCGAAGCGAAGCTTTGCTGCCTCGAAAT